>Ga0208670_100001_pt1 | contig 304098 bp, 281 predicted proteins | sample 24BtaG_FD_184098 | JGI IMG/M metagenome (GOLD analysis project Ga0208670, IMG submission 184098) | Marine viral communities from Cariaco Basin, Caribbean Sea - 24B_WHOI_OMZ_CsCl (SPAdes) (version 2) | ecosystem: Environmental > Aquatic > Marine > Oceanic | place: Caribbean Sea: Cariaco Basin...
ACATCGTAATAGTCGTTTACGTTGTCCACGCCGATGACTTCATCACCGCGATCCAGCAGTCGATGGGCCAGGTGTGAGCCGATAAAACCGGCGGTTCCCGTAACGAGGATTTTCAAGATCTGTTCTCCATGAAAAATGGCGCCCGGAGGCGCCTTTTAATGCTCGCTCAGAAGGTGAAGCCGACGCTGGCGAAGGGGCCGGAGAGCTCCACGTCCAGCTTGTCGTCGTCATCTTCGTAGTCAATCGCCATTTCGCGGTAGCCTGCACGCAGCTGCAGCATGGCAATCTCGAACTGGCCGTACACGTTCACATCGTGCAGGGAGTCGCCGCTGTAGCTTACAAAGTTACCGTCAGCGCCAACAGACACGCCGGTAAACGGCAGGTCGAAGCGGGCGGCCAGGTAGCCCATGGGAACTACGGCATCGACGGTCGTTGTACTCACGCGGCCACCAACAGCCGTGTCGCGCACCACCAGCTCACCATCAAACTTGCGAGCGGTCAGGCCGAGATCCAGGTTTACCCAGTTATCCAGCACTTCGTAGTAGAAGGTGGCGTCCAGCTGATCCAGGTCCAGGTCTGACTTAACGTCTGCACCCGGGAGGATGCCATCGAACTCTTCCAGGCCAACCTGACCGCTACCACTCTGGGAAATGCTGATGTAGTTCACCCGCACGTTCGGCAGTAGTGGCACCGGATGCTCGAAGTAAGCCGTGAAGTTGGCGTTGCTGTCGCTGTCCATATTGAGATCATTCTCGATATCAACGGCAGAGCCTTTGTTCACCACCTCACCGGAGAAATCGGAATCCCAGTAGCTTACGTTTGCGCCCACGCCCAGAATGTCGGCATTGGCCAACGGGGCCGCCAGTACCAGCGAACCACCTACAGCAATCATCAACTTACGCATACATCACCTTTCTGCTTTTTGTGCTTTATTCAGCCAAAGTTGATGCCAAGACGGCGACCAACTTCCTCATAGGTTTCGATGACATCACCAAGCCCTTGACGGAAACGATCCTTGTCCATCTTCTTGCGGGTTTCCTTGTCCCAGATGCGGCAGCCGTCGGGGCTGAATTCGTCGCCCAGAACGATCTGGCCGCCGCTGCGGCCGAATTCCAGCTTGTAGTCCACCAGCAGCATGCCGGCGTCATCAAACAGGGCCTTCAGTACGTCGTTCACCTTGTAGGTGAGCTCTTTCATCTTGGCCAGTTCCTGCTCGCCGGCCCAACCAAAGCTGACCGCCAGGGATTCGTTCACCATCGGATCGTGCAGGGCATCATTCTTCAGGAACAGTTCAAACGTGGGCGGGTTCAGCTCCTGGCCTTCGTCTACACCCAGGCGACGGCACAGGCTGCCGGCGGAAATATTGCGAACCACACACTCCACCGGAATCATGTCCAGCTTCTTGACCAGTGATTCGGTATCAGACAGCAGGCCCTCGAAGTGAGTCGGTACACCGGCTGCTTCCAGCTTCTCCATGATGAAGGCGTTGAACTTGTTGTTCACCATGCCTTTGCGGTTCAGCTGTTCTTTCTTCTCGCCGTCAAAGGCCGAGGTGTCATCCCGGAATACCAGAACAAAACGCTCGGGGTCGTCAGTGCGATATACGGATTTTGCCTTGCCGGCGTAGAGTTCTTCGCGCTTTTCCATTGGGGTCTCCAAACGCGGGCGACCTGTCAGCCGCCCCGTTAATCAATACAGTTGTTCAAACAAACGGGTGAGCAAGTCAGATGCGCTGTACTCACCCGTGTAGTTGTCCTGCTGCTCGGCCGTTACAAACACGGCGTCGTCTTGCTGCTCAACCCGCACAGTATGGGTGTGAGTGGGTTCGTCTTTACTGCTGAACCAGGAGAACCAGCCGGGCGAGCGCTCGTCTTCGGTGCGGAAATCCACCTGGAACCAACCGGCACTGCGGTTAAGGTCCATCACCTCAGCGTCGATCTCGGTCAGGGACCGGTTTACCTCAGCCCAGGTTCGGCCGTAATCCAGCTCTACCCTCACCGCAGTGGCAACGTCGCCTTCCGACAACAGCCGCACCAGGGGCTCGGCCACCATGCCGGATGCTGCCCGGGAGAAGGACTTGTTGTCTTCACGGGCTTTGAGGAACGCGCCCAGTTCACCCAGCAGGGCTTTCTGGCGCTCAAGGGCCGATTCAGAGCCGGCAGCACCGTCATCCCAGCTGACCAGGCCCTCAGGGTTCTGTGCCAGTTCAACCGTGCGGATACGGATCTCGGTGGTCTTGCGGCGGATGCCCGGGGCCAGGCGGGTCTGTACCAGCACGCGCGGCTCGTCGGCGGCCGGGGTGTTATCCAGGCCGAGAAGCTCACGGCTGCGCTTGCTGAAGTTAGCCAGCTCACTCTGCATAACGCCCAGCTGCGGGCTGTCGTGGGCCATGCCCAGGCCAGACTGGTTCATCCAGGCGCTGACCACCGGCCACAGCCGGCCCGGCACTTCGTTCACCAGCAGCCAGGCCCGACCATCCAGCTCTTCGATCACATAGTTCTGATCGAGAATTTCGGAGGTCATGTCCGGGGGTTTGGGAATCGACGACGGATACATCCGGCGGGAATCATCGGTATTGATGCTCCGTACCGGCATGATTTCAGAAAAACGGGACTGGTCTGCGCTCTCCGGGATTTCAATGGGCTGCCCTTCGGGCGCATCCACGTAGCGCTGGGAACGGTCTTCCAGCAAGCTGCAACCAGCCAGGCTGGTTACAAGCAGAATCCCGGCCACTGGCCGGGACATCTGCGGGGTTTTACTGCGGGCTCGTGCAAGAAACTGCATCGGCAACTCCGGTTAGCGGGTGGTTCTTACGGCTTCAGAGAACACCAGCGGCTCTGAGGGCGTCTTCCACCTCGCCGTGGAACTTCTCGCTGAGCGGAGTCAGCGGCAAACGGATGCCTTCACCAATCATGCCCATGCGCTGCAAGGCCCATTTCACCGGAATCGGATTGGCTTCCAGGAACAGCTTGCGGTTCAGGGGCATCAGCAGCTCGTTAAGGCGAGCGGTTTCGCTCTGATCACCGGCAACCGCCGCTTCACACAGCTGGGACATGGCTTTCGGAGCCACGTTCGCGGTTACCGAAACGTTACCCTTGGCGCCGGCCAGTATCAGGTCTGCGGCTGTGGCGTCGTCACCGGAGTAAACCGCCAGGCGGCCTTTAACAGCCTCGATCAGTTCGCTGCCGCGGGGAATGTTACCGGTGGCGTCTTTAATACCGACAATATTGGGAATGTCAGCCAGGCGCTCAACGGTCTCGTTCAACATGTCGCAGGCGGTACGGCCCGGCACGTTGTACAGAATCTGGTTCATGCCCGGTACAGCTTCAGCGATGGTCTTGAAGTGCTGGTACAGGCCTTCCTGGGTCGGCTTGTTGTAGTATGGCACCACAAGCAGACAGGCATCGGCACCCAGTTTGTGGGCTTCAGTGGTCAGTTCGATCGCTTCGCGCGTACTGTTACCACCGGTACCGGCAATCACAGGAATCCGGCCGGCCACCCGTTTTATGATATGCCCGATAACCCGACAATGCTCTTTCGGGTCCAGGGTTGCGGATTCGCCGGTGGTACCCACAGCAACAATACCGTGAGTGCCGTTTTCGATGTGAAAGTCCACCAGTTTGTCCAGATCCTCCCAGTGAATCTCACCGTCTGGATGCATGGGCGTGACCAGTGCGACAAGGCTACCCGTAATCATAAAAGCTCCGTCCGAATAAAACCGATATGGTAATGTTGGGCTCGTAACGACACAAGGGAATTCAAGGAGAACTCATGTCATCTGTAGCATTGAACCAACCCATCCCTGATTTTGAAGCCGAGGCCACCGGTGAACAGGTCATCCGGCCAGCCGACCTCAAGGGCAAAAACATCGTTATCTATTTCTACCCGAAAGACAATACACCCGGCTGCACCACCGAGGGCCAGGACTTCCGCGATCGCATGTCACAGTTCGCGGAGCTGGACACCGAAATCTTCGGTGTTTCCCGGGATGGCCTGAAGGCTCACGAGAACTTCCGGGCAAAATACGAGTTCCCCTTTCACCTGATCTCAGACAAAGATGAAACCCTGTGCAAGCTGTTTGACGTCATCAAACTGAAAAAGCTCTACGGCAAGGAGCACCTTGGCATCGAACGCAGCACCTTCCTGTTCGACAAGAAAGGTGTGCTGCGCCAGGAGTGGCGGGGCGTAAAAGTGCCCGGCCACGTTGATGAAGTGCTCGAGGCCGTCAAGGCGCTCTGAATCAGACTTCCTGTGCCGGTGCGGGTATATCTTCCTGCACCGGCCACGCGGCAAACACAGCTTTCAGCATGGTTGCCAGCGGAATCGCAAAGAACACACCCCACAAGCCCCAGATACCTCCGAAGAACAGCACCGCCACGATAATGGCCACCGGGTGCAGGTTGTTAACCTCTGAAAACAGTACCGGAACAAGCACATTGCCATCCAGCGCCTGGATAATGCCGTAAACCACCATGATCCAGATAAACTGGCTGCTCCAGCCAAAGGCGAACAAGCCGATCACGGCGACCGGCACGGTCACCACGGCGGCACCGATGTAGGGAATCACCACGCTCAGCCCCACCAGCAAAGAGAGCAGCGCCGCATAGGGCATGCCCAGCAACTTGAACGCCACGTAGGTGGTCCCGCCAACGATCAGGATTTCCACGGCTTTACCGCGCACATAGTTGGCACATTGCAGGTTAACTTCGTGCCAGATACGAACCATCATCGGGCGTTGCGGCGGTAGCAGGCGGCCAATGGAATTGACGATGAGTTCCCGGTCTTTCAGGAAGAAAAACACCAGGATCGGCACCAGCACCATATAAATCAGCAGGGCCACCAGGTCCGGAATGCTGGAAAGCGAAAAAGACACCAGCCACTGGGTTGCGTGCCCTACTTCCGCAGAGATTTCCGCGTAGATCAGATTCACCGCCTCTTCCGAGACCAGGTGGGGATATTCCTGCGGCAACAGTGAAAGATACGACTGCAGCTCCCGGATAATCCGGGGCGCTTCGCCGGCCAGGGTGCTCACCTGCGTCCAGATAAGCGGCAGCAGGCCGAAGATAAAGCCGATCAGCACGCCCATAAACACCAGGAACACCGAAATAACCGCAACCGTCTGGGGAACCCCCATGCGATTCAGCTTGGACACCAGCCCTTGCAGGATAAAAGCGACAATCAGTGATGCAATGGCCGGCGCCAGCATGGCACCAAACCAGATGACGAAAATTGTTCCGGTCACCAGCAGCAAAAACAGGATGACCGCTTCTTCGTCCGAGAAATACTTGTGGGCCAGGCCCCGTAAAATTCTGACCATGAAAATCTCCGGAAATTAACCGCAGCACTCTATCATGAAACGATAGACGCCATTACTCTCCGATTGGCTGACAAGCCGGTGGGGCGACATGGCAACATAGGCGGGAATGTCCCGGTTAGAGCCGGCATCGGTAGCCAGCACTTCCAGCTGCTCACCCGGCGACATGCCGTTGAGCTCAAGCTTGGTCTTCAGTAACGGCATCGGGCAGCGCAGGCCGCTTGCGTCCAGACTTCGGTCAGCCATAAGAAAAAGTTACCATTAACATTCAGTCAGTATTCAGGCACGCATTATGCCGGTGGTGTTACCCTATTGCACCTCAAGAGTTGGTAATCCAAACCAGAACTTCGAAGGGCACCACTGGTCTAACGGCCATCTGAAACCGGGGCAGTATCGGAATCCATGACGCACTCCAAAAATCGCCGAAGCAGATCGCGTTTAAGCCTGGCCCTGACCCTGGCCGCCAGCCTGCTGACCACACCGGCTGCGCTGACCGCCAATAACTCCACACTGCCCAGCATTGGCGGCAGCGGTGGCCTGATTTCCGGCCAGCAGGAGGCCGACATCGGCCAGCAGGTGATGACCTCCATCCGGCGCTCGGCCCCGCAGATCCAGGATCCGCTGGTTTACGACTATCTCAGTTCAATGATTTACCGGCTGGTGCCCTCGGCTCCGCTGGATGATCGCAATCTCAGCCTGGCGCTGATCGACAGCCCTGCCCTGAACGCCTTTGCCGTGCCCGGCGGTATCGTTGGCGTGAATGGCGGGCTGTTTTTGAACGCCGCCACCGAGCAACAGTTTGCTTCGGTACTGGCCCACGAACTGGCGCACCTGAGCCAGCGTCACTTTGCCCGGCGCATGCAGCAGCAGGAAACCAGCGCACCGCTGACCCTTGCCGGTATGATTGCCGGCATTGTGTTATCGGCAGTGACCCAGTCCGACATCGGCATTGCCGCCATTGCCGGCACCCAGGCCATCTCCATGCAGAACATGCTGGCCTACAGTCGATCCCACGAACAGGAAGCTGACCGTGTGGGCCTGGACATCCTGGCCAGCGCCGGCATGGATCCGCGGGGCATGCCGGAAATGTTCGAGATCATGATGCGCCAGAACCGCCTGCAAGGTAATCGGCTGCCGGAATACCTTTCCACGCACCCGCTCACCCAGAGCCGGGTAGCCGACACCCGTAACCGGGCCGAGCAATACCCTGACGAACGAGTGCGGGATGGCCAGGAATACCATCTTGTCCGCAGCCGGCTGCAGGTGCACTACGCCCAATCCCCGGAGATTGCGATCGAAACCTTCGAGGCCTACCTGAACCGGGACGACGCCCAGCGCAACGATGCCATCCGCTATGGCCTGGCCGTGGCCTATCACGAAGCCAGGCAGTACCAGAAGGCAGAAAACATCCTGAGGGAACTGCTGGAAGACAATCCGGGGCGCATCACGTTTCAGGTCTCCCTGGCCGAAACACAGATCAGCCAGCAGCGCTTTGCCGAGGCCCGGAATCTGTTGCAGGGTGCGCTGTCACGCAATCCGGGCAACTACCCGATCAGTATGATGCTGGCCAGCGCCGAAATCGGTGACGGTAACGGCTCTGCAGCAGCGTCTGTACTCAGGGATATGAGCCGACAATATCCGCACCAGGAACAGGTCTGGCTGCGACTGGCAGAAGCGGAAGGTATGGCCCGCAATATTGTGGGCGTGCATCGGGCACGGGCAGAGTATGAGGTATTGATGGGAGACTGGCGTGCGGCCCAGCGCCAGTTGCGCCAGGCCCAGGAACTGCTGCCGGCCGGGTCTACCGAACGGCAGGTGATCAACCAGCGCCTGGGCGAAATTGCCAGCCGCCTGCAGGAAGCCCGCCAGTAATAACGGGCAAGGCTGAAATCAGGCGTTGCCTGCGGCCTTCAGGTTCATATTGGCGGTAAAGTCCAGCATACGGCGCAGGGGGCGCAGGGCATCCTCACGCAATGCATCGTCTACCAGCACTTCCTGGTCACCGGTTTCCAGCACATGCAGCAGGTTTTCGAGCCCGTTCATGGCCATCCAGGGGCAATGGGCACAGCTGCGGCAGGTAGCGCCGTTTCCGGCAGTCGGGGCTTCAATCAAAGTCTTGTTCGGCGCCAGCTGCTGCATCTTGTAGAAGATGCCGTTGTCGGTGGCGACAATGAACTCTTCATTCGGCAGGGTCTGCACCGCGTTAATCAGCTGGGACGTTGAACCCACCACATCCGCCATCTGCACCACGGCATCCGGTGATTCCGGGTGCACCAGCACGGCGGCATCCGGGTACAGGGCCTTGAGGTCTTCCAGGCCGCGGAACTTGAATTCCTCGTGCACAATGCAGGAGCCGTCCCACAGCAGCACATCGGCGCCCGTGGTCTTCTGCACGTAGTGGCCCAGGTGTTTGTCTGGCGCCCACAGGATTTTCTCGCCCCGGGCATCCAGGTGCTCAACAATAGCCTGGGCACAGCTGGAGGTAACCACCCAGTCTGCCCTCGCCTTCACGGCCGCCGAAGTATTGGCGTAGACCACCACGGTGCGGTCCGGATGCTGGTCGCAGAACTCGGAGAACTCGTCCGCAGGGCAGCCCACGTCCAGCGAGCAGGTCGCTTCCAGGGTGGGCATAAGCACACGCTTTTCCGGATTAAGGATCTTGGCGGTCTCACCCATGAAGCGGACGCCTGCCACCACAACCGTAGACGCGGGATGCTGGTTGCCAAAGCGGGCCATTTCCAGCGAGTCTGCCACACAACCACCGGTTTCCTCAGCCAGTCGCTGGATGTCCGGGTCTGTGTAGTAATGCGCAACCAGCACGGCATCCTTCTCCTTGAGGGCATCTTTGATGCGCGCCTCGAGGTCGGCCTTTTCACTGTCGCTCAAAGGCTTGGGCTCGGCCTGGTGGGCCAGGTGTTCCTGAACAAGGATACGGTCTTGCGCTCGTGTCATCGCTGGATCTCTGAAATACGTTTACCGCCAGAGTATATCACTTCCCCACCGCATTTCATCGGCCTGCAATATACCCGTGATAAAGCCCTGAGTGGCTGCCTGGGCTGATTCAAAGATGGTGGCCCGACAGGCAAAAAAAAAGAGCCCGAAGGCTCTTTTTTTCAACCGAATTGCCCTGAGGCACTCCGGTTTGTTGGTGGGTCGTGAAGGATTCGAACCTTCGACCAATTGGTTAAAAGCCAACTGCTCTACCAACTGAGCTAACGACCCGTAACTGTTTTGCCGGCTTTTCATCCGGCGAACACCCGCGTTGGTTTCGGGCATTCTGTGTTTGGTGGGTCGTGAAGGATTCGAACCTTCGACCAATTGGTTAAAAGCCAACTGCTCTACCAACTGAGCTAACGACCCAAACGAGGCGCACATATTACTGAATTTTTTTTGGTGATCAACCCCTTTTTTCGGGAATCTTTATATTTTTTTTCCTGACTGATCACCCGACAACCAGATCGTTCAATGTGCGATCAACTTCCTGCACTGTCCAGGTATTTTTTAGCCAGGTCTGCGGCAGACGACTGCGGATAACGATCGACCACGCTCTGCATCCGGCGCACGGCTTCGTCTTTCTCGCCCAGCCGATCCAGCGCGACACCCAGCTTGTAGACCGCATCTGGCGCTTTGCGGTGATCACTGTAGCGGGTTGCCACAATCGTGAACGCCTGCTTTGCCTGCTCGGGCTGCGGCTTTGCCAGATAAACCTCACCCAGCCAGTAATAGGCATTCACGGTAAGGTCGCCTTCGGGATACTTGTCGACAAAGTCATACAGCCGTGAAATGGCGGTGTCGTAATCCTTGTCGTTACGGATCAGGCTGATGATCTCGTCGTAGGCCTGCTTTTCATCCGCTTCCGGAGACCGGTAAACCTTCTCCGTCTGTACCGGCTGCGAGCCACTGCCCCCTGACGCTTCCGCTACCCCGCCGGAACTTGCGGCAGCAGGCTCCGGACGCGCTTCGATCGCCTTGGAGAGATCCAGGATACGCTGGTCCAGGTCGACGTACCGATCCCGGCCCTGCTGTTGCAGCCGGCTGATTTCGTGCTGCTGCTCTTCAACCCTGCCCTGCAGGCGGCGAACATCGCCCTGCAACTGCTGGATCATATAGAACAGTTCGGCACTGCTCTGGGAGGAGACATTCGACGACTGTGCCTGAACGACTCCCGCCAGGCCAAGGCCCAGCGGGATCAGCACGGTCGCCATGAGCTGTTTTCTCATGGGCCCGTCCGGTTAATCAGAAGGTTTACTGGAAAATCAGCTCTACGCGACGGTTCTGCGCCCGGGCGCTGTCGGAAGTGCCACGTACAGCCGGCTTCTCTTCTCCGTAGCTTACGGTTTCCATCTGGCCACGGGAAGCCCCGTTCACAATCAGGAAACGCTGGATAGCATTGGCACGGCGCTCACCTAGGGCCAGGTTGTACTCCTTGGTGCCGCGGTCATCGGCGTGGCCTTCCAGGCGAACCTGCTGGCGCGGATTGTCGGCCAGGTAGCGGGCGTGGGCAACCAGCACGTCACGGGCTTCCTGCTTGATTTCGGAAGTATCGAAATCGAAGTAGAAGGTTGTGATATCACGCAGGGCCTGCTGCTCGGCCTGCTCACGGGCAGCCTGACGCTCTTCGTCGCTCAGAACACCGGAGGAAACGCCATCGCCATCGTCGCCACCATATACCGTAGAGCCGTCATCACCGCCGATAGCCTGGACGTCAGAACCGTAGGCTTCGTCTTCCATGTTTTCGCCGGTGGAGCTACAGCCTGCTACCAGTCCGGCAGAAAGCACCATAGCGAACACTTTTGTTGAGAATGACAGTTTCATACTTCCTTTCCCTCTTTTTGAGTTTGCTTAAACCAGTTTTTCTGCCCGCGCTAACAGCCTCAGCGGGTGATCGGCCCCCAGGCCGGTTCTCTTACATCGCCATCGGCCGCAGGCAGGCTGTAGGCCGCACCGCCGTCGGCAGAAACAACGGTCAACACGCTGGCTCCGTTCTGGCCGGTGGCATAGATCAGCAGTCGGCCATTGGGCGACACACTGGGTGATTCATCCGATTCGGTACGGGTGATGATGCTTTCGTCACCGGTTTTCAGGTTGGTGCGGGCAATGTGGAATGCCCGGTCCCGCTGGTGCACGTAATACACGTACTCACCCTTGTTATCCGGCCGGGGCCGCGCGTTATAGCGACTGCCGAAGGTGATCCGGCGCGGCTCGGCACCGGGGCGCTCCATGAAGTAGATCTGCGGGCCACCGGAACGGTCCGAGGTAAAGTAAATGCCCTTGTTGGCATAGTCCCAGGCCGGCTCGGTGTCGATGGCCCAGTGGTTGGTCAGCTTGGTGGTTTTCCGGCTGGCCAGGTCCATCTGGTAGATTTCCGCATTGCCATCACGGGACAGGGTCATCAACAGGGACTTGCCGTCTTCCGACCAGGCCGGGGCCGAGTTCAGGCCAGGGAAATCCGCTACCTTGTCCCGCTGTCCGGAAGACAGCTCGTGCACATAGATGGCGGGCTTGCCGGTTTCGAACGACACATAGGCCAGTTTCTTGCCGTCCGGCGACCAGGCCGGAGACAGAATCGGCTCACGGCTTTCCAGCCGGATATTTGCCCGCTTGCCGTCCACGTCACTGACCTGGAGCCGGTAACGCATCTGGTCGCCCTCACCGCTCACGGTCACATAGGCGAGCTTGGTGGAGAACACGCCCGGCTCTCCGGTAATGGCTTCGTAAATGCGGTCGCTGATGTGATGCGCAAGGGTGCGGACGCTGCCAACACCGGCAGCCGCGGTCTCACCCAGGATCCGCTTCTCCTGGTTTACATCAAACAGTTCATAGCGGGCCTGAACCCTGTCGCCACTGCGGGTCAGTTCGCCTACCAGCACATAACGCTGGCCGAGCATGCGCCAGTCCCGGAAGTACACATCCGAACCCTTCGATGGCAGGCTCAGCATTTTCGATGGCTCAAGCGTGCGGAACTCACCGCTCATGGTGAGGTCGCCCTGCACGATACTGCTCACCTTGTCGCCCGGCGGCATGGCGCCGCTTTCGGCAAACGGCACAACCGACACCGGAATGGCCGAGTTCGCCCCTTCGGTTATCCGGATCAGCAGCTCGGCGCTGGCGTTACCTGCCGACAGCATCATCGCTGCCAGCCAGCCGGTCAGGAGCATTTTCACGGTTGTTTTATGGCAACTCGTTTTTCGTGTCATATCAGTCCCTGGCCTCACCGCAGGCGTTGCGGATTGAATTCAATCGTAAACTGGCGGAAGTACCGCTCGAAAGTATCCCTGTCGTCCGGTACCGGGTAGCGGTTAAGCGAGCGGGCCGCACCCAGCGCCGAGTTATCGAATGCTGTATTGCCACTACTGCTGACCAGCCGCACATTGGCGAGTTCCCCGGTCGGCAACAGGGTGATCTGTAGCCTGGCCACCATGTTCTCTGTGGCGGAAGACGGCGGATACCAAACCTGAGTCAGACGATCCCGAATCAGGGCCTGGTACTTTTCGCTGTCACTGAGCATCCGGGCCTCCCGGGCTCGTGCCGCTGCCGCCTCCTGCTGGCGCCGTGCTTCTGCCTCACGTTCCTGCCGCGCCTGCTCAGCCAGTGCTTCCAGCTGCTGTTCTTTCAGGCGGCGCTCGGCTTCTTTGCGTTTGCGCTCTGCCTCTTCCCGGGCCTGCTGTTCCTGGCGCTGGCGTTCGGCCTCCTCACGGCGGCGCTGCTCTTCTTCCGCCTTACGCTTAGCCTCTTCGCGGGCACGCTGCTCCTGCTCGGCTTTCTGGCGAGCACGCTCCTTTGCCTCGGCTTCCGCTTTCTGGCGGGCGGCCTCTTTCTCGCGAGCCTGTTGCTCGGCCAACTCCCGGGCTTTCGCCTCCTGCTGTTTGCGCTCCTGCTCTCGCTTGCGAGCCTGCTCTTCGGCCTCTTTGCGCCTGGCTTCTTCCTGTTGCCGCTTGCGCTCGGCTTCCGCTTGCTGCCGCTCTTTCTCTTCCTGCAGGCGACGCTCTTCTTCCTTGTCGCGCTGATCCTGCTCGTCGACCACCGGGCTGGGTTTGGGCTCTGGGCTTACCAGCCTTGCCGAGATACTGCGGGGCTCCGGTTCCTGTACAGGATTGGTCCACGACCAGCCTGCCAGGGCAATCACCAGAAGCAACACATGCAGCGCCACCGATAACACAACCGGCGACTTCCACGGCGGCGTATCGGTACTGATCGTTTCCCGTTCGTGACCTTTCACAACTCTTTCGCCACCTTGTTACGGGTTAGTGTCGGGCATGTCTGTGATAAGCCCAACGCCGCTGGCGCCGGCCGCCTGCAATGCTGCCATCAGGCGCACCACAACACCGTAATCCACAAACTCGTCCCCGCGTACCATGATTTCACTGTTGGCCCGCTGGGAAAGAATCTTCGCCACCTGGTCGGTCACTTCGTCCAGCGACATCGGATCGCCGCCACGATCACCCACTTCCAGGTAATAGGCGCCATTGGCATCCACCGATACGGTAATGGATTCCACGTCTTTGTCCTGCTGGATCGGGTCAGACGTCGTCTCCGGCAAATCCACCTTCACCCCCTGGGTGAGCATGGGCGCCGTCACCATAAAGATCACCAGCAGCACCAGCATTACGTCAATGTAGGGCACCACGTTGATTTCCGACATCGGCCTGCGCCGCTGCTGGGGCATCATTCCCATGCCTTTCATACCGCTTCTCCCCTTTGCCCGGTGTCAGCCATCAGCCTGCGGCCTGGTCGTTGTTGTGAACCCGGCGATGCAGGATGCTGGAGAATTCCTCCGCGAAGGTCTCGTAGTTCTTCAGCAAGGCATCAGACATAGCTGCGAACCGGTTGTAGGCAATAACCGCCGGAATCGCGGCAAACAGACCCATGGCGGTGGCGATCAGGGCTTCGGAAATGCCCGGCGCAACCGTAGCCAGGGTTGCCTGCTGAACCTGCGCCAGGCCCCGGAAGGAGTTCATGATGCCCCAAACGGTACCGAACAGGCCCACGTAGGGACTGGTGGAACCCACCGTGGCCAGGAACGGCAAATGGGTTTCGAGCCGCTCCTGCTCCCGGGAGAAAGCCACCCGCATGGCGCGCTGGGCACCCTCCATGACCGCATCTGCGTCCCGGCTTTGCTGGCGCAGGCGGGAAAATTCCTTGAAACCGGACCGGAACACCGCCTCCATGCCGGAGTACGGCGTGGGGTCTGAGCTTACTTCCTTGTACAGCTGGCCCAGGTCCATGCCAGACCAGAACCTTTCTTCAAAGGCCAGCTGCGCACGCTTGGCCTTGCGAAACACCTGCAGGCGCTGAAAGATTAAAGCCCAGGACATAACCGAGGCTGCCACCAGCAACAACATAACCAGTTGCACCAGTACCCCGGCGTTCGCAATCAGATGCCAGACTGAAAGTTCCGCTTCCACTATCTACTCCCGACCAAGTTTATATTTTTCAATTCGTTACGCGGAGTTCTTAAGAATCTCCAACATGTTTTCCGGCAAGCGGCGGGGCTTCCCGGTATCCAGTGCAATACACGCCACCCGCACTTCTGCCTCACACAATAACTCCCGGCTCTCCGCCTTCAGTACCTGCTGGCGAAAGCTCATCCATACCCGGGACGATGCCACCGGCTCGGCAGTGACCAGCACCTGGTCATCCAGCTTTGCCGGCGTCCGGTAATGGATGTTCATACGCTGCACTACGTAGCTGATGTTGTCCTCAAGGCCAGCCCGAAGGCCCACACCCCGGCTGCGAACCCATTCGGTTCGTGCCCGCTCCATGTAGTGCAGGTACTTGGCGTGGAAAACAATACCACCGGCATCCGTATCTTCTATATACACCCTGATGGGTAGTTCGAAGATATTCGGGCTGTTCTCAGTCAAAACGATCTTCCTCCCTACCGGATTTCGGCGGCGCCACACCGAAATGCTGGTAGGCGTTGGAGGTCACCATACGCCCCCGGGGAGTGCGCACCATGTAGCCTTGCTGGATCAGGAACGGTTCCAGCACATCCTCGATGGTGCCCCGCTCCTCGCTGATTGCTGCCGCCAGGCTCTCTACGCCCACCGGGCCACCATCAAACTTTTCGATCATCGCCAGTAACAGGCGGCGGTCCATGTGATCAAAGCCCTGGCTGTCTACTTTCAGCATATTCAGGGCCTGGTCGGCGATATCGGCGGTGATATGACCGTCTGAACGCACTTCCGCGAAGTCCCGCACCCGGCGCAGCAGCCGGTTGGCAATCCGTGGTGTGCCCCGGGAGCGGCGGGCAATCTCGAAGGCACCGGACTCATCAATTTTCACTGACGACAGGCGGGCCGAACGGATGATGATGTGGGTAAGGTCCTGGGTGTTATAGAACTCAAGCCGCTGCACAATGCCAAAGCGATCCCGCAACGGCGAAGTCAGCAGGCCGGCACGGGTGGTGGCACCCACCAGCGTGAACGGTGGCAAGTCCAGCTTGATGGAGCGGGCGGCCGGCCCTTCTCCGATCATAATATCCAGCTGGTAGTCTTCCATGGCCGGATACAGCACTTCTTCAACCGCAGCGCTCAGGCGATGAATCTCGTCGATAAACAGGACATCGCCTTCTTCCAGGTTGGTGAGCATGGCGGCCAGGTCGCCGGCTTTCTCGAGCACCGGTCCGGAGGTGGTCTTGATAGACACCCCCATCTCGTTGGCAATGATGTTGGCCAGCGTGGTTTTACCCAGCCCCGGCGGGCCGAAGATCAACACGTGGTCCAGGGCTTCCTGCCGGGCACGGGCGGCAGAAATGAATATCTCCATCTGTTCACGGACACTGGGCTGGCCAACATACTCGGATAGCAGCGTAGGCCGGATGGCCCGGTCCTGTACTTCCTCGTAGTCTCCGGCTGTCGCCGATATCAGTCGGTCCGATTCAATCATGGCATTATCCGCTTGCTGGGAATAAACAACGTGCCCATTGGTTGCCCCTGAATTCCAGGTTGCACCAATTGTACAAAGGGCTTGGTTCGAGTCACGTTACGCTCTCTACACAATAGTGTCATGGAGCGACACAAAAAAGCCGGGACTTCACCCGGCCGGTATCATGTTCTTCAGGGCAAGCCGTATCAGCATTTCGCTGGTCATCTCCGGCTCGGCTACCTTGCTGATGGCCTTTGCCGCTTCCTGGGGTTTGTAGCCCAGGGCAATCAGGGCCGCTTCCGCTTCGTCCCGCGGGTCCGGGCCTGTTGGCGGTTGATTACCAGGGCCCCCGGATGCAGCCGGGGTGTCCGGCATCGTCGGCACAAACTGCCCTTCCAGCTGGCCGATACGGTCCGCCATCTCGATCAGCAGACGCTCTGCAGTCTTTTTGCCGACGCCGGGCAGCTTCACCAGGGCGTTGACGTCTTTCACTTCCACGCAGCGGATAAACTGCTGCGCATCCAGGCCGGAGAGTATGCCTACCGCCAGCTTGGGGCCTACACCGTTAACCTTGATCAGCAGGCGGAACAAATCACGGTCGAGCCTTGAGGCAAAACCGAACAGGCTCTGGGCATCTTCCCGCACCGCAAAATGGGTGTGCAAGGTGACTTCCTGGCCGGCGTCCGGAAGATGAAAAAACGTGGTGTAAGGAATGTCGATTTCGTAACCCAGGCCGGAGCATTCCACCAGAACATGCCCCGGCGCCTTCTCCAGCAATATTCCTCGAATACGACCAATCAAAGCAGGACTCCTGTAGCTGTTGCCAGCCGGTTATTGTTGTCGCACACGCCCGCTACGCACCTTGCCACCAGACCGTGCCAGCTTCATGACACTCTGATTCATATGGGCATGGCAAAGGGCAATGGCCAGGGCATCGGCAGCATCGGCCTGGGGCTTGCGGGACAACCCCAGCAGCGCCTGTACCATATGCTGCACCTGGGACTTGTCTGCACCACCGGTACCCACCACCGCCTGTTTGACCTGCCGGGCCGAGTACTCGTGTACCGCCAGGCCGCTGTTGGCAGCACTGACAATGGCCGCTCCCCTGGCCTGCCCCAGTTTCAGGGCGGAATCCGGGTTGCGGGCCATGAACACCTGCTCGATGGCAAATTCTTCAGGGCGATACTCGCCGATGAGAAGCGCAAGGCTTTGGAAGATGGTTTGCAGACGCTCGGCCATGGGCTTTTCCCCCACCCGGATGCAGCCGCTGTCGATGTACTCGATGGTGCGACCTTCCACGCGGATGATGCCGTAACCGGTAATTCGGGAACCGGGGTCTACCCCCAGGATGATTGCCATCCGTCTGCCCTCGGAAGTGGGAGAGTTTGGCCAGGCCGGAGGTGGCGCACCACCTCCGGCATTGTGCCCTTACTCTTTGTCTTCTGCCTTGTTGCCTTCAACGGCCTTGGCAGAGCGGCGCAGGCGAATGTGCAGTTCTTTCAGCTGCTTTTCATCAACCTCGCCCGGCGCCTGGGTCATCAGACAGGTGGCGCTCTGGGTTTTCGGGAAGGCGATGACATCGCGGATAGACGAAGAACCGGTCATCAGCATCACCAGGCGATCCAGGCCAAAGGCCAGGCCACCGTGCGGCGGGCAACCGAACTTCAGGGCATCCAGCAGGAAGCCGAACTTGGCACGGGCTTCTTCCTCACCAATGCCGAGGATGCGGAATACGGCTTCCTGCATTTTCTCGTCGTGGATACGGATGGAACCACCACCCAGCTCGGTACCGTTCAGAACCATGTCATAGGCACGGGACAAGGCGTTCGCCGGGTCTGCGGCCAGGTCTTCCGGGCTGCAGGACGGTGCGGTGAACGGGTGGTGGATAGCCGTCAGGCCGCCGTCCGGCAGTTCTTCGAACATCGGGAAGTCCACTACCCACATCGGCGCCCACTCGCAGGTGAGCATGTTCAGGTCGTGGCCAACCTTGATGCGCAGGGCACCCAGGGCTTCGTTCACCACGGTAGCCTTGTCGGCACCGAAGAACACGATGTCGCCGTCTTCTGCGCCCACGCGCTCCATGATAGCCAGGGCAACGTCGTCACCCAGGAACTTAACAATCGGAGATTGCAGGCCTTCGGCGCCCTTGGCCAGCTCGTTGACCTTGATGTAGGCCAGGCCTTTCGCGCCATAGATACCGACAAACTTGGTGTAGTCGTCAATCTGCTTACGGGTCAGCTCGGCACCTTTGGGCACACGCAGGGCGGCAACACGGCCTTTCGGATCCTTGGCGGGGCCGGCAAATACCTTGAAGTCGACACTTTCAACCAGGTCGCCCACGTCTTGCAGTTCCAGCGGGATACGCAGGTCCGGCTTGTCGCTGCCGTAGCGCTGCATGGCCTCGGAATACGGCATGCGCGGGAATTCCGGCAGGTCGACATCCAGCACGTCTTTGAACAGTGCACGGATCATGTCTTCGTTCAGCTTCATCAGGGTCTCTTCATCAATGAAAGAGGCCTCGATGTCTACCTGGGTGAATTCCGGCTGACGATCGGCCCGCAGGTCTTCGTCACGGAAGCACTTGGCAATCTGGTAGTACCGATCAACGCCGGACACCATCAGCATCTGTTTGAACAGCTGCGGAGACTGGGGCAGCGCGAAGAAGGAGCCTTCGTGGGTACGGCTCGGCACCAGGTAGTCGCGGGCACCTTCCGGTGTGGCACGGGTCAGGATGGGGGTTTCCACATCCATGAAGCCGCAGCTGTCCAGGAAGTTACGGATGTAGCTGGTTACCCGCGAACGGAAACGCAGGCGGTTGATCATCTCGGGACGACGCAGGTCGATAAAGCGGTAGCGCAGGCGAACGTCTTCACCAACGTCTACATGCTCATCCAGCGGGAATGGAGGCGTGGCGGCGGCGTTCAGGATGGTGACTTCCTTGCCCAGCAGCTCCACCTGGCCGGTCGGCATGTTGTTGTTTTCGGTACCTGCCGGGCGACGACGCACGCGGCCGGTTACTTTGACAACAAATTCGCTGCGAACTTTTTCTGCCAGGGCAAAGCTTTCCGGGGTGTCCGGGTCGACAACCACCTGGGACATGCCATCCCGATCCCGCAGATCCAGGAAAATTACCCCACCGTGGTCACGGCGGCGGTGTACCCATCCGCAGAGTGTAACTTCCTGATCAATGTGAGATTCGTTGATCCCACCGCAATAATGACTGCGCATATCGGTTCCCGTTACGTTTAATGTGTACGTTTGACTTTGAATTCTGGGCGATCGGCGCCCGCATCAGGTGGGGGAAAGGCCTTCCGAAAAACGCTCGAGACATCCCTGTGCGCTTCTGCTCCGCCATCCATGGCTCCGCAAATTTTCGGAAGGCCTTTCCCCCACCTGACGCTATTGTGTTCCCGACCTCAAAGATGTTGGGCCGGCACAAATGAAAGCCGCTCATTATAAACATATTGGGATTGAAAATCAGGCGTCAGGCACCGCAAATCGGGCGTAAAGGTGACTATCAAAAAACCGGCGGCTAGAATGCATGGTTTGACCGGCGGATGGAGTTGTAAGTTGGCCACCAGAGCGGAACAGAAACAGAAAACCCGGCGGGCGCTGATGGACGCGGCCCTGGCACAGCTGAGCGCGGATCGGGGCTTTGGTAGTCTCAGTTTGCGGGAGGTTGCCCGGGAGGCCGGGATTGCGCCAACGTCGTTTTACCGGCACTTTGCCGAGCTGGATGAGCTGGGGCTGGCATTGGTGGACGAAGGCGGTGTGGCGCTGCGGCAGCTGATGCGGCAGGCCCGCAAGCGGATTGTGCGCGACGGCAGTGCTATTTCTACGTCGGTGGATACGTTTATGGAGTATCTGGGCAATAACGCCAATCTGTTCCGGCTGATGCTGCGGGAGCGTACCGGGGTGTCGAAGCCGTTCCGGACGGCGGTGAAGGTGGAGATTGATCACTTCGTGACCGAGCTGGCCGATGATTTGCGCCGGTTTGCCGAGGAGCAGAACAAGCCGCTGGCGGATGCCCGCCTGGTGGCCGAGTCCATGGTTACCCTGGTGTTCAATCAGGGCGCGGAAGCGCTGGATGCCACACCCAAAGAGCGGGAGGAGCTGAAAGCCAAGCTGAAGACGGAGCTTCGGATGATTCTGGTAGGTTCCCAGACCCTGGCGCAGTGGCAGCAGGGCCGGGAGTAATACCAAAGAGTACTCAGGCCAGTTGCTGAAGTAGCGGCTTGAGCTTTTCCTTGATCTGTTCCAGTTCGCCGTCCTCGTAGGGAACCGGCGGCTGCTTGCCCCATACCGGGCCCGGCCAGGCCGGGTCGCCTTCAAAGCGTACGATGTGGTGCAGGTGAAGCTGCGGCACCATGTTGCCCAGCGCCGCCACGTTCATCTTGTCGCCACCGAAGATCTCCATCATGCCCTGGCTCAGGGTCGACGATTCTTCCAGCAAACGCTGCTGCTGCTCTTTGCCGAGCTGGTAGATCTCCCGAATATCCGGCACCGCCGGCACCAGGATAATCCAGGGCCAGGTGCGGTCGTTCATCAGCAGGATTTCGCACAGTTGGCTGCGCCCAAGGTTATGGGTGTCTGCCGCCAGGCGTTCGTGTAGCTGGAACATCACCTGCCCTCCCCGGCTCAGAGCGCCGAATGGAACTGGTTACGGCCGCGGCCGATGGCGTAGTAGATCAAACCATAGCGCTCGAGCATTTCCGGCTCGTACAGGTTACGACCATCAAAGACCACCGGATGCTTGAGGGTGTTGGACACCACGTCGAAATCCGGGGAGCGGAATTCTTTCCACTCAGTGCAGATGGCCAGGGCATCGGCGCCTTTCAGGGCCTGCTCCTTGGTACCGCACAGGGTCAGGCCATCCTGGTCACCGTAGATGCGCTGGGTTTCTTCCATGGCTTCCGGATCGAAGGCCTGCACGGTGGCCCCGGCTTTCCAGAGGTCTTCCATCAGGGTGCGGGCCGAGGCTTCACGCATGTCGTCGGTATTCGGCTTGAACGCCAGTCCCCACACGGCGATGACCTTGCCCTTCAGGTCGCCCTGGAAGTAATGGCTGATCTTGTCGAACAGCACGTGCTTCTGTGCGTAGTTCACCGCTTCTACGGCATTCAGCAGCTTGGATTCGTAATCACAATCGCGGGCGGTGCGGGCCAGGGCCTGGACGTCTTTCGGGAAGCAGGAGCCGCCGTAGCCGCAGCCGGGATAGATAAAGTGGTAACCGATACGGGGGTCGGAACCGATACCGCGGCGCACTTCCTCGATATCCGCGCCCAGGCGCTCAGCCAGGTTGGCCACTTCGTTCATGAAGCTGATCTTGGTGGCCAGCATGGCGTTGGCGGCGTACTTGGTCAGCTCGGCGGAACGGATGTCCATGAAGATCATCCGGTCGTGGCTGCGGTTGAACGGGTAGTAGACTTCACGCAGCAGGTCCGCGGCTTGTTCGCTCTCGGTGCCCACCACAATCCGGTCCGGCTTCATGAAGTCGTTGATGGCCGCCCCTTCTTTCAGGAATTCCGGGTTGGAGACCACATCGAAATCCAGCTCCAGGCCACGATGGTCCAGCTGGGCACGAACCGCCGCTTTCACCTTGTCGCCGGTGCCAACCGGTACGGTGGATTTGTCCACCACCACCTTGTAATCATCCATGTACTGGCCGATGGACTTGGCCACGGCCAGCACGTATTGCAGGTCTGCGGAGCCGTCTTCATCCGGCGGCGTGCCCACGGCGATGAACTGCAGGGTGCCGTGCTTGACGGCTTCTTCGGTATCGGTGGTAAAGGACAGGCGGCCCGCTTCAACCGTGTGCTTCACGATGTTATCCAGGCCTGGCTCATAGATGGGGATCTGGCCGTTCTTCAGTTTTTCAATCTTGCCCTGGTCGACATCCATGCACAGCACGTGGTGCCCCACGTCCGCCAGGCAGGCACCCGTCACCAAGCCAACATAACCGGTTCCGAAAATCGTGATTTTCATGTAACTGTTCCTGAATTTCGTTGAAAAGGGCGTCAATCAGAGGCTTTTTTCTGCAGCCAGATCTTTTCCCAGGCCAGCGCGGTGCGCACGATGGTATTGAGGTCATCGTAATCCGGCTGCCAGCCCAGAACTTTCTTGATTCGCGTGTTGTCGGCCATCAAGGCAGCCGGGTCTCCGGCGCGGCGGCCGGTTTCGGTGACCGGGAAATCCACACCGGATTCCTGCTTTACCACATCAATCACTTCCCGCACGGTAAAGCCGCGGCCGTAGCCACAGTTCAACACCTGCGACTCCCCGCCTCCGGCCATATAATCCAGCCCCATCACATGGGCCTTGGCCAGGTCTTCCACGTGGATGTAATCGCGGATGCAGGTGCCATCGCGGGTTTCATAATCCGTTCCGAATACGCTCATGCCCTCGCGCTGTCCGGTCACGCACTCGCTGGCCACCTTGATCAGGTGAGTCGCTTCCGGCGTTGCCTGGCCCAGAAGTCCTTCGGGGTTGGCGCCGGCCACGTTGAAGTAGCGCAGAATCACATACTTCAGGCTACTGGCCGCGGCCAGGTCCATCATCATGCGCTCGCTCATCATCTTCGAAGCACCGTAGGGATTGATGGGCGCCAGCGGGAGGTCTTCGGTCAGAACCGTTTCTTCCGGCATCCCATACACAGCGGCCGTGGAGGAAAACACCATGTAGGGAACCTGGTGGCTTTCCACCGCTTTGAGCAGGTTCAAGGTGTTGCGGGTGTTGTTGCTGTAATACTTGAGGGGATTGCTGACCGACTCCGGCACCACAATATTGGCGGCAAAGTGCAGTACGGCTTCAAACTTGTGCCGCGAGAAAACCGCTTCAATAGCCTGCTCATCGGCCAGGTCGCCCACCACCAGTTCACCAGCAGTGACCGCCCAGCGATAGCCGGTGGAAAGATTGTCGAAAACCACAATGTCGTGGCCTGCCGCAGCCAGCTGCCGGACCACATGGCTGCCGATATAACCGGCACCGCCGGTGACAAGTACTTTCACGTAGAATTACTCCTTCCCTGAATTCTGTTTACGCCGCCGTCGAATCTCGGCCCGCCGCCGGCTGAAAAAATCGCTGATAATCTGGCCGCACTCGCCTTCCAGAACCCCGCCTTCTGCATCCACTTGCCAGTTAAGGTGGGCTTCGTCCAGCGTGCACCGGGCAGATACAACCGCGCCCGCTTTGGGCTCGCGAGCACCATACACAAGACGACTGATGCGGCTGTGCACAATGGCTCCCACGCACATGGTGCAAGGCTCAAGCGTGACGTATAAGGTTGCCCCGGTCAGCCGGTAATTTCCTGCCCTGGCGGAGGCGTCGCGCAAGGCCCGAATCTCCGCATGGGCCGTGGGGTCACAACCGGTAATGGGTGCATTGTAACCCACGCCCAGCTCCTGGCCATGACGGACAACAATCGCACCAACGGGCACTTCGCCTATCGAGGCCGCCCGTTCCGCCAGCACCAGTGCACGAGCCATCCAGTATTCGTCATTCTTTGGTAATTCCGACATAAACGCGGCTCTGCTGATAGCGCCTTATACAACTACGATAGTGGCCAACCCCGAAAGCGCCACGAAAATACCATTATTCGCCTTCTTAACCAAGCGACGGCGCCGGGCACGCCCTCACCAGAAGAAGGATCTTCAGTCTTTAAACTGCCATACATTTTCCCCACTCACTGCCTATAATGACATGAGTCAGTTTCAATCAGCGCAGTCTATGCAAGGCTATCGTTGCCCAGGCTGGCAGTGGCAGCCTTGCACCCTTCAAGGAGAGAACGTTATGAAAGCACTGGTATTTCACGGACCAGGAAAGCGCAGCTGGGAAGACAAGCCACAGCCTGCAATCGAGAAACCCACAGATGCCGTGGTGCGCATCACCCATACCACCATTTGCGGCACCGACCTCCACATTCTGAAAGGCGATGTGCCAGCGGTCACGAAAGGCCGTACTCTCGGCCACGAAGGCGTGGGAGTGGTTGAAGAAGTTGGTGACGGTGTAACCAACATCAAAGTTGGCGATAAGGTGTTGATTTCCTGCGTCACCTCCTGCGGCCGTTGCGACTACTGCAAGCGCGGCATCTATGCCCATTGCCGGGACGGCGGCTGGATTCTGGGGCATTTGATCGATGGCACCCAGGCCGAGTATGTACGCATCCCCCATGCCGACAACAGCCTGTATCCCCTGCCTGCAGGCATGGACCCGGCTGCTGCGGTGATGCTCAGCGACATCCTGCCCACAGGACACGAGATTGGCGCTCTCAACGGCGAAGTCAAACTGGGGGACACAGTCGCCATCATCGGCGCCGGCCCCATCGGACTGGCCGCCGTAATGACCTCCCGCTTCTACTCACCTTCGCGCATCATCATGATTGATCCGGACGAGAACCGCCTGGCGATGGCCAAGATGCTGGGGGCCACAGACACCATCGCCAGAAATCCGATCGAAACCATCAAAGAACTGACCAACGGTGAGGGTGTAGACGTCGCCATGGAGGCGGTCGGTATACCCGAGACCTTCGATATCTGCCAGAGCATTATTCGCGCCGGCGGCAACATCGCGAACATCGGTGTACACGGCAAGAGCGTGGAGTTCCGGCTGCAGGACCTATGGATCAAAAACATCACGGTGCGCACCGGCCTGGTAAGCACTAACACCATTCCGGTATTGATGAAGGTGGTCGAGAGTGGCGATGTGAAGCCTGCTGACCTGGTCACTCACCGCCTCAAACTCAATGACATCGAAAAAGCCTACGACATCTTCAGCCAGGCGGCGAAGGAGAAAGCGGTCAAGATGTTGCTGACCGCCGAATGACGACCTGAAAACGAAAAAAGGCGGCAAGCATTTCTGCTTGCCGCCTTCTGATGCTAGTCAGCCCTGCCCCCTACTCCCACTCAATGGTCGCAGGCGGCTTGGAAGAGATATCGTAGGTAACCCGCGAGACGCCGGAGATTTCGTTGATGATCCGGTTGGAGACAGTCTCAAGCACTTCGTACGGGAGCCGCGCCCAGCGTGCGGTCATAAAGTCCACGGTTTCCACGGCACGGATCGCGATCACGTATTCGTAGCGGCGGGCATCACCCACTACACCCACCGATTTCACTGGCAGGAACACCGCAAAGGCCTGACTGGTCTTGTGGTACAGGTCGGCACGGTGCAGCTCTTCCAGGAAGATGGCGTCGGCGCGGCGCAGGATCTCGGCGTATTCCTTCTTTACTTCGCCAAGGATACGCACACCCAGACCCGGACCCGGGAACGGGTGGCGGTAGACCATGTCGTACGGCAGGCCAAGTTCGAGGCCGATCTTGCGGACTTCGTCCTTGAACAGCTCGCGCAGCGGCTCCACCAGTTTCATCTTCATGGTTTCCGGCAAGCCACCCACATTATGGTGGGACTTGATGACATGGGCTTTACCGGTTTTGGACGCAGCGGATTCAATCACGTCCGGATAGATGGTGCCCTGGGCCAGCCAGTTCACATCCTTGATCTTCGCGGCTTCAGCATCGAACACATCAATAAAGGTATTACCGATGATCTTGCGCTTCTGCTCCGGATCGTTCTCGCCCTTGAGCTTGGACAGGAACAGGTCTTCGGCATCGGCACGGATAACCTTTACGCCCATATTGCTGGCGAACATGTCCATCACCTGATCTCCTTCGTGCAGGCGCAGCAGGCCGTTGTCCACGAATACGCAGGTCAGCTGCTCACCGATGGCCTTGTGCAGAAGCGCGGCGGTAACCGAGGAATCAACACCGCCGGACAAGCCCAGCAGCACCTTGTCGGAACCCACCTGCTCGCGAATCTGGCGAACGGCATCGTCAACGATCTTGGCCGGGGTCCACAGAGCCTCACAACCGGAGATGGTCAGGACAAAGTGCTCGAGGATGCGCTTACCCTGCAGGGTGTGAGTGACTTCCGGATGAAACTGAACGCCGTACAGGTTGCGGCTCAGGTCCTGCATGGCGGCAACCGGTGCGCTTTCGGTGGAGGCCAGCAGCTCGAAGCCTTCCGGCATGGCGACCACTTTGTCGCCGTGGCTCATCCATACGTCCAGCAGGGAATCACCGGCCGGCGTCAGGTGGTCGGTAATGTCTGCCAGCAGCGGGCCCTTGGCACGAACCTTAACCTGGGCATAACCGAACTCGCGCTTCTCGGAGCTGGCCACCCGGCCGCCGAGCTGCTCGGCCATGGTCTGCATGCCATAGCAAATGCCCAGAACCGGGATGCCCTTGTCGAACAGGCCTTCCGGAGCACGGGGACCACCCAGCTGGGTTACCGACTCCGGACCACCGGCCAGAATGATGCCTTTGGGATTGAACTCGGCGAGTTCTTCGTCTGTGATATCAAAGGCCTTGATCTCGCAGTAAACCCCAATTTCCCGAACGCGACGGGCGATCAGCTGGGTGTACTGGGAACCGAAATCAAGAATCAGGATACGGTGGTCGTGAATGTTCTGAGCCATGGAGTCCTCGGGCTTTAAAAAAACAACGCGGCCCGGAAACCGGGCCGCATCAGATCAGGCTGAATTAACCGATGCGGTAGTTCGGCGCTTCCTTGGTGATGGTCACGTCGTGAACGTGGCTCTCACGCATACCGGCATTGGTAATCCGCACAAATTCAGGCTTGGTGCGCATTTCGTCCATGGTGGCGCTGCCAGTGTAACCCATGGAGGCGCGCAGACCGCCAACCAGCTGGTGCACGATATTACGCATCGGGCCCTTGCAGGCAACACGACCTTCGATACCTTCCGGAACCAGCTTTTCGATACCTTTGCTGGCGTCCTGGAAGTAACGGTCGCTGGAGCCCTGCCCCATGGCACCCAGGGAACCCATACCACGGTAGGCCTTATAGCTACGACCCTGGAACAGTTCGACTTCACCCGGGGCTTCGTCAGTACCGGCCAGCAGGCTGCCAACCATCACCGCGTGGGCGCCAGCGGCAATGGCCTTGGCGATATCACCGGAGAACCGGATGCCACCGTCGGCAATCAACGGCACACCGCGCTCTTTCAGGGCAGCGGCTACATTGGAAACCGCAGAAATCTGAGGTACGCCAATACCTGCCACAATACGGGTGGTGCAGATGGAGCCGGGGCCGATACCAACCTTCACAGCATCTGCGCCTGCGTCGGCCAGGGCGATGGCCGCGTCGGAAGTCGCGATATTGCCACCAATCACCTGCACATCCGGGTAGTTCTGCTTGACCCAGCGAACCCGGTCAATCACACCCTTGGAGTGGCCGTGGGCCGTGTCTACCACGATCACGTCTACACCGGCCTCGGCCAGTGCGGCAATACGGGCTTCGGTATCGCCACCGGTACCCACCGCAGCGCCAACACGCAGACGGCCTTGTTCGTCTTTACAGGCCAGCGGGTAATCCTTGGCCTTCTGGATATCTTTAACAGTAATCAGGCCGCGCAGCTGGAAGTCGTCGTTTACCACCAGCACTTTCTCGATGCGATGGCGGTGCAGCAGCTCTTTCACATCTTCAAGGCTGGCGCCTTCTTTGACAGTCACCAGCTTGTCTTTCGGCGTCATGATATCCCGCACCGGGGTATCCATGCGGCTTTCAAAGCGGATATCACGGCCGGTAACGATACCTACCAGGTCGTTGCCATCCACCACCGGCAGGCCGGAGATGCTGTTGGCCATGGTGATATCAACCAGTTCCCGCACGGTGGTGTCCGGGTTAACGGTAATCGGGTCTTTCACCACACCGCTTTCGTATTTCTTGACCTTGCGTACCGCAGCAGCTTGCTGTTCAACCGTCATGTTCTTGTGCATGATGCCAATGCCGCCTTCCTGCGCCATGGCAATCGCCAGCTCAGCTTCGGTTACCGTGTCCATGGCCGCTGATACCAGCGGAATGTTCAGGGTGATACCTTTGGTCAACTGGGTTTTCAGCTCAACCTGGTGAGGTAGAACTTCCGAGAATCCGGGAACCAGGAGAACGTCATCAAACGTGAGGGCTTCTTCGGCAATACGCAGCATTTGGGTCCGCCTTTTGAACATGCTAAGTTTGGAATTTCCCAGCTGCACCCGCGGCGGTGCAACAAAGCAAAATCCTTAATCGATCTATTATAAAGTGGTGACAGAACACAGTAAACCGCAGGGTTTTTGCGGTTTGGTTGCATCTTTCTGAATTTACGTTATTTTTGCCTGTCACCTTCGGCTATTGCGTATGAAAAAACCGGGAGCCCGCCCTTTGATACCCCCCTATCCGGACACCCGCCCAAGAGCACTGAGCGTTTCCGAACTCAATCATCAGGCCAGGCACCTGCTCGAATCCAGCTTCATGCAGGTATGGGTGGAAGGCGAATTGTCCAGTTTTTCCCGGCCGTCGTCCGGCCACTGGTACTTTTCACTGAAAGACCAGAAATGCCAGATCCGCTGCGCCATGTTTCGCGGGGCGAATCAGCGTATTCGCACCCTGCCGAAAGAAGGCGATCAGGTCCGCATTCGCGGCAAGGTGACCCTCTACGAGAACCGGGGCGACTTCCAGATCATCGTAGAACACCTGGAACCTGCCGGCCTGGGGCCGCTGCAGCAGGCATTTGAAGCCCTGAAAATGAAACTGCAGGCCGAGGGCCTGTTCGACCCGGCCCGTAAAAAGCCCCTGCCCGTTACCCCGCGCCATATTGGCGTAGTCACATCACCCACCGGCGCAGCCATTCACGACATTCTCACCGTGCTGGCACGGCGTTGCCCGGCCATTCCGGTCACGCTCTACCCCACGGCGGTTCAGGGCCAGGCTGCGACGGCCGACATTGTGAACGCCATCGATCGCGCCCAGCGCCACGGCGTGGCGGATGTGCTGATCATTGGCCGGGGCGGCGGCTCGCTGGAGGACCTCTGGTGCTTTAACGAAGAAGCCGTCGCCCGGGCGATTGCCGGATGCTCTATTCCCACCGTCAGTGCAGTGGGCCACGAAGTGGACGTTACCATCGCCGATTTCGTGGCAGACCTTCGGGCACCCACCCCCTCTGCCGCAGCGGAAAAAATCTCGCCGGATCAAAGCCAGTGGCTGCGCCGCCTGGCTGAACAGCAACTCCGGCTGGGGCAATCCGCCCGCCGTTTGCTGCTCCGGCTAGACCAGCAACTCGGCCACCTGGCCGCAAGGCTTCGGGACCCGCGCCGGGAACTCCAGGACAAAGCCCAGCGCATGGACGAGCTGGACATGCGCCTGAACAAGGCCATGAACCTTAAGCTCCAGCAACAGCAGCTTAAAACCGGGCACCTGGCGCAGCGCCTGGGCACCCAGTCGCCAACAAAAACCCTGCAGAATGCCGGGGAGCAGGTGCAGCGGCTGAATGAACGGCTGAACAAAGCCATTCGCCAGAACCTGCGGCAGCAGCAGGAAAAGCTCCAGTTGAACGCCCAGACCCTGAACGTGGTCAGCCCGCTGGCCACCCTTGGCCGCGGCTACGCCATCGTGCGGGATGACCAGAATCGCATCGTACGGAGTGCCGATCAGCTGTCAGCCGGCCAGGCCATCACCGCCCGGTTTGGACAGGGCAACGTGTCGGCAGAGGTGACGAAAGTCAATTCCGTCACAGAATAGGCCCGGAACCGATCAAAACTACGCCTATGGTCTAGTAGCCCCCTTTTTCAAAGCCCCTACAGTTGTAGCCATCAACCCTAAAATAAAAAACGATACAACTGAGGTGGAGCACATGAGCTACAACGCCGAATTCCGTCGGTCGATTGATCAGCGGGACGACTTCTGGCGAGACCAGGCGCAAAACATCGACTGGATCGAGCCACCCAAGACCATCTGGCAGGCCAAGGATAACGGCCACGGCGAATGGTTTCCCGATGGTGTACTCAATACCAGTGACGTAGCGCTGGACGCCAACATCCGCGCCGGCCGCGGCGACCAGACCGCACTGATTTACGATTCTCCCGTTACCGATACCCGCCAGACATTCACCTACAACGAACTGCGTGACGAAGTGGCCAGCTTTGCCGGCGCCCTGCGTGATCGCGGTATCGAAAAAGGCGACCGGGTAATCATCTATATGCCGATGATCCCCCAGGCCGCCATTGCCATGCTGGCCTGCGCCCGCCTTGGTGCCATCCACTCTGTGGTGTTCGGCGGTTTTGCCGCCCACGAACTGGCAGTACGGATTGAAGACGCCAAGCCCAAGGCCTTGCTGACGGCCTCCTGCGGCATCGAAATCACCAAGGTGATCGAATACAAGCCGCTGGTGGATAAAGCCATCGAGCAATCCAGCCACAAGCCGGAATTCTGCGCGGTCTACCAACGCCCGCAGGCAAAGGCAGACATGCAGGACGGCCGGGACTTTGACTGGAACACCATTTCTGCCGCAGCCAGCCCCGCAGACCCGGTACCGGTTAAAGCCAATGATCCGCTGTACGTGCTGTACACCTCCGGCACCACCGGCAAGCCCAAGGGCGTGGTAAGGGATAACGGCGGCCACGCCGTCGCCCTGAAATACAGCATGGAACTGGTCTATGACGCCAAGCCCGGAGATGTGTTCTGGGCGGCCTCGGACGTCGGTTGGGTGGTTGGCCACAGCTATATTATCTACGCGCCGCTATTTACCGGCTGCACCACCATCCTCTATGAAGGCAAGCCGGTACGCACCCCGGATGCCGGCGCTTTCTGGCGCGTGGTTGAGGAACACAAGGTGAACATGCTGTTCACCGCTCCGACTGCCTTCCGCGCCGTGCGCAAGGAAGACCCGGAAGCGGATCATCTGGCCAAGTACGATGTGTCTTCCCTCAAGCGTATCTTCCTGGCCGGTGAGCGACTGGACCCGCCCACCTACGAGTGGCTGAAAGAACACACCGGCCTGCCGGTGCTGGACCACTGGTGGCAGACCGAAACCGGCTGGGCCATTTGCTGCAACCCGGTGGGCATTGAAATGATGGCCACCAAACCCGGCTCCGCCACGGTACCCTCCCCCGGCTTCAACGTTCAGGTGGTGGATATGGGCGGCCGCCAGGTACCCGCCGGCGAGCAAGGCCAGATTGCCGTTAAATTACCGCTGCCACCGGGCTGCCTGATGACCGTATGGGGCGACGACGAGCGCTTCCTGAACAGCTACCTGCGGCCCATCGAAGGCTTCTACAGCTCCGGCGATGGCGGTTTTATTGACGATGACGGCTACGTGTTCGTGATGGGCCGTACCGACGACGTGATCAACGTGGCGGGCCACCGCCTGTCCACCGGCGAAATGGAAGAAGTGGTTGCCTCTCACCCGGCCATCGCCGAATGCTGCGTGGTAGGTGCCCACGACGATATGAAAGGCCAGATCCCGGTCGGCCTGGTACTGATCAAGGACGGCGCCACCATCGACCAGGACGAGCTCGAAGAGGAACTGGTGGAAATGGTGCGGGAGAAGATCGGCGCTATCGCCTGCTTCCGCCGCGCCATTGTGGTGGAAAGGCTACCGAAAACCCGGTCAGGCAAAATCCTGCGGCGGGTGATCCGGCAGATCGCCGACGGTGAACAGTACAACGTACCCAGCACCATCGACGACCCGGCAATCCTGGAAGAAATCAGCGAGAAATTCGGACGCTGATCCGCCCCGGACCCTACCGTAAGAAAACCCATCAAGGCCTGCTCCCGACGGAACAGGCCTTGATGTCATTTTAATTACAACTCATTGTTTTTTATCAACAAAAACAAGAAAATCAATCTTCAGAAAATAATTGACGCCCCACAAACTCGGTCTATACTGAAAATTGCTGTGAACCTCTGCAGCGGTATTTGGCGAATGCGCTCCAACGTCCTGCCCCGGCTTTTCGTTGCCCCTTCCTCAGTACGCTCCGGATGTTTCAGCTCATAACTGCCTAAGTGCAAAAATGAAGGTCCCGTGAGGGCAAATTTCAGTAAGACAGGAAAGATCGATGTCCGATACCAAAACCGGCCACGTGAAGTGGTTCAACGAATCCAAGGGCTTTGGCTTCATCGCCCAGGAAGGCGGCAGTGACGTTTTCGTTCACTACAGTGCAATCAACTCAAACGGTTTCCGTACCCTGGCTGAAGGCCAGCAGGTACAGTTTACCGTTACCCAGGGCCCGAAAGGCCCGCAGGCGGAAAACGTAACCCCTCTGTAAGGGCGCGCGTTCCCCGCCGGATGCCCCTCACGGGCAGACGGAAAAACAAGAAGGCCGGCAAATTTGCCGGCCTTCTTGCGTTCTGGTTAGTTCATCACCAACTGAGTCAGGCGGTTTCAGTCGGTTCCGGCGCCTTGGCTGCCGGCATTTCCGTACCTACAGCCTGGGCCACAGCAGAGAACAGGGCCTGCAGGGTCGCCGAGGTGGTGTCTTCGGCCAGGGCAGCAGCGCTGCAGTGCTGGCCATTGGCCGTCAGGCGGATACACGCCAGTGCGTTGGCGTTGGTGCCCTCACCCAGCGCAAACTCGTCATAGGCCTCTACGGCGACGGTTACACCAAAGCGCTTGGCCAGGCCGTCCGACACCGCTTCTACTGCACCCAGACCGCGCCCTTCGAGGGTAACCGGTGCCTTCTCGCCACCTACAACCACTTCTGCGCGCACGCCATCTTCGTCCCGGTGCAGGTCATACGAACGCAATGACCAGTCACCGTACACCTTCAGATAGCGGTCTTCGAACAACCGGTGAATGGTGTGGGAATCGATCTCGCCACCATTGGTTTCGGCCTCACGCTGCACCACCTTGCTGAACTCGATCTGCAACCAGCGCGGCAGGGTAATGTCATAGTCCCGCTCCAGCACATAGGCAACGCCACCTTTACCGGACTGGCTGTTGATACGCACCACTTCTTCGTACCGGCGGCCCACGTCGAACGGGTCGATCGGCAGGTAGGCCACGTTCCAGACGTCGCCTTCCTTGCGCCGTGCCAGGCACTTGCGAATCGCATCCTGGTGACTGCCGGAGAAGGCAGTAAATACCAGCTCACCTGCATACGGATGGCGCGGATGAGTGGAAATCTCGGTGCAGGCTTCTACCACCTCGGTGATTTCCGCCATGCCGGACAAATCCAGGGTCGGGTCGATGCCCTGGGAGTACAGGTTCATGGCCATGGTCACCAGGTCCATGTTACCGGTGCGCTCGCCATTGCCCATCAGGGTGCCTTCCACCCGGTCAGCGCCGGCCATGACACCCAGCTCCGCGGCGGCAACCGCGCAACCCCGGTCGTTGTGGGTGTGCAGGCTGATGCTGATGTGCTCGCGGTAGCGAATGTTCTCGCAAATCCACTCTACCTGGTCGGCAAACACGTTGGGCGTGGACATCTCCACCGTGGCCGGCAGGTTGATAATTACTGGCTGGCCCTGGTCCGGACGCCAGACGTCGGTGACTGCATTGATCACTTCCGCGGCAAAGTCCAGCTCAGTGCCGGTAAAGCTCTCGGGCGAATACTGGAAGGTCCAGTCGGTATCCGGGTGGCGAGCCGCGATTTCTTTCACCTGGGTGGCGCCATTTACGGCAATCTCGCGGATACCGTCACGATCCAGGCCGAACACCTGCTCCCGCTGGACCGTAGAGGTGGAGTTGTACACGTGCACAATCGCCTGCTTCGCACCTGCCAGCGCTTCATAGGTACGTTCGATCAGTTCCGGGCGGGCCTGGGTCAGCACCTGGATTTTCACATCCTCAGGAATGCGGCTTTCCTCGATCAGCTTGCGGCAGAAATCGAAGTCCGGCTGGCTGGCCGCCGGGAAACCGATTTCGATTTCCTTGAAGCCAAGCTTGACCAGCAAATCGAACAAACGCTGCTTCTGGGCAACGGACATGGGCTTGATCAGGGACTGGTTACCATCCCGCAGGTCAACGGCACACCAGGTGGGGGCTTTTTCGATAACCTGGTCGGGCCAGCGGCGGTCTTTCTTGGCAACCGGCTTGAAGGCAACGTATTTACGATGATCAAAGGCCATATCTAACAATTCCTTTCACGGGTCTGTGTAATGACACTATTCTAACGCCGCTATGACGCTATTTGGTTGCTATTTCGGGGCGCTTTCACTAACTTTACGCCATATAATTGCCATCATTAAAGGTTATGAAGAATAAAATGCCCACAAAAGAAAAGACCCTGATACAAATCGACAAAACAGACCGAAAAATCCTCGAACAATTGCAGAAAGACGGTTCGCTGACCAATCAACAGCTGGCCGAAAAGGTGGGGTTATCGCCGTCGCCCTGCCTGCGCCGGGTCAGGGCCCTGGAGGAAGCGGGAATCATCATCCGCACCGTGACCATCCTGGATCACAAGAAACTGGGGCTGGCGTTGACGGCGATTATCCTGATCGGCATGGACCGGCACACACCGGAGCGGTTTGCCGCCTTCGAGGAACAGGTTGCCGAATACCCGGAAGTCCAGGAGTGCTACCTGATTACCGGCCAGAGCGCCGACTACATGCTGAAGATTGTGGTGCCGGACATGGACCACTATCACCAGTTCCTGCTGAACCGGATTACCCGTATCCCGGGGGTCAGTGGCGTACATTCCAGCTTTGTTTTGCGGCGGGTAATCGACAGCACCGCCCTTCCCCTGGGCTACCTTTCCTGACGGATCAGCTCGGCCACATAGGCCTTGGTCATCACTTTCAGTTCACCGACCAGTTGCCGGCCTTGCTGGTCCGGCAGTGTCGCTGCCAGGCGCAGAATGGAACCGGCCGCCCGCGGCAGTAGCAGGCTGGCATTCCAGCGCCGGTCATCCGGCAGGTCGGGGTATTCCTGTTGCAGGCGTGCATCCAGGTCACTGGCGTTGTTGTAAAGCTCGCGCAGGTCCAGGTCCCGCAACTCGGGCATGGCTTCAACGCCACTCCAGATGGCCGAATAGGCAGGCTCGGTGCGGTAGAAGGTGTAGAACTGCTCGATCAGCACTTCGATGGCCTCATCCAGGCCAAGTTGCGGCAGCTTCTCCCGGAGTGCACGTTCCATTTTCTCCACATGGCCTTCGGCAATGGCGTGGACGATGGCCGCCTTGTTCGGGAAATACCGGTAAAGGGAAGCGAGGGACATGTCCGACTGCCGGGCAATAGCCGACATGCTGGTGCCGTCTACCCCGTTCTCGTGAAAGATCGCAGCGGCGTGCCGCAAGATGGCGTCTACACGCTCCCTGCTCCGGGCCTGTACAGGCTTTCGGCGTGGTGTTACGTCGATAGATTCGTCAGTCATTATCTGTACCTTGTGCAGCAGGCTCCGTACAATAACGCCCACTTTACGACAAAGAAAGGCAGAGTCAGGCCAACAGACCTGCCAATTAGTCTTAACCCCGGATTTCAAAAAACGGAAGACACCATGCGAGCAAGCCGCTACCTGATTGCCACCCAGAAAGAGACCCCCGCCGATGCCGAGATCATCAGCCACCAGCTGATGCTGCGCGCCGGCATGATCCGCAAACTGGCCGCCGGCCTTTACACCTGGCTGCCCATGGGGCTGCGTACCCTGCGCAAGGTAGAGCGGATTGTTCGTGAAGAAATGGACAAGAGCGGTGCCCAGGAAGTGCTGATGCCCGCCGTTCAGCCTGCGGAACTGTGGCAGGAATCCGGCCGCTGGGAGCAGTACGGCGGCGAACTGCTGCGCCTGAACGACCGCCATGGCCGGGATTTCTGCTTCGGCCCCACCCATGAAGAAGTCATCACCGACCTGATCCGTAACGAGCTCAAGAGCTACAAGGAACTGCCGGCCAACTTCTACCAGATCCAGACCAAGTTCCGCGACGAGCGTCGCCCGCGTTTCGGTGTGATGCGCGCCCGGGAATTCATCATGAAAGACGCCTACTCGTTCCACGTGAACGCGGCGTCCCTGGATGATACCTATCAGCTGATGCACCAGACCTACTGCAACATCTTTGATCGGCTGGGCCTGGATTATCGCCCGGTGCAGGCGGATTCCGGTTCTATTGGCGGAAGCGCTTCCCACGAGTTCCACGTGCTGGCCTCCTCCGGTGAAGATGCCATCGTGTTCAGCACCGAAAGCGACTACGCCGCGAACATCGAGAAAGCCGAGGCCGTGGCTCCGGCTGGCGAACGCCCGGCACCGGGCGAAGCCATGCAGGAAGTACACACCCCGGGCCAGAAAACCATTGAAGCGGTGTCTACGTTCCTGGGCCTGCCGGCAGAGCGCAGCGTGAAAACCCTGCTGGTAAAAGGCGAAGCCGACGAGAACGGCGAATCCGGCCTGGTAGCGCTGATCCTGCGCGGCGACCACACCCTGAACGAGATCAAGGCCGAAAACCTGGCCGGCATTGCCGAGCCGCTGACCATGGCCACCGATGAAGAAATCGTTAAAGCCATTGGCTGCAATCCCGGTTCCATCGGCCCGGTTAACCTGCCGGTGCCGGTCATTGTCGATCGCAGTGCCGCCCACCTGGCGGACTTCGTATGTGGTGCCAACAAGGATGACTATCACCTGACCGGCGTGAACTGGGAGCGTGATGTAGCCCTGGGCCGGGTGGAAGACCTGCGCAACGTAGTGGAAGGTGACCAGAGCCCGGACGGCAAGGGCACACTGGAGATCCGCCGCGGTATCGAAGTGGGCCACATCTTCAAGCTGGGCAATAAGTACAGCCAGGCCTTGAATGCCAATGTGCTGGACGAGAACGGCAAGGCGGTGATCATGGAAATGGGCTGCTACGGCATTGGTGTGTCCCGCATCGTGGCGGCATCCATTGAGCAGAACCACGATGACAAGGGCATCATCTGGCCCGACGCCATTGCTCCGTTTGAAGTGGCTATCGTTACCCTGAACGCCCACAAGAACGCCGTAGTGGCCGAAGCCGGTGACAAGCTTTACGAACAACTTCGCCAGGCTGGCTACGATGTGTTGCTGGATGACCGGAACGAGCGCCCGGGCGTGAAGTTTGCGGACATGGAACTGATGGGCATTCCGCACCGGTTTGTGGTTTCCGAGCGGGGCCTGGCTGCCGGCACCCTGGAATACAAGGGCCGTCGCGATGAAGATAAACAGGATATTGCCCTGGAAGAAGCCCTGCCCTTCCTGGTGAAGGCCTCACCTAAAGGCGGGCTCTAACCCGCCCGTCCGGTCTTTGGCGGGTGGCCGGCTTTTGGCCGCTCGCTGAAGGCAGGTAACGCTGCAACAAAGTCTCAGTTACCGACGATACCCGGTTCCTGCTCCAGCTCCACCCCGAACCTGTTCCGCACCGATTCCCGCACCTCCTGCGCCAGTGCCAGGATGTCCTGCCCGCTGCCCCCGGAATGATTGATCAGCACCAGTGCCTGGCGGTTATGCACACCGACCGTTGCGTTCCGGTAACCCTTCCAGCCGGCCTGGTCGATCAACCAGGCTGCCGCCAGTTTGACGCCTTCGGCGACCGGGTAGGACACCACGTCCGGGAAACGGCTAACGATGTCTTCAAATTGCGCCTGGCTGACCACCGGATTCTTGAAGAAGCTTCCGGCATTGGGCAGCACAGCCGGGTCCGGCAGTTTTCGGCGGCGAACTGCCATCACCGCTTCCGCCACAGCCAGGGGCGTCAGTTGATCAGCTTCCTCGCTTCCCAGGTACTCCTGCAAGTCACGGTAACCGAGTTTCATCGGCTCGGTTCGGGACAGGGCCAGGCGGATTTCAAGAATGATGTAACGACCGGGCTGATGCTTGAACAGGCTGTCCCGGTAGGCGAACTCGCAGTCGGCCGCCGGTAACTCGACCACTTCCATGGTCGTGCGATCCAGGGCCGTGACCGTTTTCAGGGTGTCGCACAGCTCCACCCCGTAGGCACCGATGTTCTGGACAGGCGCGGCTCCGGCGGTGCCGGGGATCAGTGCCAGGTTTTCGATACCCCGGTAACCAGAGCGGGCCGCATACAGCACCGCATCGTGCCAGTTTTCCCCGGCCGCCAGCACCAGTACCGCGTCGTCTTCCCGCACCTGCTCCCAGGTACGACCCCGGAGCGCCATGTGCAGCACCAGACCGTTGAAGTCCCCGGCGAAGACCAGGTTACTGCCACCACCGAGTACCAGCGTTTGCTGGCCATTCTCGCGGGCCCAGTCAAGGGCCGCTTCAAGCTCGTCGGCGGTGGTAATGTCCGCAAAATAACGGGCCTTAGCCGGCACTGCCATGGTGTTCAGGCCTTGCAGGCTGACCTGCTCACGGATCTCGGGCAGTCGGCTCAAGCCAGCCGCTCCCGGATGGATTCCAGCAGGCCTTCGCTGGCCTCATGGATCAGGTCCAGCACCTGCTCGAAGCCATCTTCACCGCCGTAGTAGGGGTCTGGCACCTCGGCATGGCCGGATCGACCGAACTCCAGGAACAGCCGGGGCTCTGTGCCACCGTTCTGGTTCCAGATATCCCGTACATCGGCCAGGTTGGAACGGTCCATCACCAGCACATAGTCAAACCGGTCAAGATCTTCGGCCTGGATCTGCCGGGCCCTAAGCTCCGCAATATCGATGCCGCGACGCTCCGCCGCGGCGGTGGCGCGGGCATCCGGGGCCTTGCCGATGTGCCAGCTACCGGTGCCGCAGGAATCAATGTGCAGGCTTTCGAGCAAGCCCTGCTCTGCGGCCAGTTGCCGGAACACGCCCTCTGCGCTCGGCGAGCGGCAGATGTTACCCAGGCAGACAAACAGAACGCTGACTTTTCCGGATGCAGCATCAGACATAGCGCCCTCCCGCTTCAAGCAATGCCCGAACCCGGGCCAGGTCTTCTTCGGTGTCCACGCCGGCTGCCGGTGGCCGCTCGGCAATGTCCACATGGATACGGGCACCGTTGTACAACGCCCTCAGTTGTTCCAGCGCTTCAACCTGCTCGGTAGGCGCAGGCGGCCAGGTGACGAACTGCCGCAACACGCTGGCGCGGTAACCATAGATGCCGATATGGCGGAAATAACCCACACCATCGGGCAGGTCTACATCCACCGCTGGCGCATTGGCCGGCCAGAAATCCCGGGCCCAGGGAATGGGCGCACGGCTGAAATAGTGGGCCATACCACGGGCGTCGAACACCACTTTCACCACATTCGGATTAAACACCTGGCGGGCATCGTGGAGCCGCTCGCACAACGTAGCGATCTCGGCTTCCGGGTACAGCTCCAGGTTCTCGGCCACCTGGTTGATCAGGGCCGGCGGAATCAGCGGCTCGTCGCCCTGTACATTCACCACCCGGTGGTCGGCATCGAGCCCAAGCTTGCGGGCCACTTCTTCCAGCCGGTCGGTGCCACTGGCGTGGTTCGGTGAGGTCATCACCACCTCGGCTCCGAACCCCCTGCAGGCTTCTTCAATGCGGGCATCATCGGTGGCAACCACCACGCGGCTGGCACGGCTTTCTGCCGCGCGTTCGCACACATGCTGGATCATCGGCTTGCCGGCTATCATCGCCAGGGGCTTGCCGGGCAGTCGACTGGAAGCGTAACGGGCCGGGATAACAACGGTGAAAGACATGGACTACCCCGTACAGATCAGTGCTTGTCGAGACGTTCGTCGGTGCTCAGGGTCCGCGCTTCAACCGCCAGCATCACCGGAATACCCTCACGGATCGGGAATGCCATGGCATCCTGGTAACAGATCAGTTCGGTGCGGGCTTCGTTAAGCTTGAGTTCACCCTTGCAGACCGGGCAGGCCAGCAGGCCCAGCAGTTTTTTATCCATGGTCAGATCTCTCGGTATCATGTAGTTGCAGCTGCCCGGAACACTCCCTGAGCCGCTCGATAAAACGTTGTTCAAAAGGTTCCGATACCCGGGCCTCTACCGTCAACACCCAGGCATTGTCCGGGGCAAAACCGTGACACTTCACCGCATCCTTGGCGGTCATCACCAGCCACTCCAGGGCGCCGGAGGCCAGGTCTTCCGGGCGGAAATGGTGATGGTCAGGAAATGGCACTTCATTCACGTGGGCACCCAGGCCACGAAGCGTGTCGAAGAATCGCCCGGGGTTGCCGATACCTGCCACCGCCCGTACCGGTTTGCCTTTCAGCTTTTCCGGGGGCACGGTCTCACCGGAATTCAGGTTCACCAGGGCCGACGGCACCAGCTCCATGGCATGGATGTCCGGATGGTCAACGCCGGCAAAGCTGTCCAGGGTCTCTCCTGCTTCAGGGAATCCGGCGCCGTTAAGGATGACAAAATCGACACTGCCCAGGCGCTCGACCGGCTCCCGCAACGGGCCTACCGGGATAATCGCACCATTGCCGATGCCCCGCCGGGCGTCGAACACCGCCAGCTCGATATCTCTGGGCAGCCGGTAGTGCTGCAGTCCGTCATCGCAGATCAGCACGTCACCCAGGCCGTTCTCCAGTGCCCAGGCAGCGCCCCGGCACCGTTCCGGGTCCACCACCACCGGGCAACCGGTTGCCTGGGCCAGCATCAGGGGCTCATCACCGCTCACACCCGGCGAAGTGCCTTCACTGACTAACAGGGGATAGTGATTGCTTTTGCCGCCGTAGCCCCGGCTCAGAATGACCGGTTTCCAGCCTTCCTGCTTCATGCGCTGCACCAGCCGGGCGGTCAGGGGCGACTTGCCGGTACCGCCGGCGGTGATGTTACCCACCACCACCACGGGTACCGGGAGGGATTCGTTACGGGCCTGCCAGGCCTTTCGGCGCCGGGATTCCGAAACCGCCCGGTACAGCCAGGCCAGTGGCGTCAGCAGGGCCAGTGGCCTGCCCCGCCCGTACCAAAGCCGATCGACCAGGCTGGTACTCATGCCTGCTCGCTGAACTGAATCTGGTGCAGCTGGGCATAGGCGCCATCGGCCGCCAGCAGTTCGTCGTGGTTACCGGATTCAACAATGTGGCCCTTGTCCATCACCAGGATCCGGTCGGCTTTCTCGATAGTGGAAAGACGGTGCGCAATCACCAGCGTTGTCCGCCCTTCCATGACCGTTTCCAGCGCTTCCTGGATATGCCGCTCAGACTCGGTATCCAGCGCCGAAGTGGCCTCATCCAGAATCAGGATCGGCGCGTTCTTCAGCAGCGCCCGGGCAATAGCCAGCCGCTGTCGCTGACCACCGGACAACATCACACCGTTATCGCCGATCATGGTATCCAGCCCTTCCGGCATGCGGTCGATGAACTCCAGGGCATGGGCCTTGGCCGCTGCTTCCCGGATTTCCTCACGGCTGCAATCCCGCAACGCGCCATAGGCAATGTTGGCGGCGATGGTGTCGTTGAACAGCACCACGTTCTGGTTTACCAGGGCAATCTGCGAACGCAGTGCCTGCAGGGAGAATTCTTTCAGGGAATGGTCGTCGATGCGGATATCACCGCCGGTGAACTCGTAGAACCGGGGCAACAAACTCACCAGTGTGGACTTGCCACTGCCAGAGCGCCCGACCAGGGCAACGCTCTGGCCCGCCGGAATGCTCAGGGAAATGCCTTCCAGTACGTTATCCAGCTGGTCGCGGTAGCGGAAAGATACCTGGTCAAACTCGATACGGCCTTCCACCCGATCCGGCGCGAACCCGCCAAGGTCTTCTTCCGGCTGTTCGTCCATGGTTTCGAACACGTCGTAGGCGGCGGCCACACCTTTCTGGATCTTGGCGTGCACCGAAGTTACCTGGCGGATCGGCTTGGCCATGGTGGTTGCCGCGGTAATAAAGGCAACCAGTTGTCCGGTGGTCATTTCACCGCGAATTTCCGGGGCCAGCATGGTCCAGACCAGGGCCGCAATGGCAATCGCCACCAGCACCTGGATCACCGGCACACTGATGGCCTGGGTGGAAGCCATTTTCAGGCTCTGCTTCAGGTTGCGCTCGCTGACATCACGGAAACGCTCCCGCTCGTAGTCTTCGCCACCAAAGGTACGCACCACCCGGTAACCGGTGATGGATTCCGAAGCCACGTGGGTAATATCGCCCATGGAGCCCTGAATGCGCTTGCTGATCCGGCGGAAGCGTTTACTGGCATAGCTGACCACGAAACCGATCACCGGCCCCACGGTGAGGAACACCAGGGTCAGTTTCCAGTTGGTATACAGCATGAAGCCCAGCAAGCCGACAATGGTCAGGCCTTCGCGCAGGGTAATGGTGATGGCATTGGTAGCCGCTTCCGCCACCTGCTCCACGTTGAACGTCAGCTTGGACACCAGCCGGCCGGCGGCGTTGTCGTCGAAGTAACGGGATGGCAGGGTCATCAGCCGGTCAAAGACATCGTTACGCAGTGCGTTGATAACATTGCGGCCAACATAGCTGATGAAATACTGACTGAAGAAGGTGCCCAGGCCGCGCAGGGCAAACACACCAACGATCAGGCCGGTCAGGAGCATCCGGTTCTGGTCGGTGGGGTTTTCGATGGCGGTGATCACATACTCCATGGCTGCCGCCATACCGGTAGACGCCGCCGCGTAGATGATGTTGCCCAGCACGGCCAGCGAAAACGCCAGCCAGAAAGGTTTTACGTAGGTGAGCAGGCGCTTGTAGGTTGTCCAGCTTCCAACCGGCGGAGCTTTGAGCGGTTCCGGCCTTACATCGATCACTGGCTATCAGCCTCCCGCTCTGTGGTTATGCTCAGTTTCGCAAACCCCAGGCGACCGGCCACATCCATGGCGCGCACAACAAATTCGTGGGGAGTACGGGCATCTGCCGTGATGATAAACGGCAGGTTGCTATCTCCCTCAGCCAGTTCCCTGACACCCCGCTCCAGGGTCTCGCGCCGGTTGTTCACCAGTGTCCTGTCATTCAGGATGTACTGGCCTTCGGCATTGATCACCACGTCAATCTGGCGCACTTCAGACGGCGTTGCCGGATCACCACTGGCTTGCGGCAATTCCACTTCCAGGTGGCTTTCCCGGGTGAAGGTGGTGGATACCATAAAGAAAATCAGCAGCAGGAACACCACGTCGATCAGTGGCGTCAGGTCTACCCCGACTTCCTGGCTTCGTTGGCGCTTGAACTTCACTGTGTTCAGGCTCCTTCCACGTCGATTTCACGGTCACCATGAACCACTTCCACCAGTTTTATGGCTTCCTGTTCCATGTTAACCACCAGCTCGTCAACGCGGCGGATAAAATAGCGATGGCAGATCAGCGCAGGAATGGCAACGCTCAGGCCTGCAGCCGTGGTAATCAGGGCTTCGGAAATACCGCCTGCGAGGTTGCCTGCGTTACCGACACCGGCCAGCTGGATCTCGGCGAATACCTTGATCATACCGATAACCGTCCCCAACAGACCCAGCAGCGGGGTAATGGTGGCAATGGTTCCCAGCGGGTTCAGGAACCGTTCCAGCTCGTGGATAACCTGGCTGGCTTCGTGTTCGATGCTTTCTTTCATGACCTCACGGCCATGCTTGGCATTGATCAGACCACCGGCCAGAACCCGGCCCAGCGGAGAGGAGCCCTGCAGGGCTTTGAGCTTGCGACCGTTAAGCTCTTTTTTCTTGATCCAGCGCCAGAGCTCATTGATCGATTGCGGCGGCGCTACGCGGGAAGCACGCAAAGACCAGAATCGCTCCAGAACGATGGCAAGGGCCAGAATGGAACAGGCAACAATAGGCACCATCAGGATGCCACCGGCTTTCAACAGCTCGAACACGCTTGATCTCCCTGATTAATTACAAGCCGCGCTACTTTAGCATAGCTGCCGGTGCAGGCCACACCCGGAATGTCACGGTATATTACATTGGTCACGGGCCAGGCCCGGAGCGGCTACCCAGAAGGGTGCGGAATGGCGGATTTCTTCGATTTCCGGGCCTGTCGCCGGCAAGGTAATGGCAATCTGACCGGAACAGGCTGTATTCAACGCCCGGGCTCCGGCCTGGCGATAGCGGGCCGTCACCTCCGGATGGGGGTGTCCGAAACGATGGCGATATCCGGCGGTGTAGATGACCTGGTCGGGCCGCAGAGTTTCCACCCAGCTTTCTGACGACGAGGTTTTGCTGCCATGGTGGGGTGCCAGCACCAGGCGGTGGGCCGGCTGCCGGTGGAACCAGTCCAGCTCCGAGGCCGCCAACATCCGGGCTTCTACCCCGTCGCTGATATCACCGGTCAGCCAGATCTCGGTATCGGACAGCCCATGACTTACCCGGAGCACACAGGATGCATCGTTACCCGCCCTTGCATCCGGCGCTTGCCAGAATGCCAGCTCCAGGTCTCCCCAGCGCTCCGGTAATGCCGGGCAGTCATGCACAAGGCGCAGGCCGTCCAAACTCCCGGATAGCTCCCCGGCTTCACCGCTGGATATCCGCACCACATCGAAGGTATCGAGCAACACAGGCAAGCCGCCGGAATGGTCGTTATCGGCATGGCTGAGCACAAGGTGGTCTATCCGCCGGACACCCCGGGCGCTCAGCTCCGGTATCAACACCGAATCGGCCGCAGAAAACACGCCTTTCACCTCCGGGCCGGTGTCATAGAGCAGCACCTTGTCATCCACCCGGATCAGAACTGACAGCCCCTGCCCCACATCCAGGATGCGAATTTCCGGAACCGCCACTGACGAGTTCTCCGGCTCGCGATGGTACAGCGCCGCAAGACTCCATAAGGCGATGGCAGCGAATGCCGCGGGCCGGAACCCGGGCACCGGCAGCCGGATCATGACAACCACCACCAGTACCAGCAAGCCGGATTGCGCAACCTTGCCTCCTCCGGGCACAGGCCAGTCCAGCACCTGGACCCACTCAAGCCAGCCCCAGAGCAACGCCAGTGCTCCGTCCATCAGCACCATCGCGAAGCCCGACAACCCGCCGCCGGACAGCACCGACAGCAATGCACCCACAAACAACACCGGCATCACCACCAGGGACACCCAGGGAATGGCCAACAGGTTGGCCAGCAATCCAGCCACCGGCTGGCCCAGGCCGAAGTGCGACAGAACCGGCCACAAACCGGCGAACACCGCAAATTGCGCGAGCACAAGGCCTTTCAGCCAGCCCGGAGCCGATACCCTGCCGGCAAACACTAGCAACAACACCGCCACCGCACCAAAGGAAAGCCAGAAGCCCTGATCCAGCGGCGCAAATGGATCCAGCAGCAACACCAGGAACAGAGCCGTCACAAAGGGTTGCCAGGCACTGGCTTCCCGGGCCATCAACAGATACCAGCCACCCACAACCACCATGATCAAGGCCCGGCGGGTAGGTACCGTAAACCCCGCCAGCAGGGCATAGGCCAGGCTGCACAGCATCACCAACGCAAACACCGCCACCCGGCCTTGATAAACGGACACCCACCCCGATGGCACCAGCAACAACAGCCGGCGCCCGAGCAACCCCACGGCTACCGCCACCAAGCCCAGATGCAGGCCGGAAATAGCCACCAGGTGAATGGTGCCGGTGGCTTTCAGGGTCTCCCAATGGGCGTTTTCCAGATGCCCTCGGTTACCGATCAGCAGCGATGCAATCAGGGGAAACTGTTGCGCCTCACCAAACCAGCCTTCCACCACAGCCGCCACCGACTGGTGCCAGGCCCGGTATTGGCAGTGCCAGCCACAGGCAAGCCCGGGCTCCGGGGCAACGCTCCTGACGCTTCCAGTGGCCCGGAAGCCGTTCCGGAACAACCAGTCCTCGTAGCGAAAGCCGGCCTGGTTCAGGTTGCCGTGGGGGCGTTTGAGGACGACTTCCAGGCGCAGCCGGTGGTCAGGCAGGTCTTTACCGTCACGCCCGTACCAGGCCAGCCGCAGGGTTTCCGGCAAGCGGGTGCCTTCGGGCACCGTCGCAGGTTCGTGCCAGCGCTGGACACAGAAATTGAAACGGAGACTGCCAAAGCTGCCCGGTTGAGGAAGGCTGCACAGATGACCGGAGACTGTCACCTGCTCGCCCTCAAGCCCCTGGGGCAACCGCTCCGCCAGGCGCCCATCGGCATGCCAGGTGGCCCAGAGCAGGCCCAGCAACCCGAAACAAACCAATAAACAGAGACTGGAGAACCGGCTGCCCCGCCCCCAAAACGCGGCGGCACCAACCATGAAGGTAAGCACAAACAACCATGTATAAGGTGGTAAGACTGTCAGCCAATACAGTAAGATAACGCCGCTAGAGAAGGCGACCATGCAGGATGCGGCCAGCGCCGGTTTTATGCGCTCACAGCCGTTATAAACTTGCCCGGACACTCCCTGTCCTCCTCTGGTAAAAGCTGACAATTTCCGTTTGTCAGTGGTGTTTCACTACAACGCAACAGGCCGAACTTCCAATGCCGAAGAAGTTCATGAAACGGTATTTGCCCAGCCCCGAGAGAGTGCGCGCCATGCGTTCGCTGCACTTTCTGGGCGATATCCTCCATGAACCCAACCTGTGGCACATCAACCGGCATTGCGTAGCACGGGCGTTCCTGGTCGGCGTCTGGTTCTGTTTTATTCCTATGCCCTTCCAGATGCTGGCCGCGGCCTTCTGTGCCATCTGGATCAACGCTAACCTGCCCTTGTCGGTGGCACTGGTGTGGATCAGCAACCCGCTGACCATGCCACCCATGTTCTATTTCAACTACAAACTCGGGGCCTGGCTGCTGGATCGCCCGGTGCTCGACTTTGAATTCGAACTTACCTGGCACTGGATCAGCCACCGCCTGGTGGACATCGGCATTCCGCTGTACCTGGGGTCACTGATCATCGCCACCCTCTGTGCCTGCCTCGCCTATCTGGGCATCCAGTATCTGTGGCGGCGAAAAATCCGCACCGACTGGCGCCAGCGACGCATAGCCAGGCGCGCTGGCCGCGCCCCTGGTAATCAGACTTCCTGAACCAGCCGGCCCTGTTCCAGGCGCAACACCCGCCCCAGACTCCGGGCCATGGTCATATCGTGTGTCACCATGATGAACGCGATGCCGGACTGATCACGCAGCTCCTCGATCAAAACCCGAACCCCCTCACCGGTGTGCTGGTCCAGGTTACCGGTAGGCTCGTCCATCAACACGCAATCCGGCTCGTTCACCAGGGCACGGGCAATGGCCACGCGCTGGCGCTCTCCGCCTGACAGTTCACCCGGCTTATGACGAAGCCGCTCAGCCAGGCCCACACGCCCCAGAAGCGCTTCGGCTTTCGGAAGGGCCTGGGCCGGCGACAAGCCACCCAACACACAGGGCAGCATCACATTCTCCAGTGCGGAGAATTCTGGTAACAGGTGATGAAACTGATACACAAACCCCAGATGGCGATTACGGAAGCGGGCCCGGCCGGCTTCCGAGAGTTTGTGAATGTTCTGGCCACAAATCTCGATCTGGCCGGACGAGGGCTTGTCCAGCCCGCCCAGCAGGTTCAGCAGGGTAGTCTTGCCTGCACCGCTGCTACCGACAATGGCAACGGTTTCTCCGGGCGTCACCTCCAGCGAGATGTCAGAGAAAATCGTGAGCTTCTCCGGGCCCTCACTGTAGGTTCGGGTCACCTGCCGGCAGTCGATCACCAGAGGCTTGCCTGCCTCGTTCGCTGTGACATCACTCATAGCGCAAAGCCTCCGCCGGTTCGACCCGCGATGCACGCCAGGCCGGGTAAATCGTTGCCAGCAGGCTCATGGCAAGGCCGGCACCGCTGATAATAAATACATCCTGCCACTGCAACTGCGATGGCAGATAGCTGATGAAGTACACATCCGCACTCAGGAACTGGTGCCCCATGGCGCTTTCCAGCCAGGCAATAATGCCGCTGATGTTGAGTGCGCCCAGCACACCCAGGGTGGTGCCTACCAGCGTACCGAACACGCCGATTACCGCCCCCTGGATAATGAAAATGCGCATGATCCGGCCCGGAGTGGCCCCCATGGTGCGCAGAATGGCGATGTCGGCCGTTTTATCCGTTACCACCATCACCAGGGTGGATACAATATTGAACGCAGCCACCGCCACAATGAACATCAGCAACAAGCCGATCATGGTTTTTTCCATGCGGATAGCCTGGAACAGGTTGCCGTGGGTGCGGGTCCAGTCGGATACGTAATAGCGGCCACCCAGCTCCTGGGCCACCTGGTTAACCACACGGGGCGCGGCAAACAGATCATCCACCAGCAAGCGCACACCTTCCGCCTTGCCACCGGTACGCATCAGCCGCGCGGCATCGTCCATGTGAATCAGGGCGTAGTTGCCATCAAGTTCTGCGCCGACACTGAAAATACCCTTCACGGTGAAGCGTTTGAGCCTGGGCAACACACCGGCCGGAGTCACCGACGCTTCCGGCAACACCACCGTCAGCTTATCGCCAATCGCCAACCGCAGGCTGTTTGCCATCAACCGGCCGATAATGATGCCGAATTCACCGGACTTGAGATCGTCCAGCCCACCTTCGATAAAGTGGTTCTCGATGATCGAAACCGAGGCTTCTTCTTCCGGCAGAACACCGCTGAGCATCACCCCGCGCACATTGCCGCCACCGGTCACCATGCCCTGCCCCTGGATAAACGGCGCGGCCGCCAGCACCCTGGGGTGTTCCTGCACCAGCTGGTCAATCTTCTGCCAGTCTTCCAGCGGGCCATTGGCGCCCTGAATGGTCGCGTGGGGCACCATGCCCAGAATTCTCTGCTTGAGCTCCCGGTCGAAGCCGTTCATCACCGACAACACAATAATCAGCACCGCCACACCCAGCATAAGGCCGATCATGGAGGTCAGGGAAATAAAGGAAATAAAGTGATTGCGCCGTTTGGCGGCCGTGTATCGCAGGCCTATATAAAACGATAAGGGTCTGAACATTAGGAGGTGCCTGTCGCCACTTTCAGAGGGGTAGATGCCGGCGCGCATTATCGCCTTGGATCAAAATGCGTTGCAACCGCACCACCCGCCGCACCATGGCCGGCAGGCTGCCCGCAAAATTACGCCCGATGTGATCCAATGACTGAAAACACGGGGGCAAACCGGATAAACTCTCGAAAATATACTGACTTTTGCTAATATTTTCGGGATATTACGTTTTATACACATTCCGTGGACACACCACAGCATTCCGGCATCAGTGGAGAGCCATCTATGAACAACAAACGGAACCTGATCGCTGCCTTTACCATGGCCTCAGCAATGGCGGTTGCAGCCCTGCCCCAGGCCCACGCAGAACAACTGACCATCCCGGTTGGCAGCCAGGCAGACCGCAGCCTTGTCAAACTGCCGGCCAACGGCATGACCGGGGGGTCCGTGCAAAGTCGCTGGGGTGCCCCTATCGAGATTCGGGGCCCGGTTGGCCAGCCACCGATTACCCAGTGGCACTACCAGGACTTCGTGGTGTACCTGGAACACGACCGGGTTATCCATGCGGTCATGAAGCGCCGCAAATAACCGGTCGGGGGCAATACACCGGTTTTTCATTGCCCATGTCCTGACGTTGCCTTAGCGGTCAGATAGAATGACTGCTTTTTGCGAACCAAGGTGGCAGATAACAGTGACTTCCAGACGAGTGTTGCCTGCGGAATGGGCTCCCCAGAGCGCAGTAATGTTGACCTGGCCTCATCCCGGAACCGACTGGGCGCGGATGATGGCAGATGCAGAACAGGTCTTCCTCGACATCGCCAAAGCGGTACTGCGCTTTGAACATTTGGTAATCAGTTGCGAGTTTGTGGCCGGGCTGCAAAAGCTGGGGCAGGAACTGAACCAGTACGCTGAAGACAACCATCTCCCCGGCCACGTTGTGGCCGTACCGGCCCCGGCCAATGACACCTGGGCACGGGACCACGGCCCCATTACCGTTACCGATGCTGACAGCGCCACGCTTCTGGATTTCAGCTTCAACGCCTGGGGCGGCAAATTCCCCTGGGAGAAAGACAACGCCCTCAACCGACACCTGGCCAATGCAGGCGTATTCGGCAAGACACCGATGCAAGCGGTGGATTTTGTCCTGGAAGGCGGCTCCATTGAATCTGACGGCCAGGGCACCATCCTGGCCACCAGCGAATGCCTGCTGACCCCCACCCGCAACCCGGACCTTGATCGCTCAGACATCGAACATCGGCTCTCCGAGTTGCTGGGCGCAGACCGCATATTGTGGCTCAACCACGGCTACCTGGCCGGCGACGACACCGACAGCCACATCGACACCCTCGCCCGCTTCTGCGCCCCGGACCACATCTGTTATGTCACCTGTCCGGATGTGGCAGACGAACACTACAGCGCCCTGGCCGCCATGGAAGAGGAACTGCAGGAGTTCCGCCAGCAGGATGGCAGCCCCTACAAGCTGACTGCACTGCCCTGGCCCGATGCCATCTATGACGAAGAGGGCGAGCGCCTGCCGGCCACCTATGCCAACTTCCTGATTATCAACGATGCAGTTCTTTTGCCGGTCTACGATGTGCCGCAAGATCCGGAAGCCATTCGCATCATGGGTGAGATCTTCCCGGAGCGGGAAATCATTCCCGTTAACTGCCGTCCACTGATCCACCAGCATGGCAGCCTGCACTGTGTCACCATGCAGATTCCTGCCGGAGTCGTTTCCCTATGAGCCAGCTGACAATCGCTGCTATCCAGCAAAAGTGCAGTAACGACAAAGCCGCCAGCCTGGCAACCTCCGAAAAACTGGTGCGGGAAGCCGCCACCGGGGGGGCGCGACTGGTGGTACTGCAGGAGCTGCACGCCACCCTGTATTTTTGCCAGACCGAAGACACCGCCGTTTTCGAACTCGCCGAACCCATTCCCGGCCCCACCAGCAACCGCCTGTCGGAGCTGGCCAGGGAGCTCGGCATTGTGCTGGTAGGCTCTATCTTCGAGCGCCGGATGAACGGGGTGTATCACAACACCTCGGTAGTGTTTGATACCGACGGCAGCCTGGCCGGGATCTACCGGAAAATGCACATCCCGGACGACCCGGGCTTCTACGAAAAGTTCTATTTCACCCCGGGCGACGCCCGCTTCAACAATGGTGACAGCGGCTTTACCCCGATCAATACCTCCGTCGGCAAGCTCGGGGTATTGGTGTGCTGGGACCAGTGGTACCCGGAAGCCGCCCGCCTGATGGCGCTGGCCGGCGCGGAAATCCTGATCTATCCCACGGCCATCGGCTGGGACATTACCGACGAAGCCGACGAACAGGCCCGCCAGCTGGAAGCCTGGGTAACTGTTCAGCGGGGCCACGCGGTGGCTAACAACCTGCCGGTGATTGCCCCCAACCGTGTGGGCACTGAACCCGACCCGTCCGGCCAGGGCGACGGCATCCGCTTCTGGGGCAACAGCTTTATCTGCGGGCCCCAGGGCGAATTCCTGGCCCGGGCCGACGATGAAAGCGAATGTATTCTGACCGCCACGCTGGACCGCGACCGGACTGAATCCGTCAGGCGTATCTGGCCGTATCTTCGGGATCGGCGCATTGATGCCTACGACGACATTCTCAAACGGGTACGGGACTGAGGCCTGCATGAAACAGAAAATGGACAGCGTGGTTGCCGAGCTCAACAAGATTCTGCTGGGCAAAGACAACCAGATCCGCCTGGCCCTGTGTGGCCTACTGGCCCGCGGCCACCTGCTGATCGAAGACATACCAGGCATGGGCAAGACCACACTGTCCCACGCGCTGGCGAAGATCATGGGGCTGAGCTATCAACGCATCCAGTTCACCAACGACCTGCTACCCGCGGACGTTCTGGGTTATTCGATGTACGACCGGGAGGCCGGCAGCCTGGTGTTTCACCCGGGCCCGATCTTTGCCCAGGTGGTACTGGCAGACGAAATCAACCGGGCCTCGCCCCGCACCCAGAGTGCCCTGCTGGAAGCGATGGAAGAGCGCCAGGTATCCATTGAAGGCGAAACCCGGCCACTGCCTTCGCCGTTCTTTGTGATTGCCACCCAGAACCCCATTGAACAGGGTGGCACCTTTCCGCTGCCGGAATCCCAGCTCGACCGCTTTCTGATGCGACTGCAACTGGGCTACCCGGATCCGAAAGCGGAACGGGAGCTACTGGAAGGCGAAGATCGCCGGGCCATCACCGGGCGGCTGCAGGCCATACTGCCCCAGCCGGAGCTGGAAGCGGCTCAGGCCGCCGTCGAAAAAGTCAGCGCCAGCCCTGCCCTGCTGGACTACCTGCAGCGACTGCTTGAACAAAGCCGGCGCATGCCAGGCCTGGTCTACGGCCTGTCGCCGCGAGCCGGCCTCGGGCTGTTGAGGGCCGCCAAGGCCTGGGCCCTGATGGCGGGGCGTGACCACGTGCTGCCAGACGACGTCCAGGCAGTGTTCCCCTCCGTGGCCGAGCACCGGCTTGAGCAGGGCGAATCCGGCAAGAGCAAGGAGCGGGTGCGACAGCTGCTGACCACGGTCTCGGTACTTGAATAATCCGGCTCCGGCCTCATACATCCAGATTACATATCACATACCAGCGAGATTCCCATGAGCGAAACACAGCACTCCCGACTGATCATTCTTGGTTCCGGCCCCGCAGGTTACACCGCAGCAGTCTATGCCGCCCGCGCCAACCTGAACCCGACCCTGATTACCGGCATTGAAGTGGGTGGACAGCTCACCACCACCACAGACGTGGACAACTGGCCGGGCGACAACGACGGCGTTCAGGGCCCGGAACTGATGCAGCGTATGCAGAAGCACGCCGAGCGCTTCGAAACCAGGATCGTGTACGACACCATCAACGAAGCGGACCTGCAGAACCGCCCGTTCCGCCTCAAGGGCGACAGCGGCGAGTACACCTGCGACGCCCTGATCATCGCCACTGGTGCCTCCGCCATGTACCTGGGCCTGGAATCCGAAGAGAAGTTCAAGGGCCAGGGTGTATCAGCCTGCGCTACCTGCGACGGTTTTTTCTACCGCAAGCAGAAAGTCGCTGTGATCGGTGGTGGCAACACCGCCGTTGAAGAAGCCCTGTACCTGTCGAACATTGCCGATGAAGTGACCCTGGTGCACCGCCGCGACAAGCTGCGCTCCGAGAAGATCCTGCAGGACAAGCTGTTCGAAAAGGCCGAGGCCGAGAACGGCAACGTGAAGATCGTCTGGAACCACACCCTGGATGAAGTACTGGGCGACGGCACCGGTGTAACCGGCATGCGCATCAAGAGCACCGAAGACGGCAGCACCCGGGACATCGACCTGGCCGGCGTATTCATCGCCATCGGCCACAAGCCGAACACCAGCCTGTTCGAAGGCCAGCTCGACATGGACAACGGCTATCTGCGTATCCAGTCCGGCCTGAACGGCATGGCCACCCAGACCAGCATTCCGGGCGTATTCGCCGCCGGCGACGTAGCCGACCACGTATACCGCCAGGCTGTTACCTCCGCCGGTTTCGGCTGCATGGCCGCCCTGGATGCCGAGAAATTCCTGGACCAGCAGGACTAAACGGCCGACACGGAATGACCTCTCTACCCTGGCTGGAGCCGGAGGAACTCTGGTTCCCTCCGGCCGACGAAGCACTGGACGATCCGGACGGTCTTCTCGCCGTGGGTGGCGACCTGTCCCGGGGCCGGCTCCTGCTGGCTTACCGGAACGGCATCTTCCCCTGGTTCAGCGACGACCAGCCCATTCTCTGGTGGTCCCCAAATCCCCGTTGCGTCCTGTTTCCGGACGAAGTCCACGTATCCCGCAGCCTGCGCCGCACCCTGAACCAGCACCGGTTCGAGGTTACCGCAGACCGATGCTTCAGCCGCATCATCCGGTTGTGTGCCACCACCCGCGCCGAAGGCACCTGGATTACCGACGACATGATCCAGGCCTATACCGACCTGCACCGGCACGGCACCGCACACTCCATCGAAGTCTGGAACCGCAAGGGTGAGCTGGCCGGGGGCATGTACGGCATTGCCCTGGGGCGTTGCTTCTTCGGTGAGTCCATGTTTTCCCTGGAAACCAATGCTTCCAAGGTTTTGATGGTGCACCTGGCCGGTCAGCTGGCACAATGGGGCTACAGACTGATGGATTGCCAGGTCGAGAGCGACCATCTGCTCAGCATGGGAGCGCGAACTATTCCCAGGGACGAGTTTTTATCTATACTCGGGAAGTACGTGGATCAAAAACCGGAAAAGGAAGACTGGGCCTTCAACTGGCGCTGGCCCGGGCCGGAGGAATGAATGAGCAATCTCAGAACGCTGGTCTTCTTCGCCACACCTGCCCACGACTGCAGCTACCTGCCGGATCGCGAAGCCACCACTATGTTTGTGGACCCGAGGGCCAACGTCGACAAGAAACTCTACAGCCAACTTACGGCACTGGGATTCCGGCGCAGCGGCTCCCACTATTACCGCCCCCATTGTGAACAGTGCAATGCGTGCGTGCCGGTACGCCTGAAGGTAGATCAGTTCCAGCCGGATCGTAACCAGCGCCGTGTCTTGCGCAAGAATGAAGACTTGTCGTGCCGCCTGGTGCCCGCCGCTTTCAGCGAGCGTTATTACCGGCTGTACGCCCACTACATTGAAGAGCGCCACCGGGATGGCGATATGTACCCGCCCTCCAGGGAGCAGTTCACATCGTTCCTGGTAGACGGCGCCACCGACTCCTGGTTCCTGGAAATTTCCCTGGGAGACGAACTGGCCGGCCTGGCAGCGGTCGACCTGCTGGATGACGGCTTGTCCGCCATCTACACCATTTTTGCTCCGGAACTGGAAGACCGGAGCCTGGGCACCTTTGCCGTACTCTGGCAGATTGAAGAAGCCCGGCGCCGCGGCCTGCCCCATCTGTACCTGGGTTACTGGATCCGGGAATGCCGTAAAATGAACTACAAAACCCGTTTCAAACCCATCGAAGCGCTGCGCGACGGGCACTGGCGAGAACTGCAATCAGACTGACTTTTGCCAAACGGCAAGAATTCAGGCAGAATTGCGCAATTTAAAATCACCGAAAAGCATTCCGAACGAGGTTTCTACTGAATGGCGAAATCAGATGTCATTGAAATGGAAGGCGTTATTATCGACACCCTTCCCAACACCATGTTCCGCGTTGAGCTGTCCAACGGCCACGTTGTGACTGCCCACATCTCAGGAAAAATGCGCAAGAACTACATCCGCATCCTGACCGGAGACAAGGTCAAGGTTGAGCTGACTCCCTATGACCTGAGCAAGGGCCGCATCGTATACCGCGCCCGTTAATCTGCTCGAGTGACATCTGAAAAGCCCCGCAAGTGCGGGGCTTTTTTGTTGCTTCAGAGGGCTTCTGCCGGCTCGTTCTCGTACTCGAACACCAGCTCGTCGCCTTTCAGGTGGATGAACACATCCCCACCCTTCTCTGCCAGGCTTCCGAACAGGATCTGCTCGGCCAGTGGCCGCTTGATCTTGTCCTGGATCAGACGCGCCATCGGGCGTGCGCCCATGGTCACATCGTAACCCTTCTCGGCCAGCCACACCTTGGCAGCTTCATCCACATGCAGCACCACATGTTTCTCGTCCAGTTGCGCCTGCAACTCGGTGAGGAACTTGTCCACCACATGGGTAATGGTGGCCTTCTGCAGGTCGGCAAACTGGATAATGCCATCCAGGCGGTTACGGAACTCCGGCGTGAAGGTCTTGCTGATCACTTCCATGCCGTCAGTACTATGGTCCTGCTCGCTGAAGCCGATGGAACGGCGAGCCATGCTCTCGGCGCCGGCGTTGGTGGTCATCACCAGGATCACGTGGCGGAAATCCGCCTTGCGGCCGTTGTTATCGGTCAGGGTACCGTGGTCCATCACCTGCAGCAGCAGGTTGAACACCTCGGGGTGCGCCTTCTCGATTTCATCCAGCAGCAACACACAGTGCGGATGCTTGTTGACCGCCTCGGTCAGCAGGCCGCCCTGGTCGTAACCGACATAGCCCGGAGGCGCACCGATCAACCGCGATACGGTATGGCGCTCCATGTATTCGGACATATCGAAGCGAACCAGTTCGATGCCCAGAACCTTGGCCAGCTGCTTGGTCACTTCCGTCTTACCAACACCGGTCGGCCCGGCAAACAGGAAGGCACCTTCCGGCTTTTCCGGTGCTTTCAGGCCGGCGCGGGCCAGCTTGATGGCCGTAGCCAGGGATTCGATGGCCGGATCCTGCCCGAACACCACCATTTTCAGATCCCGCTCCAGGTTACGCAGCAGGTCTTTGTCGCTGGTGGAAACGTTCTTCGGCGGAATGCGCGCAATGTTCGCCACCACGTCTTCGATATCCGAAACTTCGATGGTCTTCTTGCGCTTGTCTTCCGGCTGCAGCCGCTGCCGGGCCCCGGCTTCGTCGATCACGTCAATGGCCTTGTCCGGCAGGTGGCGATCGGTGATATACCGGTCTGCCAGCTCTGCAGCCACCCGCAGAGCCTGGTCGGTGTAGGTCAGGTCGTGGTGTTTCTCGAAATTCGGCTTCAGGCCTTTGAGAATCTGGTAGGTATCTTCAACACTCGGCTCGTTCACATCGATTTTCTGGAAGCGACGGGCCAGGGCGCTGTCTTTCTCGAAGATTCCCCGGAATTCCTGGAACGTTGTCGAACCGATGCAGCGCAGTTCGCCGGAACTGAGCATCGGCTTGAGCAGGTTCGAGGCATCCATCACACCGCCGGATGCCGAACCCGCACCGATGATGGTGTGGATCTCGTCGATAAACAGGATGGCATGATCCTGTTTTTTCAGGTCGCTCAGCAGGCCTTTCAGGCGCTTTTCGAAATCACCGCGGTACTTGGTACCGGCCAGCAACGCGCCCATATCGAGGGAATACACCACCGCATCGGAGATGATATCCGGCACCTGGCCGTCAACAATGCGCTTGGCCAGGCCCTCGGCGATGGCGGTTTTACCGACACCGGCCTCGCCCACCAGCAAGGGGTTGTTCTTGCGGCGGCGCACCAGGATCTGCACCACCCGCTCCACTTCGTGCTCGCGGCCGATCAACGGGTCTATCCGGCCCTGCCGTGCCTGTTCGTTCAGGTTGGTTGCGTAGCTGTCCAGTGGGCTGGACTGGCTGCCTTCTTCTCCGGCTTCTTCGTGGGCAGAGTGATCCATCCCGTCCTGGTCCTCTGCACCCTGCACCCGGGAAATTCCGTGGGAGACAAAGTTGACCACATCGATCCGGGCAATGTTCTGCTTCTTCAGCACATACACCGCCTGGCTTTCCTGCTCACTGAAGATCGCCACCAGTACGTTGGCGCCGGTGACTTCTTTCTTGCCGGAAGACTGCACATGGAATACCGCCCGCTGCAGCACACGCTGGAAGCCCAGTGTCGGCTGGGTTTCGCGTTCACTGTCGGTGCTCGGTATCAGAGGTGTGGTTGAATCCACGAATTCGACCAGCTCTTCCTCGAGCCGCTGGAGGTCTGCACCACAGGCTTTGAGAACGCCCACCGCCGATTCGTTGTCGAGAAGGGCCAACAACAAATGCTCCACGGTCATAAACTCATGACGCTTGTCCCGGGCATTTTTGAAGGCCGTATTCAGCGTAATTTCAAGATCTTTGCTCAGCATGGGCCACCCCGCCGTCTATCAGTCAGCACGTTCAATCTCACAAAGGAGCGGATGCTCACATTCCGAAGAATACTGATTCACCTGTGCCGCCTTTGTTTCTGCGATGTCACGGGTATATACCCCACATACGGCTTTTCCCTGCGTATGGACGAGCAGCATCACCTGCGTCGCCTTTTCCTCATTCATTCCGAAGAACTTCATCAATACTTCCACCACGAAGTCCATGGGTGTGTAATCGTCGTTCAGGAGCACCACCCGGAATCGGGCCGGGCGCTTCAGGGCAGGCTTTTCAGGCGCAACACTGACCCCCTCATGGCGCCCTGGCTGTTCGTCCTCCCCCTGATTGAATACTAGTAGAGAATTCTTAATTGTCCGCATGGTTCTGCTTACCGGTTATTCGGTTTCCTGACTAAATGTGGTTGCCCGACTGCGGCTTTTCAAGCCGGAAGCGGAGCAAGCGTGCGTTATTTATCAATACGGACATGATACAGCTTCCAGACCTGCTTCAACCACTCATTCACCCCGTCAGAACTCTTGACTAAGACGCCGGATTGGCAGAGAGTTAACTTTCATTGTAAAACAATGTAAATAAACGCAAGACTTATGTAACCAGAAGCAACACTCGCACAACGCTCAATCCAATAATAAGACAGACAGGGAACAAGGGAGTTCATCATGCCAAGAGGCAAAGTCAAATGGTTCAACAACGCCAAGGGATACGGCTTTATTATCGAAGACGGCCACAGTGACGATCTGTTCGCCCATTTTTCTTCGGTACAGATGGAGGGGTATAAAACCCTGAAGGCGGGCCAGTCGGTCACGTTCGACAAAAAGCCGGTCGAAAAAGGCGTTCACGCCATCAACATCGTACCCGATGAAGCGCCAGCAAAGCGGGAACCGGGCCAGGAGTCCAGGCAAGGCGGCGAGTCCCCGGATAGCGAGCTGTCAGGCCACTCGGGGTATCCTCCGAGAGCTGTTAACGGCTGAGACAGTCGCGGCGATTATTTCCCCGATTCCTGCCGGGTAGCCGGCAGGCCGTGTTTTTTTGTGCTTTTTCCGGAATTCCGAATCCTTTAGGCTTGCCACTCCTCCGTATTACCAACAGGAACCGTGCATGGCCGAGCTGATTCTGTTCAACAAACCTTTCCAGGTGCTGAGCCAGTTCACCGATGACCGCGCCGGACAACCCCGCGCAACCCTTGCCCAATGGATCAAGAAACCCGGTTTCTACCCCGCCGGCCGGCTGGACTATGACTCCGAAGGCCTGTTGCTGCTGACCAACCACGGCGCGCTGCAGCACCGGATCGCCTCCCCCGCCAACAAAATGCAGAAAACCTACTGGGTACAGGTTGAAGGGGAAATCTCCGACGATGCAATCGGACAACTGTGCAGCGGTGTCGAACTGAAAGACGGCCCGACCCGTCCCGCCAGCGCCAGGCGGATAGCAGAACCGGATGTCTGGGCCCGGGTACCTCCGGTGCGTTACCGTGAATCCATCCCCACCAGCTGGCTGGAACTCACCATTACCGAAGGCCGTAACCGGCAGGTGCGGCGCATGACAGCCGCTGTGGGCTACCCTACCCTGAGACTGATCCGCTACCGGATAGGGGACTGGACACTGGACGGCCTGAAACCCGGCCATTTCCGCCTTGAAACCATTCACTTGCCAGACACTCCGCCGGCTGGCAAACAAAACCCGCGCAGGGCCAGGCCCGGACGCCGCACTACCAACAGGAGGCCAAGCCGAAAATGACCTGGAAACCCCACGCCACCGTCGCTGTTATCGCCGAAGACGAACAGGGCCGCTTTCTGCTGGTTGAAGAAGAAAGCCACGGCAAAGTCGTTTTCAACCAGCCTGCCGGGCATATCGAGGAAGGTGAAGCCATTCTGGATGCAGTCCGGCGCGAAGCTCTGGAAGAAACCGGCTGGCAGGTTGAGCCCGAGTCCTTCCTTGGCGTTTACACCTACAAGGCCCCGGCCAACGGCGTTACCTACTACCGTTTCTGTTACGCCGCCAAAGCCGTCAGGCAAATCACCACCGAGCTGGATACCGGCATTATCGCCCCGCACTGGCTTACCCTGGACGAAATCCGCAACCTGGGCACCCGGCTACGCAGCCCGCTGGTACTGCAGTGCATCGAGGATTACCGAAACGGCCGGCGATTCCCCCTTGAAGTGGTGGTCGACGGACAGACGTAACCGCCACAAGATGGTAAAATCGCCCCTTTTCAGCGGTAACCCGGAAAACCAATGACCCAGACTGCAGAACCCAAGACTCCCCAGAACACCCGCGTGATCGTCGGCATGTCCGGCGGCGTGGACTCCTCCGTAGCTGCCTGGTTGCTGAAAGACCAGGGCTACCAGGTGGAAGGCCTGTTCATGAAGAACTGGGATGAAGACGACGGCACCGAGTACTGCACTGCCATGACAGACCTGGCCGATGCCCAGGCGGTGGCCGATGCCATCGGTATCAAGCTGCACACCGCCAGCTTTGCCGCCGAATACTGGGACCGGGTGTTCGAGCACTTCCTGTCCGAATACAGCGCCGGGCGCACCCCTAACCCGGACATCCTGTGCAACAAGGAAGTAAAATTCCGCGCTTTCCTGGATTACGCTGTCACCCTGGGCGCCGACTACATTGCCACCGGCCACTACACCCGCCAGCGCCCCCTCAACGATGGCAGTGGCAAAGCGCAACTGCTGAAGGGACTGGATCCGAACAAAGACCAGAGTTACTTCCTGCACGCCGTCTCCGGCGACCGCATCGCCCGCACCCTGTTCCCGGTGGGCGAGCTGGAAAAGCCGGAAGTGCGCCGCATTGCCGAAGCCCAGGGCTTTGTAACCCACGACAAGAAAGATTCCACCGGTATCTGCTTCATCGGCGAGCGCAAGTTCACCGACTTCCTGAAGCAATACCTGCCGGCCCAGCCCGGCAATATTGAAACACCGGACGGCAAGGTGATCGGCAAGCACCAGGGCCTGATGTACCACACCATTGGCCAGCGCCAGGGCCTGGGCATTGGCGGCCTGGCCGAGTTTGGCGATGAACCCTGGTACGTGGCAGAAAAAGACCTGTCCCGCAACGTGCTGATCACCGTTCAGGGCAAGAACCACCCACTGCTGTTTTCCCGGGGCCTGGTCTCCGGCCCCATCGACTGGGTCGCAGGCGAACCGCCGGCGCAGCAGTTCCGGTGCAAGGCCAAAACCCGTTACCGCCAGCCGGACCAGGACTGCGAAGTCACGGTCATTGATGGAGGCGTGAAGGTGGTCTTTGACGATGCCCAGCGTGCGGTGACTCCCGGGCAATCTGTAGTGTTCTACCAGGGCGAAGTCTGTCTCGGTGGCGGTGTGATTGAAGAAACCTGGCGCGATGACGAACCCCTGCCCGCCCGCCTGGCTGCGGAAGCCGACGCATGAGCCGTTCCCTGCACGACCAGACCCTGGCCCTGGCGGGTATCTTCCAGGCAGCCGCGCTGGTGCGGGAAATTGCGCACACCGGTTACTGCAACGAAGCGGCCATGGAAACCTGCATCCGCTCGCTGTTTGCCACAGATCCCGAGACCACGCTGGATGTTTACGGTGGCGAGTTGTCCGACATACGCGATGGCCTGCAGGTGCTGTCGACCGTATTCGCCCAGCAGGCCCGCCCGCAGGACGCAGAGGTCCTGCGCTATGTGCTGAACCTGATTCACCTGGAATCCAAGCTCAAGCGCAAGGGCGATGTGATGGATGTGCTCGGCAACCGCATTGAGCAGGCCCGCCACACCGCCAGCCATTTCGGTTACACCCACAGCAACCTGCTGAGCAACCTGGCATCCGTATACAGCGATACCATCAGCACCCTGGGCCCGCGCATCCAGGTCAGCGGCAATCCCAACATGCTGCAGCGGGAAGACAACCAGCACAAAGTCCGTGCCCTGCTGCTGGCCGGCATTCGTTCGGCTGTGCTCTGGCGCCAGAGTGGCGGCCACCGCTGGCAACTGATCTTCAAGCGCAAGAAAGTGATCCTGCACGCCCGGGAGCTGCTGCGCTGATTCGCAGCGCCCTCTGGTGTATCATTAACGCCTTCGCATTTTTCCGATCCGATTTTTCTTTGATGAACTGAGAGGTTTTCGATGGAACTCACCGCCCTGACCGCTATTTCCCCGGTCGATGGCCGCTACGGCAGTAAAGTCAGCGTATTTCGCAGCATCTTCAGTGAATACGGCCTGATCCGTAACCGGGTAACCGTCGAAATCCGCTGGCTGCAACAATTGGCCGCACACCCGGCCATTACCGAAGTGCCGGCGTTCTCTGCCGAAGCCAATGCCTTCCTGGACAAGCTGGTCAGCGAATTCAGCCTGGCCGATGCCGAGCGCATCAAGGAAATCGAACGCACCACCAACCACGATGTGAAAGCGGTCGAATACCTGATCAAAGAAAAGATCGCCGATGTGCCCGAGCTGCACGCAGTGACCGAATTCGTGCACTTCGCCTGCACCTCCGAAGACATCAACAACCTGTCCCACGCCCTGATGCTGCGCGAAGGACTGGACCATGGCCTGCTGCCAGGCATGGAAAAGGTGGTCGACAAGCTGGCTGAACTGGCCAGGGAACACGCCGAACAGCCGATGCTGTCCCGCACCCATGGCCAGACCGCCTCTCCCACGACCGTGGGCAAGGAACTGGCCAACGTGGTTTACCGCCTGCGCCGTCAGTTGCTGCAGATTCGTGAAGTGGAAATCATGGGCAAGATCAACGGTGCCGTGGGCAACTACAACGCCCACCTGTCTGCCTATCCGGATGTAGACTGGGCCGCCAACGCCGAAGAGTTCGTCGAGAGCCTGGGCCTGGACTGGAACCCGTACACCACCCAGATCGAGCCACACGACTACATTGCCGAGCTGTATGATGCCATTGCCCGCTTCAACACCATCCTGATCGACCTCGACCGGGACATCTGGGGCTACATCTCACTGGGTTACTTCAAGCAGAAGACCGTGGCCGGCGAAATCGGCTCCTCTACCATGCCCCACAAGGTGAACCCCATCGACTTCGAAAACTCCGAAGGCAACCTGGGCATCGCCAACGCCATCTTCGGCCACCTGTCTGCCAAGCTGCCGATTTCCCGCTGGCAGCGTGACCTGACCGACTCTACCGTACTGCGCAACCTGGGTGTTGGTTTCGCCCACAGCCTGATTGCCTACGAAGCCTCCCTGAAAGGCCTGGGCAAGCTGGAAATCAACCCGGCGCGCCTGAACGAAGACCTGAACAACGCCTGGGAAGTACTGGCCGAGCCGATCCAGACCGTGATGCGCCGCTACAACATCGAAAAGCCCTACGAAAAACTCAAGGACTTGACCCGCGGCAAAACCATGAGCGCGGAAGTCATCAAGAATTTCGTGGAGACCCTGGAAATTCCGGAAGAAGCCAAGGCCGAACTGCGCACCCTGACTCCGGACACCTACATCGGTAATGCCGTCGAACAGGCCGGCAACATTTAAACGGGAGCAACACCATGGACATGCTTGGCGGATTGACAGCTTCTGAATTTCTGCGGGATTACTGGCAGAAAAAGCCCCTGGTGATCCGTCAGGCATTTCCCGGTTTCCAGTGCCCGGTCAGCCCGGACGAACTGGCCGGCCTGGCTTGTGAAGAAGCGGTGGAATCCCGCATCGTCATCGAGAACGATGCAGGCAAACCCTGGCAACTGCACAACGGCCCGTTCAACCCGGATCGCTTCAGCGACCTGCCGGAACAGGACTGGACCCTGTTGGTTCAGGGCCTGGACCACTGGGTACCGGAAATTGCCGACCTGCTCGACAACTTCCGTTTCGTCCCCAACTGGCGCCTGGATGACATCATGGCCAGCTATGCCCCGAAAGGTGGCAGCGTTGGCCCTCACTACGACATGTACGACGTCTTCCTGCTGCAGGCCCAGGGCCATCGCCGTTGGACCTTTGGCGGCCACTGCGACCATGCATCGCCACGGGTAGAAGGCACGCCCCTGCGCATTCTGAGCAGCTGGGATGGCGAAGAAACCGTCACACTGGCACCGGGCGATATGTTGTACCTGCCCCCGGGTATCGGCCACCACGGTGTGGCGGAAGACGACTGCATCACCCTGTCTGTCGGCTTTCGTGCGCCCACCATCGACGACATCCTGACCAGCTTTACCGATTTCCTGAGCCAGAAAGAAAAGGCCGCCGAACACCTGGACGACCCGGACCTGCAGGTTCAGGACAACCCGGGCACCATCGGTGCTGAGGTTATCGACCGGCTGGATACGGTAATCCGCGAACAGCTGGGCGACCGCCGCAACCTGGCCCTGTGGTTCGGCCAGTTCACCACCGCTCCCAAGAGCTTGGATATCGTGGTGCCGGCAGAGGAACCCGCTGAAGCAGAAGACCTGGCGGAAGCCATCCGCGCCGGCGAGCAGCTGCGCTGGAACGAAGGCTCCCGCTTTGCCTACCATGAACTGGCTGGTGAAACCGCCCTGTTTGTGGATGGTGAGCAATACCTGCTGAAAGGCGATGCCCAGCCACTGGCGCCCTTGCTGTGTGCCGGAGCCCGAATTGATATGTCGGCCCTGGCCGAATTTGCCGGTGACGAGGCCCTGCTGGGCCTGCTGACCAACCTGTATAACCAGGGTTCGTTGTACTTCGAGTAAGCCATGACTCCGAGATTTCGCAAATACAGCTGGCAACTGGCCCCTGCCTCCATCCGCGACATCCGCCAGCGGGTCTTTATTGATGAGCAGAAGGTGCCGCCGGAGCTTGAGTGGGACGACACTGACGAGATTGCCGACCATTACCTGGCAGTCGATCAGGGCAATACCCCCATGGCCACGGCCCGGCTGTTTTCCACCATGGAAGAAACCGGTTTTATCGGGCGAATGGCTGTGCTTCCGGAATCCCGTGGCAAAGGTGTGGGCGAGGCGCTGCTGCGGCACCTGATTGCAGAATCTGCCGGGCGCTTCCAGGAGCTTCGGCTATCGGCCCAGAACCACGCCACCGGATTCTACGAGCGCTTCGGCTTCCACATCTGCTCCGAGCCCTACGATGACGCCGGCATCCCGCACCTGGATATGCGTTGCCTTGCGCCCTCGCTGGCCCACCAGGCACTTGCTGACCGCACCCAACCACTGATTCTCGGGGCCGACACCGAAAGCTGGCTGTTTCACGACGAAGCCACCATGCTCGGCCTGATGGATTCGCTGGTGGGCCAGGCCGGCCAGCGCCTGTGGCTGTATGACAACCTGCTGGACCACGACCTGTACGACCGTTACCGGCTGCGGGAACTGATTTCTGCCGTGGCCCGGCGGCACCGCCTGAGCGAAGTCCGACTGCTGATCCACGACGACAAACCCCTGGTGAAGCGCCGACACCAGCTGGTTGAGCTGATGCGTCGTCTGAGCAGCCGCATGGAGCTGAGGCTGGTAAACACCGATTACCCGATGGAAGACCAGCCGTTCATGCTGGTTGACCGTGAAGGGGTTCTGTACCGCCACCACTTCAACAAACCCGACGGCTTTGCCGGCTTCGCCGCATCAGGCCGGGTAAAACTGATGGAAGAATCCTTCCAGCGCATGTGGGACGCCGCCCGCCCATCCATGGAACTGCGGGAACTACCGCTCTGAGTGTTGCCCGTAGATTGCCTGGGGCGATTCGAAACGGGCACCGAACGGCGCAAATTCCTCATCCACCTCCTCGGCCACTTCAATGATCAGCCGGCGCAACCACTGATGGTCACTGTTGTGCTGCAGCAAGGGACTCCAGGCCATTTTCAGTTCGAACGGCGGGATTTCGAACGGCGGCACCTTCACCACCAGGTTCGGATTATCTTTCTGCAGCCAGGCCGCCCGTGACGGCAGCGTTGCAATCAGGTCGTGCTGCTCGGCCAGCAACATGGCCACCTGGTAATGGCGGGTAAACACGGAAATCTGGCGTTTACGCCCCATCCGCCCCAGAGCTTCGTCTACCCACCCCAAACGCTGGACATCTTTCGGGTTTACCCCGACACCCACACCAAAACCGGTTTTGCTGACCCAGATATGGCTGGCTTCCAGGTAGGTGTCCAGGGTGAACGGCTGCCTGAGGATCGGATTGTGGGAATTCATCAGGCAGGCAAAGTATTCGGTCCAGAGGGTTTTCTGGTGAAACGACTGGGGAATCTTGTCGAAGCGGTTGATGGCCATGTCGAGCCGGCCCTGCTCCACGTCCAGGAAGCTGACATCACTGGGGGTCAGGACATCCAGGGTCACATGGGGCGCTTCCTGGCGAATCCGCCGCAATACCCTCGGCATCAGGCAGGATTCTGCGTAGTCACTGGCCATGATCCGGAACACGCGCTGGCTGTCGTGGGCCGCAAACGGCGTCTTTTCCTGCACCGCCTGTTCGATGTTCGACAGGATGCCCCGCACCAGGGGCTGCAGCTCCCGGGCCCGTTCAGTCGCAGTCATGCCTTCGCTGGTACGAACCAGCAAGGGATCGCCGAACAAGTCCCGCAAGCGGCGCAGGCCGTTACTCATGGCCGGCTGGGTAATGCCCAGGTGGTTAGCGGCCTTGGTCACATTGCGCTCCCGCAGCAACACATCCAGGTATACGAGCAGGTTGAGGTCTACGCGGGAAATATCCATGGGCGACTCCATCAGGGGTTCACGGCCTGACAACCGGCCGACTATTCACCGCTTCAATATACAGGAATCACATAATTCATTAAATGAATGGCCAATGCGGTTACGCAGGTTAACGGACTGATCCGGAGAATTCTGCTACGCTCTGGCGCAAAACACCGCGCTTATCCAGGGATCAACCACCACCGTGTTCAAAAGTTTCAGGCAACGGCTCTCCTACCGCCTTACCCGGGACACCGTTCTGGTTGCCATGGCCGTAGGCCTGGTGCTGAACCTGATCCAGATTACCCTGGATTATTTTGACGCCCGCGATTCCATGGAGCGGGAAGTCAAAGCCCTGATTGAAACCAGCCACAGCCCCGCGTCCCAGATTGCCTACAACATAGACATGCGGCTGGCAGATGAACTCCTCGACGGCCTGCTGCAGCACCCTGCGGCAATCGATGCCCGGCTGATCGATAACGAAGGCCAGACCATGTCGGCCTCCAGCGAAAGCAGCCCGGAATCCCGTTACCGCTGGGCCAGCGACCTGCTGTTCGGTGCAGACCGGGTGTTCCGGGAAAACCTTCGGGTACCCCAGCTGGCAGACCTGCCCCTGGGCCAGCTAGTGGTGACCATCGATACCTACCACTACGGCATACGGTTCCTTGAGCGCGCCACTTACACCCTGGTTATCGGGCTACTGAAAAGCCTGGCGTTATCCGGGGTGTTGCTGGCCATTTTCTATTTTGTGCTCACCCGCCCCATGCTCAACGTAATCAACGCCCTGAGCCAGGTAAACGCCAGCTCCCCGGAAAAAGTTCGCCTGCCGGTTCCGGAAAACCACCGGGAAGACGAGATCGGCACCATGGTGGGCATTATCAATGAACACCTGGAAAACATGGACAACAGCGTTTCGCAACTGCGAACGGCTGAAGCTACCATGAAGAACTATTCCAGCCAGCTGGAACAGGAAGTTGCGGACCGGACCCGGGAAATTTCCGAGAAAAACGACGCCCTTCAGCGGGGTAACCGGGCCCTGGTCAAGGCGAAGGAAGATGCGGTACGGCGTGCCCGCACCAGGGCCAACTTCCTGGCCAGCATGAGCCATGAAATCCGCACCCCCCTGAACGGCGTGCTTGGGATGCTGGGGCTGGCGCTGGATAGCGAGAAAGACCAGGGCCAGCGCAATCGCCTGGAAATTGCCCTGAATGCCGGGGAAAACCTGCTTGGCCTGCTCAACGATATCCTGGACATTTCCAAGGTGGAGGCCGGAAAGCTAAGCCTGGAGACCATACCGTTCAGCATGCGCGAGCTGATCGACGAATGCACCACACTGCATCGCCAACAGGCCGAAGGCAAAAAGATTCGGCTGATCAGCGAAACCTATCCGGACTTACCCGCCTGCTTTCTGGGTGATCCTACCCGCACCCGGCAGATCATCAATAACCTGCTGGGCAACGCCATCAAATTCACCGACACCGGCAGTGTAAAAGTACGCACCAGCTGGACCGGTGGCAGCCTGCGTATCGATGTGATCGACACCGGCATTGGCATGTCCGAGCAGGGGCTGAAAAGCATTTTCTCGCCCTTCTCCCAGGCCGATACCGGCACAACACGGCTTTATGGCGGCACCGGCCTGGGGCTGACCCTTTGCCGGCAACTGGTGGAGCACATGGACGGGCGTATCCTGGTGGATTCCAGCAAAGGGGCCGGCACCCATTTCACAGTCATCTTGCCGCTGGCGGTGGCAGAAACGGACACCAGGCTACCGGCCCCGGAAGCCATCACGGAACAGGCAAGCGACCGGCCTTTATCGATCCTTCTGGTGGAAGACAACCGGGTAAACCAGCTGGTTGCCAGTGGCCTGCTGAAGAAACTCGGCCACCGGGTAGACCTGGCAGAGAACGGTGAACGGGCACTGGCGGCACTGGAGGGCCGCCGTTACGACATCATTCTGATGGATTGCCAGATGCCGGTGATGGACGGTTTCGAGGCTACCCGTGCCATCCGGCAGAACCCGGAATGGGCGGATATTCCGGTTATAGCGGTAACCGCCAATGCCTTACAGGGAGACCGGGAACACTGCCTGGCGTCCGGCATGAGCGATTATGTGACCAAGCCTTACCGGCGGGACGAGTTGCGGGCCATTATCAGCCGCTGGGCACCGCCGGCCGGGTAGCCGCCGGCAGAGCCCGGAGTGGCACCGGAATCAGAGCAGCTTTTCGATATCCGCCCGGATTTCTTCCGGCTTGGCGGTAGGCGCATAGCGGCGAACAACGCGACCGTTGCTGTCCACCAGGAACTTGGTGAAGTTCCACTTAACCTTTTCCGAGCCCATCAGCCCCCTGGCTTCTTTTTTCAGGAACCGGAACAGCGGATGCGTGCCTTCACCGTTCACCTCGATCTTGGCGAACATGGGAAAGCTGACACCGTAATTCAGGGAGCAGAACTGGCTGATGGCATCTTCATCACCCGGGTCCTGGCTCAGGAACTGGTTACAGGGGAAGCCCAGCACTTCAAAGCCCTTGTCGCCAAGCTCCTTGTGCAGGTTCTGAAGACCCTCGAACTGCGGCGTAAAACCACACTTGGAGGCGGTATTGACGATCAATAATACCTTGCCCTGATAGTCCGCCAGCGATAATTCATTACCCTTGATATCCTTGGCGCTGAAATCGTAGATGGTTGCGTCCGACATGATTTGACTGCCTTGTATTGAATGGGCGGGTTCGCATTGTGCGCAATTTGGTTGTGTCCAACCATCCCTTTTTACGGCATTTCGGGACAGAGTTGGCACTTCCGGCGGGCAACCTTCCCGTGATCAATCGGTAATTCGCCACAATTGGTCACAATTGCCCCTGTTACCCCGGTACATCCCTCCGCTAGAATAGTAAGCTTCCGTTATCCGGAAACTTTTCCCGTTTTTCGTTAAGGACGCATCACGCCATGCAGAACTATTTCAAATCCGCCAAACTCGACAACGTATGTTATGAAATTCGTGGCGTGGTTCTGCGTGAGGCGCGTCGGCTCGAGGAAGAAGGCCACCGGGTACTCAAGCTCAATATCGGCAACCCGGCTGCCTTCGAACTGGATGTGCCCGAAGAGATCCAGCAGGATGTGATCTACAACATGCACCAGGCCCAGGGCTATGTGGAGTCCAAGGGCCTGTTCTCTGCCCGCAAGGCGGTCATGCATTACAGCCAGCAGCGCGGCATTCCCCGGGTAGACATCGATGACATCTACCTGGGTAACGGCGTCAGTGAACTGATCGTGATGTCCATGCAGGCCATGCTCAATACCGGCGACGAAGTGCTGATACCAGCCCCGGATTACCCGCTGTGGACTGCAGCCGTCACCCTGTCCAGCGGCAAGCCGGTGCACTACCGTTGTGACGAGCAGCAGAACTGGTTCCCGGATATCGACGACATCAAGAAGAAGATCACCCGTCGCACCAAGGCCATTGTTCTTATTAACCCGAACAACCCCACAGGCGCGGTGTATTCCGATGAGCTGCTGCACCAGGTGATCGAACTGGCCCGCAAGCACAACCTGATCATCCTGGCTGACGAAATCTACGACAAGATTCTGTACGACGGCACCGTGCACACGTCCATCGCCTCCCTGGCCGAAGACGTGCTGTTCTTTACCTACAACGGCCTGTCGAAAAACTACCGGGCTGCCGGCTACCGTTCCGGCTGGATGATCATCAGCGGCGCCAAGCATCGGGCACGGGACCTGATCGAAGGCATCGAGATGCTGTCGAACATGCGCTTGTGCGCCAACGTGCCGGCCCAGCTGGCCATCCAGACCGCCCTGGGCGGCTACCAGTCCATCAACGACCTGGTGGCACCCGGCGGCCGGCTCTATGAACAGCGCGAAACCACCTGGCGCATGCTCAACGACATTCCGGGCGTCAGCTGTGTGAAACCTCAGGGCGCCCTGTACATGTTCCCGAAGCTGGACCCGAAGCACTTCCCCATCGCCAACGATGAAAAACTGGTGCTGGACTTGCTGCTGCAGGAAAAAATCCTGCTGGTACAGGGTTCCGCCTTCAACATCGACGACAAGCAACACCTCCGGGTGGTGTTCCTGCCCCGGCAGGACACCATGGCAGACGCCATGGGACGGCTGGCCAACTTCCTGGAACACTACCGCCAATAATCGGGATCTATCATGGCCGACATTCATGTCGAGGAATTTTACAAGGACGTAGCCATCGCCCTGGCGCAGTTGTACGCTGCCTTCCCCAGGCGCACCAACCTGTTTGTGGAAGACATTGCCGGCCCGGATGAGCCGGACGAATTCGGGCTGCACAGCAAACGCCACATGGCTTGCTTCGGCGCCCTGCTGTGGCTGCAGGAAGAAGGTTTGCTGCGATATGTCGACACCATCCGCCAGGAAGCCCTGGACCAGGCGGTGCTGACCCGGGAAGCCTTCGTTCGCCTCAGCGCACCAGCACCACAATCACTGGCCCGGAAGCTGAAGGCCCTGCCCGAGGAAGCGAACCTTCCGGCCTCAGTCCAGCAGGACCTTTCTACCTATATCCACCTGCTGCGGGCCGCCCTGAAAAACGGCAGTTCCACCCGTATCAGCCTGGCCGTGCAGGCCGCTTTCTTTGCGGATTTCAGTGCCGAAGGGCTGCATTAAATCGCGGTAAGGATCTTGAAGCAGTGAACCCGGGCCACATATAACGGTCAGACAGCCAACACGATTCAGCGTACGTCACTACAGGAAAACTCTATGCGCATTCTGTTGTTTCTGGCCACTAACCTGGCCGTTATTCTGGTGGCAAGCTTTACCCTGCGCCTGCTCGGGGTCGACAGCTACCTGGCCGGGCAAGGCATTGATTACGGTTCCCTGCTGGCCTTTGCCGCCGTCTTCGGCTTTGCCGGTGCGATCATTTCCCTGCTGATCTCCAAACCCATGGCCAAGTGGAGCACCAAGGCGCAGGTGATTGAGTCGCCCCGCACCCCTGCCGAGCGCTGGCTGGTCGATACCGTCGCGGAACTGGCGAAGAATGCCGGCATCGGCATGCCGGAAGTCGCGATTTTCCCGGCTTCCCAGTCCAACGCGTTTGCCACCGGCTGGAACAAGAACGATTCGCTGGTCGCCGTCAGCGAAGGCCTTTTGCACCGTTTCAACAAGGATGAAATCCGGGCGGTGCTGGGCCATGAGATCGGCCACGTGGCCAATGGCGACATGGTGACCCTGACCCTGATTCAAGGCGTGGTGAACACCTTCGTGATTTTCGCATCCCGGGTGATCGGCTCGTTTGTCGACCGGGTGATTTTCAAGAACGAAAACGGCCACGGGCTTGGTTTCTTTGTGGTCAGCATCGTTGCGGAAATCGTCCTGGGTATCCTGGCCAGCACTATTGTGTTCTGGTTCTCCCGTCGCCGGGAATTCCGGGCTGATATCGCCGGCGCCCAGCTGGCAGGGCGCGGCGCCATGATCAATGCCCTGGCCCGCCTGAAACAGGAAAGCGAGGTGCCGGACCAGATGCCGGATACCCTGCAGGCCTTCGGTATCAACCGTGGAGCCCGCTCCGGACTGGCTGCCATGTTCATGACCCACCCTCCGCTGGAAGACCGGATTGCCGCGCTGCAGAACGCCAAGCTATAAGCGGATCAGCCAGGCCATAACGAAGAAGGGGCGCACTGTGCGCCCCTTCTGCTTTTCGCCAACCAGGCAAGAACCAGGCAAGCATCCTGGTCAGATTTTCAGCTTGAAACCGATGGCCTTGAAACTGTCCTGCAGAGACTTGCTACTGCCCTTGAGCTGAACCTTCAGGCTGGAACATTCCCGCCGTACCGGGTAGTCCCGGCGCAGCTGGTCAAAAGCCATGCCCCGCTCTTCCGGGGTTCCTGTCATCGCCAATCGCAGGCGGGCGTCGTCCTGGCGGGGGTCATAACAAGCCCGGAGCGCAATGCGGATCGCCGCATCCTCGGCTGCATTGCTGGTAAACGAGACCTTGCTCATGGCCGGTTCCGGCAAAAACTGGCCGGCCTTCTTGCGCACCGGCAACCCCAGAAACTGACTCAGAGCCTGGTAGATCATCTCTGTGCCCTGAACCTTGCCTTCCAGGCTATAACCGGCAATATGGGGCGTCGCCAGCCAGGTCAGCGCCACCAGTTCCGGATCGATACGGGGCTCGCCTTCCCAGACATCCAGCGCTGCCAGTGGTGCATCAGCCTGTTCGAGACGATGTTTCAGGGCCTGGTTATCGATGACTTCGCCACGGCCTGAATTAATCAGCAGCTGGTCGGGCCGAAGTGCCGCAAGCTCCGCTGAGGAAATCATATGGTGAGTAGCATGGGCACCGGTTCGGTTCAGCGGCGTGTGCAGGGTGACGACATCGCACTCCAGCGCTTCCGCCAGGCTCACAAAGGCTTCGCCTGACTCCGGCTCGGCGTCCTGCCTTGGCGGATCACACAACCGAACCTCAAAACCGAGCCGGTCAAGAACCCGGGCGAGGGTTCCGCCAACATTGCCAACGCCGACAATCCCGACACTCAGAGAGCTCCAGTCATCAAGCCCCTGGCGCTCGGCAAACAGCGAAAGCACCGACAACACATATTCCGCCACGCTGCTGGCATTACAGCCGGGGGCAGCCGCGAAGGCAATGCCCTGCTGTTCCAGCCAGTCCAGGTCCACGTGATCGGTGCCGATGGTGGTGGTACCGACAAACTTTACCCGGGTGCCTTCCAGTAACCCGGGCCCGACCGGGGTTACCGACCGCACCAGCAGGATGTCGGCATCTTCCACCTGGTCCCGGCTCAGGGTTCTTCCGGTAACCCGGCGAATCTCCCCGATATCCCCGAAAAAGGCATCGAGTAACGGAATATTCTCATCTGCAACGATCAACATAACCTGTCTCCGGGCTCCCGATCAGTTGCGGCGCGGGCCACCACGGCCACCGGAGCCACGGTTGCCCTGAGGCCGGCGACCTCCGCGCTTGCGGGTGATCGGCGGATTTTCCATGGTCGCCATCAGGTCCTCGTCCGGCACCGCGGTCTTCAGCTTCTGGCTGATGTATTTCTCGATCTCCGGCAGCGCGAACGCATCTTCTTCGCCGGCAAAACTCACCGAAACACCGGTACTGCCTGCCCGGCCGGTACGGCCGATCCGGTGCACGTAGTCCTCGGCGTTCTCCGGGAGGTTGTAGTTGAACACGTGGGTGACACCGTTTACGTGAATACCCCGGCCCGCCACGTCGGTTGCCACCAGCACCTGGATCTGCCCTTTCTTGAACTGGTCCAGGGTTTTCAGGCGCTTGTTCTGGGCAATTTCTCCGGACATCAGGGAAACTTTCACGCCCTGGTTACGGAGGTCTTCTTCCAGGTCACGGCACTGGTCACGGCGGTTGGCGAATACAATAGCCTTGTCCACTTCCGGACGCTTCAGGTAATTCACCAGTACTGGCAGTTTGTCGTCGTCAGACACCAGGTAGACCGTTTGCTCAACCCGCTCGGCGGTTTTCTGTTCCGGCTCGATTTCCACAAACTCGGCGTTACGGGTCCACATGGAAGCCAGGTTCAGTACGTCCTGGTTGAAGGTGGCGCTGAACAGCAGGGTCTGGCGCTCATCCTTGGGCGTGCATTTGCGGATAATGCGTTTTACGTCCGGGATAAAGCCCATGTCGAGCATCCGGTCTGCTTCGTCCAGGATCAGGATGTCGAGCTGGTCCAGGAACACATCCTGGGAGCCCAGAAAGTCGATCAGCCGGCCCGGGGTAGCCACCAGGATGTCCACGATTTCGTTCTGCAGCTGTTCCCGCTGCTTGTCGTAGTTCATGCCGCCCACCACGGTCACCACGTTATGGCCGGTGTACTGGCACAGCTGCTCGGCGTCCTTGGCAATCTGCATGGCCAGTTCACGGGTCGGCGCCAGGGCCAGGACCCTCGGTTCCGAGGCAAAGCGGTCTTTCTCGTCGATCGGGGTTTCCAGCAGGGTCTGGATGGCGGTGATCAGGAAGGCCGCGGTTTTGCCGGTGCCGGTCTGGGCCTGGCCGATCAGGTCTTCACAGGCCAGGGTCCAGGGCAGGGTTTCCGCCTGGATAGGCGTGCAGTATTCGAAGCCGATTTTGGTAATGGCATCCAGCAGGCGTTGATCCAGGTTGAGGTCACCGAAGCGTAGGTCGCCCGTATGTTTGATTTCAGATGTCATAGAGTGTCTGCTGTCCTTGATTTAAGGTATTCATTCCCCGCCGGCGCTCTGCGAACCTTGTCGTGGTTCCAGTCGTGGCCGATGCGGGTTGAAGTGTTGTAGAACTGCTTGAGTGTGTCAAAAAACTGCTGGGCCCGTTCCGGCAGGCCATGCTCGAGGTAATCCGCAGCCTGTTTGCAAACGTTGCGCCGGAAGGCCTGTTCGTCGGCCGCGCCGTCGCCTGCCAGGTTATCCACACTGATATGGAACCGCGAACCGGCCGCCAGCGAAAACAGCCACTCGATGGCCTGGGGCCGGATTTCAACGTTCTCGAAGGCCTGCTGCTGCTCCGGGGTACGCCCGTCCGGACAATACCAGTAACCATAGTCGTGCAGTGTGCGGCGGTGCTCACCGGCAATACACCAGTGGGCAATTTCGTGCAGGGCGCTGGCAAAATATCCGTGGGCAAAAACCACCCGGGCAAACCCGTCGGGCTCACTTGCAGGAATGTATTCCGGTTCGTCGCTGCCCCTGACCAGTAGCGTCCGGCAGCTTTCCCGGAACAGGTCATTGAACAGCATGATAAGATCGTCTGGATTGTGGTTCATCGGTTGGCTATTGTGCGACTTTACTGCGGCCAATACCAGAGGGAACTTTAGCGGGGCCCCCGTGTCCACCCCCGGCAGAACGACTTCATGCATTTACGACACAGGATTATCACTAATTCATGACAACGCTCTCTGATCCCGGTATCCGCCGCCGCGCCCTGTTGCTGCCTGCACTGCTCCTGCTCGCCATGCTGGGCCTGTTGGCGTCCTCGCCCGCGCAGGCTTTCGGCAACTCCGGAAACTCCCTGTTCGGCGGCGGAAACGGTGACTTCCTGCCCGTGGATGAAGCCCTGCCCTTCAACTTCTCCACTGATCAGGGCGCTGTTGTGCTGTCCTGGGACATCACCCCCGGACACTACCTATACAAGTCCCGCATCCGGATTAACCCCGTCACTGACGGCGTCACCCTCGGAGAACCCGACTTTTCCCTACCGGGAACCCTGACCGAAGACGACTTCTTCGGTGAAATGGAGGTGTTCTTTGATCCTGTGGACGCCCGGGTGCCGGTAAACCTGCCGGAGGGTGTCCGCGAAGCAGAACTCCAGGTGACCTACCAGGGCTGCGCGGAAGCCGGTCTTTGCTACCCGCCACAGACCCGGGATGTGCTGTATTATCCGGGCGGCGACGGCAGTGAATCCGCCGCTGCCGCAACCAGCAACAGCAGCGGCAGCGCTTCCGGCACAAATTCCGGCCCGGGCTCTGTTCCGGGGGCAGACACTTCCAGCGCCAGCGGCCTGGCCAGCTTCCTTTCCAGCCAGACCATCTGGATGATTGCCGGCCTGTTTTTCCTGCTGGGGCTGGGCCTGACCTTCACGCCCTGCGTGCTGCCCATGGTGCCGATCATTTCCAGCATGGTTTCGGGCCATAACACCCGCTCCACCGGCCAGGCGCTAATGCTGTCCGGCAGTTATGTGCTGGGCATGGCCATTACCTATGCCGCCGCCGGGGTGATCACCGGTTTGCTGGGAGCCAGCTTCAACCTGCAGGCGCACCTGCAATCGCCCTGGGTGCTCGGGGTCTTTGCGGCGATGTTTGTTGCCTTTGCCCTGTCGATGTTCGACATGTTTGAAATCCAGCTGCCGCGCTTTATCCGGGAGCCCCTGAACGATGCCAGCCAGAAGATGACCGGCGGTCGGGTACTGAGCCTGTTCGGTATCGGCGCGCTGTCTGCCCTGATTGTCTCACCCTGCGTGTCGGCTCCCCTTGCCGGCAGCCTGCTCTATATTTCCACCACCCAGGATGCGGTCATCGGCGGCGTTGCCCTGCTGTCCCTCGGCCTGGGTATGGGCGTGCCACTGATCCTGGTAGCCGTGGGCGGGCGCAAGCTGCTGCCTACCTCGGGCCACTGGATGACTACCGTCAAACACTTCTATGGTGTGATGCTGCTGGCCGTGGCCATCTGGCTGGTTGAGCGGCTGATTCCGGCCTGGGCCGGGCTGACGCTCTGGGGTCTGCTGATTGCCATCACCGGCGTGCAACTGGGCGCCTTCGATGCCGCCAGGGCCGGTTGGGAGCGCACCCGCAAAGGCTTCGGCCTGGTGTTTTTTGCCTACGGCCTGGCCTTGCTGGCCGGCGCGGCCGGCGGAGCCAGTGATCCCCTGCGCCCACTGGATCCCTTTGTAGCCACCGCCGGTACTGTGTCAGCGGCTGGCGCTGCCGAAGCCCACGCGCCTTTCGAGCGGGTAGAAGACCCGGAGCAGATCCGCGCCATGCTGGCGGATGCCCGCAGCGCCGGGCAGCCCGTAATGCTAGACTTCTACGCCGACTGGTGTATTTCCTGCAAGGTGATGGAACGCAACGTGTTCAGCAAGCCGGATGTGATCCAGGCATTACAGCCGTACACCCTGTTGCAGATTGATATGACAGACAACACCCGGGCCCAGCAGGCCCTTCTGGACGAACTGGGCCTGTTCGGCCCGCCGGCCATCCTGTTTTACCGCAACAATGGCGAGGAGCTGGGCCAGGCCCGGATTCTGGGAGAAATGGACAGGGAGCAGTTCATGGATCATCTGGACAAGGTCGCCCGGGAAATCTGAGCTGACTTGCGTTGACCTGGCCGGCGTCAGCCTTCGCTGCGCCGGATCAGGTATACGTATTCCCCATCCTGCTCGTGTTCACCTATCAGCTCATGGCCAAGGAACTGGCAGAAACGCGGAATATCGCGGGTCGTCGACGGGTCTGTGGCCAGTACCCGCAGCACTTGCCCGGGCTCCACATCGTTAATGCGGTTGTGCAGCATCATCACCGGTTCCGGGCAAAACAGCCCCCGGGCATCGAGTTCCGCGTCAAAATCTGAAACTGCCAACATTGCCTCCAGAAGTTCTCGTGATTTTTCAGAATTCAGTGCTAAATTATTGTTTATAGAATCGAAAATAAAGGAGATTTTAATGATCCGGGTTCTGATTGAACGCCATATTGCCGAAACACTCGAAACTGCCTATGAAGAGCGGTCCCGACTGGTGCTGCAACAGGCGGTGGGCGCGCCGGGGTTTATTTCCGGCGAAACCCTGGTCGACAGCCACGACCCCAACCATCGCATCACCCTGGCCAACTGGCGCTCAGAAGCTGACTGGCAGCGCTGGTACCACTCGGAAACCCGCAAGAACCTGATGGCCGAACTGATACCGATGATGGACCAGGATGAGGCCATCACCGTGCTCGAGCAAAGCCCCATGCCTTGAGAGGCTAGTCGAGCCGCTCGATAAAACAGGTGATCTCTTCACGGTCATGGTACAGGTGGCGGGCCTTCAGCTGACAATGCAGGCCCGCATCCTCCAGGCCCTGAACCAGGATTTCCCGGCACACCAGCCATTCCTCGTATCGCTTTTTCATCGGCAGCTTGAGATTGAACACCGTGTAGCGGCACAGCTTCTCACCCATCCAGTCCACCGCCATCCGCGCCGTCCGGCGGGGTTTATCAACAATATCGCACACCATCCAGTCCACGGCCCGCTTCGGCCGCCAGGCGTAGCCATCAGCCTCCACATGTTCCACATGGCCACTGGCCATCAGCTCCGGGTTCATAGGGCCATTGTCTACCGCCGTTACCATCATGCCCTGGCGCACCAGCTGCCAGGTCCAGCCGCCGGGAGCGGCGCCCAGGTCAACCGCCTTTTTGCCGCCGCCAAGGTATTCCAGCCAGCGCTCCTTCGGCAGAAACACCTTCCAGGCTTCTTCCAGCTTGAGCGCCGACCTGCTGGGGGCTGACGCCGGTAAACGCAATCTGGGCACGCCACCGACAAAGGCTGACCGGTTGCCGGCCAGGCTGTAACCCACCACAGCCGTGCTGAAATCCGTCAGCAGAATTTCCAGCCTTACCGGTGCCTCGGCCTCCTGATCGTCCTTTAACAGGCCGGCACCGCGCAGACCTTTTGACAGGGGCGCCACCCATTTGCGGGCGAAGTTGCCAAGGTCCCGGTCGTCATTGATTTCCGACAGCCGTACCTCCAGGCGTGCACAGCGGTCGCCCTGCCACTCCTGATCATTCAGGAACGCCAGGATCGCCCCTACCCGATCGCTGGCCGGCAATTCGCAATCGCCCAGCAGCGCAAACCAGCCCCGGGTGAAGACCAGGCTATCCAGGGCCACGCGGCGCATCAGTTCTTCGGCCGGCTCGTTGCCACCAATGGTGAAGCGGAGTAACCCGGTGTTCTTGCCGGGCTGGAAATAACCAAAAATACCGGCCGCCGCAGCCTGGTCGGTCAGTTCCTGACCTGCCTCGGTCTCGAACCCTGGCCGGCATATCAGCATGATCTGTTGCATATAAAGTGTTTCCCGGGGGCCGTCAGGAAAATGGCACCTGGCCGGCCACGAAAGTTGAACCTGTTTAACGGTCGCTCTGGTTTATTCTGGCTACACTTCCCGCTTTGCTGTTACGGGATGTTGTCTATGCTCAACCGAGCCTGTGCCCTGTTTGTAGTGGCTTTGCTGGCCCTGTTCGGCCCGGAGCAGGCCTTTGCCGCCGAGCGCTGCACGGTGCTTGATGCTGCCAGCGCAGACGCCCGACAGCGCATCAATGATCACCTGTGCTTTTACAGCGCCCGTCCCGGCGACCCGGCCCACAGCGCCAGGTTTCCGGGCGCCTTGCCCGAGAACCTGCAATGGCAGGCGGCGCAGGGCCATGACCTGGTGTTCAGCCATACCGACGCGGTGTACTGGGTGACGCTCACGGTCCGTAACAGCAGCCCGCAACAGGCGTTCTGGTTCCTGAAACTCAGTTATCCGCTACTGGATGAAATCACCTTCTGGCAACACACCCCGGACAATCCCGGGCAGTACACCGAACTGGAACCACCCCTGCAAACCGGTGACCGCTTCCCGTTTGCCAGCCGGGGCATAGATTACCGTTATTACCTGCTGCCCGTCACACTGGATGTACAGGAAGAACGCACCATTACCCTCCGGATTCACAGCAGCGGTGCGCTCAATGTGCCGCTGTCGCTGGTCACACCCGGTGAAGCCGTTGCCGAGAGCAACCACCTGACCCTGGTGCACGGGCTGTTTTACGGTGCACTGCTGGTGCTGGCGGTGTTCAACCTGGTGTTGTTCTTCAGCTCCGGTACCCGCTACTACTTCTTCAACGCGTTCTACATAGTTTCCATGGCCCTGTTCCTGTTTGCCATGGGCGGGCTGGCTAACCAGTACTTCTGGCCCGACAACACCGAGCTGGCCAATCAGTCGATCCCCCTGGGGCTGGCCCTGTGTTCCCTGGCCATGGTGTTGTTTGGCGGCTCTTTCCTGGAAATCGAATCCGGCACCCTTGCGGCAAAGGCCATGCAAATTCTGGCATGGACCTCAGTCGGCTTCCTTGGAGCCAGCTTTATTCTGCCGTACTCGAAAAGCATCCTGCTGAATACCTTCCTGACCCTGTCGGTGATTGCCAGCCTGTCGGTGATTGCCACCATTCGCTGGCGCCAGGGTTACCAGCCCGCGTTCTGGTATCTCGGCGCCTGGCTCGTGATGGTGGTTGGTGCCTTGCTGTACGCCCTGGCGGCTTTCGGCCACCTGGGCGACTATCAGGCCCGGGAAGTAATGATGCAGGCGGCCATCGGTGCCCAGGTGGTGCTGCTGAACTACGCCATGGTGCAACGGTGGCGTCTGCTGAACCAGAAGTTGCTGGATATCGAACAGCAAGCCAGGACCGAACTGGAATTCAAGGTACACGAGCGCACCACCCAGTTACGCAACACCATGCAGGAACTGGAACAGGCAAACCGGAAACTGGCGTCTCTGAGTCTCAACGACGCCCTGACCGGGCTGCACAACCGCCGGCACATGGATAACATCATGCCGGAACTCTGTGCCGAGGCCCGGCGCACCGGCCAGCCACTGACACTGGCCCTGGTCGACGCCGACCACTTCAAGCGGATCAATGACACCTGGGGCCATGATTTTGGCGACCAGTGCCTGAAGAAGATAGCCGACAACCTGGCCGGCCACGTTAGACGTCCGAGAGATGTCGCCATCCGGTTTGGTGGTGAAGAATTTGCCCTGCTGTTACCGGAGACAACGCCCGATGGCGCCATCACTCTGTGCCAGTCCATCCTCCAGGCCATGCGAACCACGGTAATCCGAACACCCGATGGCGCCGACCTGTGCCTGACCCTGAGCGCCGGCATTGCCGCCCTGCAACCGGGCGAAGGCCCCAGGGAGCTGTTCCGCCGGGCCGACGAAGCGCTTTACACTGCCAAGGCGGCGGGACGGGACCAGGTCAGGGGCGCACCGGGCACTCACGAGGCTGCGACAAAATCCGCCACAAACTGACGGGTATGGCCGGCCGCCTGCTGAATCAGGCTGGCCTGGGTTTCGGGATGCCGCACCGGAGGCTGGAAATCGTGGTTACCACCATCCAGCCAGACCAGCTTCGAAATCCCCGCAATCTCACCCTGGGCTGCCAGCTCATCCGGCTTGCCGAACGGATCCCGGGTGCCCTGCACCACCATCAGCGGGCAGGAAACCTGCGACAGGTGATCAATACGCCAACGGTCTGGCTTGCCCGGGGGATGGAAAGGATAGCCATAACACACCACACCACGGATACCCGCCATGGCTTCGCCGGCAAGCACCGAAGCCATGCGCCCGCCCATGGACTTGCCCCCGATCAGCAGCCTGGCTCCGGGCCCGACTTCCTGCCGGACGGCCGCGACCACTTCCGAAAAACATTCGAGCAATTTCGGCTGCCGGTCCGGTGGGCGTTTTCTGCCATCTTCCCGGCGTTTCTGCATATAAGGAAACTCGAAACGGACACAGGCAATGCCCTGGTCATCCAGGGCTTCGGCCAGCGCTTCAATAAAGGGAGAATCCATCGGCGCACCGGCCCCGTGGGCCAGAATCATTACCATTTCGGCCTGTTTGCCATAGCCTTTGGTCTTAATCAGCTTCACATCGTTCACCTGTTACCTCTGAAGGGGTATCATTTGTCCACGCGCAAGTGGGTGTCTGTTGCCCTTTCAGGGCTTCTGAACCGTGAATGATTGTCATTGCAACTTACTGGTAAAACTCCGGAATCCGGCGAATTTGACGGATATCAGGAGTTGACCTGAATCATTGCAAACAACTAACGGTTTCTCCATACTTGCGCCCGCATAATTCCCCATCCTGAACCCATTGGTAAGGCTATGAGCACAGTAAATGCAAACCTGACATACAACTACAAGGTGGTGAGACAATTCGCCATCATGACAGTGGTATGGGGTATTGTAGGCATGGCTCTGGGTGTGCTGATTGCAGCGCAGCTGGTTTGGCCATCCCTCAACCTCGACCTGCCCTTTACCCACTTCGGCCGACTGCGGCCGCTGCATACCAACGCCGTTATCTTCGGCTTTGGTGGTAGTGCCCTGTTTGCTACCTCCTATTACGTAGTTCAGCGGACCTGTCAGGCCCGCCTGTTCTCCGATGGCCTGGCGGCATTCACCTTCTGGGGCTGGCAGGCCATTATCGTGGCTGCAGCCATCACCCTGCCAATGGGCCTGACCTCTACCAAGGAATACGCCGAGCTGGAGTGGCCGATCGACATCGCCATTGCAATCGTGTGGATAACCTACGCCCTGGTATTCTTTGGCACCATCACCAAGCGCAGCACGCCGCACATCTATGTGGCTAACTGGTTCTACGGCGCGTTCATCATTACCGTTGCTGCCCTGCACATCGGTAACAACATGGCGCTGCCAGCGACTGCGTTCAAGTCCTACTCTGCATACGCCGGTGTTACCGACGCCATGATGCAGTGGTGGTACGGCCACAACGCCGTAGGCTTCTTCCTGACCGCCGGCTTCCTGGGCATGATGTACTACTTCGTACCCAAGCAGGCCAACCGTCCGGTTTACTCCTACCGTCTGTCTATCGTGCACTTCTGGGCACTGATCGCCACCTACGTATGGGCTGGCGGCCACCACCTGCACTACTCTGCCCTGCCTGACTGGGCACAGACTGCCGGTATGGTTATGTCCCTGATCCTGCTGGCTCCGTCCTGGGGCGGTATGATCAACGGCATGATGACCCTGTCCGGTGCCTGGCACAAACTGCGCACTGACCCGATCCTGCGCTTCCTGGTGGTATCCCTGTCCTTCTACGGTATGTCTACCTTCGAAGGCCCGATGATGTCCATCAAGACCGTAAACGCCCTGTCCCACAACACTGACTGGACCATCGGCCACGTGCACTCAGGTGCCCTGGGCTGGGTTGCCATGATCAGTATCGGTGCGATCTACCACCTGGTTCCGAAACTGTGGGGCCTGAAGGAAATGCACAGCGTATCCCTGATCAACGTGCACTTCTGGCTGGCTACCGTTGGTACCGTCCTGTACATCGCGGCCATGTGGGTTAACGGCATCATGCAAGGCCTGATGTGGCGTGCTGTGAACGAAGACGGCACCCTGACCTACTCTTTCGTGGAAGCTCTGGAAGCCTCTTACCCGGGATACTTCGTCCGCTTCATCGGTGGCGCAATCTTCCTGACCGGTATGCTGATCATGGCCTACAACGTGTACATGACCGTACGTCAGAAAGAAGCCGTTGCAGAGGACAATGCTGCGGTTCAGGCGGCGTAAGGGGAGAGACCAGATGAGACACGAAATAGTCGAAAAGAACCTTGGTTTGATGATCGTACTGATCATCTTCACCATCAGTGGCGGTTTCCTTGCAGAAGTTGTGCCCCTGTTCTTCCACCAGCAGGTGAATGAGCCGGTAGAAGGCCTTGAGCCTCTGTCTGCGCTGGAACTGGAAGGCCGGGACATCTACATCCGCGAAGGCTGCCACGTGTGCCACACCCAGCAGATCCGTCCGTTCCGTGCGGAAACCGAGCGGTATGGCCACTACTCCGTTGCGGGCGAGTTCGTTTACGACCGTCCGTTCCTGTGGGGCTCCAAGCGTACCGGTCCGGACCTGGCCCGTGTAGGCGGTCGTTACTCCGATGCCTGGCAGCGCCAGCACCTGTACGATCCGCGCAGCGTGGTTCCCGAATCCAACATGCCGGCGTTCCCCTGGCTGTTCGAAAACCGTGTAGATCACCAGAGCATCGAAGCGCGTATGTCTACGCTGCAGACTCTGGGTGTTCCCTACACCGACGAACAGGTTGCCAAGGCTTCTGCCGACATCGAAGGCAAGTTTGAAATCGAAGCACTGGTTGCCTACCTGCAGCAGCTGGGCACTGTGATTTCAGAGAAACGGTGAGCCAATGGATATCAATGAGTTACGCGGAATTCACACCTTTCTGGTAATGGCCGTTTTTCTCGGCATCGTGTGGTGGGCCTACAGCGCCCACCGCAAGAAGGCCAATGAGGAAGCGGCTCACCTCCCCTTCGACGACGAAGAAGTGGACAAGCGTACTCTCGAACAGGATAAAACGGAGAAAAAACAATGAGTACCTTCTGGAGCATCTGGGTCACTGTGATCGTGCTCGGTACTGTGTTCGGCTGCTGGTGGCTGCTTTGGGCAACCCGCAAGGGCCAGACAACCGACACTGAAACTGACCGCACTATGGGCCATGCCTTTGACGGCATCGAGGAATACGACAATCCGCTGCCGAAGTGGTGGTTCTACCTCTTCATCGCGACCTGCGTATTCGCCCTGGGCTACCTGGCCCTGTACCCGGGCCTGGGTAACTACAAAGGCCTGCTGGGCTGGACTTCTACTAACCAGTGGGAAGCAGAAGTTGCCGAGGCTGACGAGAAATACGGCGAAATCTATGCCCAGTACGGTAACACCGCCATTCCGGAACTGGCCCAGGACGAAGACGCCATGAAAATCGGCCAGCGCCTGTTCGCCAACAACTGTTCCGTATGCCACGGCACTGCCGCTCGCGGCCAGGTGGGCTTCCCCAACCTGACTGACGACGACTGGCTGTGGGGCGGCGAGCCGGACCAGATCCTGCACAGCATCGCCAAGGGTCGTAACGGCAACATGACTCCGAAAGGAACCATGCCGAACATGACCAACGAGCAGGTTGACCAGGTGGTTAACTACGTTCTGAGCTTCAGCGGCCGTGAACTGGACGCCGAAGCAGCGAAGGCCGGTGAGCAGGTGTTCGCCCAGGCGTGCGTGGCCTGTCACGGTGCCGACGGTACCGGCATGGCAGCCATGGGTGCCCCGAACCTGACCGACAACGTGTGGCTGTATGGTTCCACCTACGAGTGGATCAAGGAGACCGTGGTTAACGGTCGCCAGAACCAGATGCCCGCACAGGAAGGTCGTCTGACCGGCGACCAGATTCAGATTCTGGCGGCTTACGTTTACAGCCTGTCAAACTGAGTCAGACCCGGCCAGGCTAGCCCTGGCCCGGTCTTTTCAACCCTGTATCTGCCCTCGCGGGTACAGGCTTGAGAAGATCAGCAGACCCGCCGAGGCCCGCTCCCAGCTTTACCCTATACCGGGAGGTACCCATGAGTAACGAGATTCCTGTCAAGCAGGTTGACCCATCCTCCGATCCCTCGAACAATAAAAACAAGAAAGCAGAGACCGTTGACCTCTACGCAAGTCGCGAAAAGATTTACGTGAAAGAGGTAAAAGGCTTTTTCCAGAGAATCCGGAACGTCAGCCTGACCGTGCTCATGGGCATGTATTTCCTGTTTGTCTGGCTCACCCTGGACGGCCAGCCCCTGATCCACTTTGACCTGCCGGCTCGCGAGTTCCACCTTTACGGCATCACCTTCTTCCCGAAAGATTTCTTCCTGCTCTCGGGCATGCTGATTATCAGCGCCTTCGGCCTGTTCTTCATCACCACCCTGTTTGGCCGTGTCTGGTGTGGTTACACCTGCCCGCAAACCGTGTGGACCTTCATCTTCATGTGGATTGAAGAAAAGGTGGAAGGCAGCCGTAACAAGCGGATGAAACTCGACAAGGCCCCCAACTCCCGGGAAAAGGTCACCAAGAAAACCATCAAACACGCACTGTGGCTATTTGTTGCCTTTGCCACCGGCGTCACCTTTGTTGGCTACTTCTATCCGATCCGCGAACTGATCGTGGACCTGTTCACCCTGCAGGCCAACGGCTGGGCCTATTTCTGGGTTGCCTTCTTCACCGTCGCCACCTACCTGAACGCCGGCTGGATGCGTGAGCAGGTCTGCCTGTATATGTGCCCGTACGCCCGGTTCCAGTCGGTAATGTTTGACCCCAACACCCGGGTAGTCTCCTACGACCCGAACCGGGGCGAGCCCCGCGGCAAGCGCAAGAAAGGCGTCGCACCTGAAGAGGTAGGCCTTGGCGACTGTATCGATTGCGAGCAGTGTGTGCAGGTGTGCCCTACCGGCATCGATATCCGTGACGGCCTGCAATACGAGTGCATCGGCTGTGCGCTGTGTATTGATGCCTGCGACGAAGTCATGGACAAGATGAATTACCCGAGAGGGCTGATCAGCTACACCACCGAGAACGAACTGGAAGGCAAGACCTCCAAGCTGCTGCGTCCGCGTACCTTCGGTTACGGTGCGGTACTGCTGCTGATGATCGGTGCGGTGATCTTTACCGTGGCTACCCGTGTACCGGCCAAGATGGACGTACTGCGGGACCGTGGCGCACTGTTCAGCTTTAACGGCGAAGGCCGGGTAGAGAACTCCTACACAGTGAAGATCCAGAACATGTCGGAAGTGCCCCAGACCTTCGAACTGAGCGTTGACGGCATGGAAGGTATCCGGATCCTGACCGAAACCACCTTTACCATCAGCAGTGGCGAGAACCGCTCCCTGCCGACGGTTGTGGACGTTCCGCCGGAGTCTATTGTCGAATCCAACAACACCATTCGCTTCTTTGCAGAATCAGAGACAGATCCGTCCCTGAACCTGGAAACTGAAAGCCGTTTTGTTGGTCCAAGGCCCCGTTAACGACCCGTGCGCGGGTCTAAAGCCATCATCCGAGATTGAAGAGTAATGACTGATAACGCACCTGTTGCACCCTGGTACCGCCAGCCCTGGTTCTGGTTTCTGACCATTTTCCCGCTGGCGTCGATCATGTGGGGGATCACCACCCTGGTAGTGTCTTCCAGCCTGGACAACTCCATGGTGTCAGACGATTACTCCAAGGAAGGACGGGGCATCAACATGTCCATCGCCCGGGACGAGCGCGCCGCTGAACTGCAGCTGGCCGGCGAACTGCGCCTGCAGGACAAGTCTGCCACCCTGATGCTGGATACCGCTGACGGTGCGGCAGACTATCCGTACCTGGTGTTCAACCTGTATCACCCGACCCTGTCCGGCCAGGACAAAACCGTTCAGTTCACCCGGGTCGCCCCCGGAGAGTACCGTGGCCAGCTGTTTGAACAGGTCAGTGGCCGCTGGTATTACGACCTGCAGGGCCCGGACAACGACTGGCGGGTAAAAGGCGAAGTGCGCCTGCCCTCTTCCGCCCCAATCACCATTGATGCGAAAGGCAACGCCCAAGGGTGACCGCCCTGAATTGTTTCCATTGCGGAGAGCCAGCGGACGGTGATCCTCCGATCACGCTGGACCTGAACGGAACACAACAGCATTTCTGCTGCCAGGGTTGCAAAGCCGTGTGTCAGACCATCCACCAGGAAGGTCTGACCGGTTTTTATGACTTCCGTACCGAACCAGCGGTCACACCCCGGGAACTCACCCGTGCAGAGGTTGAGCGCCTGAGGGAGCTGGACCATCCGCTGGTACAACAGTCCTTTGTTTCGCCAGTCAAAGCGGGACAGGAAGCCCAGCTCCTGATTGGCGGGATTACCTGCGCAGCCTGTATCTGGCTGCTGGAAAACCACATGAAGCAGCAACCGGGTGTGCTGAGCTTCACGGTTAACCACACCACCCAGCGCGCCAGGCTGGTCTGGGCGCAGGATCAGACCCGCCTGAGCGACCTGCTCATCGCCATCCATGAGCTGGGCTACACCGCCCGCCCCTACCAGGCAGACGAAGCAGAACAGGCCCTGAAGGCTGAACACCGTTCCATGTTGATCCGGCTTGCGGTGGCAGGCATTGGCACCTTCCAGAGCATGATGCTCGCGTTTCCGCTGTACTTCGAACTGATCAACGACCTGTCCAACGATTTTGTCAGCTTCTTCCGCTGGTTTAGCCTGCTGGTGGCCACCCCCGTGGTGTTCTACAGCGCCCGGCCGTTTTTCCGTAACGCCCGGCGCGACCTGCAATCCCGGCACCTGACCATGGACGTGCCGGTAGCCATTGCCATCGGCCTGGCCTATGCCGCCAGCGCCTGGATTACCGTGTTCGGCGGCCACGAGGTGTATTTCGAATCGGTCTGCATGTTTACCTTCTTCCTGCTGTTGGGCCGGTACGTGGAAGTGCAGGCGCGATACCGGGCGGGGCTCACCGGCAATGCACTAGCCGGGTTCCAGCCATCAGTCGCCGCACTGGTAAAGGAAGGCCACGCCGATATCGTGCCGATGCACCAGGTCAAGGCCGGCGACATTGTCCGGGTACGCCCCGGGGAAACACTGCCGGTGGATGGTGAAATTGTTTCCGGTGAATCGACCCTGAACGAAGCTGCCCTGACCGGCGAGTATCTACCCGAAACCCGTCGCCCGGGTGACGCGGTCCATGCCGGCAGCGTCAACGGCGAGAATCCGCTGGATGTCCGAGTAATCAAGGCCGGCGCCCAAACGCGGCTGTCCGGAATCCTGCGGGTGCTGGACCGGGTCCAGTCCGAGAAACCGCCAGTGGCCCGGATGGCCGACCGCATTGCCGGCAAATTCGTTGGCCGTGTCTTGATCCTGGCGCCGGTCGTCTGGATCGGATGGTGGCTGGCCGGCGCCGATAACGCGTTCGATATCACCCTGTCGGTTCTGGTGGTCACCTGCCCGTGCGCCCTGTCACTGGCTACGCCCACAGCAATTACCTCCGCCACCGTGCGCCTGCGCAAACTCGGCTTCCTGCCCACACGGGGCCACACCCTGGAATCCATGAACACCATCGACACGGTGGTGTTCGACAAAACCGGTACCCTGACCCGGGGCGAACTCAGCCTTAGTGGCCAGCAACAGTTCGGCGGCATGGACCAGGCAAGCGCCCTGAAACTTGCAGCCGGGCTGGAGAAGCATTCGGAACACCCGATTGCCAAGGTGTTTCACAGCCTGGCGTCTGTTCCGGTTAGCGACGTAACCAACCACCTGGGCGGCGGCTTATCCGGTATCTTCAATGGCCAGCCGGTGTATATCGGCCACAAGAGTTTTGTAGCCGGCCACACCCAGGCACCCGAGCCGGAGTCGGCCCCCACCAGGGGCATGGAGATCTGGCTTGCCAGCGATACCGAGTGGCTGGCCAGCTTCCAGCTGGATGACCAGGTTCGGGATGATGCCGGCAAAGCCGTGCGCGCCCTGCAGGACGCCGGTATCCAGACCATCCTGCTCAGCGGTGACCGCTCCGGCCACGTGCAGACCGTTGCGCAAATGCTGGGGATCGACCGGGCAATCGGAGAAGCCTCGCCGGAGCAGAAACTGGAGGTGCTGGATCAGCTACGGGCCGAGGGCCACCGGGTGATGATGGTGGGCGACGGCCTGAACGACCTGCCCTCCATGGCCGGCGCCGGTATTTCGGTGGCCATGGGCACTGCCGCCGACCTGACCCAGCTCAAAGCCGATGCGGTCCTGCTGAATGGACAGCTTTACCAGCTGGTGGAGGCTCTCAACACCAGCCGGCAGACCCGCCGGATTATCCGCCAGAATATGATCTGGGCTTTCGGGTACAATGTCTGTGCGCTGCCCCTGGCTGCCGCAGGGCTGGTGGCGCCTTGGCTGGCCGCGATCGGCATGTCTGCCAGCTCACTCATTGTGGTGCTTAACGCCCTGCGCCTTAGCCGGAAGGCCTGAAACACCTGTCGCATTCCCCATGCAAGGAGGTTGTCGTGCACATTGTCATGTTCCTGGTCCCCCTGATGCTGCTTCTGGTGGCCCTGGGCGTGTTCCTGTTCTCCTGGGCCGTCAAGAATGGCCAGTATGACGACCTGGACGGGCCGGCCCATCGCATTCTGTATGACGACGATAAAGACATGATTCCGGATGATGCCCGCACGGACAAAAAAGCGGATGAGGAAGGGCAGGCCAGCACCGGGGATTCTGACCAAAACCCCGATAACAAGGCCTGACCGGAACCATGCAGCCGGAACTTTACCTGAGCTATTCGAGCGCCTTCGTTATCGGCTTGCTGGGCAGCACCCATTGCCTGGGCATGTGCGGAGGAATCAGCGCTTCGCTGTCGATGGCGTTGCCGGTCGGCAAGGGGTTTCGCCTGCGCCAGACACTGCTGCTGATGGCCTTCAATTTCGGCAGGATTGGCAGTTACGCCCTGAACGCCACGCTCGTGGCCCTGCTGAGCACCCAGGCCGCCAGCCAATGGCGCTGGGCCGGCTTGCTGCTGATGACCATAGCCGGCCTGCTGCTGATTTTCATGGGCCTTTCCATGGGCCAGTGGTGGCAGGGCATACGCTTTGTCGAAAGGGTGGGGACGCCGGTCTGGAAGGCGTTATCGCCGCTGACCAAACGCTTTATTCCGGTCAATAATGCCGGCCAGGCGCTGGCCCTGGGGGCCCTGTGGGGCTGGCTGCCCTGCGGACTGGTGTACAGCACGCTGGGCTGGGCGGCGCTTCAGCCAACGGTGCCGGCCGCCGCTCTGACCATGTTTTTCTTCGGCCTGGGCACCCTGCCCTCGATGCTGGCCACCGGCTATGCCGCCAACTGGATTCGTGGCATCAAGAGCAATCAGGGCTTCCGTAAGATCAGCGGTGTCCTGCTGATCCTGTTCGGCTTGTGGACACTACCGTTCCAGGCCTTGTTGATGCACTGATCCAACAGCCGGCGGTTGCTGGCTGATCAGAGATTCAGCACGTCCAGCCGGCCGAAGTCCTGTTCCGGCTCCGCAGACTGCACCACCGCCTGTCGCTTGCCGCCCAGCCGCTTGCCTTCCTTGAAGTCGTACAGGTTCGGATCCGCCAGGTGCGATGGCTCGACGTTGCACAGGGCCCGGAACATGGTTTCCAGCCGCCCCGGATGCTGCTTGTCCCAGGTCTGGAACATTTCCTTGATCACCTGCCGCTGGAGGTTTTCCTGGGAACCGCACAGGTTGCAGGGAATGATGGGGAAATTCCGCAGTCCCGCATAGCGGGCAATATCCTTCTCCCGGGCATAGGCCAGCGGGCGGATGACCGTGTTACGGCCGTCGTCGCTGTGAAGAACCGGGGGCATGGATTTCAGCTTGCCGCCATAGAACATGTTCAGGAACAGGGTTTCCAGCATGTCATCGCGGTGATGGCCCAGGGCGATCTTGGTAACACCGTGCTCTTCGGCAAAGTTGTAGAGAATGCCTCGCCGCAGGCGGGAACACAGACCACAGGTCGTCTTGCCCTCAGGCACTTTCTCTTTGACGATGCTGTAGGTGTCTTTCTCGATGATGTGGTATTCGATACCCAGCGACTTCAGGTACTCAGGCAGGATCTCTTCCGGGAACCCCGGCTGCTTCTGGTCCAGGTTGACGGCAATCAGCTCGAAACGTACCGGCGCGCTTTTCTGCAGGTTCAGCAGAATATCCAGCATGGCGTAGGAATCCTTGCCGCCAGACAGGCAACACATCACCTTGTCGCCTGCCTCGATCATCGAGAAGTCGGCAATGGCCTGCCCCACGTCCCGGCGCAGCCGTTTCTGCAGTTTGTTCAGCTCCAGTTTCTGGCGACGCTCCTGCTCGGACATCGGCGCCTGCTCGGCATTGGCGATCATGGCTTCGGACATTCTGTTGGCACACTTGCAAGGTAAATGAGGCGGCAATTATACGCGCCCCGATTGCCGAGTGACAGTGGCCCCGGGCTCGGTACTTTCCTAAGTGCGCCGCACGCCACTTCCCTCAACTCCTGTGCTTTCACGTGCTGGCAGAGTGTCATACCATGGCCGCCATGAATACACCCGCACCTTCCGCCCGACCGGACCAATCCCCGATCAGCCGCGATCAGCTCGCCTGGCTTGAGCAGCAGGCCGACCACCTGCAGGTGGCTGCCGAACATGAACTTCGGGCGGCAGGCGCTTCCGGGCTGACAGAACTGGCTTTGATCCGTGCATTACAAAGCCCGCGCTGGCAACTGATCGAGCCCGTTACCTTCAGCGACCCGACCGCGCTCTATCCTGTGCACTTCCTGCTGTTCCATGCCCTTTACCGGCTGCAATCGGAGCTGGCCCAGGCCGGGGAAACACTGGTGATTTCCCCACTTCGATTATGTATTTTGACCACCGGCTCCGGCAATACCCGAGCCCTGCCGGCAGAAGAAGATCCGCTCAGAAGCTTTTACCTGGATCTGTCCCGGTACTTCCTGTCCGGCCACGATATCCGGGGCATGATGGAGCGCTTCCTGGCTGGCGTAACACTGGCCACCAGCCCGGAGGACGTTCAGGATGCCGCGCAGGTGCTCGGCTTTGATACACTGCCCGGCGACTTCGGTACCGTGAAGCAGCGATTCCGCCGGCGGGTGATGCAAGCCCATCCGGATCGCGGCGGGCGCACAGAAGATATCCAGGAGCTGAACCGGGCGTTTTCCGTCCTCAAACGTCACTTTACCCGGCAATAGACTGACATGACCCGACTCAACCGATTCGCAGCCGCGGCCATTCTTGGCCTGACTGCCTCCGCACCCCACGCCCTTGCCGACCTTGTTGTGCTGCAGTATCACCATGTGGCGGACCATACGCCTCCGGCCACCAGCACCTCCCGCTCGTTGTTTGAAGCCCAGCTGGACATGATCAGGGACTTGAACCTTGAGGTCGTGCCACTGCTGCCCGCAACCCGGCGGGCGCTGGCCGGTGAGGATGACAGCAACCGTGTTGCCATCACCTTTGACGATGCCTACGAGTCGGTCTATCAAAATGCCGCCCCGTTGCTTGAACGTCATGGCCTGCCCTACACCATCTTTGTGAACACCGACGCCATCGGCAGCCGGGGCTACATGAGCTGGGAACAGTTACAGGAGCTGGCCACCGATGAACAGGTGACCATTGCCAACCACAGCACTGACCACGGTCACCTGGCGCGTAAACCGGGCGAACCCGAAGCCCGGTGGCACAAGCGGACAGAGCACAGCCTGGACCAGGCCCAGGGCACGCTGAAAACCAGGCTGGGGGTGGAGGAGCCGATGTTTGCCTACCCCTACGGTGAGTTCGACGAAAAACTGGAGGGCAAACTGGAAGCCAGGGGCTGGCTGGGATTCGGGCAACAGTCCGGGGCGATTGGCCGCTATTCCCACAGCACCCGACTGCCCCGTTTTCCCATGGCGAACAGCTTTGGCCAGCTTGGAAGCCTGAAAGACAAGTTGCTGAGCAAGGCCTTCCCGGTGCCCGCCAGCGAGTTACCCGACGGCGTACTGGAAACCAACCCGCCGGAACTGGTGTTCGAACTGGGTGAAAAACTGACCGCAGACCGGCTCACCTGCTTTGCCTCCGGACAGGGCCGCATCGAATTCCGGACAACCGGCAACCGGGTCTCGGTGAAGGCACCAAAGGCATTCGACAGCCGGCGTTTTCGCTATAACTGCACCCACCCGGCAGGTGATGGCAGCTACTACTGGCTATCCCAGCAATGGCTGAACCTGGACGCTCCGGAAGACTGATCCCTTACTCTTCGAAGGTGGTCAAGCCGAGTTCACCGTATGGCACATGGGGAATCGCCACGGGGCCGTGATCGGCGTCATACACGGTTTGCCCGCGCAGGTCTTCGCTGCGGGTGAGCACCAATAACCAACGCTCACCCTGCCCCGGAAATACCGGCACCCAGGCTTCCAGGTAGCCCCGCTTACGCCAGGTTTCCGGGTAATAATCCATCACCAGGTCGGTAATCAGGCGAACCGGGCGAAAATCCCGATCCAGAAACGCCAGTGTGGGCACGAACACGCCCTTCTGGGCGTAGGAGCGCAGGCGCGTTACAAAGCCATGGGTAAACTCACCGGAGGGCAAGGCCACCAGCTGGAAGGCGGACTCGCCACTGCTGAAACCATAAACCGGGGAATCTTCGGTGATACGAACGCCGAACTCCCTTCCCTCCTGCCAGTGCTGGAACTCCTTGTTGGATAACGCTTCACAGCAGTTACCGGCAAAGGTGGTCAACACGTTCTCCGGTTCGCGCTCGATGCCGAGGACAGCAAAGGCATCCGGATCATGGCCGGCTACGGGCTCGGCCTCTCCGGATTCCTGCCGGGGCAGGTAAACGCTGGCAGGGGTCAGGTTCAGTGGCGCCATGTCCGGGTTACGTTGCCGCTCGGTGCGGGTATCGGGCTTGTAATAGCTGACCCGGACAATGCCGTCGGCATCTCGCCAGGTGTAATAGGGCTGCCGCTGCCCCGGCCGGATAAAACCGTCCCGGGCCAGCTCTTCACCATCCGGGTAGTTTTCGGTGGTGTAGTCGCCGGCATCCTCAAGCTTGCTGGCAGCATCGGGCTCGCCCAGTGCCCTCTTGGGAGGTAAGCCCGCAGTCCCGGCAACATCTTCGCTTTCCGGGCTTTCGGATTCTGATTCGGGAATGCGGGAGTAGCGTACCTGGCCCTGTTCGTCTACCCAGGTGAAGTAACCGTCCCGCTGCTCGATGGGGGTTCCACCCAACTGGCAGCCCGCCGACAGGGCCACTGCCAGGACACAGCCTGCCAACCGGACGGATCGCATCAGAACCATGACAAACTACTCCCCGGACTGCATCAGAATTTGGTACGGAAACTCAGCCCCGCCATCACAACCCGCAGCGAGGTCTTGATCTCCAGGTCCGCATAGGGGTTGTAAATGATATTGGTGATGTTGTCACAGTTTACGTTACAGCTGCTGTCTGCCGGAATAGTCTCGATAGACTGCAGGTAAGACAGGTTCAGGTCGATTTCCGTGTCTTTGTCCCAGCGATACCCCAGCCCTACGCTGTACAGGTTGGCTCCGCCAAACGGCGCCATGATGGAACGCTGATCGTCCGGAATTACCGAATCCCGGATCTCGACACCCGCCCGCAGGTCCAGTCGGGACGACACATGCAGCTCCGCACCAAAGGCCCAGTTCCACTGGCTCTTGAAGCCCAGCGGCAGGCGCAGACTGTCTGGCGTGGCGTTATCCGGCGACAAAATCCGGGCCGCGTTCAGGAACTCCAGCTTGCGGTCGAACTTGAATTCGAAGGCGTCCCACTGGGCAAAGTCGGTCCAGCCGATGTCGGCGTTCAGGGTGAGCAGCGGGTGTACATCCACGCTGATCCCTGTCTGGAAATGCTGCGGATACACCAGGTCCATACTGACGTTACCGGCCTCCCGGGGGGCACCGGAAGGCAGGCTCAGAATAGCCGAGGTGATGGCCCCCAGCACTGAGCCGTTAACGCTTTGCCAGAATCCGGACCAGTCATCGGTGTACTGGATCTCGAACTGGCCTTTCAGGTTCATGTCCGCTTCGGAGGTGTAGCTTGCACCCCAGCGGAACCAGTCCGTGGGCTCCCACATGACACCCAGGGCGTAGGTGGGCGAGATGGTTTCCTGCAGGTTCAGGTTCATCGCGCCGATATCGTCCCAGGGGCCCACGTTACCGCCACACAGGGCCAGCCAGGGTTGCAGGGGTTCGTCACCGCTTTCACAGTTGAAAGCGTCCTGCAGAACCTCTGCCACACCAATCAGCATGTTCGGCGCCCGCATGTACTGGTCTGCCGCAAACCCGAAATGGGACAGGTGAATACCGGCACCCACCGACCATTCATCGTTTATCTCATAGCCAACCGTGGGGGAAAGATAGGTTGTCCGCTGAAGCGTTGCAGCCTGGGGCTGGTAACGGCCGGGATCGTCTTTCTCCCGGTAAAAACCGGCGGCCATCGGCATATAGAACGCGTTGGCAAAGGTCAGCTTTGAGCCGGGTGGCTTGATACTGATACCAGCAGAGGGCGCTACCGCCGGCCCCGGCGGCAGCCGCAGAATGCCATAGCCGGGAACGTACAGGGCGACGTTATTGGTGTGGCTGTGAGTATTGGCCACCGGGTCCCGCTGCTTGCCGGTCAGGGGGTCTGTTTCCAGGCCTTTGATACCGAAAATCTCGTAGTCTTCATCCGCGATGAAGTCGGCATCAATATCCAGGTAGATACTCAGCACGTTGACTTCAAGCTGGCGACCATCCAGCTTGGTGAGGCCTGCCGGGTTGTAATGAATGGCCATCAAACCCGGGGGATCGGCGGTTACCGCGTTCCCCAGGGCAAGTGCCTTGGGGTGCAGCGTCAGGTTCTGGGTCATCTGCGCCTGGGCACCGCAGGACAGGCTTGCCGCGATCAGCGCTCCCAGAATGCGTCGCTTGTGACTAGGTTGTCCCATGAAAATCTTCCCTTCCCGTGAAACGTCTGCAGCTCCAATCACTCTTTGAGGCCGGAGAAATTAATGGGCAGGGATATACCCAGGGAGAAATCCGGGGCATCTTCGGTCAGGCCAATCCCCAGACTGGTGTTCACGATGGTCATATCACTGACCCGGGTACCCAGCGACATGCTCAGGAAGCCCGTCATCTGGTCCTGGGCTACGGCCTGGTCGCCGTTGGAGAAAGTCAGAACGGTCTGGTCGCTGTAGCTGACCTGGGCCGAGATACTCAGGGAAATGTCATAAGACAGTGAATAGGCAAAGCCCGCGGAGCCGGAGAGACCAAAGCCGGGCTCAACCTTCTCGAGCAGGCGGGCACCACGAACCTGTTCCAGGCCGTCTTCGGTCAGGTTGTAGGTTGCACTGAGCGAACCGAACACCACCACCGGGTCCAGCACCTTGGACATACTCAGGCCGCCACCAACGGAGTAATAACCGCTACCGGTGGACAGCTGTTCCTTGATGTCGATCTCGTAGGGGCTGACACCGGTCTTGCTGTTCAGGGTGCCAAAGAAGGTAGCCGAAGCCTTGCCGGGTACGTAGGCAAAGGGCTGCCAGCGTGCCGTAAAGGAGATGTCGCCGAAGTCGTAGACATTCAGCTCGTCCTCGGTATCGTACTTGACCACCAGCGGTACCCGGGTACCAACCGTAAGGTTGTCCAGCAAGCCGTAGTCGTAGGAAAAGGCATTGGTGAAGTTATGGGTCGCTGACGGCACCACATCCAGGTTGCGCACCGAACCATTGGTAATGGCCAGGTCCAGGCGCTGATCCCCGGTGTAGGAATAGTCGAAGGAATAGTTCAGGGAGTGAGATCCCTTCTTCTGCAACGAATAGTTCTTCTCGGCAGCCTGGAACACTTCCTCGAGCTGCTTGGTGGAATCTTCATCACCTTCCTGGCGTGACAGGGCTTCCCGCGCCTGGTCAACATTTCCGTCCTGGGCCATCGCCATGCCCGGAAGCACACCGGCCGCGGAAACAAGGATAAAACCTCGCACTAACCAACGATTCATCCTGACTCCCTACTCTTATTGGTTTTATTCCTGATCCGGGGAAAACCGCCCGGAAAATTAGTTTCGACGGTAGTAAAGCTGTTTACGGGTATTCTCAACGCTACCGTCAGGATTGTTCTTCTGGCGTTCCAGCAAGTTCTGGACGCGTCTTTCTGTGGATTCGGCGAACGCCGGCATCTGTTGGATAGCCAGCAGTGTCATGGTCTGGTCGTCTACAAAGCGCAGGTCTTCCTCTTTCAGTTCGAGGTTGTCCAGCGGCTTGTCGCTGCCCGGGAAGACAATGAACAGCACGTTGTCGTCCCACTTCTCCTGGAACTGGGCCACGGTAAAGGAAATATTGCCGACGGCGGGGTCGGCCAGGTAAACCCGGTCATCCCGGATGGTCCGGAGCACTACGAAGTGTTTGAAGCCGGCGTGGTCGATGGGCACGATAGCCGGGTGATCCAGCTCCATCAGGTCGTCAATCTCGGCCTTGAAGCCGCCAGAGGGATAACCCAAAGCCGTCACCAGGCGCTTCATATCGAGCATGGAAAAGGCCCGGCGCTGGACGATGCGATCGCTCTCGCCGTAATGCAGCAGCCCTTCCATCACCTGCCGTTCAGAGAGGGTCCGGCCAAGATAGAAATTGAGGACCGTGGTCAGTGCCGCACTGCCACAGCTGTAGTCGTAGGCCTGTCGCACGATGTTCCGGAACTTCTGCTCGACCAGGGGCTCCACCCGCACATCAGAGCGTTGCTCAACCGGGCTCGCATCCACCTTGTGCTCCAGCACGATGGTGCCCGGCTCGAACGGCTCTACCTCGGTGGCTTCCTGCACCATGGCGAATGTGAGAAGGGATCCGGCCAGCACCAGCAGCATTTTGCAAAGTTCCTGTTTTTATTGGATGTGCAACTTTCTTGGATGTGCAACGTCGGCGTTACATGTTGTAACCGTAAGATACCGAAATCGAATCGGGCTTAAAGATAACTGTGCCTCAAATCTGTCGCTGCAGGCGGGGCCAGCAGCGACAGTACTGAGAACTGGTTCAAGGGAGGGAAAGGCCGGACAGCATCCGGCCCTGAATCACATTGAGAAAACGGTTCCGAGCAGCGCGTAGGTAATCAGGGTTACCACGACAATACCCATGATATTGAGCGCAAAACCGGCCCTGATCATATCGGAAATCTTCATGTGGCCACTGGAGAACACGATGGCGTTCGGCGGCGTGGCCACCGGCATCATGAAGGCACAGCTGGCGGCAATGGCAGCCGGCACCGTCAACAGCAGCGGAGAGACGTCCTGCGACATCGCCAGGGCACCCAGCAGCGGCAGGAACGCCGCCGCTGTAGCGGTGTTACTGGTCACCTCGGTGAGGAAGATAATCACCCCAGCCACCAGGATCATCATCACCAGTACCGGCAAGGTGCCAGCCACGCCCATGCTCTCGGCAATCCACTCGGCCAGTCCGGAACTGCTGATCACGCCCGCCATGGCCAGGCCGCCACCAAACAGCAGCAGCACGCCCCAGGGCAGGCGGTTAGCCGAATCCCAGTCCAGCACGAAGGTCCTGTCCCGGGTGCTTACCGGAATCAGGAACATGGCAATCGCTGCAGCAATGGCAATACCGGTGTCACTCAGCCAGGGCGCAATGCTGCCAGAGAGCAAGGGCCGGAAAATCCACAGCGACGCCGTCACCACAAACACCAGTGCAACCAGCTTTTCACCCTTGCTCATGGGGCCGAGCGCGGCAAGTTCGTCCCGGATCATCTGGCCGCTTTCCTGGGCGCCTTCAATGCCGAAGTCCTTGCGGGTCAGCCACCACCAGGTCAATGCCAGCATCACCACCGTCACCGGCACACCGAGTAGCATCCATTGGGCAAAGCCCACGGAAATACCCTGGTTTTCGCTCAGGTAAGCCGCCAGCAAGGCATTGGGCGGCGTGCCAATCAGGGTGGCAATACCACCCACGCTGGCGGAATAGGCGATGGCCAGCAGCAAGGCCGTGGCATAACGGCGAACCCCGTCCGGATTGCTGTCATCCATCATGCCGATGACCGACAAGCCGATCGGCAGCATCATGATTGCCGTGGCAGTGTTGCTCACCCACATGCTCAGGAAGGCCGTCGCCAGCATGAACCCGGCAATCTGCCGTTTCGGCTTGTCCCCCATCGCCCGCAAGGTCAGCAACGCAATCCGCCGGTGCAGGTTCCACTTCTGCATGGCCAGGCCGAGGGTGAACCCGCCCAGAAACAGGAAGATGATCGGATTAGCGTAGGGCGATGTGGCCTGGCTGATACTTCCCAACCCCAGCGCCGGTATCAGCACAATCGGCAACAGGGAGGTAGCCGGAATGGGAATGGCTTCGGTAGACCACCAGGTGGCCATCATCAGCATCATGCCCAGGGCGGCCCAGGCCTTCGGCCCCATCGTCTCCGGAGCCGGCACCAGCAGGGTAACCAGCAGGAAAGCGGCGCCAAGAAACAAACCAATGACCTGGCTTTTGGGCAATCCTTGCTTCGGTTCTGATCCAGCGGGGTTCTGTGTCATCTTTACCACTCAGTGTTTGACGGAATTCAGTTGTCGGCGCAATTTACACAAACGGTGGTATAAGGCAACACCTGAAGCCGGCGCGGATCGATCTGCTCACCGCATTTTTCGCATTCGTCCCCTGCTCCGCTGTCGATCCGCTCCAGTGCATGGGCAATCTGTACCAGTTCGGCGCGGGTTTCCACTTCCAGTGAATCGACCACTTCGTCGTTCTGGGTTTGCGTGGCCTGCTCTTCAAAATCCTTATCCAATGCACCCGCTTCACGGTGCTGATGCGCTTCATACCGGGCCAGGCGGGCCTGCAGTTCCGCTTTCAGGGTTTCCAGTTCGGATTTGCGACTGCTCATGGTTTTCTCCACTGTAAGGTTACAAATTCCAGACTAAAGAATATGCTGGAACGGCGTTTGATGCCTGTCAAAATGATGTCACGCATCTAAAGTTAGACTGAGGATTCCAGTCATTCCAACTACAAAGGAGTTGTACCCCATGAACAATGAGCTGTTCGAAAAAGCCAACCGCCTCAATGAAACCCTGTTCAACCAGTTCGGCAAAGCTGCAGAAATGCAGATGGAAGCGTTCCGCCGGTATGCCGATGTTGCCATGGAACAGGCCCGGAAGATGGCCGAGGTACGCGACCTCGAAAGCCTGAAAACCCTGACCACAGACCAGGCCGAAACCCTGAAAACCATCAGCGAGCAGGTATCTGCAGACTGGAAGGCCTGGCAGGACTACGCCAACGAAACCCGCGAGCAACTGCAGCAGGTGTTCGAGGCAAAACCGGCTGATAACACAGCGGAAAAAACACCGGCCACCGGTAAAGGCAGCAACGGCAAAACCGCTGCCTGACACCCTGAATGACCGGCCGGGCCGGAACGTGTGCGACGCTCCGGCCTTTTTGTATCCGAGGCAAGGAGAACCCCGATGCTGGGTATGGACTACATCAGTAAAACCGCAAAGCAGATGATGAAAGCCTTTGACGACAACGTGCGTCAGGGCCAGCAGCAACTGGAACAATGGCTGGGCGACACCGGCATGGTAGACCACGCCAAGCTGTCCACCCTCAGCGAAATGTCAGACGCCTATCGTGCCATGGCCGAAGACTTGCTGCTGCATCCGCTTCGCTTTGCCAGCGCCGAGATCGAGCTGGGCAAAAGGCATCTGGGCCTCGCCCGTTACACTTTCAGCCGGCTGACCGGCAAACAGCCCGAGCCGGTAGCCGTTCCGGAATCCGACGATCGTCGCTTCCTGGCTGACGACTGGCGCAAGCATGTGCCTTTCGATGTGCTTCAGCAGGTATACCTGATCAATTCCGGCGCGTTCCTGAACTGGGTAGAAAACATGGAGGGCCTGCCCGGCCCCGCCCGGGACCAGATGATGTTCTATGCCCGGCAACTGACCAGTGCCCTGTCGCCCTCCAACTACCCCCTGACCAACCCGGAAGTGCTGCGCATTACCTGGGAACGCAAAGGGATGAACCTGGTGGATGGCGCCCGCAACCTGGCGGAAGACCTGCGCCAGAACCCCGGCCTGTTCAATGTCGGCATGACCGACCGTTCAGCCTTTGAAGTCGGCGGCAACCTGGCCACCACACCGGGCAAGGTGGTGTACCAGAACGAACTGATGCAGCTGATCCAGTACACACCCACCACCAGGACGGTAGCGCAGCGGCCGCTGCTGATCATCCCGCCCTGGATCAACAAGTTCTACATACTGGACCTGACCGAGCGCAACTCGTTTATCCGCTGGCTCGTGAGCCAGGGCCAGACGGTGTTCGTGGTGTCCTGGCGTAACCCGGGCCCGGCCCAGAAAGAGACCGGCTGGGATGATTACATGAAGCTCGGCCCCCTCGCGGCGATCGATGCGGTAACAGAGGCCACCGGCGAAGAGCAGATGAACGCCATCGGCTACTGCATTGGCGGCACCCTGCTGGGCTCTACCATGGCCTGGCTGGAGAAGAAGAACCGTAACCCGATCATCAGCACCACCTATCTGACCACCCTGCTGGACTTCTCGGATCCCGGCGGCATCGGCGTATTCATCAACGATCACTCCATCCGTGGCATCGAGCGGGCCATGGAGCGCAAGGGCTACCTGGATGGCCGGGCCATGGCCTTCACGTTTAACCTGCTGCGCGAGAACGACCTGTTCTGGTCGTACTGGACCAACAACTACCTCAAAGGCCTGAAACCCGCCGCCTTTGACCTGCTGTACTGGAACACCGACGGCACCAACCTGCCGTACAGAATGCACAGTTACTATCTGCGGGAAATGTACCTGCATAATCGCCTGGTGCAGCCAGATGCCCTGACCATGAACGGCGAAACCATCAACCTGTCGGAAATCCGGGTGCCATCGTTCTTCCTGTCGGCGCGACAGGACCACATCGCCAAGTGGAAAACCACTTACCACGGGGCACACGCTTACGGCGGCGATGTCCGCTTTGTCCTCTCCGGTTCCGGGCACATCGCCGGTGTGATCAACCCGCCCTACAAAGAAAAATATGGCTTCTGGACCAACAACACCCTGCCGGAAGATCCGGACGCCTGGTTCTCCGGTGCGGAGCAGCATCCGGGCTCCTGGTGGCCATACTGGCGGGAATGGATTGCCGGCTATGAAGGCGACCAGGTGCCGGCCCGACAGCCCGGCGAAGGAAAACTCGAGGTCATTGAAGATGCCCCTGGCAGTTACGTGAAAGTAAAAGCAGCCGACGCCGGACATTGATATAATTCAGGAACTTCCGGCATCGACAACAGGAGCACACATGGGGCAACCAATTCCCGTATCCCAGATCATGCACAGTGGCCTCCTGCTTCAATGCAGTCCGGAAACGGTGATTTCCGAAGCCGCAGCGCGGATGGCGGAGAATTCGGTCAGTTCCATTTTGATCAGCCAGGACAACACCGTGGTCGGAATATGGACGGAACGGGATGCCCTGGCCATCAACTTCGCCGATCCGGACCAGTTCAGCCAACCGGTCCGCTCGGTGATGAGATCGCCAGTGCTGTCGTTACCTGCCACCATGGATACTGCCCAGGCGGCAATCAGGCTAAAAAACCAGAACCAGCGACATGCCCTGGTTACCGACGAAGACGGCCAACCCGTTGGCATTATTTCCCGTACAGACCTGGCCCTGAATCAGGGATTGGAACCCTATCTGCGCTTGAGGGAAGTTGGCGCAGCCATTCCGCATTTACCGGCAGTCGTACCTGAATCGCTGCCCCTGGCCCAGGTGGCCGACCTGATGCACCGCCGGGGAGCCGACGCAGTGGTGGTCAATTTCGGTGAGGACGGCTTTGGTATTGTCACCGAGCGCGATATGGTTCGCTTCATCGCCAGGCATACCAGCAATACCCGTATTGGCGAATTAGCGTCCCGCCCGCTGGTTACCGCGAAGGAAGAAGATCCGCTCATCCACGCCCGTGATTTGTTGCTGGACCACCGCATTCGCCATCTCGGTGTGCTGGACCAAACAGGGGCAATCATCGGGCTGATCGGTTACAACGATATGCTGTCGGGTGCCGAGCAAATGTACCTGGATGACCTTCGGCAGGCACTCGAACAGCGCGACAAAGCCCTTGCCCGGTCGAGCCGGACCCTGCAGCTGGCAGAACGTGTTATTGAATCGTCATTCGAAGGCATCATGGTGACCGACAAAAATGCCCGAATCGAGTTCGTGAATCCGGCCTTTACGCACCTCACAGGCTACAGCCCGGAAGAAGTGATCGGCCGCACACCGGAAGTTCTTTCCTCCGGCCGCCACGATTCAGAATTTTACACACGTCTGTGGCAGTCTCTTGAACACCACGGATACTGGCGCGGTGAAATCTGGAACCGGCGTAAAACCGGCGAGCTTTACCTGGAATTGCTGACCATTACCGCAATCACCGATGACAACGACAACACTACCCATTATGCCGGCCTGTTTACGGATATTACCCAGAACCGCAAAAACGAAGAACAAATCCGCCAGCTTGCCTATTACGATGCCCTGACCGGGGTCCCCAACCGGCGGCTGCTTGAAGACCGCTTGGACCACGCCATCCGACATGCTCATCGAACCAAACAGTTACTGGCTGTCATGTTCATGGACCTGGACAAATTCAAGGACGTGAACGATCGCCTCGGCCACGCGACAGGTGACGAATTACTGGTACAGTTCACTGCAAGGGTGCGTAGTTGCCTTCGGGAAGACGATACCCTCGCCAGGCTGGGCGGAGACGAGTTTATTATCCTGCTGCCGGAGGTAAAAAGCCCCGAAGCCGTCCTGAACGTTGCAGAAAGGCTGGTCAGGGCGTCTGCCCCAGACTACGTTATCAATGGCCACCACCTTGCAGTGAGCACCAGTATCGGTATCAGCCTGTATCCGGGTGACGGCAAGACCAGCGAAGAATTACTTAATGGCGCAGACATTGCCATGTACCAGGCCAAGCAAAGTGGCCGTGACGGATACCAGCTTTTCAACCCGAAAGCCGTCGATAACCCCGCAAACCGGCAACGGCAATAACCCCGTAAACTGACGCAAATCAAGCGCCCGCGAATTAGCGGGCGTTTTACACTTTAGTCCCATTGTTGCCTGAAAGCCCCGGGCAGAAACTACGCTATTACTTCAGCCTGACATAAAACAAGAATAGGCTGTGCGAACCCTAAACCGGAGGCCAATCTGCAATGACTTTCAGGACTTTCCTGCTCTCGGCATGTCTGCTTTTGCTTGGCAGCGCCACTGTTTCCGCCGAATCTCTCAAGATCGGTCTTAACTACCCGGAAACGGGACGCTACAAAAACCAGGGCCTGCAACAACGCCTGGCTGCCTACCTTGCGGTTGAGGAAATCAACCAGGCCGGCGGTGTGCTGGGGCAACCACTGGAACTGGTCATCCGCAACACCCGCGGCGAGCCGGAAAAAGGCGCCCGCAACACCGCCGAAATGATTGACCAGGAAGGTGTTCAGATGGTGTTTGGCGGTGTATCCAGCGCCGTTGCCATCGCCTCCGGCAAGGCCGCCCGCGACAGGAACCGCATTTACTTCGGCACCCTCACCTATTCCAACGCCACCACCGGCAGTGAAGGCCACCGGTTCATGTTCCGGGAGCCATACAATGCCTGGATGACCGCCAAGGCACTGGGCGATTACCTGAACCAGAACCACGCAAACGACGATTACTTCTACATCACCTCGGACTACACCTGGGGCTGGTCAGTGGAAGAGTCCGTTCGCCAGTTTTCCAATACCCAGGACACCGAACGCCACCCGGGCGTCAAAACCCCGTTTCCCCGGGCACTGATTACCGACTTCCGCAAGGCCCTCGAACAGGCTGCCGAATCTGACGCCAAGGTGCTGATGATGGTACTGTTTGGCGACGACATGGTGCGCGCGCTGCAGGTGGCCTATGAAATGGGTCTGACCAAGCGCATGCAGGTGGTGGTTCCCAACCTGACACTGGGCATGGCCCGGCAGGTGGGCCCGGCGATGATGGAAGGTGTGATTGGCGGCGCACCCTGGGTATGGACCCTGCCGTACGAGAACAACTACCCCCGCGGCAAGGAGTTTGTTGAAGCCTTCTCTGCCCGCTATGAAATGCGTCCCTCTTCCTCTGCGGCCTCGGCCTACAGTATTGTGTACCAGTACAAGGAAGCGGTTGAGCGTGCCGGCACCACGAATACTGCCGATGTGATCCGGGCACTGGAAGGCCACCGCTACAGTTTCCTGAAAGACGAGCAGTACTGGCGCGAATTTGATCACCAGAACGTACAAAGCGTTTACGTGGTGAAGGTAAAACCCCGTGACCAGGTGATGGCCGATGAATTTGCCTCGGATTATTTCGAGATCATCGGCTCCATGGCCGGAGACCAGGCCGCACAAACCCAGGAAGAGTGGGAGGAGCGCCGCCGCGAGGCCGGCAAGCCACTCCGGCTCTGACACAAGGAGTGAGCAGACAGTGGTTCGGAAAGCATCGAAAACCAGCACAGAAACATCACCGCTCGGCGGATTTCCGGACCACTGCGATTTACTTGTTATCGGTGGCGGCGTAAACGGCACAGGCATTGCCATGGACGCCGCCGGCCGCGGGCTCAGGGTTGTCTTGTGTGAGATGAACGACCTGGCCTCGGCGACGTCGTCCAGCAGCAGCAAACTGATCCACGGCGGCCTGCGTTATCTGGAGCATTACGAGTTCAGGCTGGTGCGTGAAGCACTGGCGGAACGGGAGGCCCTGCTGGGCAATGCTCCCCACATCATGTGGCCGATGCGTTTTCGCTTACCCCACCAGCCTCACCTGAGACCGGCCTGGATGATCCGCACGGGCCTGTTTCTGTACGACCACCTCGCCAAGCGTGAATTGCTGGCCGGCTCCCGGGCCATCAACTTCGGCAAAGAATCCCCCCTGAAACCGGAAATCACCCGGGGCTTTGAATACTCCGATGGCTGGGTAGACGACGCAAGGCTGGTGGTACTCTCAGCTCGCAAGGCCCAGCAAGAAGGCGCCAGTATCCTGCCCCGCACCCGGTGTATCCGAGCCGAACGCAAGGGCTCTGGCTGGCAGGCGGTACTGGAAGATACCCTCACCGGGCACACACGAACCCTCAGCGCCAGGGTGGTGGTGAATGCCACCGGGCCCTGGGTCAGCCGTCTGTTCGGTGAAAGCCTGGGCATGGTTGCGCCCAAACAGATCCGCATGGTCAAAGGCAGCCACATTGTGGTGCCCCGCCTTAACCAGGATACCGAAGCCTACATTCTCCAGAATGCCGACGAGCGCATTGTGTTCGTCATCCCCTATGAAGATGAGTTCTCCCTGATCGGCACCACCGATGTGGACTACGAGGGCAACCCGTCTGAAGCACGAATTTCCGAGGACGAAACCCGCTACCTGCTGGACGTGGTGAACCAGTATTTCCGCCGGCAACTGACACCCGGCGATGTGGTATGGAGCTACTCCGGGGTCCGGCCGCTGATGGACGATGAAGGCGGCAATGCCCAGAGCGCTTCCCGCGATTACTCCTACGAGGTCGACGACCAGGATCACCAGGCGCCGTTGATTTCCGTGTTCGGAGGCAAGATCACCACCTTCCGGAAGCTGGCCGAGGCGGTCACCGATGCCGTATGCGATTACTTCCCCGGAGCGGGCAAATCCTGGACCCGGAACGCCCTGTTACCGGGGGCCGACTTTGCCAGCCAGCAACAGCTCGCAGAAGAGCTGCAACTGCACTACCCCTGGCTGGACCGCGCCATTATCCGCCGGTTTGTGCGCAGCTATGGCACCGACAGCCACCACATCCTCAAAGGCTGTACCGGCACAGAGGATCTTGGCCACGCCTACACCGCCACCCTGTACCAGCGTGAAGTGGACTACCTGATTGCCCACGAGTGGGCACTGAGCGCGGAAGATGTGCTCTGGCGGCGTACCAAGCAGGGGCTCTATATCACGGAGCAGCAACGGGAGCAGCTGGACAGCTACATCCATCGGGCGGCAACCCGGCACCAGAGCCTGTTCACCGCCGCCGGGTCAGAGTAATTCCCCGATCCGGGCCTGAAGCCGGGGAATCACCTCCTGCTCGAACCAGGGATTGCTTTTCAGCCAGCGGATATTGCGCGGGCTCGGGTGTGGCATGGGCAATAGCCCCGGCCAGTATTCCCGCCAGGCTTTAACATTATCTGTTACCGATTTGCGGCTGTCCGGCAGGTGCCAGGCCTGGGCATACTGGCCGATCACCAGGGTCAGCTCAACCTTGTCCAGCCGAGCCAGCAAGGCCTCGCGCCAGGTTTCGGCGCATTCCGGCCGGGGCGGCAGGTCGCCGGATTTTCCGGTGCCGGGAAAGCAGAACCCCATGGGCAGAATAGCCACCTGTTCCTCGTTGTAGAATTGCTCCCTGTCCACGCCCATCCATTGCCGAAGCCGGTCACCGCTGGGATCGTTGAACGGAATTCCGGTTTCGTGAACCTTGCGGCCGGGCGCCTGGCCGACCACCAGGATTCGGGACGACCGGGACAGCTGGACAACCGGCCTCGGCCCTTCCGGCAAGACATCTTTACACAAGGTACAGGCCCTTACCTGCTGCACCAGCTGGTCAAAGTCCAGGCTATCCAGATGATTAGCCGTCTGAGTCATGGTCACCTCCCGGCATTAGTCAGGGCAGCTGCAGCGCCGTACAGCCCGGTGTTGCCATCCAGCACCACCTGAACCGGCGTGGCCTCCAATAATGGCCGCATACGGCCCTTGTTTTCGAAGGCGGCGCGAAAGCCGCTGGCCATGAAAAAGTCGAGAATCGCCGGCACAATGCCGCCACAAAGATAGACACCGCCGTAACTGCCCAGGGTCAGAACGCTGTTGCCGGCTACCCGGCCCAGAATGTCACAGAACAGGCTGAGCGCCCGGGCTGCCAGCTCGTCATTACCTGCCATGGCCGCTGCGGAAACCTGCTCCGGGGCATCGTGTACCGGCTTACTGCCGGTAATCTCCGCCAGCGTTCGATACAGGTTCATGATACCCGCACCACACAGCAGTCGTTCCACAGAAACCCGGCCATAGGCCGCGCGAAGACGGCGGGCAATCTCGCACTCAAGGTCATCCAGCGGCGCAAAGTCCACATGGCCCCCTTCGGTTGCCAGCGGTATCCAGCCATCCGCCGCCGGCACCAGTGCCGACATGCCCAGGCCGGTGCCCGGGCCAAGAACCAGTACCGGGCGCGACGGGTCTGCGCCACCCCCGCCCACCGGCACCCGTTGGCTGGCCGGCACGTGCATTACGCCCAGCGCCATGGCGGTGTAATCATTCACCAGCCGGAACCGGTCCAGGCCGAAGCGTTGCGCCAGGTGCCCGGTATCGAACTGCCAGCGGTTGTTGGTCAGGGTAACAACGTCACCGGTAACCGGGGCGGCAACGGCCACACAGACTTCGCGGACAGTCACCGGTCCTACATGCTTCAGGTACGCCGCAACGGCCTGCCCGGGCCCCGAAAAATCAGCACAGCGGAAAACCTTCAGCGACTGCAACTGCACCGATCCCGGCACCACCAGCGCAAACCGGGCATGGGTGCCGCCAACATCACCCACCAGCGCCATGGCGTGCGGAACAGCTTCCGTCATCAGCCGGCGCTCCAGAACACACTGGCACCCTGCTCCGGATTCGAGACACCCTGGCGCATCCAGCCGAACAGTTCACGGCCATAGCCGGTATGGTTCGCTGCCAGGTCTGCACTGGCCGGGCTGCGGTCAGCCAGTTCCGCCTCGCCGAGCTGCACCGACAGCAAGCCACTAACGGCATCCACGCAAATAATGTCGCCGTCACAAATCCTGGCCAGCGGGCCGCCCGCCAGTGCTTCCGGGTATACATGGATAGCCGCCGGCACCTTGCCGGAGGCACCGGACATCCGGCCATCGGTCACCAGCGCCACCCGATAGCCGCGGTCCTGCAGCACGCCCAGATACGGGGTCAGCTTGTGCAACTCCGGCATGCCGTTGGCTTTCGGCCCCTGAAAGCGCACCACCACCACGCAATCCCGGTCCAGGTCGCCAGCTTCAAAGGCGGCTTTCAGTTCGTTCTGGTCGTTGAACACCACCGCCGGCGCCTCAACCCTATGGTGTTCCGGCGCCACCGCCGACACCTTGATCACTCCGCGCCCGAGATTGCCATCCAGCACCCTCAATCCGCCATCCGGGGCGAAGGGCTCTGCGGCGCTGCTCAGCACATCCGGGCGCTGGCTCTTGGTAACCGCCGGCTGCCAGCGAAGGCTTTCCCCTTCCAGCTCCGGCATCCGGGCGTAGGCGTCCAGCCCCTTACCGATCACTGTGTTGACGTCGTTATGCAGGTAGCCTTGTGCCAGTAATTCCCGAATCAGGAACGGCGTGCCACCGGCTTCGTGAAAGGCGTTGATGTCTTCCTGGCCGTTCGGGTAAATGCGGGTCATGGAGGGCACCACCGACGACAACTCGGCGTAGTCGTTCCAGTCAACCAGGATCCCGGCCGCCCGGGCAATGGCGATCCAGTGGATGGTGTGGTTGGTGGAGCCACCGGTCACCAGCAAGGCTACCAGGGCATTCACAATGGCTTTCTCGTCCACCATGTGGCCGAGCCCCAACTCGCCGCCGTGGGGCCGGGACAACTTGATGACCTGCTCGGTCGCTGCACGGGTCAGGGCATCCCGCAGGGGCGTATCGGGGTTTACGAAAGCCGCACCGGGCAGGTGCAGGCCCATTACCTCTACCAGTAACTGGTTACTGTTGGCGGTGCCGTAAAAGGTACAGGTGCCCGGGCTGTGGTAAGACTGGCTTTCGGCTTCCAGCAATTCATCCCGGCCGATCTTACCCTCGGCATAGAGCTGGCGAATCCGCTGCTTTTCCTTGTTCGGCAGCCCGGACGGCATGGGGCCGGATGGCACCAGAATGGCCGGCAGGTGGCCGAAACTCAGGGCACCAATCAGCAACCCTGGCACAATCTTGTCACATATACCCAGTAGCATAACCGCGTCGAACATGTTGTGGCTCAGCGCCACTGCCGTACTCATGGCAATGGTGTCCCGGGAGAACAGGCTCAGCTCCATTCCCGGCTGGCCCTGGGTGACCCCGTCACACATGGCGGGAGTGCCGCCGGCAAACTGGGCTACCGAGCCCATACCATGGGCCGCTTCGCGGATAAGGTCAGGAAAGCGCTGATAAGGCTTATGGGCAGACAACATGTCGTTGTAGGCGGAAACCATGGCCACATTGGCGCGGTTCAGAAACTTCAGGGTATCTTTATCGCCCTGGCTGCAAGCCGCAAAGCCATGGGCCAGGTTACCGCAAGACAAGGTGCCACGATGGGGGTCCTTTGCCGCCAGCCCGGCCATCCTCTCGAGATAATCCGCGCGGGAAGCCCTGCTGCGTTCGATGATGCGGTTGGTCACCTTCTGAACCGTGGAGTGCATGGGCTTTCTCCCTGTATCGTGGTTATTCCAGACCTAAGTGTACTTTCTTTACCGGAGGCTTTCAGGTTCAATTGAACACTCAAATTTTACAGACAAGGACACGCACTATGCTCAGGCGCACCAAGATTGTCGCCACCCTCGGCCCCGCCACCGACAGTGAGGAATCGCTGGCAGGTATCATCGCCGCCGGCGTTGATGTTACCCGCCTCAACTTTTCCCACGGCAGCGCCGAAGAGCATATGGAACGGGCCCGCCGGGTTCGTGCAGCGGCCGCCGCCCAGGGTCGCTTTGTGGCCATCCTGGCCGACCTGCAAGGCCCGAAACTGCGCATCGCCCGCTTCACCGACAACAAGGTCACCCTGGAACGGGGCCAGACCTTCGTGCTCGACGCCACCATGGACAAAGAGGCTGGCACATCGGAGCAAGTTGGCATTGATTACGAACAACTGATCAACGACGTCAGCCCGGGCGATATCCTGGTGCTGGATGACGGCCGGATTGAAATGGAAGTGACTGCGGTCGACGACCACAGCATTACCTCCACTGTGCTGATCGGCGGCCCGCTGTCCAACAACAAGGGCCTGAACAAGCGCGGTGGCGGCCTCTCAGCGGACGCCCTCACCGAAAAAGACAAGCAGGACATCGTCACCGCAGCCCGGCTGGACGCCGACTACGTGGCCGTCTCGTTTGTCCGTACAGCCGACGACATGCACGTGGCCCGTCAGCTGCTGAAAGAAGCCGGCTCCGATGCGGGCCTGGTGGCGAAGATTGAACGGGCCGAACTGGCCCACGATACCGACGCACTGGATGCCGTTATCGAAGCGTCAGACGCCGTAATGGTCGCCCGGGGCGACCTGGCCGTGGAGATCGGCGATGCCGAACTGGTGGCGGTTCAGAAACACATCATCAAACGGGCCCGGGTACTGAACCGGGCCGTGATCACCGCCACCCAGATGATGGAGTCGATGATCACCAACCCCATGCCCACCCGGGCGGAAGTGTCTGACGTTGCCAACGCGGTGATGGATTACACAGATGCCGTGATGCTGTCCGCCGAGACTGCCGTAGGCGATTACCCGAAAGAAGCCGTGGAAGCCATGGTGCGCATCTGCACCGGTGCGGAACGGCACCCGTCCATGCACCAGTCCCAGCACCGGATCCACGAAAGCATGGAAAAGGTAGACGAGGCGATTGCCCTGTCTGCCATGTACGCCGCCAACCACCTGCAGGGTGTGTCTGCCATTATCTGCCTGACAGAAACCGGTTCCACTCCGCGCCTGATGTCACGGATCAAATCCAGCCTGCCGATCTTTGCCTTCTCACGGCACCACTCCACCCAGCACCGGGTGGCTCTGTTCCGGGGCGTGCAGACGGTTCCGTTCGATTCCGCCAACCACGCCAATGAAAAGGTCAATGCACTGGCCGTGGACGAACTGAAGCGCCGGGGTGTTGTGCAGGATAACGACCTGGTGGTGATCACCAAGGGCGACTATGTGAACGCCCAGGGTGGCACCAACTCCATGAAAATCGTTCGTGTAGGGTCCGACATCCAGTAACCGGTGCCGGCTAGCCCCGGTGGCCAATGGCCGCCAGGCTGGCCCGGGCGATGCCGGTAATGGTCTGCCAGTCCTTACTGGCCACGGCTTCATCCGGCGTCAGCCAGGTACCGCCCACCGCAGAGACATTATCCAGCGCGAGGTAGGCTGCGGCTGTCTGCTGGCGAACCCCGCCGGTCGGGCAAAAGCAGACATCCGGGAAGGGGCCGGCAAACGCCTTCAGCGCCCTTTCACCCCCGGATACTTCCGCGGGAAACAACTTGAAGTGCCGGTAGCCGTGGCTGTACCCCATCATCAGTTCTGATGCGGTGGCGATGCCCGGCAGCAGGGGGGATTCCGAGGTCACACCGAAATCCAGGATGGCATCGGTTACACCAGGGGTAATAACAAACTCGGCCCCGGCTCGCTCGACGTCCCGGTACTGATCGATGCTGATCACCGTACCCGCCCCCACAATCGCGTCCGGAAGCGCTTCCCGAACCCGCCGGATGGCATCCAGGCCATGCTCTGTGCGCAAGGTGATCTCCAGCGCGCGAATACCGCCGTCAAACAACGCCCGGCACAGCGGGATGGCATCGTCCGGATGACGGATGGTGATCACGGGTATCAATGGCGACTGCGCCATCACAAACTCGATCTTTTCCTGGTGCTCCACAGACAGCAATGGCATTCAAGTCTCCCCCGGCGCTAACCGGACAACAGCCCGTTACGGGCTCCAGTAAATTCGCAAGCCTGGTTTCAGAAAAGCACGGATTGGCATTTCCCGCCAGTCATCCGGGGCCTTCAGGGCCCGCTCCAGGGTTTCCAGCTTGTCCTCACCCCTGAGATGCAACGCCAGGAACCGGGCGCCCGCCAGCACCGGCCGGGTCAGGGTTACCCGGGTATGGGCCTGGGACGGCGGTGTCATCACGCACACCCGCCCGGGTGCCTGCATGGACATTGCCTCCGGCAGCTGGGGGGCATCCGGGAACAGCGACGCCGTATGGCCATCGTTGCCCATGCCCAGAACCACCACATCCAGCGGCAACTTCAACTCGGCCAGCAGCTGCTCGATAGCAGGCAAGGCTTGCTCGGCGCTGCACAGCGGCTGCCGCAGGCTGAGAAAGCGTGCCTCCTTTGCCCTGCCCTGCAGCAGGTTCTGCCGCACCAGGGTCGTATTACTGGCGGGGTCCCCTTCCGGCACCCAGCGCTCGTCGGCCAGCAGCATCGTGACCCGGGCCCAGGCCAGCTCCTGCTGCGCCAGCGTTTGAAAGAAGGGTACCGGCGTAGAGCCACCGGACACCACCAGCGAAGCCCGACCGCCCCGGCGGAGCCGGCCACGCAGGCTTTCCGCTACGTGTAACGCCAGCTGGCCCGCACATTCCTGCGTGGTCTCACTGAAAAATGCCTGCACCCCTTCGGGTAACGGCAGGTCACACGTCTTCATACCAGCTCCTGCCATCCCGGGTGATCATGGCAATCGATGCCACCGGCCCCCAGGTGCCTGCGGCGTAGCGCTTCGGCGGTTCGCCGCTGTCGTGCCAGTTACGGATGATCTGGTCGACCCAGCGCCAGGCGTGCTCTACCTCATCGCGGCGGACAAACAGGTACTGGTTGCCCCGCATGATTTCCCACAGCAACCGCTCGTAGGCATCCGGAATCCGATCGGTATCAAAGGTTTCGGAGAACGTCAGCTCCAGTGGCCCCTGGCGCAACCGCATGCCCTTATCCAGCCCCTGGTCCTTGGTGAGGATCTTCAGTGCCATGCCCTCATCGGGCTGCAGCCGGATAATCAGTTTGTTGTTGGCCAGGTGCTTCTGGTCCGGATCGAAGATGTAATGGGGTGCCGGTTTGAAGTGGATGATGATCTGCGACATTTTCTCCGGAAGCCGCTTGCCGGTACGAATATAGAAGGGCACGCCAGACCAGCGCCAGTTATCAATCTCGGCCTTCAGTGCAACAAAGGTCTCGGTTTCGCTGGCCTTGTTGGCGCCTTCTTCGTCCAGGTAACCGGGCACCGGCTTGCCTTCACTGGTGCCGGAGGTGTACTGCCCGCGCACCACGTATTCCGACATCATATCCGGGGTAATCCGTTTCAGCGCCTTCAGCACTTTTACCTTTTCGTCCCGGATACTGTCGGCAGACAGGTCCGATGGCGGGTCCATGGCAATCAGGCACAGCAGCTGCAGCAGGTGGTTCTGGATCATATCCCGGATCTGGCCGGCCTGGTCGAAATAACCCCAGCGGCCTTCAATGCCCATGCTTTCTGCCACCGTGATCTCCACGTGGGAGATATGGTTCTGGTCCCACTGGGAAGCGAACAGGTTGTTGGCAAACCGCAAGGCAATCAGGTTCTGGACCGTTTCCTTGCCCAGGTAATGATCAATCCGGAACAGCTGGCTTTCCCGATACACTTCAGCCAGCTCGTCATTGATCACTTTCGAAGATTCCAGGTCGTGGCCGATGGGTTTCTCCACCACCACGCGGGTACGTTCGGTACAGCAACCACCGGCCCTCAGATTCCGGGCAATCACGCCATACATGGATGGCGGCGTGGCCATATAGACAATTAACTGGTTACCGGGATGGCGCCAGTCGTTGAGCACCAGGAAACCATCGGTATCGGTGAAATCCAGCTCCAGGTATTCCACACGGCTGACGAATCCCTGCGCTACGGTGGCGTCGAACTCCGGCTCCGGAATCTGCTCTTCCAGCCTGGCCAACAGCGCTTTGCGCAGGGCTTCGGTGTCTGTGTCGCGCCGGGCAATGGCCAGCACCCGGCTGTCCGACGCCAGCAATCCGGCCCGGTCAAGCTGATACAGCGCCGGGAACAGTTTGCGCTGGGCAAGGTCTCCCGAGGCTCCGAACAGCATCAGATCGCAGGCACACACAGGTTGATCCACCATCAGCGTCTCCTTCGCCCGGCGTACCGCAAGGCCGGATTTTTCGTAACTTTAGCCAAATAATGGCACTGTCCCGGGGCCAAGCCAAGGGCACTTCCGATATATGACATATTTACTACCCTTTTGTTTGCCCGCAGCAGGTATAATGACGTCTTACCACCAGAACAGAAGGGAGTATAGCTGCATGGCGGACAACCCGGGACGCAGAGACGACAACCTGCTTGAGCAGATCCAGAATCGCCTGGAATCGCTGAATAAATCCGAGCGCAAGGTTGCCGAGGCCATTCTCAAAGACCCGAGTGCGGCAACCCGTTACTCCATCGCTGCCCTTGCCCGCGCAGCGGATGTGAGCGAGCCAACGGTCAACCGGTTCTGCCGCGGATTCTCCGCAACCGGCTTTCCGGACTTCAAAATCCGGCTGGCCCAGAGCATTGCCACCGGCACCCCCTACGTGGGCCAGGATATAGAGCCGGATGACAGCCCGGCGGAGTATGGCGAAAAAATCATGCTCAGCACCATCGCCAACCTGGACAAGGCAAGGCAGGCGCTGGACCCACAGGCCATTGCCACAGTGGTGGATTACCTGATCCAGGCCAAGCAGATTGCCTTTTTCGGCATGGGCGGTTCGGCCTCGGTCGCCCTGGATGCCCAACACAAGTTTTTCCGCTTCAACATCCCGGTAACCTCTTACGACGACGCCCTGATGCAACGCATGGTGGCCGCCGGTTCCGGGGTTGGCGACGCCATCGTGCTGATCTCCTTCACCGGCCGTACCCGGGAAACCGTGGAGATTGCGCACCTGGCCCGGGCCAATGGTGCCACGGTTATCGGCATTACCAACCCGGAATCACCACTGGCGGAAGCCTGCACGGCAGTTGTGGGTGTCACTGCGCCGGAAGATACCGAGGTCTACATGCCCATGTCTTCCCGGATCATTCACCTGACGGTCATCGATATCCTGGCCACCGGAGTCACCCTCAAGCGCGGCCCGGATTTCTTGGATCACCTGAAAAAGATCAAGGAAAGCCTGAAGGCTACCCGCTTCCCCCAGAACTGATCCCCGGATACGAAAAAGGGTGCCCGAGGGCACCCTTTAAAGTCTGAAGCCTGACCTTAATTCCGCTCGACTTCTGCGGTGTTTCTCAGGTACTGCTGATAGGCCTGGTACTCACGCTGTCCCTCAAGCTGTGCCAGGAACTGCTGCAGCTGGCGGTACTCAGGATTATCATCCTGAACCTCACCCGGGTTAACCGCGCTCAGCACGATCACCGCAGCCTCGCTACCACCCAGCGCCTTGCCGACAACCGGCTGCTCGCCTTCAGGATGCGGCAGGGAGAACACAGCCTGGGCAATGAACGGATCCAGTCCTGCCACGTTACGGCCCTCGCCTTCAAAACCCTGCCACTGGTCAGCCATCGGCTGCTCACCGGCTTCTACCGCAGCCACCAGCTCGGCCGCACGGTCATCCAGGGCCTTGCGGGTTGCACGGCTGGTCAGCAGGTCACGAACCTGGCCTTCAACATCCGCCAACTCCAGCTGGCGCGGCTCCTGATACTCGCGAACCCGGGCCACCACCGCACGATTATTTTCAACATCGATCAGTTCGGTGTTATAGCCGCCAGTCAGCACGTCGTCAGAGAACAGCTGGCGAACCAGTCCGGCGTGGTCAAACGGCCCCGGGCCGCCGTCGCGGGTTACACCAGAGACTTCCTGAACTTCCAGCCCCAGTTCGGAGGCCGGGCCCGCCAGGTCATCCGCGGCATAGGCAGCATCAGCAAGCTGGGACCGCACTTCAGCGAAACGCTCGGTTGCCCGGGCACGGGCCAGCTCGTCACGCAGTTCGGCTTCCAGCTCTGCAAATGCCGGCACATCGGCACGGCGCAATTCTTCAAGGCGAATCAGGTGCACACCAAAGCTGGTTTCCACCGGGCCGGAGGTTTCACCTTCTTCCAGTGCAAACAGCGCTTGCTCGAAAGCTTCGTCATAAACACCACGACCGGCAAAGCCCAGGTCGCCACCCTCACGGGCGGAAACGGTATCAACCGAAAACTCTTCCGCCAGCGCAGCAAAGGATTCACCCTCTTCCAGACGCTGCTGGATGGTTGCCATGATTTGCTCTGCCTCGGCACCCGCTTCAATCAGGATATGGGCGGCACGACGCTCTTCACGGGCAAAGTCTTCGGCCCGCTCATCATAGTAGCCACGCACTTCCTCGTCGGAGATTTCGATAGCACTTGCCAGGGCATCCAGCGACAGGGTGATGTAGGCGGCGGAAACCTGTTCCGGTTTACGGAACTGGTCTTTGTTGTCTTCGTAGTATGCCTCGATGTCTGCATCCGATACCGACACCTGGTCGGCTACCGTATCGGCATCAATCGTCAGTACGCGGAAGTCCCGGGTCTGGTTCTGGATAGCCAGCAGTTGTTCCGCCTGGGCGGGAACCGCAAGGCCAGTCTGGGCAATCGCCGCACGGATCTGGTTAACCACGTAGTTCTTGCGCAGGCTTTCACGGAATTCGGCAACACCCATACCCAGGTTACGCACAGTGGCCACAAAGCGGTCGCGGTTGAACTGGCCATCCACCTGGAACTGGGGCATCTGGGTAATCAGGGAATCGATGTCGGCATCGGAAAGTTCGAGGCCCTGGTTGGCAGCGTCCTGGGTGAGCACGGCTTCCTGGATCAAAGCCTCCAGAACATCCCGGCGAACCTGGTCTTCATCCACCAGTGACGGATCCGGGTTTTCCATCTGCATGAGGCGTTGCTGGGTTTCCAGCTGAACGGTGCGCAGGAACTCCCGTTCGGTAATGTCGTTGCCGTTAACGGTGGCCACTTCCGGTTCACCGGTGAAGCCGCCAATGATCGCGTCCATCCCCCAGATCGACAAGGAAATGATCAAAAGGCCGATAATAACCTTTGCGATGGTGCCCTGGGCATTATCCCGAATATCTTGAAGCATGTTATTCCTGAATCCCTGTTCAAGGTCGTGCGGATGTTTTGTTGGCGAGAAGCTGTTCTGGCAGCCCCTTCTTAACGCAAAAAGGCGCACCCTTTACGGAATGCGCCTCGAGTTCCTGCGGCAGCTCCCGCGTGCGAAAGCCGCCAAAGAAAGAACCGTTACTTAACGGCGTCTTTCAGGGCCTTACCTGCTTTGAAGCCAGGTACTTTAGAGGCCGCGATCTTGATTTCAGCGCCGGTCTGCGGGTTGCGGCCGGTACGGGCTGCACGCTCTTTCACAGAGAAGGTACCGAAACCGATCAGGGTAACCTGGTCGCCTTTCTTCAGAGCACCGGTGATGGAGCTGGTCATTGCATCCAGCGCACGGCCAGCTGCTGCTTTGGAAATATCTGCGGATTCTGCAATTGCGTCGATCAGTTCGGACTTGTTCACACTAAACCCCTTCGATTTCAGGTTGAAGATGTTATAGGTCGGATTTTTTAGCGGACTTTTCCGACTATCGCATAAGCAGTCGGAGAATTCCATTCTTCTGTTTTTTTATTCCTTGCGGTGTTTCACCGGTGATCGGAATAGGCACATGCTGCGCGGGAGCCCTTGGTATTGGCTGCTTCACGGCGAAACAGTTATACCAATGGGCTCTCCGACGTGTCAACAACTCATCCCGTCATTAATGAGTATTTATGCGCTCGGTAACATCACTGGCATCTTCTTTTGCTTTCGAAGACGCCGCTTTGCCAGGGGCATTTTCGGCAGACGGATCCGGTGCGTATTCCAGGGCAATGTCCAGCACCTCGTCAATCCACTTAACCGGACGGATCTCCAGCGACTCCTTGATATTATCCGGTATCTCCTTGAGATCACGGACATTTTCATCAGGGATCAGAACGGTCTTGATGCCACCACGGTGGGCTGCCAGCAACTTTTCCTTCAGCCCGCCGATCGGCAGTACCCTGCCCCGCAATGTGATCTCTCCGGTCATGGCCACATCGGCCCGCACAGGAATTCGGGTCAGTGCAGAAACCAGCGCGGTGCACATGCCGATACCGGCGCTCGGGCCGTCTTTCGGGGTCGCACCTTCCGGAACGTGGATGTGCAGATCGTGCTTTTCATGGAAATCATCAGCGATTCCGAGCCCTGCTGCACGGCTGCGAACCACGGTGAGCGCAGTCTGGATAGACTCCTGCATCACATCACCCAGAGAACCGGTTTTCACCACGCGACCCTTACCCGGGGTCAGGGCGCATTCGATGGTCAGCAGTTCGCCGCCCACCTGGGTCCAGGCCAGGCCCGTCACCTGGCCAACCTGGTTGCTTTCCTCGGCCAGGCCGTACTTGAACTTCTTCACGCCGGAATAATCTTCCAGCATGTCCGGCGTCAGGGTAATAGAAGCGTTATCACTGCTCTCTACGTGCTCACGCACTACCTTACGGCAGATCTTGGCAATCTCCCGCTCCAGGCCACGCACACCGGCTTCCCGGGTGTAGTAGCGGATCAGGTCGCGCAGGGTCTCTTCCGGCAGCTTGAGCTCGTCCTTACGCAGGCCATTAGCCTTGATCTGCTTGGGCAGCAGGTAACGCAGGGCAATGTTGACCTTCTCGTCTTCGGTGTAACCCGGAATCCGGATGATCTCCATACGGTCCAGCAACGCCGGCGGAATATCCATGGAGTTGGAGGTACACACGAACATCACATCGGAAAGGTCGTAATCCACTTCCAGATAATGGTCGTTGAAGGTGTGGTTCTGTTCCGGGTCCAGGACCTCAAGCAGGGCCGACGCCGGGTCACCCCGATGGTCCATACCCATCTTGTCGATTTCATCGAACAGGAACAGCGGGTTCTTCACCTCTACCTTGGCCAGCTTCTGCAACAGCTTGCCCGGCAAAGCGCCGATGTAAGTTTTGCGATGACCACGGATTTCCGCTTCGTCACGCACGCCACCCAGGGCCATGCGGGTGTATTTCCGGTTGGTAGCCTTGGCGATGGACTGCCCCAGCGAGGTCTTGCCCACACCGGGAGGCCCTACCAGGCACAATACCGGCCCTTTGACCTTCTTCACCCGGCTTTGCACCGCCAGGTACTCAAGGATGCGCTTTTTGACTTCATCCAGGCCGTAGTGGTCCCGGTCGAGAATCTCGCGCGCTTTTTCCAGGTCGTGGCGAACGCGGCTGCGCTTTTTCCACGGCACTGCCAGCATCCAGTCGATGTAGCCCCGCACTACCGTGGCTTCGGCAGACATGGGAGACATCATCTTCAGCTTGTTCAGCTCCGCTTCGGTCTTCTTGCGGGCTTCTTCCGGCAGGCCGGCCTGCTCGAGCTTCTGCTCCAGCTCTTCAAAATCGTTGTTACCCTCACCCAGATTGCCCATCTCTTTCTGGATGGCCTTCATCTGTTCGTTCAGGTAATACTCCCGCTGGCTGCGCTCCATCTGCTTCTTCACGCGGCCACGGATGCGTTTTTCAACCTCGATCAGGTCGATCTCGCCGTCCAGCTTGCCCAGCAGCAGGTCTACCCGCTTGCGTACATCCAGGGCTTCCAGCAGTTCCTGCTTCTCCGGAATGCGCATATCCAGGTGCGCGGCCATGGTGTCTACCAGGCGCTCCAGCTCATTGATGCCGGTGAGTGCATTGGACACTTCCGAAGGCACTTTCTTGGACAGCTTTACGAACTTCTCGAATTCGCCCATCAGGGTCTTGGTGAGAACGTCTTCTTCGCGCTCGGGCAAAGACTCCTCATCCATCAGAACAGCCTGGCCGGTCAGGAAGTCGGCTTCTTCAATGCCGGTAATGCTGGCCCGGGCATTACCTTCAACCAGCACTTTAACGGTGCCGTCCGGTAACCGGAGCATCTGCAGCACAGTAGCCAGCGTGCCCATGTCGAACACATCTTTCGGGCCCGGCTCGTCGGTAGAAGCGTCTTTCTGGGCGACCAGAAGGATTTCCTTGCTGCCCTCCATCGCGGCTTCCAGGGCCTGGATGGATTTTTCTCGGCCCACAAACAGTGGCACCACCATGTGCGGAAATACCACCACATCCCGCAGCGGGAGCAGCGGATATTCTTGCACGGTTTCTTCAGGTATACGGGTCATAGGGAATCCTCTGACAGCGTTTCTTTCAGCATATCACCCATCATTGGGGCGCAGACAAAAATTGCAATCTTTTTACGAAAGGAAAGCACGGGCGGGATGATGCGGTTTTGTGAAAGCAGGCCAATGAAAAAGGGGCGTTGCCGCCCCTTTTTCTGATGCACCATGACGGTCCGGAAATCAGTCTTCCGGTACTGCCTTGGCGTGATCGCTGCTGGCGTAGATCTTGAAGGGCTCGGAATCGCCCTTGATCACGCTTTCATCAATCACCACCTTGGACACATCGTGCTCGGATGGAATCTGGTACATGGTATCCAGCAGAGTGGCTTCCATGATGGAGCGCAGGCCCCGGGCACCGGTCTTGCGTTCCATGGCCTTTCTGGCCACCGCGCGCAGGGCGTCTTCCCGGAAATCCAGCTCCACACCTTCCATATCGAACAGCTTCTGGTACTGCTTGGTCAGTGCGTTCTTGGGCTCGGTCAGGATCTGCACCAGGGCCTCTTCGTCCAGCTCGGTCAGGGTTGCCACAACCGGCAAACGACCGACGAACTCGGGAATCAGGCCGAACTTCACAAGGTCCTCGGTTTCCACATCACGGATGATGTCGCCGGTGTTCTTGCTGTCGTCCGGGCTCTTCACCGTAGCGGAGAAACCGATGGAGCTGCGCTCGGACCGTTCCTGGATCACCTTTTCCAGGCCAGCGAAGGCACCACCACAGATAAACAGCATGTTGGTGGTATCAACCTGCAGGAACTCCTGCTGCGGATGCTTGCGGCCACCCTGGGGCGGAACCGATGCTACCGTGCCTTCGATCAGCTTGAGCAGTGCCTGCTGAACACCCTCACCGGAAACGTCCCGGGTAATGGAGGGGTTGTCAGACTTGCGGGAAATCTTGTCGATTTCATCGATGTACACAATGCCGCGCTGGGCCTTGTCGACATCGTAGTCGCACTTCTGCAGCAGCTTCTGGATGATGTTTTCAACATCCTCACCCACATAACCGGCTTCGGTCAGCGTGGTGGCATCGGCAATGGTAAACGGCACATTCAGCATGCGGGCCAGGGTTTCGGCCAGCAAGGTCTTACCGCTACCGGTCGGCCCGATCAGCAGGATGTTACTCTTGCCCAGCTCAACGTCGCTCTTGCCTTCACCATAACGCAGACGCTTGTAGTGGTTGTACACCGCTACAGACAGAACCACCTTGGCGCGATCCTGGCCGATCACATATTCGTTCAGGGTCTCCCGGATTTCCGCAGGAGTGGGCAGTCGGTCGCTGGCCTCTTCCTGGGAATTTTCCTGGATTTCTTCCCGAATAATATCGTTACACAGGTCTACACACTCGTCGCAGATGAACACCGAGGGCCCTGCAATGAGCTTACGGACTTCATGCTGGCTCTTTCCACAAAACGAGCAGTACAGCAACTTGCCGTTATCGTCGCCTCTGCCGTTTCTTTCATCTGCCATTGAAATACCTCTGTTCTTCGTTGGTCGGCGCAATCAAACAGTACGCCGACCAGGGATGATGCGATGACTTTCAGTATTAGTTATTCGATACGCGCTTATCAAGTACTGTATCGATCAACCCGTACTCCTTCGCCTGGACCGGGTCCATGAAATTATCACGGTCGGTATCACGGGCGATGGTCTCCAGGTCCTGGCCGGTATGGTGGGCCAGAATGGAGTTCAGGGTATGGCGAATCTTCAGAATCTCGCGGGTGTGGATCTCGATATCCGTTGCCTGACCCTGATATCCGCCCAGCGGCTGGTGGATCATCACGCGGGAATTAGGCAGGCAGGCACGCTTGCCCTTGGCACCACCGGCAAGCAGGAAAGCACCCATGCTGGCCGCCTGGCCAATACACAGGGTAGAAACGTCCGGCTTGATGAACTGCATGGTGTCGTAGATCGACATGCCCGCAGTTACGGAGCCACCCGGGCTGTTGATGTACAGGTGGATATCTTTGTCCGGGTTTTCGGATTCCAGGAACAGCAGCTGGGCAACCACAAGGTTCGCCATGTGATCTTCAACCGGGCCAACCAGGAAAATCACCCGCTCCTTGAGCAGACGTGAATAAATGTCGAAGGAACGCTCTCCACGTGCCGTCTGTTCAATTACCATCGGCACCAGACCGGCACTGGTTATCATTGTAGGGCCATCAAACGGTTTCTGCGTCATGTGCGCCTGAACTCCTTATGGACAATGGGCATGGACTCCTGCGGAGGATATCCTGAATCGGCGATCAGGACACCCCTGAATACTTATACTCTGCCAGCAGTAAGCCCAGATGAAAACAGCCGGACACGCCGGCTGTTTCCAGAAAGCGGCACCGGGCACCAGGCCCGGGCCTGATCAGCGCTGCTGCTGACCAGCGGCTACCGCTTCTTCGTACTTCATTTTCTTCTCGCTCACCTTGGCCTGGGCCAGGACGTGGTCAACCACGGCATCTTCCAGTACAGATGACTCAACCTGGGCCTTCTGGTCCGGGTTGCTGCTGAAGTGGGCGATAACTTCGTCCGGCTGCTCGTAGGTAGAAGCGATTTCCTGGATCTTCTCTTCAACCTTGGCATCCTCGGCTTTCAGGTCGTTCTTCTTGACCACTTCCTGGAACAGCAGGCCGGTCTTCACGCGGCGCTTGGCCTGGTCTTCGAAGATTTCCTTCGGCAGCTGCTGGAAGTCAACCTGGCCACCGAAACGCTGAACAGCGTCCTGGCGCAGACGGTCGATTTCCTGGTCTACCAGGGCAGACGGAATGTCCAGCTCGGTGGTCGCCAGCAGGCCTTCAACAACGTCGTTCTTGACCTTGTTGGAAACCGCCTGCTTGAGCTCGCGCTCCATGTTCTTCTTCACTTCCTCACGGAAGGCCGCTTCGTCTTCGGCTTCGATACCGAACTTCTGGAAGAACTCTTCGTTCAGTTCAGGCAGCTGCGGCTCTTCAACCTTGTGAATGGTGATAGCGAACTTGGCAGGCTTACCGGCCAGGTCTTCGTTGTGGTAATCCGCAGGGAATTCCACGTCGATTTCCAGCTCTTCGCCGGCCTTACCGCCAACAATGCCCTTCTCGAAGCCCGGAATCATCTGGCCGGAGCCCAGGGTCAGGCGATGGCCTTCAGCGGAGCCGCCCTCGAACTCTTCACCGTCGATGGAGCCTTTGAAGTCGATGGTCACAACGTCCTTGTTCTTGGACTTGCGCTTAACTTCCTTCATGGTGGCCTGCTGACGACGCAGGTTATCGATCATGGTATCGATGTCTTTGTCAGTCACTTCAGACACCGGCTTCTCGACTTCAACCTTGCTCAGGTCGCCCAGTTCGATTTCCGGCAGCACTTCAAAGATAGCCACGAACTCGAGGTCTTTGCCCTCTTCCATGGTCTTCGGCTCGAACCGCGGCCAGCCGGCCGGGTTAACGTCCTGCTCCTGCAGTGCCTTGATGTAGTTGTCGCGCATAACCTCGCCAACAATTTCCTGGCGGATGCTGTCACCGAAACGACGCTTGACCACGCTCATGGGCACCTTGCCAGGGCGGAAACCGTTCAGGCGAACAGTACGGGCAGTTTCCTGCAGGCGTTTCTGGACCGCCTGGTCGATTTCCTGGGCGGGCACACCAATCGTCATGCGACGCTCGATGTTGGAGGTCGTTTCAACAGACACTTGCATGGAAGATCCTCAAATTACAGATTCTGTATGTGAATGAAAATTAAAACAAAATCCCGAATGAAGCGGTTCACCCCAAAGGGACGCAAAATTAAAAGCCGGTAGTTTATCACGGTTTACCCTGCCGAGAGAATCACCCGACACGCCGGAATAACGGATTGAGACCAGTACCACAACCGGACTGGACAAAAGATGGGGACAAATCAGAAAAAAGAAAGGGTGGTGCGAGAGGAGAGACTTGAACTCTCACGGGTTGCCCCGCTGGAACCTAAATCCAGTGCGTCTACCAATTCCGCCACTCTCGCGTATCCGGCGCAGGACTGATCCCGTAACAGGAAGGTCAGAACCGCGGAAACAAACAAGGGGAAAAGTGGGGTGGACGAAGGGGTTCGAACCCTCGACCGCAGGAGTCACAATCCTGAGCTCTACCAACTGAGCTACGTCCACCACATCAGGGAGGTACCTTACGGTACGCATCTGCTTACTTCAACTTTGCTGGTTCGGCGAGTCCGGTGCCAACCTGCGTCGAGCAGTATGGCGCGCCCGGCAGGACTCGAACCTGCGACCATCCGCTTAGAAGGCGGATGCTCTATCCAGCTGAGCTACGGGCGCTTGACCGTTCGCCCACCTGAACATCCAGAAAAATGGTCGGGGTAGAGAGATTCGAACTCCCGACATCCTGCTCCCAAAGCAGGCGCGCTACCAGACTGCGCTATACCCCGTTAACTGAACAACAAGTGCCTCAGCAAAGTTGGCGCGCATATTACCGGCGCCTGAGGCATCCGTCAACACGGTTTTTAAAAAACCTACGTATAACGTTGATTCAGAAGACTGCCTGCCCCGGCAAAAGTTCCCTCCGGGAAGCCACATTGGCGTTCACGCCGAAGCATGAGACAATGCGCGGCCTCACTTCACCACTATTCATGCCCAACCGACAAGACGGAAACATGAGCGCCAAACTGATTAACGGAAAAGACATTGCCGCACAGGTCCGGCAGCGGGTTGCTGCCGGCGTGGAAGCCCGCAAACAGAAGGGGCTTCGTGTACCAGGCCTGGCCGTGGTCCTGGTCGGCAACGATCCCGCCTCGCAGGTTTATGTAGGCAACAAGCGCAAGGCTTGCGAACAGGCCGGTATCCTTTCACTGTCTTACGACCTGCCCGCAGACACCTCCCAGCAGGCTCTGGAAGCCCTGGTAGACGAGCTGAACGAAAACCCGACGGTAGACGGCATCCTGGTACAGCTTCCCCTGCCCTCACACCTGGACGCAGACCCGATCCTGGTAAAAATCCGTCCGGATAAAGATGTGGACGGCTTTCACCCCTACAACATCGGCCGCCTGATGCAGCGCAAGCCCGCCCTGCGCCCCTGCACACCGGCCGGCGTGATTACCCTGCTGGATTCCGTTGGCACACCCTATAAAGGCCAGCACGCGGTGATTGTGGGCGCTTCCAACATCGTCGGCCGCCCCATGTGCATGGAACTGCTGCTCAAAGGCGCCACCACCACCGTATGCCACCGCTTTACCGACAACCTGGAAAAGTTTGTCAGCGAGGCAGACATCCTGGTGGCCGCAGTGGGCAAACCCGGCATCATCAAGGGCGAATGGGTGAAACCCGGCGCCACGGTGATTGATGTAGGCATTAACCGGATGGCCGATGGAAAACTGTGTGGCGACGTGGACTTTGAGGCGGCAGCCGCGCGGGCCGCTTACATTACCCCGGTTCCCGGTGGTGTGGGGCCCATGACCATTGCCACGCTGCTGGAGAACACCTTGTATGCGGCGGATGTGCTGCATGCAGACGTCTAGCTTTTAGCCAGGCATTAAAAAACCCCGCCGAGGCGGGGTTTTTTGTGTCCGGTCTTACTGACCGTACTTGGCTTTTGCCTTCTGACGATAGGCGTGCAGCAGCGGCTCAGTATAGCCGGCCGGCTGTTCGCGACCTTTCAGAACCAGGTCCACAGCCGCCTGGAAGGCAATGCTGTCGTCGAAGTTCGGCGCCATGTTGCGGTACCCGGCATCGCCGGCGTTCTGCTTGTCGACCACGGCTGCCATGCGCTTCATGGTTTCCATGATCTGCTCTTCGGTGCAGATACCGTGGTACAGCCAGTTGGTCAGCAGCTGGGAAGAGATACGCAGGGTTGCGCGGTCTTCCATCAGGCCGATGTCGTTAATATCCGGCACCTTGGAGCAGCCAACGCCGGAATCGATCCAGCGAACTACGTAGCCGAGGATACCCTGGGCGTTGTTGTCCAGCTCCTGCTGGATGTCTTCGGCTGTCAGGGCAGACGGATCTTCCATCACCGGCACCGTCAGGATGTCCTCCAGGGACGCCCGCTCGCGGTTAGCCAGCTCTTTCTGTACGTCGAACACATTCACCTGGTGGTAGTGCGTGGCGTGCAGGGTAGCGGCAGTCGGAGACGGAACCCATGCCGTGTTGGCACCCGCTTTCGGATGACCGATCTTGGCTTCCAGCATGCCAGCCATCAGGTCTGGCATGGCCCACATGCCCTTACCGATCTGGGCAACACCAGACAGGCCGGTTTCCAGGCCGATGTCCACGTTCCACTGCTCGTAGGCGCTGATCCAGGCCGCCTGTTTCATCTCACCCTTGCGGATGAACGGACCCAGCTCCATGGAGGTGTGGATCTCGTCGCCGGTGCGGTCCAGGAAGCCGGTATTGATAAACACGGTGCGCTCTTTGGCAGCGTGGATACAGGCTTTCAGGTTAACCGTGGTGCGACGCTCTTCGTCCATAATGCCGACTTTCAGGGTAAAGCGCGGCAGGCCAAGGGCATCTTCAACGCGGCCGAAGAATTCGTTGGTGAAGGCCACTTCTTCCGGGCCGTGCTGCTTGGGCTTAACAATGTACACAGAACCCTTGGTGCTGTTCTGGAACTTGCCGTCACCCTTCAGGTCGTGGATGGCAATCAGGGACGTAACCAGGCCGTCCATCAGGCCTTCCGGAATCTCGCTGCCGTCTTTCAGCAGGATAGCCGGGTTAGTCATCAGGTGGCCGACGTTACGAACGAACAGCAGGCTGCGGCCCTTCAGGGTAACTTCGCTGCCGTCAGCGCCGGTGTAGCTGCGGTCGCCATTCATGCGACGGGTCATCATCTGGCCGCCTTTCTCGAAGGACTCTTCCAGGTCACCCTTCATCAGGCCCAGCCAGTTTTTGTAGGCCAGCACCTTGTCGTCCGCGTCTACGGCAGCCACGGAGTCTTCGCAGTCCATGATGGTGGTCAGGGCTGATTCCATCAGAACGTCTTTAACGTTGGCACCGTCGTCTTTACCGATCGGATGGCTGGCATCGACCTGGATTTCGAAGTGCATGCCGTTCTTCACCAGCAGAACGCCGGTAGGTGCATCGGCAGCGCCGGTGTAACCCACAAAACCGGACTCGTCTTTCAGGCCGGTCACTTCGCCGTTCTGCAGTTTCACCGCCAGCTTGCCGCCGTCGATGTAGTACCTGGCAGCATCGTTATGGCTGCCGGAAGCCAGGGGCGCGGAGCCGTCCAGCAGTTTGCGGGCCCACTCGATAACCTTGGCACCACGAACCGGGTTGTAACCACGGCCTTTCTCGGCACCGCCTTCCTCGGAAATAGCATCGGTGCCGTACAGGGCATCGTACAGGCTACCCCAGCGGGCATTGGCAGCGTTCAGCGCGAAACGGGCGTTCATGATCGGCACAACCAGCTGCGGGCCGGCCATGGTGGCGATTTCCGGGTCTACGTTGGCGGTAGAAATTTTGAAATCCGCCGGCTCGTCAACCAGGTAACCGATTTCTTTCAGGAAGGCCTTGTACTCGGCCATGTCCAGCTTCTGGCCTTTATGGTCACGGTTCCAGGTGTCCATTTTTTCCTGGATCTCGTCGCGCTTGACCAGCAGGTCGCGGTTGCGCGGAGCCAGCTCGTTCACAATCTTGTCGAACTCGGCCCAGAATTTTTCAGCGTCAACGCCGGTACCCGGGATCGCTTCGTTGTTTACGAAATCGTACAGATTCTTGGCGATTTGAATGCCGCCAACTTGAACGCGTTCTGTCATCGTTGCTTGCCTCGATGGGTTATGTTTCCCGACTCCCCCTTAGCGCACCAGGTGCGGGGGCATTAGTATTTGAGCGGCGCATTGTACGTGAAAATCCCTACAAGGTCATTCCCACTCAGCACAATGCGACTTTATGTGTATCAACCGGATCTCAGGCGCGGCGCCAGGTGGTTCCTTCCCGGCTGTCATCCAGGATAATGCCCTTGTCCAGCAGCTCATCGCGAATGCGGTCTGCTTCAGCAAAATCCTTTCCCTTGCGCGCGTCGGCGCGGGCCTGGATCATCGCCTCGATATCTTCCGCCGTCAGCTCACTGCCGGTATCCGCCTGGAAGAATGCTTCCGGGTCCTGCTGCAGCAAGCCCAGCACCGCACCCAAACGCACCAGCACGGCCGCACTGCGCTTGGCAGCCTCTTCGTCACCTTCCCGGCGCTGATGATTAATGTCATTAGCTACCGCGTGCAACACAGCAATGGCGCCTGCGGTGTTGAAATCGTCGTCCATAGCCTCGGCAAACCGACGATCATGGTCGGATTCCGGCACATCGGCTTCTTTCGCCGGCGTGATGCCACGCAGGGCGTGATACAGCTTGGTCAGCGTGCGGCCAGCTTCGGCCAGGTTGTCTTCTGAATAGTCCACCTGGCTGCGGTAGTGGCTGGACACCAGGAAGTAGCGCACCACTTCCGCCGGGTATTTTTCCAGGATCTCGCGAATGGTGAAGAAGTTGCCCAGAGACTTGGACATCTTCTCTTTGTTTACACGAATGGCGCCGGCATGCATCCAGGTGTGCACAAACTTGTGGCCGGTGGCGCACTCGGACTGGGCAATCTCGTTCTCGTGGTGCGGGAACAGCAGGTCCGGGCCGCCGCCGTGGATATCGAAGGTATCCCCCAGGCACTTGGTGGACATGGCAGAGCACTCGATGTGCCAGCCCGGGCGACCTTCACCCCAGGGCGACTGCCAGCTCACCTCGCCCGGCTTGGCAGTTTTCCACAGGGCAAAGTCCGCCGGACTGCGCTTGGCTTCCTGCACGTCCACCCGGGCACCTGCCAGCAGGTCCTCCAGCTTCTTCTTGCTGAGCTTGCCGTAATCCGGGAATGAATCCACCGCAAAGTACACATCGCCGTTGTCCGCCGCATAGGCGTGGCCGCCGGAAATCAGGGTCTGGATCATGGCGATGATGTCGTCGATGCAAGCTGTTGCCCGGGGCTCGTCATTGGGCGCCAGCACGCCCAGACGCGCTTCGTCTTCGTGCATCGCGTGGATCATGCGGTCGGTCAGGTCGGTGTAGACCTCACCGTTTTCGTCCGCCCGACGCAGGATCTTGTCGTCGATATCGGTGATGTTGCGCACGTAGTGCACATCATAACCACGGTGGCGCAGGTACCGGGTAACCACATCGAAGGCCACCAGCACCCGGGCATGGCCCAGGTGGCAGTAGTCGTAAACCGTCATGCCGCACACATACATGCGCACCTTGCCCGGCTCGATGGTTTTGAACTCTTCCTTTTGCTGCGTCAGCGTGTTGTAGATGCGCATTACTTGCCTCCCTTACCCCAGGAATCCCTCAGGGTCACGGTACGGTTGAACACCGGCTTGCCGGCCTTGGCGGTCAGTTCCTGGTCGCAGAAGAAATAGCCTTCCCGCTCGAACTGGTAAGGCAGGTCGGTACGCGGCTCGGCCAGGCTTTTCTCTACCCGCGCGCCTTTCAGCACCACCAGGGATTCCGGATTCAGGTGGTCCAGGAAGTCGCCTTCCTTGTCGCTGTCCGGGTTCTCGTGGTTGAACAGACGGTCGTACAGATTGATATCTGACTCAACGCTATCAGTGGCCGACACCCAGTGAATCACGCCATTAGGCTTGTAGCCTTCGGGGTTCACGCCCAGGGTGTTCGGATCGTATTCGCACTTCAGCTCGACAATTTCGCCACTGTCATCACGCACAACCTCTTTGCAGGTCATCACGTAACCACCGCGCAGGCGCACCGCTTGGTCCGGGGCCAGCCGCTTCCACTTGCGTGGCGGCTCGATCACGAAGTCTTCCCGGTCGATGTACAGGGTCTGGCTCCAGGTCACTTCCCGCTCACCCATCTCCGGCTTCTGCGGATGCACCGGCAGGGTCAGGGTTTCAACCTGGTCGGCCGGGTAGTTGGTCAGGGTCACCTTGAGCGGGCGCATGACGCACATGGCGCGGGGCGCCCGGTCGTTCAGGTCTTCGCGAATGGCATATTCCAGCATGCCCACATCCACGGTGCCGCCGGCCTTGTTCACACCGATCATGTCGCAGAAACTGCGGATGGACTCCGGGGTGTAACCGCGACGACGCATGCCGGAGATGGTCGGCATCCGGGGATCGTTCCAGCCGTCTACCACGTTTTCGTCCACCAGCCGCTTCAGCTTGCGCTTGCTGGTGATGGTGTAGTTCAGGTTCAGCCGGGCAAATTCGATCTGGCGTGGGTGGCACGGAATGGTGATGTTATCCAGCACCCAGTCGTACAGCGGCCGGTGATCTTCAAACTCCAGGGTGCACAGGGAATGGGTAATGCCTTCCAGGGCATCGGAAATCGGATGGGTGAAGTCGTACATCGGGTAGATGCACCACTTGCTGCCGGTCTGGTGATGGTCGGCATAGCGAATACGGTACAGGATGGGGTCCCGCATGTTGATGTTCGGAGAGGCCATGTCAATCTTGGCCCGCAACACCAGCTCGCCGTTCTGGAACTTGCCGTCGCGCATATCCCGGAACAGCTGCAGGCTTTCCTCCACCGGACGGTCCCGGTACGGGCTGTTCTTGCCCGGCTCTTTCAGGGAACCGCGGTATTCGGCCATCTGTTCGGCGTTCAGCGCGCACACATAGGCCTTGTCCTTCTGGATAAGCTCTTCGGCGAAGGCATACAACTGGTCAAAGTAGTCCGAGGCATAGCGTACTTCGCCCGCCCACTTGTAACCCAACCATTCGACATCCTGCTTGATAGCGTCGATGTATTCCTGGCTCTCTTTTTCCGGGTTGGTGTCGTCAAAGCGCAGGTTGCATTCGCCATTGAAGGTTTCGGCAATGCCGAAGTTCAGGCAGATAGACTTGGCGTGACCAACGTGCAGATAACCATTGGGCTCCGGCGGAAAACGGGTAACGACCGTGCCGGTGTGCTCGCCCTTGGCGATGGCATCTTCGATCAGGCTTTGAATAAAGTTGTGGGCTTTCTTCGACTCGGCGCTCATACAATCTCTGTCAACGGGGGATGAAACATGGGAGCAATCCGAAGGCTCCGTGAAACCGCCTATTATACTCACAAATAGTCTCAGGACTCATGCACACAACGAAACTCTTCAGTACAATAGCGACTTTGATCATTCCGACCTCAAACTACAGGAAGCCCTGATGATTCTGCTGAAAACCAACCTCGGTGATATCAAACTGGAACTGGACTACGAAAACGCGCCGGAAACCGCCAAGAACTTCGAGCAGTATGTTCGTGAAGGTTTCTACGATGGCCTGATCTTCCACCGGGTAATCAGCAATTTCATGATCCAGGGCGGCGGCTTCGAGCCGGGCATGACTCCGCGCAAAACCCGCGAGCCTATCCAGAACGAAGCCGATAACGGCCTGAGCAACAAAACCGGCACCATCGCCATGGCCCGCACCATGGACCCGCACTCCGCAACTGCCCAGTTCTTCATCAACGTGCAGGACAACGGCTTCCTGGACCACACCGCCAAGAACGCCGAAGGCTGGGGTTACTGCGTGTTCGGTAAGGTTGTCGACGGCATGGACACGGTGAATCAGATCCGCGCCGTTCGCACCACCATGAACGCCGGCCACCAGGACGTTCCCTTCGAGGACGTGGTTATCGAGAAGGCCGAGGTTCTGGAGGACGCGTGACCACGCTGTTTATCGCCGACCTGCACCTGGAAGAATCGCGCCCGGACATCACGGGCGCCTTTCTCGGGTTCCTGAAAACCCACGCCATGGGTGTGGAGCAGCTGTACATTCTGGGCGACTTTTTTGAAGCCTGGATTGGCGATGACGAACGCACGCCGCTACAGGAACAGGTAGCTGCTGCTCTCCGTGAGGTGCGGGACAGCGGCACAGAGATTTTCCTGATGCACGGCAACCGTGACTTCCTGATCGGCAATGACTACTGCGAACGGGCCGGCGCCACCCTGCTGGACGACCCTACCGTGATCGACCTGTATGGCACCCCTGCCCTGCTGATGCATGGCGACAGCCTGTGCACCGCCGACGTGGAATACCAGAAGTTCCGGGCCAACATGCGTAATCCGCAGATGCAGAAAATGATGCTGGCCCGCCCGCTGGAAGACCGCCAGCAGATGGCGCGACAACTACGCCAGATGTCCATGGCCAAGAATCAAGGCAAAGCCGAAGACATCATGGATGTCACGCCCGAAGAAGTGGTGAAAGAGCTTGAGCATCATGGCGTACAGCTGATGATCCACGGCCACACTCACCGACCGGCCATCCATGACCTGGAAGCCAACGGCGAACCCGCCCGGCGGATTGTACTTGGTGACTGGGACACGCACGTTTGGTGGCTGGAAGCCCGTTCAGGGCAGGAACCGGACCTGAAGAAAGCCCCGCTATGATTCGGGGCCGCCGGCTGGCTCCCGATAGGTTTCCAGCCGCTTCAGCCAGCCTGGCAGCCAGCGTTCCCGCTCAATCGGATTCCCGGCATTCTCCGCCCGCCGGGTAAGCACCCGGCCGGCGGCTTCCCGGAACGACTGCAATTCGGTTTTATCGCCTGCCGTGTCCATCTCCAGCAAGACCTGCAACAGCCCCCAGCCTTGGCCCTGGTAACGCTCACCTTCCGCGAGCCCCTCGCCCTTGAAGTTCACATAATCCATAAGGGCGTATACGCCGCCGGGGGTGGCACTCAAAGCTTCCAGGTGAGCACTTACCTGCTGCTGGCGATTCTCCGGAGCGGCCGCCACGATCTTGCCCAGAGATTCAGCTGCCCGCCGAAAAATGAACTCCGCCTGAAGCCCCTGGGTTCCGGCCAAAAACTCTCTCAACTCGGCAATCCTGGCAGAATCTTCCAGGGCGAGAAACGCAGCCCTGTCAGGCCAGGGCGCATCGAAGGGCTCGAGGCTGCGCAACCAGTCTGGCACCTTGGCCTGGCGTTGCACCATGTAACGGATAAGCTGGGGGAAACTTTCTGTGAATCGGCCCTCTACCCCCTCCGGATACCAGATAAAGTGCCCGATACCCAGAGACGGAAAGGCTTCGCCTTCATTCCAGTGCACCAGGCAATCGAACCGGCTGGCGCATTCGTTGGCGAAGATTTTCTGGCCCACCCAGTCCAGCTGGGCGGGCTTAAGGGCCAGCGAGTCCGCCGTCACCGGGTCCCGGTCCGCATCGCACCCGGACAAGGCCAACAGCATGGCCGTCAGCAACAACGGAATCAGCGGCCTCATTTACTGCTCCACAAATGCCCGCTCGATAACATAGTGGCCCATGTCACCGCCACGGGCTTCTTTAAAGCCCATGTCGTTGAGGATGTTGCAGGTATCCTTGAGCATGCTCGGGCTGCCGCAGATCATGAAGCGGTCCTGCTCGATATCAAATTCCGGCAGGCCCAGATCCCGCGTGATCTTGCCGGTTTTCATGGCTTCAGTCAGGCGGCCCTGGTTGCGGAACGGCTCCCGGGTAACGGTCGGGTAGTACAGCAGCTTGCCGGACACCATCTCGCCAAAGAATTCATTCTCCGGCAATTCGTCGATCTCTTGCTGGTACGCCAGTTCAGATACGTAGCGCACGCCGTGAGTGAGGATCACCTTATCGAAGGCCTCGTACACTTCCGGGTCTTTGATAATGCTCATAAACGGCGCCAGCCCGGTACCGGTGCTGATCAGCCACAGGTTGCGGCCCGGCAGCAGGTTATCCAGCACCAGGGTGCCAGTGGGCTTGCGGCTGACCAGGATCTCGTCACCTACCTTGATCTGCTGCAGGCGGGAAGTCAGCGGGCCATCGGGCACTTTGATAGAGAAGAACTCCAGTTCTTCCTCGTAATTGGCACTGGCGATGCTGTAGGCACGCATCAGCGGCTTGCCATCGGTTTCCAGGCCGATCATCACAAAATGGCCGTTCTTGAAACGGAAGCCCGGGTCCCGGCTGGTTTTGAAACTGAACAAGGTGTCGTTCCAGTGATGCACACTGGTCACGGTTTCTTTCATCATTTTGCTCATGGGGCCCTCGCCAGATTATTTGCGGTCAGTCATCAATTGGTAACCAGTTTAACCTTTTGCTTGAAATCGACAAAACAGGCTGTTCTCATAAACCTGTTCGATTTTATCGATAACATGGCCTCACCCATTAAAAAAGCTGCAACAGTGCCGGACCAATCATGAAATACAGTTTCCGTCAGCTCGAAGTCTTCCTTGCCGCCGCCCACTTCCAGAACATCACCCGGGCTGCGGAATCCCTGGCCATGTCGCAGTCGGCTGCCAGCAGTGCCCTGAAGGAACTGGAAAACCAGTTCGACATCCAGCTGTTCGACCGCGTAGGCAAGCGCCTGCAGCTGAACGAACTGGGCAGGCTGTACCGGCCCAAGGCCGAGTCCCTGCTGGCCCAGGCCACCGAACTGGAACAGGCCCTGAGCAAGCACTCGGAAGTAGGCGCCCTGAAAGTAGGTGCCACACTGACCATAGGTAACTATCTGGCCGTTGGCGTGATGGCCCAATACATGAATACCCCTACCCGGCCGAAAGTATCGCTGGAAGTGGCTAACACCAGCACCATCGCAAAGCGGGTCAGGGACTTTGAGCTGGACATCGGTTTGATTGAAGGCGAGCTACAAGCATCGGAACTGGAGGTGATCCCCTGGCGGGAAGACCGGCTGGTGGCCTTCTGCTCCCCTACCCACCCGCTGGCAGCAAAGGGCGAACTGACCGACGACGACCTGCGAGCCGCCACCTGGATTCTGAGGGAACAGGGCTCCGGCACCCGCCAGAGCTTCGAGCGCGGCATGCACGGCCTGCTGCCAGACCTGAACGTATTGCTGGAACTGGAACACACCGAAGCCATCAAACGAGCGGTAGAGGCAGACCTGGGTATCGGATGCCTGTCCGAAGTGGTGCTGGCCGATGCCTTCAAACGCGTCAGCCTGGTGCCCCTGAAAGTGCCCCACCGGCAGTTTGACCGGCACTTCTACTTCATCCTTCATAAGCAGAAATACCGAAGTGCGGGGATTGCCCGGTGGATGGCCTTGTGCCAGGAGCTTTAAAGACTGTTTTTTGCCACGAAATCCACTGAAAAACACGGAAATAAAAGATTAAAGAATTTTTTGCCACGAAACCCACGAAAGGACACGAAAATAAAAACCTTAAAGATTTTTTAGCCACGGACACTCACAGACGCTCACGGACAAAAGATTAAATCGGTACCGCTGTTGTCCGTGTGATTCCGTGAGTGTCCGTGGCAAATTAGTTCTTATTTTTCGTGTTCTTTCGTGGGTTTCGTGGCAAATAAGTTTTTGTTTTTCCGTGCCCTTCCGTGGATTCCGTGGCAAAAATTTCAGTTAACCAAAGGCCCGCTATGAAACCGGAACTCCGAATCCGGCTCTTCAATCAACTTCTGTTCAATAGCCAGATAATCCGCCACCCGCTCATCCACCGGCCCGCCATTAGCCTGTACCGCCAGCTTCAGGTAATCCTGGTAATGCCGCGCCTCGGATTTCAGCAGGCTGTTGTAGAACTCCGCCAGCTTCTCATCAAGGTGCGGTGCCAAGGCCGCGAAGCGTTCGCAGGAGCGGGCTTCGATGATGGCACCGACAATCAGCACATCCACCAGGCGGCCTGGATCGTCCTTGCGCACGGCTTCGCGCAGGCCGGCGGCATAGCGGGCCGGCGTCAGGTGGGTGTAGGCCACTCCCCGCTTGTTCATGATCGCCAGCACCTGCTCGAAGTGCCGCAGCTCTTCCCGGGCCAGGCGCGACATTTTGTTCAGAAGGTCGGTGTTGTCCACATACCGGTACATCAGACTCAGGGCCGTGGAGGCTGCTTTCTTTTCGCAATGGGCGTGGTCAATCAGCATCAGGTCCTGGTTAGCCAGGGCGCTCTCGATCCAGCGCGATGGCGTTCGGCAGGGCAGGAAATCGTGTATCTCTTGCAGGGCTTCGTTCATGGCTTTGGCAACGGTCCGGTTCAACAAGCGCGGGAGTATAACGCACCTAACAGATCTCTCCGACCTCTGTCCAACTTAACTTTATAAGGGCTTTCCTATAGAATGCAGCGCCAGATCAAGGAGTCTCTGAATAAATCCTGAAACCCCATCGGTGATTTGAGGCCTTATTCAGAGGCTCCTGCGGCCTTTTCGCCAAAAAACTCCCGCCGGGCACCACGCCCACAGCGCGGAACATTCCAACTGATGAGGGTCCATATCGTGTTAGAAGCCTATCGTGAACACGTTGCTGAACGTGAAGCCCTGGGTATCCCGCCCAAGCCCCTGAACCCCGAGCAGACTGCTGGTCTGATCGAGCTGTTGAAGAACCCGCCGGCCGGTGAAGAAGCCACCCTGGTTGACCTGCTGGAAAACCGCGTTCCGCCGGGAGTGGACGAAGCTGCTTACGTAAAAGCTGCGTTCCTGACCGCGATCGTTAAAGGCGAAGCTGCTTCCCCGCTGATCGACAAGAAGAAGGCTGTCCAGCTGCTGGGCATGATGCAGGGCGGCTACAACATCGCTACCCTGGTCGACCTTCTGGACGACAGCGAACTGGCCGAACTGGCTGGTGAAGAACTCAAGCACACCCTGCTGATGTTCGACGCATTCAACGACGTTAAAGAAAAAATGGACGCCGGCAACGCCGTTGCCAAGTCTGTTGTTGAGTCCTGGGCCAACGCCGAGTGGTTCACCAACAAGAACAAGGTTCCCGAAAGCACCAAGATGGTTGTGTTCAAGGTAACCGGCGAAACCAACACCGACGACCTGTCTCCGGCTCCGGATGCCTGGTCCCGCCCGGACATCCCGCTGCACGCCCGCGCCGCCTATAAGATGGAACGCGACGGCCTGAAGCCGGAAGAGCCCGGCGTAACTGGCCCGATGAGCCAGATCGAAGAAATCAAGTCCAAGGGCCTGCCGGTTGCCTTCGTAGGTGACGTAGTCGGTACCGGCTCTTCCCGTAAGTCTGCCACCAACTCTGTTCTGTGGTTCTTCGGCGACGACATCCCGGGCGTGCCGAACAAGCGTGCCGGCGGTGTGTGTATCGGTAACAAGGTTGCCCCGATCTTCTTCAACACCATGGAAGATGCCGGCGCCCTGGTTTTCGAAGCACCTGTAGACAACATGAACATGGGCGACGTGATCGAAATCCGCCCGTACGAAGGCAAGATCCTGAACGAAGCCGGCGAGACCATCTCCGAGTTCAAGTTCAAGTCTGACGTCATCCTGGACGAAGTTCAGGCCGGCGGTCGTATCCCGCTGATCATCGGCCGTGGCCTGACCGCCAAGGCGCGCACTGCACTGGGCATGGGCCCGACAGACCTGTTCCGCCTGCCGAAAGATCCGGAAGCCGGCACCAAGGGCTTCACCCTGGGCCAGAAGATGGTCGGCAAGGCCTGCGGTCTGGAAGAAGGCCAGGGCGTGCGCCCGGGTACCTACTGCGAGCCGCACATGACCACTGTTGGTTCCCAGGACACCACTGGTCCGATGACCCGTGACGAACTGAAAGACCTGGCGTGTCTGGGCTTCCAGGCTGACCTGGTTATGCAGTCCTTCTGTCACACCGCCGCTTATCCGAAGCCGGTTGACGTTGAAATGCAGCACACCATGCCGGACTTCATCCGTACCCGTGGCGGTGTTTCCCTGCGTCCGGGCGACGGTATCATCCACTCCTGGCTGAACCGCATGCTGCTGCCGGACACCGTGGGTACCGGTGGTGACTCCCACACCCGTTTCCCGATGGGCATCTCCTTCCCGGCCGGTTCTGGCCTGGTAGCGTTTGCTGCAGCCACCGGTGTTATGCCGCTGGATATGCCGGAATCCGTTCTGGTTCGCTTCAAAGGCGAAATGCAGCCGGGCATCACCCTGCGTGACCTGGTACACGCCATTCCGCTGTACGGCATCAAGAACGGCATGTTGACCGTTGAGAAGAAAGGCAAGATCAACGAGTTCTCTGGCCGCATCCTGGAAATCGAAGGTCTGGAGCACCTGACCGTTGAGCAGGCGTTCGAACTGTCTGACGCTTCCGCTGAGCGCTCTGCAGCCGGTTGTACCATCAACCTGTCTGAAGAGTCTGTTGCCGAGTACCTGCGTTCCAACATCACCATGCTGCGCTGGATGATTGCCGAAGGTTACGGCGATCCGCGTACCCTGGAGCGTCGCGCCCAGCAGATGGAAGAGTGGCTGGCCAATCCGAAGCTGATGCGTGCTGATGCAGACGCAGAATACGCCCACGTGGTCGAAATCGACCTGGCCGACATCAAAGAGCCGATCGTGTGCTGCCCGAACGACCCTGACGATGCCAAGTTCCTGTCCGAAGTGGCTGGCGACAAGGTAGACGAAGTGTTCATCGGTTCCTGCATGACCAACATCGGCCACTTCCGCGCTGCCGGCAAGTTGCTTGAGCAGCACAAAGGCCCGCTGAGCACCCGTCTGTGGATGTCTCCGCCCACCAAGATGGACCAGCAGCAGCTCATGGAAGAAGGCTACTTCAACACCTACGGCACCGCCGGTGTTCGCACCGAAATGCCGGGCTGCTCCCTGTGCATGGGTAACCAGGCACGTGTAGCTGCCAAGTCTACGGTTCTGTCTACCTCTACCCGTAACTTCCCGAACCGTCTGGGTGATGGTGCCAACGTGTACCTGACCTCTGCGGAACTGGCAGCTGTGGGCGCGGTACTGGGCAAACTCCCGACTCCTGCGGAGTACATGGAGTACGCCAAGGACCTGAACAGCATGTCCAAAGAGATCTACAAGTATCTCAACTTCGACCAGATGGAAGAGTACACCCAGAAGGCATCTGAGGCTTCCGTAGCCTGAGACCCTCTGAGGTAGCTTTACCTCTGATCTGAAACGCCAGCCTTCGGGCTGGCGTTTTTTTATGCCCCAGGTTTAGCCAAATAATTGTTTTTCAGGAAACCCAGTGCCCGTGTGGAATTCCAGCCCGGGAGTTGTGCCGGCCCCGCGGCGGGGGGAGTCTTTCTTCCGGGAAAAACAACTCGCTTCGCTCAGACATCTTTTTCCCTGCAGAAAGACTCCCCCCACCCCGTGGCCAGCGCTGAACCATGTGTGGGTTTCAGGTACAAAAAAGGGCTCCCCTCGGGGAGCCCTTGTCAGAACACTGATGTGAATCAGTGGATTCTGTTACCGCTGGATATGCTGGTACTCACCAGAATCCTTGGTGGCCAGGCTGACCACTACGATGGCAATGAAGGCGGCAACGAAACCAGGGATGATTTCATATACGCCCGGGCCACCCATGAAGCTGCCGTTCCAGCCCAGAGAGATCCAGATCATTACCGTGGCAGCACCCACGACCATACCGGCAATGGCACCGGCGCCGTTGGTGCGGGACCACATCAGGGACAGCAGGATCAGCGGGCCGAAGGCGGCACCGAAGCCTGCCCAGGCGTTACTGACCAGGGCCAGGACCTGTGAGTCCGGGTCAGAGGCGATAACTGCCGCTACCAGGCCAACGGCTACAACGCAGGCACGGCCGACGTTTACGCACTCTTTGTCGGTCGCTTCTTTGCGCAGGAACAGGCGGTAGAAGTCCTCAGTCAGTGAAGAAGACGATACCAGCAGCTGACTGGAGATGGTGCTCATGACCGCCGCCAGCAGGGCTGCGTAAAGGAAGCCGGTGATCAGCGGGTGGAACAGCAGGTCAGACAGGATGATGAAGATGGTTTCCGGGTCTGCGATGTCCATACCGTTACGAACGGCGTAGGCACGGCCGAAGATACCCAGTGAGATGGCACCGATCAGGGAGATACCCATCCAGCCCATACCGATGTTACGGGCGGTCGGAACGTCTTTCAGGGAGCGGATAGCCATAAAGCGCACAATGATATGCGGCTGGCCAAAGTAGCCAAGACCCCAGGTAACCGCTGACAGCCAACCGATAAAGGTCAGGCCTTCGGTCCAGGACAGCAGGGTCGGGTCGACGCTGTTCAGGGTTTCAGAAGCCTGGGCGAAGCCGCCACCGCCTTCACCGAACAGAACCACCGCCGGCATGATCACCAGTGCCAGCATCATGATGCAACCCTGCACGAAGTCGGTCATGCTCACTGCCAGGAAACCGCCTACTACGGTGTAAGCCAGAACCACGCCGAGGGTGATCACAATACCCACTGCATAATCGCTCAGGCCGCCGAAGTTGAAGATGCCGGCAAAGGCACTTTCAAACAGCTTGCCACCGGCAACCAGGCCGGATGCGGTGTAAACCGCAAAGAAGATAACGATAACAATGGCAGACACGGTTCTCAGGGACAGGGCCTGAGTCGGGAACCGGTTTGCAAGGAAAGACGGGATGGTGATGGCGTTACCGTAGTGAACGGTTTGTTCCCGCAGGCGGGGTGCCACCAGAACCCAGTTAAAGAATGCGCCCACAAACAGGCCGATACCGATCCAGGCTGAAGCCAGACCGGATACATACAATGCCCCGGGCAGACCCAGAAGCAACCAGCCACTCATATCGGAAGCACCGGCAGACAGTGCCGCTACTTTCGGGCTGAGTGCCCGCCCACCGAGCATGTAATCTTCAGATGAAGACGTAGATCTCTGCATTGCATAAATGCCAATGGCAATCATGATTGCAAAGTACGCAAATAGACTGATCCAAACGCCAATAGCCATAAGGCTCCTCCGGTTTAAGTGAGTCGGACCTCGGTCCGCTCTCAGAGCACAGCGCCGGCACGTGGCCTGCGGACTGCACTGTTTTTCTTGTTTACCTGAAATCTTCCTGACTGGAGCGGGACTTACCCGCACGGATACTCCTTCACTATAGTCGACCGCCGCTGGTTTGCGACAATCGCCTACCCTGCTTCCGCAAGGCGGGAATACAGACGCTATAAGTTAGTATTACTACGGATTCCCGGCTTACAAAATCCTACGATTGTTTTGCACAATCCTACGGGACTGTCGGCTTTACGGGCAGATCAGGCTACCCGGTCACCAATCTGTAACCGGGACGGGGTCGTTCCCTTGTATTTGCGCAGGGCATTGGTAAGTGCGCTCTGGGAGGAAAAGCCGGTCCGGTAACTGATTTCAGACACCGAGAGGGTCGTTGACGACAACAGGCGCACGGCCTGGTCGAGCCGGGTCTGTATCAGAAACTGATGCGGGGTAATGCCCGACACTTCGCGGAACACTTCGTGGAAACGGCTGGTACTCAGGCAGGCTTCCCGAGCCAGGTCCTGCACGGTGATCTTCCGGTGCAGGTTATCGACGATATACCGGCGAATGGCGTCCGGGCTGATGCTGTGCCGGCTGGCACGGGTGGCCTGCCCGTCTACAATCCGGTCGGCCATGGAATACAGGATACTGGCCGCAAGGTGCCGGTGCAGGGGTTCGTTATCCGGGGAACGGTCGAATTCTCCGGCGGCAAACTGCACAAGGCCCTGCAGCCGGTTGTCCATCTGGATAGTGCGGGGCTTCTCGAAGACCCCGGCCATGCGTTCGTAGTCGGCATGGGCCGGGGAATCCAGGACAGGGCTCAGCGGGTCCAGGTTAATCACCAGCACGTGGTTCTCGTGGTCCCCGCAGTAGTCGTGCCGGGCTTCCGTTGGCACCAGGCAGGCTTTCCAGGTGTCCAGAAACGAACCCACGCCGTCGACACTCAGTTCGGCAGCGCCACGCACGCCCACCACAATCTGGTGATGTTCGTGATGGTGTTGGTGTGAATTGACCGGCAGTTTCAGAAGCTTTGCGTCAAGCATTCAAGCTGCACGCCTTTAATCGAGAATGTGTTGCAATTAAAGCAGATCGCGACAGAAAGTGCACGAAATCAACTATCAACGCGGGCAAGGGCCGACAGCAATCCCGTCACACTTTCCGAAACCTGCGCCAGGGGCAAGGCGGCATTCACAACATGGTATTGCATGGGTGCAGCGGTCGCCCGGGCCAGGTAGGTATCGCGAATCCGCTGGAAAAAGGCCAGTTCTTCCTGCTCGAACCGGTCCAGTTCGCCCCGCTTCTTTGCGCGGGCCATGCCGGTTTCTACCGGTGCGTCCAGAAGGACAACATGGTCCGGCCGCACATCGCCCTGCACCAGCGTTTCCAGCAGCGCTATGCGCTCCTCAGGCACCCCCCTGCCCCCTCCCTGATACGCGAAGGTGGCATCGGTAAAGCGGTCACACAGCACCCACTTGCCTTCCGCCAGGGCAGGCAGAATCCGGTTGTGCAGGTGCTGGGCACGGGCGGCGAACATCAGCAGCAGTTCGGTGGTTTCATGCACCGGTTCTTCCCTGGGGGCCAGTAACAGCTCCCGGATCTTTTCCGCCATGGGCGTGCCACCCGGTTCGCGGGTAACCACCACATCAATCCCCAGCGATGTCAGCGTGTCTGCCGCGTTCTGCAACTGGGTGGACTTACCAACCCCCTCGGTGCCCTCAAAGGTAATAAAGCGGCCTCTGGCAGCCATCAGTTTTCCTCGTTGTCATCTGCGCCGGCATCCGGTGCCGGGAAGGATCGGTAATCTTCTCTGCGGTTCAGCTGGAACTCCCGGACCGCTTTCTGGTGTTCGGCCAGGGTGCGGGAAAACGTGTGGCTGCCGTCACCACGGGCTACGAAGTACAGGGCGTCGCCGTCGTCCGGATGCAAGGCGGCATGTACCGAATCCCGGCCGGGCAAGGCAATGGGCGTGGGTGGCAGGCCGTCAATCCGGTAGGTGTTATAGGGCGTGTAGGCGCGCAGGTCCCGGGTACGGATACGGCCATCGTAGCTGTCACCCATGCCGTAGATCACCGTCGGGTCGGTCTGCAGGCGCATGCCTTTATGCAAGCGGCGCACAAACACACCGGCCACCTGCTGTCGCTCATAGGCTACACCGGTTTCCCGCTCGACAATCGAGGCCATGATCAATGCTTCGTAGGGGGAGCTGTAGGGCAAGCCTTCTTCCCGGTTCTCCCACTCTTCTTCCAGGACAGCCGTCATCCGGTTATAGGCGCGCTTGAGGATGTCCAGGTCGGTCTCGCTGCCACTGAACATATAGGTATCCGGGAAGAACCAGCCCTCCGGGTGCTGACCTTCGGCGCCAACGGCTTCCATAACCTGCTCGTCGGTCCAGTCTGTGGTTTCTTTCCGGAGCTGCCCGGAGTTGGCCAGGGCGGTTCTCATGTCAGAGAAGGTCCAGCCCTCAATAAACTGGACGGACCAGAGTTTCACCTTGCCCTCTACCATGGTGTCGAGCATGGCCAGTGGTGTCATCCCCGGTTGCAGTTCGTAGTCACCAGCCTTGATCCGGGTCTGTTCCGGGTTCAGGCGGCCGTATAGCTTTAACCAGAGCGGGTCACTTACCAGGCCGTCATCCGACAGCTTCTGCGCCAGTCGGCCAAAGGAGGTGCCCTGCTCTACACTGAACAACACCGGCTCATCCAGGGCAACCGGTTGCTTCAGGGTCTGCAGGCCCTGCCATAGCCACAAACCCGTGCCAGCAGCCGCCAGGACCGCGAGGGCCACAATCAGAATCAGTAACTTCCTGAACACACGCATTATTCCAAAGTTGTGGAGAGACGGCAGATTGTCGCAAGGCACCGCCCTGCAGGCAAATCCTGGCCCGCCAGGTTGCGAACCCTCACTACCCCGAGCACGCTGTTGGTGAGGTACAGGCCCCGGCATACTTCCGGCTGCAACTGTTCCCTGGTGATGGGTGTTTCCTGGAACGTCTCCCCGGCCTGCTGCAAGCGCTCGATAACCAGCTGGCGCATAACACCGGCCACGGCCACCGAATTCGCGGGGGGTGTTATCCAGCCCTCATCAGTGAGTACAAACAGATTGGTTCGGGTGCCCTCGACAATATGCCCTGCGGCATCTGCCATCAGCACCTCAAAACAGTCGCCGGAGAGCTCCCGGGCTGCCATCACCTGTTCGAGGCGGTTGAGGGATTTGATACCGGCCAGCAAGGGATTGACCGTAAGGGGTACTGACGAGAACTCCGCCACCACGCCGGCAGAATCGGGCATCGGCGGCGCATCGGAACAGGAAACCAGCAGGTTGGGCTCCATGCCGGCCCCCGGGCGATAGCCTCGCCCACCCGCGCCACGGGTCAGGATCAGTTTCAGGACCCACACCTTCCCGGGGCTTCCGTAACGCTCAAGGGCTTCGCCGCTGGCCGCGAGCAATTCGTCCAGCCGCACCTCAATTCCCAGCCGGGCAGCATCCCGCACCAGCCGGGCCAGGTGGTAATCCAGGCAGGGGGCTGAACTCCCTTCTGCACGAATGGTTTCAAACAGGCCATCACCGTAGGCCAGGCCCCGGTCTGCCGCTGGCAAACCGGCTTCATCAGCCCAGAAGCGCTTTACCACAGAGGTCTCAGCCTTCGTAACGGCGGAAAATCAACGTACCGTTGGTACCGCCAAAGCCGAAGGAGTTGGACAGCGCTACCCGGGCATCGGATTGGCGGCTTTGATTGGCCACGAAGTCCAGGTCGCAACCTTCATCCGGGTTATCCAGGTTGATGGTTGGCGGCAGAATGCCTTCGCGCAGGGCCAGCACCGAGAAAATGGCCTCAACGGCACCGGCAGCGCCCAGCAGGTGGCCCGTCATGGACTTGGTGCTGCTCATGGCCAGCTTTTGCGCATGGCCGCCAAACACCGATTTAACCGCAGCCACTTCGGCTACATCCCCTACCAGGGTCGATGTGCCGTGGGCGTTGATGTAATCCACTTCTTCCGGCTTCAGGCCCGCATCCCGCAGGGCATTGGCCATAGACCGGGCAGCGCCGTCGCCGTCTGCAGGGGGTGCGGTAATGTGATGGGCGTCGTCGCTCATGCCAAAGCCGACCACTTCGCCGTATATCGTCGCGCCACGGGCTTTTGCATGTTCCAACTCTTCCAGGACCAGCACGCCAGCCCCATCACTCAATACAAAACCGTCGCGCTCCTTGTCCCAGGGGCGGCTGGCCTTTTCCGGCTCATCATTGCGGGTCGACAGGGCACGGGCGGAAGAGAATGCTGCAATGCCGGAACGGGTGGTGGCCATTTCGGCACCGCCGGCCAGCATCACGTCAGCGTCGCCATAGGCGATGGTGCGGGCCGCATAGCCAATGTTGTGGGTACCGGTGGTGCAAGCGGTCACAATGGCGATGTTCGGGCCTTTGTAGCCAAACCGGATAGCCGCATTACCGGAAATCATATTGATCACAGACGCCGGCACAAAGAACGGAGATACCTTGCGGGGGCCGGCCTTTTCCATCTGGATAATGTTCTTTTCGATGTACTCCAGGCCGCCAATACCGGAACCGATAGCAATGCCCACCCGCTCCTTGTCGAGCTTGTCGAACTGTTCCAGGCCACTGTCGTCCACCGCCTGCTGGGCAGCAATCAGGCCATAGTGAATGAAGGCGTCAAGCTTGCGGGCTTCCTTGGAAGACAGCCAGGGTTCGATATCCAGGTCCTTTACCGCCCCGCCGATGCGCGTGCCATACTCGCTGGCATCGAACCGGTCGATCTGGCCAATGCCACTGCGCCCGGCACACACTGCGCTCCAGGAGGTGCTGACATCGTTCCCTACCGGGGACAACATCCCCATGCCTGTAATGACAACCCGTCGCTTGCTCATAACCCCACTCACCTGAATATTCCGTGTCGTTTTTAACCGAAATGCTGATATTCAGCCAATAAAAAAGCCGTCCTTCAAGAAGCCTAAAGGACGGCTTTTAGCCTGGCTATCTGATCTACTGAGTATCAGGTATGCGCGACAATATAGTCGATTGCGTCCTGAACGGAGCCCAGCTTCTCAGCCTCTTCATCAGGAATTTCAGTTTCGAATTCCTCTTCCAGGGCCATAACCAGCTCAACAGTGTCCAGTGAGTCAGCGCCAAGATCCTCTACAAAAGAAGATGTGTTCTGAACTTCGGACTCTTTAACGCCCAGCTGTTCACAAACAATCTTCTTCACGCGCTCTTCAACTGTACTCATAATGTCCTCACTTTAGTGTCAACCAAGCAACTCAATGGTTGCCAGTTTAGTTTAAACCCTACCTGCAAACAAGCAGGGATTCAGTTAAACATGTTGTGCGACAAGGGGTTGCACTACAGCCCGAAACGGGCTCAACCCATGTACATGCCGCCATTAACATGAATGGTTTCTCCGGTAACGTAAGCTGCGCCCTCAGAGGCCAGGAAAGCCACCACAGAAGCTACTTCTTCCGGCTCGCCCAAACGCCCTGCCGGAATAATTTCCAGCATAGCGTCACGCTGCTTGTCGTCCAGTTTTTTGGTCATATCGGTGTCAATAAAACCGGGCGCTACACAGTTAGCGGTAATGCCGCGGTTAGACATTTCTTTGGCCAGGCTGCGGGTGAAGCCCTCAACCCCGGCCTTGGCAGCGCAATAATTGCCCTGCCCCGGGTTGCCCATGCCGGCAACCACGGAACTGATATTGATAATCCGGCCCCAGCGGGCCTTGGCCATACCACGCAAAACGGCCTTGCTGGTACGGTAAACGCTGGAAAGGTTGGTTTCCAGCACCGACGTCCAGTCGTCGTCTTTCAAGCGCATCAACAGGTTATCACGGGTGATACCCGCATTGTTGACCAGGATCTGCGGAGCACCAGACTGTTCGGTCAGCTGCTTCAGGCCCGCCTCGATGCTGTCGGCGTCGGCTACGTTCATCACAATGCCGTAGCCCTTGAAGCCAGCAGACTTCAGGCCTTCGGTAATGGATTCGGCACCTTCAGCACTGGTAGCCGTGCCCACAACCTCCGCGCCCTGCCGGGCCAGCTCATGGGCAATGGCCTTGCCAATCCCCCGGGTAGCACCGGTTACCAGTGCAACTTTGCCTTCCAAAGACATAAACAACTCCGTTTATCAGGACTGGCCAAACGCCTTCAGGGCGGCTGCCAGAGAATCGGGATCTTCGATGCTGTTCACCGCCAACTGGCGATCAATGCGCTTGGCCAGCCCGGCCAGAACCTTGCCGGCACCACACTCAACCGACACGTTAACGCCCTCGGCAACCAACGCCCGCACAGAGTCTGTCCAAAGCACCGGAGAATACAACTGCTTCAGGAGGTTTGCCTTGAGCGTATCGGCATCTTTAACCACGGCTGCATTCACATTCTGAACCACCGGAATGACAGCATCGTTAAAGCGGACATCTTCCAGTGCTTCAGCCAGCTGCTCGGCAGCGCCTTTCATCAGGGAGCAGTGGGAAGGCACGCTCACCGGCAGCGGCATGGCCTTGCGGGCACCCTTTGCCTTGCAAACCTCGATTGCGCGCTCTATCGCCGCAGCGGAACCGGCAATCACCACCTGGCCGGGTGCGTTGAAGTTCACTGCTGCAACCACGTCGCCCTGGGCGGCTTCTTCACAGGCCGCAACCACATCGGCGTCTTCCAGGCCCAGGATGGCTGCCATCTTGCCTTCACCGGCAGGCACGGCATCCTGCATCAGCTCGCCGCGCAGTTGAACAAGCTTTACAGCTTCAATGAAGTCCAGGCTCTCAGCAGCCACCAGGGCACTGTACTCACCCAGGCTGTGGCCAGCCACGAAGTCCGGGCGCGGGCCTTCAGACACGCACCACTGGCGCCACAAGGCGACACTGGCGGTCAGCAACGCAGGCTGGGTTACCATGGTCTGATTCAGCTCTTCAGCCGGCCCATGCTGGCACAGGTGCCACAAGTCATAGCCCAGAACATTAGACGCTTCATCAAAGGTTTCACTGATCATAGGCCACGCCTCGGCAGCAGCAGAAAGCATGCCTACCGACTGGGAGCCTTGTCCGGGGAAAATAAACGCTGATTTCATGGGCGGAATCTTATCGTCATTGAAGGGTGGGTGGAGATTAGCCAATAGTACAACTCAGGCCAATTATCCGCGAATAAGGGCGCAAATGCGGGCAGACTTTAGTCTCAGCAGCCGTTGGCGACCTATAACATCAGGTCATCGAGCCGCTCGTTGATGCGACGGGGCACTTCCAGCTCCACTTCGCGAACTGCCTGCCGGATTGCCGCCAGCATCGCACGCTCGTTGGCGTTGCCGTGGCTCTTGATAACGACTCCCTGAAGCCCCAGCAAACTGGCACCGTTATGCCGTGAAGGGTCCATCAGCTGCAAAAGCCGGCCGATAATCGGCTTGGCCAGGAGCCCCACAAAGCGCCCCCATAGCGAGCGGGTAAAGGCCTGCTCCAGCAGTTCGATCAGCAACCCCGCAACACCCTCACCGGTCTTCAGGGCAATATTGCCCACAAAGCCGTCACACACTACAACATCGGCCACATCACGGAAAAGGTCGTTGCCCTCGACATACCCTATGTAGTTCAGAGTGTCGCACTGGGCAAGCATATGGGAGGCCAGGCGAACCTGTTCGTTGCCCTTGATCTCTTCCTCACCCACATTCAGCAGGGCCACGCGAGGTTCGGCCAGGCTACAGATGGCGGTGGCCATCAGCGATCCCATCAAGGCGTACTGGTAGAGGTTTTCGGCGCTGGAATCCACGTTGGCGCCAAGGTCGAGCACGTGGCAACGGCCCCGCAACGAGGGAACCAGCTTGGCAATGGCCGGCCGCTCAATGCCGGGATACATGCGGATAATAGATCGCCCGAAAGCCATCAGCGCACCGGTATTTCCGGCACTGACACAGCCCTGAGCTTCGCCGTCGCGCACCAGGGAGAGCGCAATGGCCATAGAGGAGTTTTTCTTGTGTCGCAGCGCATGGGAGGGGCGTTCGTTCATGCGCACCACATCCGCCGCTTCAACAATGCGGATTCTGGCATGCCCATCACGCAACAAGGCCTCGAGCTCGCTCCGGATACCTACCAGAACGAGACTCAAGGCCTCATTTTCGCGCACTGCTTCCAGCGCTGCATGGACCACCACTGAAGCGCCACGATCACCGCTCATGGCATCAATGGCTATGGTGACTGGTTTACTCACCACGGGTCCATGCGACACAGGTCAGAAGAGTTTCCCGACGATCTTACTCGTCGCGAGCTTCAACAACCTGCTTGCCGCGGTAGAAACCGTCCGGAGATACGTGGTGACGACGATGTACTTCACCAGTAGTTGCGTCGGTGCTCAGAGCAGCAGTGCTCAGGGCATCGTGTGAACGGCGCATGCCGCGCTTGGAACGGGTCTTGCGATTTTGCTGTACAGCCATGATTATGCTCCTGACCTGATTACGAAAACGTTAGTGCTTGGTGTTCTTGAGGCCCGCCAGAACACTGAACGGGTTATCCTCGCGTTTCTTTGCCTCGGGCTTCTCGGTGGCCTGCTGTGGTTCCAGTGCTTCCAGTTCCTTGCTCGCCGGGCAATCCTGGCGTTCATGCAGGGGGAACGGCGGCAGAACCAGCAACAGTTCATCTTCCACCATGGCCCACAAATCTGCGTTGTAGTCTTCCATCGGGAAGGGTTCCAACGCCTTGGGCAACCTCTGAGCCTGCTCATCGTTGAGCACAAGCCCCAAATCAAAACGGGATTCCAGCGTTGTCTGCATGTTATTCATGCAACGCTGGCATTCCAGTATCACCGGTGCGGATACTTCACCCGACACCAACCGGCGACGTTCGCTATCCATATAAAAGGAAAGCTTAACGTGGCACTCGCTGCCTTCCGGCAACCCCGGAACCGCTTCGGAGAAACGAACAAGCCCCGCGAGCGGAATAATTCCCTCCAGGGTCGTGTTCTGTTCCGCCAGCCGGTTAGGGTCTACGGATTTTGGCAGTTGAGCATTCGGTGCTTCAGACATAGGCGCGCAATTTTAGGGGCGAGACCGCCTGCTGTCAAAGACTTAATCGCTTTTAACCCACCCCTTCCCGTTTAAGTAGGGGTATTTTACGATAACCTCCGGCGTTTCCGCCTGAATCACCGCACCATACACCGGAACCAGAAGGCATTCATGAACCAACCGCCCCTGCTGCTCGCCTCATCCTCCCCTTACCGCAAAGAGCTGCTGGCAAGGCTGGGGCTACCCTTTAACAGTGCGAGCCCGGACATTGATGAAACGCCGGCTCCCGGCGAATCCGCCGAACAACTCACGCTCCGGTTGGCCACCGGCAAGGCCCGGGCGCTGGCAGAACACTACCCGGACACAATCATCATCGGCTCCGACCAGGTGGCCACACTACCGGACGGCACCTTACTGAACAAACCCGGCAGCCACCAGAAGGCCCGGGAACAACTAGGCCTCAGCAGCGGCAACAGCGTGAGATTCCTGACCGGGCTTGCGGTACTGGACACCCGTACCGGCACCCTGAAAACCCGGTGCGAACCTTTCGAGGTCCACTTCCGGGAACTGACAGCTGAAGAAATCGAAAACTACCTGAATAAGGAACAGCCCTACGACTGCGCCGGCAGCTTCAAGATGGAAGGGCTCGGTATTGCCCTGTTCCGAAGCATGGAAGGGCGAGACCCGAACAGCCTGATCGGCCTGCCACTGATTGAGCTGATCGACCTGCTCAGGGAACTGGGCGTTAATCCGCTGCTGCAGCCCTGATCAAGCCGGACCAGGACTGCTTCACCCGAAAAGCCTGGCTCAGCGAATCTCCAGGCGGGACTCCAGGATGCGGCTGGCCACGCCCTCACCCACCGCAACACCTAGCTGGTCCACCAGTTCCTGGAACGGCGAACGGTTGCGGCTGTAATCAACCAGTTTTTCTTCGCCCACCAGCTGGCGAGCCACCCAGGAGGTGCTACCCAGCCCGTCAATCAAGCCAAGCTCCAGCGCCTGCTCGCCGCTCCACACCAGGCCGGAGAACAATTCTTCGTTATCCGCCAGGCGGTCACCCCGGCCAGCCTTAACAGCTTCCACGAACTGCTTGTGGGTGTTTTCAAGCACGCTCTGCCAGAAGGCAACCTCGCCTTCACGCTCGGGTGAGAACGGATCCAGGAACGCCTTGTTTTCGCCAGCGGTATAAAGCCGCCGATCAACACCCAGCTTCTCCATCAGGCCGGTGAAACCGAAACCACCGGCAACCACGCCGATAGAACCCACCAGGCTTGCCCGGTTGGCGTAGATTTCATCAGCCGCCGCGGCAATGTAATAGGCACCGGAAGCCCCAATATCGGAAATCACCGCATACAGCTTTTTATCCGGGTACTCTTCCCGCAGGCGCTTGATCTCGTCGTAGACATACCCGGACTGCACCGGGCTGCCACCCGGGCTGTTGATGCGCAGCACAACCGCCCTGGAGTTCTCGGCCTCGAAAGCCGAGCGCAGCGCACCCACCAGGTTGTCGGCACTGGCCAGCTCATCCGCCGCAATGGTGCCATTCACTTCTACCAATGCCGTGTGGGCACCGGTGGCACCCGCCATGCCATCACCGATAGGAGACCGGATCAGGAACAGCAACGCGAACAGGTAACCGAAGGTCAGAAACTTGAAAAAGATGCCCCAGCGCCGGCTGCGTCGCTGCTCCGCCTGCAACGACATCACCAGCTTCTCGATCAGCCGCCAGTCCCGGCCAGACTCCGGCGGCATAGCCGGCTGCTTCCTGCCAAACCAGTCTTTCTTACCGGAAGACGCACCCTGCCCTTTTTCTTCAGGTTGCGCCGGCTCATCGCCCCAGCCGGGCTGCTTGTCCGAATCCCACTCGCTCATCCGCTATCCCTTAACCGATCAATGCGGTAACAAAACCATTAAAGCCCCAGAACCCGACGCAATTCGTCTACCGACGTGACGACCGCGTGGGGGTCGTATTCCTGCAGCACATCCCGCTGGTGCACACCCCACTCAACGCCAATGGACGGCATACCGATACGCCGGGCCATATCCAGGTCGTAGCGGGTATCACCAATCATCACCGCCTCTTCCGGCTCATAGCCGTAGAACGCCAGGATCTCCTCCAGCATCAGCGGATCCGGCTTGGAACGGGTTTCGTCCGCACACCGGGTGATATCGAAGTGCGGGCCCAAGCCACTGGAGGTCAGGGCCCTCGCCAGGCCGCGCCGGCTTTTGCCGGTCGCCACAGAGCAGCCGCGCCCGGAACGCCGGATATCGGTAACCACGTCGGCCATACCGTCAAATACGTTCTGCGGGGTGGTCACCTTCTGGAAGAAATACCCTGCGTAACCATCGCGGATGCGCTGCATTTCGTCGCGGGTCAGCCCCGGATACAGCTTTTCCAGAGCCTCGATCATGCCCAGGCCGATGATATCCCGGTAGGCCTCACGCTCCAGTTCCGGATACCCAAGCTCGGTGGCGGCCTGGTGCAGGCTGTCAGCAATGTGGTCTACGGAATCAATCAGGGTTCCGTCCCAGTCAAAAATCACTACTTTTACATTCATCAGAACTTACCTTTACTGCGACGGGCAAGCGCATCAACCAGCTTGCCGAAAGGGGTATCATACGGAGCTTCCAGCCGCATTGCTTCACCTGAACCGGGCAATGTGAACTCCAGTGCCCGGGCGTGCAGCATCAACCGTTCACCACCCACGGCCCGAAACGCCTTCAGGCTGGCGTCATCCAAATACTTGTCGTCTCCGGCAATCGGGTGGCCCGCCCAGGCACAATGTACGCGAATCTGGTGGGTACGGCCGGTAACCGGCGAAGCCTCAACCAGCGAATAACCCTCAAACCGCTGCAAACACCGATACAGCGTGAGCGATTCCTTGCCCTCGCCACTCACCTTCACCCGGCGCTCGCCGTTAGGCATCTCGTAACGCAACAGCGGCTCGGCCACCCGCGCCAGCTTTTCCGGCCAGGTGCCCGCCACCAGCGCATGGTAGTGTTTACGTATCCGCTTGTGGCGCAGTTCATCCTGCAGAAAACGCAGGGCTGATCGTTTCTTCGCCACCATCACCAGCCCGGAAGTATCACGGTCAAGCCGGTGCACCAGTTCCAGGAACTTCGCCTGTGGCCGGGAAGAACGGAGCACTTCGATCAGCCCGAAGCTCAAACCGCTGCCGCCGTGCACGGCAATACCGGAGGGTTTGTTCACCACCAGCATATCGTCGTTTTCAAACACCACGGCTGCTTCCATGACGCCCTGCACCCGGTCACCAGGCTTTGGCTGCTCCGCTTTCGCCTGCTGCACCATGGGCGGAATACGTACCACATCACCGGCCTGCAAGCGGGTATCCGGCTTCACGCGCCCTTTATTAACCCGCACCTCGCCCTTGCGGACAATCCGGTACACCGTGCTTTTGGGCACACCCCGCAAGCGGGCCATCAGAAAGTTATCCACCCGCTGGCCGGCCATATCCTCATCTACGCTGATCCATTGCACCCCCTTCTGCACCGTGCGCTCCGCCGGCGCGGCAGCCGGCGCAGGTGCCGCAGCCCTGCCCTGCCCTGCCCGGGAAGAGCCCGGCCGGCCCGGTTTGCCAGCCCTGGACGGCTTGTTACGGGAACCAGAATTACGCGCCATGGGAAACCTTTTGCGGTGGATGAATGCAGGATTGAATGATCAGCCCTTTACTGTTATATTCCGGCGTGCTCTGCCGTTTGTCTACGGCCTGACGAACTCTGGTCAGAAGCCGGAGCGGCAGCAGTATACCGACACTGATTAAGAGATTGAACGCCGCAAGCCCAATCATTACCGGGCACGGCGGGAGACAAACTTCCGGACTCACAGGCCAGACCCAGAGAGGCTGCACCTGACCGGGAGCTGAAACAACCGAACGGAAAACCGTCGGGCGACATCGCGAAGAATCATTGCCACGCGAACCCGGGCCGTCTGCAAACCAATACGACGTGAGACCCAGGAGTTTGTGTGAACCTGAAAACGGATATTATGCGTCAACAGACACTCAACCTGAACGAACTCTCCCTGCCCACAGGCAGGCGAATCACAGGCGGTGGTCTCAGACTTACAGGATCTCACCCCATAAGGGTATGATCCGTCTGGCCGCCGGCCCCTCCCTGCTGTAACAGGGCCTGCGGCACGCACATCCTGCTTCGCTGATGCGAACCCTCCGGTTTTCTGTCACTAACAAACGACAGGAACCCTTTCTTTCCATGAAAAGAATGCTGATCAATGCAACTCACCCCGAAGAGTTGCGCGTAGCGCTTGTAGACGGCCAACGGCTGTTTGACCTGGATATCGAATCCAGCACCCGCGAACAGAAAAAATCCAACATTTACAAAGGCCGCATCACCCGCGTAGAGCCCAGCCTGGAAGCTGCCTTTGTCGACTTCGGCGCCGACCGCCACGGCTTCCTTCCCCTGAAGGAAATCTCCAAGGAATACTTCAAGAAGTCCCCGGGCCAGATCGAAGGCAAGATCAACATCAAAGATGTGGTCTCCGAAGGCCAGGAAGTCATCGTACAGGTCGATAAAGAAGAGCGTGGCAACAAGGGCGCAGCCCTGACCACCTTCATCTCCCTGGCCGGTCGCTACCTGGTGCTGATGCCGAACAACCCCCGTGCCGGCGGCATTTCCCGCCGCATCGAAGGTGAAGAGCGGGCCCAGCTGAAAGAAGCCATGAACGGCGTCCAGGTGCCCAAGTCTATGGGCATCATTGTGCGTACTGCCGGCATCGGCCGTACCACCGAAGAGCTCCAGTGGGACCTCGACTACCTGGTGCAGTTCTGGGAAGCCATTACCCAGGCGGCCGGTGAGCGCAAGGCTCCGTTCCTGATTCACCAGGAAAGCAACGTGATCATCCGCGCCGTGCGCGACTACCTCCGCCAGGACATCGGCGAAGTCCTGATCGACGCAGAAAGCGTTTACGAAGACGTCCTGAGCTTCGTTCGCGCCGTCATGCCCACCTTCGAAAACAAGATCAAGCTGTACAAGGATGAAATCCCCCTGTTCAGCCGTTACCAGATCGAAGGCCAGATTGAGACCGCATTCCAGCGCGAAGTAAAACTGCCGTCCGGCGGTTCCATCGTGATCGATCCGACCGAAGCGCTGGTATCCATCGACATCAACTCATCCCGGGCCACCAAGGGCCACGATATCGAGGAGACTGCCCTGCAGACCAACCTGGAAGCGGCCGAAGAGATCGCTCGCCAGTTGCGCCTGCGCGACATGGGCGGCCTGATCGTGATCGACTTCATCGACATGACCCCGGCCAAGCACCAGCGTGAAGTCGAGCATAAAATGCGTGAAGCCCTGGAAATCGACCGGGCCCGCGTTCAGGTTGGCAAGATCTCCCGCTTCGGCCTGCTGGAAATGTCACGGCAGCGCCTGCGCCCGTCTCTGGGTGAAACCCGCAGTGAAGTGTGCCCACGCTGTGAAGGCCAGGGCACCATCCGGGGTATCGAATCCCTGGCCCTGAGCATCATGCGCCTGATCTACGAAGAGTCTTCCAAGGAAAAAACCGCCGAAGTCCGCGCCATGGTGCCGGTCTCTGTGGCCACCTTCCTGCTGAACGAGAAGCGCAAGCAGCTGGCCGATATCGAAGCCCGCCAGGGTGTCTCTGTTGTGGTTGCCCCGGTGCCCAACATGGAAACCCCGCACTTCGAAATCATTCGTCTGCGCCAGGATGAAGCCACCCCGGAACACGTTTCCAGCCACCAGGTTGCCCAGCAGTACAACGAGCGCGAAGAAGAAGCCGTCGTTGAAATGCCCGGCACCGAAAAGCCAGTACGCGAACAGGCCGCTGTAAAAGCCATTCGCCCGGCGGCTCCTGCGCCCACTCCGGCAGCGGCGCCAGCCAGCCAGGAAGCCAGCGAGCAGGAAGAAGGCCTGTTCCGCAAACTGGGCAAGAAGATTGCCTGCTTCTTCCGCGGCGACCAGCCGGAAAGCGAAGGCAGCACCAACCAGCGCAGCACCACCCGCGAGCGTACTGACGACCGTCGGCCCCAGGCCCGCCAGGATCGCCGGAAAACCCGCGTAGCCCGTGATGATCAGCGCAGTGGCGGTGGCAGCAGTAACCGCAACGGCAACGATCGCCGTCAGGGCGGTTCCCAGAACCGCAGCGACGACAACCGCAGCCGGAACCGCAACAACCGCAGCGACGACCAGTCCCGCAGCAGTGGCGGTCGCCAGGGTCAGCAGGACAAGTCTGCCGACAACAAAGGCGCGGATAACCGCGGAAACGACAACCGTCGCGATAACCGCCGGGATTCCCAGAACCGCAGCCAGAACCGTAACCGTCCGCAGCGGGATCCGAAGGACCAGAAAGACCAGAAGGAAACCCGCGACCAGACTGACAACCAGCAGCCGCAGCAGGCCAGCGACAAGCCGGCAGCCGATGACAAGCGCCGCAAGCCGCGTCGTCAGCGTAACCGGGACGGTTCTCCGGCCGAGGCTCCGGTGTCTACTCCGGCTGAGCGTAAAGCCGAGCGTAGCGAAAAGCACCAGAAAGACACCCAGCCGGAAAAAGCCGTCGAGCAGGATACTGCCGAGGTGAAAAAAGCTGAGGTAGCCAAGACCGAGGTGAAGCAAGAGGTTGCCAAGCAGCCCGAGAAGGCTCCGGCGGCTGAAGAAACCAAGCCTGCAGAGCCCAAGGCTGAAGAGACCAAGCCAGAAGCGGAAAAGGCTGAGGCGAAAGCTGAGCAGACTGAAAGCACCGAAGCCAAGGCCGAGGAAAAGTCTCAAGCCAGCGAAGACAAGCCGGCCCGCAAACCCCGCTCGGGCGGCCGCCCGCGCAAGCCCAAGGCTGCAGAAAAAGCAGAGAAGGCAGACAAGGCGGATAACGCTGACAAGCCGGAACAAGCCGACAAGGCAGAGACAGCTCCGGAAGCCACCAGCAAGCCGGCCGAAGCCGCTGAGCCTGCCAAGGCACCTGAAGCGAAAACCGAGCCCAAGGCTGAGGAAAAGGCTGAAGCCAAGCCAGAGCCCAAGCCTGAAGTGAAGGCCGAAGAAAAACCGGAAGCAAAGGCCGAGAAGGCGGAAGAGCCAGCTCCTGAAGCCCAGACCAAGCCGGAAGACGTACCGGTAACACCGGGCCGCGCTTACAATGATCCAAGAGAGGTCCGCAAGCGTCAGCGAGCGGCCGAAGAAGCTAAAAAGGCCGAAGCTGAAAAGCAGGCCGGGAGTAATTGATTATGCTGACCAATTCGGACATCGAAGCGCTGGAAGACATCCTCTTCGCCGAGCCCTGGGGCGACGACGCCCTGGACTTCTTCGGACTGCACGGGGTGGTATGCGCCAGCGTCGTTGGCCCGGTCAGCCTCGGGGTGGAAGATATCTTCCGCCTTGCCACCGGCGCAGATAACCTGCCCGATGGCGGGGTACCCGAGATCTTCGCTCACTGCGTGAACGAACTCTCGAGGGAAATGGCCCACCTGCTGGATATGGGCCAGTCGCTGGAACTCCCGGAGCCGGAAGACGGCGACCCCATGAACGCACTGGAAAACTGGTGCGCAGGGTTCGTAGACACCTTCCTGGATCACGAGGAAGAATGGCTCGAAGCCGCCGATGAAGAAGAAGTGGCAGACCTGATGGTGCCCATGCTGACACTGTCTGGCCTGTTCGACGATGAAGACTTCCAGAAAGTCCGCAACGACGAGAAACTGGCCAGCCGGATGGCAGAAGCCATCCCGGATTCACTGACCGATCTGTACCTGCTGTTCCACGCGCCGGATTAAACCCCGGCGCTGACCGGCTGCTTGAAATGATGCCAGACGGGCTCCAGCCCCTCTGGCATTTTTGTTATCTTGCCCAGCTCGCACCAGGGCGCACCGGGAAAGTGGAAATCACTGCCCTGCGATGCCAGCAGCTTCTCCCGCCTGGCCAGTTCCGCCACAAAGCCCAGATCACCACTGGACTGCCCGGAAACAGACACCTCGATACCTCGCCCCCCGGCTCTTCGGAAATCCGCCGTCAGCTCCCGCAACTTGGTCGCGGTCAGCTTGTACTTGCGGGGATGCGCCAGCACAGAGATCCCCCCGGCCCGCTCAATCCAGCCAACCACCTCGTCCAGTTCCGGCCAGCAGGCTTTCACATCACCCGGCTTGCCGGTACCCAGATAGCGCTTGAAGGCGGCATCCATTCGGGAGACCACACCCTCATCAATCAGCACCCGGGCAAAGTGGGGGCGGCCCGGAACATCCCCACCGGCATGGGCGGTGGCCTTTTCCAGTAATCCATCCACTTTCAGCTTGGACAGCTTGTCGGCGATCAACCGGGCACGCTGCCAGCGGTTGTCATGCTGGCGCGCCAGCGCTGCCAGGAAGTCGGCATCCTCGTGATCAAAATCCAGCCCGACGATATGAATGGTCTGGCTGCGCCATACGCAGGACAGCTCAGTGCCGTTAACCAGTGTCATCCCGTGCCCTGCAGCCGCCTGTCGCGCCGGCTCCAGGCCGTTGATCGTATCGTGGTCAGTCAGGGCCAGGTGGGTAACGCCCTGCTCTGCCGCGCGCTGAACCAGCTCCTCGGGAGCCAGCGCGCCATCCGACGCGGTGCTGTGGCAATGCAGGTCGATGCATGGAGTCTGGTGTTGGGGTATAGTCACGGGCATTCCTGTCATAAAACGTGGCCACAGTGTATCAGCCTTGGCCTGCGGGCCGTTACCCCGGCCCACGATAACCGGAGCACCCATGTATTACGCCATTATCAGTGAAGACATCCCGGACAGCCTGGCCCTGCGCAAACAGGCGCGCCCGGCCCACCTGGCCCGGCTTGAAGACCTCAAAAACCAGGGCCGCCTGCTGGTTGCCGGCCCGCACCCGGCCATCGACTCACCGGAACCGGGCGATTCCGGCTTTACCGGCAGCCTGGTAATTGCCGAGTTTGAATCCCTTGAGCAGGCACAGGCCTGGGCCGATGCTGACCCTTATGTGGATGCTGGTGTTTACAAGGAAGTGAAAGTGAAGCCCTACAAGGTCGCCCTGCCCTGAGCAGCATGAGCGGATTGTAACCCTCGGGCGCTTTTGAACCACGGCCATCCTGTGACAAAATTGGCGCCTTGATTTTCAGGCAAACTAAAGCAACAACCGTCAAACTCAGGGAAACCCGCCCGTGACACCGTTTCGTTTATTTCTCAGCTTACTGCTTATCATCAGCTCGGTTGCCGTGGCCCAGGCCCGAACGGTTTGGGTAGACGACAAAGTTTACCTGCCTGTCCGCACCGGCGCCGGCTCCCAGTTCCGCATTATCGAGAACGCAGTCAGCGGCACCCGCATGGAAGTGCTCGAAACCGGAGACGGCTACACCCGGGTACGCACCTCCAAGGGTAACGAAGGCTGGGTAGCCAGCCAGTATCTGAGCAACCAGCCTATCGCAGAAGACCGCCTGCAACAGGCAACCCGAGACCTTGAAACCGCCCGGACAGAACTGGCCCAGGCCCGGGAACAGCTCAATGCCGTTACCTCAGAGCGCGACAAACTGGAGAGTGCCGAAAGCAACCTGTCCAGCCGGTCCCAGCAACTGCAGACAGAACTGGAGCGCATCAAGAACATCGCCGCAGACTCCATTAACCTGGAGCGCCGCAACCGGGAGCTGCTGGAAGACAACCAGAAACTGCGTAACGACCTGGAAGTACTGACCGCCGAAAACGAGCGCCTGGAAGCCGGCAAAGAATCCGACTTCATGCTGCTGGGCGCCGGCCTGGTGTTTGCCGGCGTGCTGCTGGCACTTCTGGTGCCCATGCTCAAGCCTACCCGCAAGACCGACAACTGGGCCTGATCACCGGCCCTTCAAGTTCCAGTCCTGCAAACAAAAACGGCGGCCAGATGGCCGCCGTTTTTGGTTTTGCTTCCTGCCCCGGAATTACACCAGGGGCTTCTCGGAAACAATGATGCCGTTGTTATCGGCATAGACATACTGCCCCGGGTGGAACGTCACCCCGTGGAAGGTCACCGGAATGTTCAGGTCACCAATGCCACGCTTCTCGGTCTTGCGCGGAATGGTACCCAGCGCCTGAACACCCAGATGGGTCTTGCCGATCTCGTCTACATCGCGGATGCAGCCATAGATAACCAGCCCGGCCCAGCCGTTCTCAGCGGCTTTCTCGGCCAGCATATCGCCCAGCAGCGCATTCCGCTTTGAGCCGCCACCGTCAACCACCATCACCCGGCCGTTGCCCGGCAGGCCAACCTGCTCTTTTACGATGGAGTTATCTTCGAAGCACTTAACCGTTACGATTTCGCCGCCAAACTGGCGAACACCACCGTAGTTGTTGAAGCCGGCTTCCACCACCTGTACTTCCGGAAACTCGTCGCACAGATCCGGCGTAATAATATTGCTCACCTTGCTACTCTCCTTTTTCCGAAGCGTTCGTAATCAGTCAATCTTTTCGTCGGCCAGGAAGAACCAGGTATCCAGTACAGAATCCGGGTTCAGGGATACCGTATCGATACCCTCGTCCATCAGCCACTTGGCCAGGTCCGGATGATCCGACGGGCCCTGACCACAGATGCCGATGTACTTGCCGGCCTTCTTGCAGGCCTGGATAGCGTTGGACAAGAGGATCTTCACCGCATCGTTCCGCTCATCGAACAGGTGGGCAATGATGCCGGAATCCCGGTCCAGGCCCAGTGTCAGCTGGGTCAGGTCGTTGGAACCGATAGAGAAGCCATCGAAGTGCTCCAGGAACTGATCCGCCAGCAGGGCATTGGCCGGCAGTTCGCACATCATGATCACCCGCAGGCCGTTCTCGCCACGCTTCAGGCCGTTCTCCGCCAGCAGGTTCACCACCTGCTCGGCTTCGCCCACCGTACGCACAAACGGAACCATCACTTCCACGTTGGTGAGGCCCATCTCATTGCGCACCTTTTTCAGGGCACGGCATTCCAGCTCGAAACAGTCACGGAAGGTTTCGGAAATATAGCGGGACGCACCACGGAAGCCCAGCATCGGGTTCTCTTCGTCCGGCTCGTACAAAGTACCGCCGATCAGGTTGGCGTACTCGTTGGACTTGAAGTCAGACAGGCGAACAATCACCTTCTTGGGCGCAAAGGCTGCGGCCAGGGTGGAAATACCCTCAACCAGCTTGTCCACGTAGAAATCCACCGGAGAGGCGTAGCCTGCAATGCGCTTGTCTACGGTCTGCTTGATGTCACGGGGCAGGTTGTCGTAGTTCAGCAGTGCTTTCGGATGCACGCCGATCATCCGGTTGATGATGAACTCGAGACGGGCCAGACCCACACCTTCGTTCGGCAGCGCCTGGAAATCAAAGGCACGGTCCGGGTTGCCCACGTTCATCATGATCTTGAACGGAATGTTGGGCATGGAATCGACGGTGTTCTCACGCAGTTCGAAGTCCAGCGCACCCTCGTAGATCATGCCGGTGTCGCCTTCGGCGCAGGACACAGTCACTTCCTGGCCATCGTTCAGCAGCTCGGTGGCATCGCCACAGCCTACGACCGCCGGGATACCCAGTTCACGGGCAATGATCGCCGCGTGGCAGGTACGGCCGCCACGGTCTGTCACAATGGCAGACGCGCGCTTCATAACCGGTTCCCAGTCCGGGTCGGTCATGTCTGTTACCAGCACGTCGCCGGGCTGCACACGGTCCATTTCGTTAATACTGGTGATAATTTTCACCGGGCCACTGCCGATCTTGTGGCCGATACTGCGGCCTTCCACCAGCACCTTGCCGGTTTCTTTCAGCAGGTAGCGCTCCATAACGTTGGCAGACGCACGGCTCTTGACGGTTTCAGGGCGGGCCTGAACGATGTAGATCTTGCCGTCATCGCCGTCTTTGGCCCACTCGATGTCCATCGGGCGCTGGTAGTGCTTTTCGATGATCATGGCCTGCTTGGCCAGCTCTTCTACTTCCGCGTCGGTGATGGAGAAGCTGTTGCGCTCGTCGTGGTCTACCTTCACGGTCTCCACAAACTTACCTTCGCCGGGCTCGGAATGGTAAACCATCTTGATGGCCTTGCTGCCCAGGTTACGGCGCAGCACAGACGGACGGCCCGCTTCCAGGGTCGGCTTGTGTACATAGAACTCGTCAGGGTTTACCGCGCCCTGTACCACTGTCTCGCCCAGGCCATAGGAAGAGGTAATAAACACCACGTCACGGAAACCGGATTCAGTATCCAGGGTAAACATTACGCCGCTGGAAGCGGTTTCGCTGCGCACCATTTTCTGGATACCGGCAGACAGCGCCACCAGCTTGTGGTCAAAGCCGTGGTGAACCCGGTAGGAAATCGCACGGTCGTTGAACAGGGAGGCAAATACTTCTTTTACAGAAACACGAACTTGCTCCAGGCCAACCACGTTCAGGAAGGTTTCCTGCTGGCCAGCGAAAGAGGCATCCGGCAGGTCTTCCGCAGTCGCAGAAGAACGAACCGCAACCGCCATGGACTCATTGCCATCCCGGAGTTTCGCGTAGGCTTCTTTCAGGGCATTATCAAGAACGTCGGGGAACGGGGTGTCGATCACCCACTGGCGAATCTGTGCGCCAACCCGGGCCAGTTCGTTAACATCGTTAACGTCCAGGGCATCCAGGGCTTCATCAATGCGGTCTTTCAGGCCATCGGTGGCCAGGAATTCCCGGTAGGCGTGTGCAGTTGTTGCAAAACCGCCAGGAACGGTAACACCTGCATTGGCGAGATTACTGATCATTTCACCGAGGGAAGCGTTCTTGCCTCCAACACGGTCAACATCGGACATTCCCAGGTGGTCAAACCAGATAATGTAATCTTCCAAAGCGTGGTCTCCCTTGAGTCTGTGTGGCGCGGAGTCTCGAATATGGCGGCTATGATACTGTAAGCTGCGGGAATTACCTAGGGACTAGCCTAAAACTGAACGGAAAGAAATCATGAAAAGAACGGCTTTTTTTATCTCGGACGGCACAGGGCTGACCGCCGAAGCACTGGGCCACGCGCTGTTGGCACAGTTTGAAAAAATCGATTTCGAACGGGTAACCGTGCCCTATATTGACGACGAAGACAAAGCCCGCGAGATGGTCATCCGCATCAACAAGGCCGCTGAAGTGGATGGCGAACGGCCCCTGGTGTTCGACACCATTGTGAACAGCACCATCCGCGAGATTATCAGCGATGCCGAAGGCTTCATGATCGATATCTTCGGCACCTTCCTGAGCCCGCTGGAGCAGGAACTGAGTTCGTCGTCCTCTTACTCGGTGGGCAAGTCCCACTCCATCAACAACGAAGGCAGCTACGAGCGGCGCATCCATGCAGTCAACTTTGCACTGGATAACGACGACGGCGCCCGCACCCGCCACTACGACGAAGCAGACCTGATCCTGGTAGGCGCGTCCCGAAGTGGCAAGACGCCGACCTGCCTGTACCTGGCCCTTCAGTACGGCATCAAGGCCGCAAACTATCCGATCACCGAAGAAGACCTGGACGACCAGAAAATGCCGGCGGCCCTGCGGCCCCACAAAGAAAAGCTGTTCGGCCTGACCATCGACCCGGAGCGGCTGGCCACCATCCGTAACGAACGGCGGCCCAATTCCCGGTACTCGTCCATCCAGCAGTGCATGCACGAAATCGAAGAAATCGAGCTGATGTACAAGCGGGAACGCATCCCCTACCTGAACACCACAGCCTACTCGGTGGAAGAGATTTCAACCCGGATTATGGTAACCACCGGATTGAAACGTCACCGTTAAAGCTCCTGGATAGCCAGCCCCAGCCCTTCGGCAACTTCCCGGTTGTCCGGGCTGGTGACTACCGCCACGCTGGCGTTTTCCGGCTTCAGCCAGGTGTCTGCCACCCGGCGCAGCTCATCCATTGTCACGCCCAACACCCGCTCCCGGAACCGGGCACGCTGCTCCGGTGACCGGCCAAACAAGCCATTATGGAACGCATGGCGAGCCGCACCGGCCGGAGAACGGGGCCGGTCAAGCTGGCCGATCACGCCCAGAATAGCTTCTTCCAGGGATTGGTGATCATGCTGTTCGGTGCGCAGCCATTCGAGCGCCGCATCGAAATCATCCAGGGTTTCCGCCAGGCGTGGATCGCGGTACGAGAAGAACCGGAACACACCGTTCACACTGTCCTGCCCGGAACCACCACCGTAGGCGCCGCCCTTCTCACGAATAGCCCGGTGCAGGTAACCGTTACGCAGGAAGCCACCCAGTACCGTCAGCGCTGCTGCATCCGGATGGTCCACGGCAACAGTGCTGTAGGCCTTGGCGCAGAAGTTCACCTGGGTAGAGGTCAGCCAGGCTTCGCGGGTGTTGTAGTTCACCGGCTCCATGCTCCAGCTTTCGCTGGTTTCACCGCTGTCGTTCTGCCAGCAGGCTTTCAGGTCGTCCAGCATAGGCGCCAGCTGGCCATCTTCGCCAATCAGCAGGAACTGGCGACCCTGGTTGCGGATCTTGTCATGCAGCGCGGCCAGGCTGGCACAGAAATCCTTCAGGGCCTGTTCGTCTTTCAGGGACTTGTCCAGGGCCTTGGTACCCCGAATCCCTTCCAGGCCACCCAACCGGAACGTCAGCCAGGCGCCGGCGCTCAGACCCTGGGCGGCAGCACCCATGGCCAGTGCGTGGCCACTGCCGGTGACCGCCTGTTCGCGGCGGGCACGGGCCTGGGCCACGATTTCGCGGATGCGATCGTGCTCGTCAAACCGCACACCGGTATACACATCTTTCAGCAGGCGGGTCAGCGCCGCACTGTTGCGGGCCAGGGCCTTGCCGCTGAAGATCAGGTAGCCGGACATAGCCTGTACATCGTCAATCCGGCCCTTGGCGGTGAAGGATGCGCCAATGCCGCCGGATTCCGCGGAAATACGATCCTGCATCTGCAGGTAATCCAGGTCGCCACAACCCAGCTCGGAAATCAGGGTGGTGTAGTAAGGCAACAGCAGCAGTTCGTCTTTGCTCAGGGCCGGAAGTGGCAGGACTACCTGCTGGTACACCAGGCCGTTGGTGCCGCGGGCATACACCGTAGCGCCAATTTCAGCATCGTAACTGCCGACTGGCTCCGGCATCTGCAGAGGCACATCGTCCAGCCCTACCTTCGGCAGAATGGAATCGTCGTCTTTGCGCAGCTGGCGTTCTTCCAGCGCCTGTGCCCGCTCGACAATCTGCTGCACTTCGTCTTCGCTCAGGCTGGCCTTGCGCTTGGCCAGGGTTTCCCGGATCGCCTTCTGATGCTGGCTTTCCAGGTTTTCGTCCGGGCGCAGGGTCAGGGTTACCCGGTGCGGGTTATCCAACAGTTTGCGACGAATCAGGCCTGGCACGTAGTCCGGGTCTTTGATCTTTTCACGCAGGGTAGCCAGTACCGGCTCAAGGTCCAGCAGCTCCACCGGATCCCCGCCGTGCACCATGGGTGAAATCGCGTGCATGATCAGCTGCAAACCATAGGGGAAGCTGTCGCCGGCGATCTCGCGCTGATGCAGTTCCAACTGGTGCAGAATGGCTTCCAGCCGCTCCTGGCTGATGCCTTCATCGGCCACTTTCTGCAAGGTAGACTCCACCAGCTGCTCCAGCTCGGCACGGCGCTCCGGCTCACTACCTTCAATACCGCACACAAAGGTCATTTCCCGGTTGGAATCTTCCAGCCCGCACATGGGCGATGGCGCGTGGCCCAGATCGGTGGTTTCCAGCGCCCGCATCAGCGGCGATGCACTGTTTTCCAGCAAGACGGAAGATAGCAGCTGGCCTTCCAGGTTTTCCTGCAGGTCAAAGCTGTGGCCCAGCAACCAGCCCATCACAATGTGGGTTTTGTTCTCGGTGCCTTCGCCATCATTCACCGCATAGCCCTGCTCTACCCGCATAGGGGCGAACATGCGCTTTTCGTCCCGAACCGGCAGTTCGATGTCCAGCTTGTCGAACTGCTTCAGGGCCAGCTCTTCGAATTTCTCGTGGTGCTCACAGGCGGGAATATTGCCGTAGGTGGCAAAAATCGCGTTGCTCGGGTGGTAGTGGTGCTTGTAGAACTTCACCAGGTCATCGTAGCTCAGGTCTACGATGTGGTCCGGCTCACCGCCACTGTTGTAGTGGTAGGTGGTCGTCGGGAACAGGTGGCTGGTCAGGTTCTGCCACAGCTGGGAAGTGGGCGCACTCATGGCCCCCTTCATTTCGTTATAGACCACGCCCCGGTACACCAGGTCGCTGGACGGGTCGTCCGGCTTGTCGAACTCCAGGCGATGGCCTTCCTGGGCAAAGTCCAGCGGGTCGAGCTTGGAGAAGAACACCGAATCCAGGTACACCGACAACAGGTTGTCGAAGTCCTTGCGGTTCATGCTGGCGAACGGGTAGGCGGTCCAGTCGCTGCTGGTAAAGGCGTTCATAAAGGTGTTCAGGGAACGCCGGATCATCATGAAAAACGGGTCGCGAACGGGATAACGCTCACTGCCGCACAGTGCCGTATGCTCGAGAATGTGCGCAACACCGGTGGAGTCCATCGGGAAGGTACGCAGGGCTACGAAAAACACGTTCTCGTCGTTATCTGCCGCCAAGTGAAGATGGCGGGCACCGGTTTTCTTGTGGCGATACTCCTCAACCTCCAGGTTAAGGGTGCCAATCCGGTGACTGCGAATTTTCTCGAAAGCCGGATGGATTGCGTTGTCTGTCGCTGCAGCCATTAAAACGATCCTGTGTATTGAACAATTGGAGAATTACAGGGTAACACGTACTATCGGATATGATGCACGGAACGGACTCAACAAGGTAGCCTGCCGATTTATGACAGACCATACCCAGAAGCACATAGACTCTCCTGAAGTAGCCGCCTGGTGGGCCGAACGCCGCCGGTACCTGGAGCAGATCCGCAAAACACCGGAACTCAGACAGCAGTTTCGCAAGGAAGTTGCCCTCTACCTGCTGCGCCGCGCCCTGTGGTGTTACGGTTTCTTCCCCGTGGTGATCGCCTTCTGGCTGCCCTTTGTACTGTCCAGCTTCAACCCGGTGGTTATGGCCAACAGCCTGATCCCCATGCTGCAGGAGTTCGTTGCCTCCAACCCGGAACAACAGGCCACCACCCTGAGCACCCTGACCATCGCCTGGCTGTCCATCGGCAGCTTTTTCCTGGTGTTCGACTTCGTTCTGACCCCGTTCCGGTCACCCTATGAATATGAAGCCGATGTGTACATGAAGGCGTGGGAGCAGGTTAACCATGACCAGCTTCCGGACAAAGTGTGATTTGGCCAGCATTCTGACCAACTACAGGCGGTTTCTGTTACATAACGTTGCAGACAGTGGTTAAGATGAAACGATAACAAAAGCATCCGGAACGTATGGATCACGAGGTTTCATCATGGTCGATTTCAGACCACTGCTGTTCATCAACGCGCTTGCCCTAATGCTGCTGGTTACCGCCGGATTTGCCTCGGTACGCAAAGACATCACCCTGCCCGTAGTCCAGGCGCCCGAGGTGGAAGCCGTCATTACCAAAGCCAGTGCAGAGCCAGGCCCGGAGCCCGCCGAAACCCCGGAACCGGTCTTTGCCGATGCAGAACCCGAACCTGAGCCCGAACCAGAGCCTGCCCCGCAGGTTCAACCCGAGCCGGCCCCGGAACCCGAACAGCCCCTGATTGCCGAACCCTTCTCGGTTGAACCCATGGCCGAAGAGCCGGAAATGCTTGCCATGGCCGAGCCCGTAGTTGCAATCTCAGCCCCGGCTGCCACGCCGGCACCAAAGGCCGAACCCGAAACTGCCGCCAAACCTGCCCCGGAGCCCGAACCGGCCACCACCGGCAAGCTGGTACTGCGCTCCAACGTGGTGGGCGATGTGGTCACCATTAACGGCCGCAACTATGGCGCCACCCGCCTGGACCTGGAACTGGACCCCGGCCGTTACGACGTCACCATTGCCAAGCCCGGCTACCAGCCCTGGACCAATTCGGTGGCCCTGAAAGCCGGCCAGCAGATGACCCTGGTTGGCCAGCTCGAAGAACTCACCCGCGTTGAATTCCGCAACGGCCAGTGGCTGGGTGGCGTTAAAACCGGCGATGGCACTTACGAAGACGATACCGGCCTGCGTTACGAAGGCCACTTTATCGATGGCAAGTTCCATGGCGAAGGCACCGCCTGGTATCCGGATGGCAGCCGCTACAACGGCCTTTTCGAACGCAACGAATTCCACGGCAAGGGCACCCTGGCCCGGGCCAACGGCGACACCCTGACCGGCAACTGGGCCCAGGGCAACCTGCACGGACAGGGCTCCCTGACCACCACCGGCGGTATGCTTTATGTGGGCGGCTTCCGCAATGGCGAGTTCCACGGCCAGGGCGCACTCACCTACCCCGATGGCCGCACCTATGAAGGCGAATTCTCCAATGGTGAATTCCACGGCCAGGGCACAGAAATTTTTGCAGACGGGAAGAAGTACGATGGGCAATACATGGAAGGAAAATTCCATGGCAAGGGGCTGCTGCGCAACCCCAACGGAAGCTCCATCGAAGCCACTTTCCGCCACGGTGAACCCTACGGACAGGTTCGCCTGACAACCGCAGCCGGCGAAATATTTACCGCCCGCTCAACGGAACCCGGTGTGTGTTATCGGGAAAAAAGCTATCGGGCCACCCAGTGCCCGCAACTGGAAGGCTGGTAATCAAAAACCCGGTCGCAGCACCCACGCGTCAGCAGTAACAGGTTGAGGAAGTGACATGCCAATCAAGAATGCTCTGCTTGTGGACGACTCCAAGGTAGCCCGGTTTGCCCTCAGCAAACTGCTCGAGAGTCGTGACATGGAAGTGAACATGGCAAGCTCTGCCGAGGAAGCCCTGGACTTCCTGAAAAACAACGGCCGCCCGGATGTGATCTTCATGGATCACCTGATGCCCGGCATGAACGGCGTAGAGGCCACCAAGGCCATCAAGGGCAACCCGGACACCGCCGGCATTCCGATTATCATGTGCACCTCCAAGAAATCCTCCGATTTCACGGATGAAGCCAGGAACTTCGGCATCTACAGCATCCTCACCAAGCCGCCCCAGACCGAGCGCCTGGAGCTCGCCCTGCAGGAGCTGGCCAACGACGTAGAGCACGGCACCCTGCCGGAGCCACCCGCCGAGATGGAATCCGCCGAGGTCGAGCCGAAATCCGAGATCAACCTGAACGGCCACGCCGGTGCCGATGTGGTGCCGCTGACCAGCGACCTGATCGAACAGATTTCCCGCTCGGCGGTTAAAACCCACATCAACAATCGCCTGCACGAGCTGCTGAGCGACCTGTTTGATGAACAGTACGACCACCTGAAACGGGCCCTGGACGACTCCCGGAGCAAGCAGGAAGCCGAGCTGGAAGAACGCCTGAACGCGCTGTCTGCCATGGTAGACGAGCGCACCCGCAACCTGCGGGACGACGTAGCCGCCGAGGTGAACATCAACCTGGGCCGGGAACTGTCGGCCCTGAAGAAAGAACTCTCGAAAACCGCCGGCTTTACCCCCGATCACATGGCCGAGCTGAAAGACCACATCACCAATGTGCAGACCATCGACACCGAGTTCTGGCAAACCCTGCAGTCTGAAGCCATTCAGCAGGCCCACGAAATCTCCCGTGAAACCGCGGAAGACATCGCCCAGCGCACCATCGACCTGTACGCATCCCAGCAGCGCTCCGCCAACTCCCGCATGTACACGCTGGGCCTGGCCGTGAGCCTCGGCATTTTCAGTGTGGGTATTGCCTGGCTGTCAGGCCTGTTCGGCGTTTAACGCCGCACGTACCTGACGCCAGTCGCCGGGGGTGTCGACATCCTGTTGCGCCCCGGCAATCTCTACCCGGCCGGCTCCCGCACGGTTCAGGATAACGCCCGCTCCGGCATCCCCTTCCAGCTGAAATACCTGCGGCCAAAGGGCCCTCGGAATCCACGCCGGCACTCCCGTTCTGCGCCCGTAACTGGCCCCCAGGGCTTTTTCCGGGTTATCCCGGGCCTGCCGGGCCAGCTGCTTCAGGCCGTCAACATCCAATAACGGCTGATCTCCCAACACCACAAACACACCCAATGCCCGCGGCCCCAGGGCGGCCACACCCGCCTTCAGGGATTCCGCCAGCCCGGCCTGCCAGTTGTCGCACACAATCCAGCTTGCCGGCTGCCTGTAGCAGCGAAAACGTACCAGTGGATATCCTGCACCGGCCACCACCGTAACCTGAGCCGACAACTGCCGGGCCTGGCCAATGGCGTTATCCAGCAACGTGCCCCGCCCCGGAACCCGCAACAACTGTTTGTAATGCCCCATACGGGAGGCACGGCCCGCCGCCAGCACCAATGCCGGAAACTGCTGATCGTTAGAACGAGGGTTGATGGTTAAGATGCCGGATTCCTTAATAGCGTGGATAGCTGCAGTAAACTGCTGAATCACGCGATTTTTGCTAGAATTCCGCCACCATGCAACCAAATCAGCCGGACCATTCATGAACCACCTCTTTGTCGACAACCTCACCGTGATTGACTTCGCCTACCTGGACCCAAGCCGGGGCCTTGTGGGTGAAAGCTGGATTGCCGACGTGGTTCTGGGCGGCGAACTGGACGAACAGGGCATGGTGTTCGATTTCAGCCTGGTCAAACGCACCATCAAACGGGTGATCGACGAGCGGGTAGACCACCGTCTGGTGATCCCCCGTGGCTATGAAGGCCTGCACTGGGACGAAGAAACCCCGGACACCTTTATCTGGGACCTGACCGACGGCAGCCGCATCGAACACCGCTCACCGGATGAAGCCGTGGTGTGGCTGTCCTCAGACCGCGTAGTCCCCTCGGCCGTAGCCGCCCTGCTGGAAAAAGAACTGATGGCAGTGCTGCCCGGCAACGTCACCTCCGTGGAAATCAACCTGCGGGAAGACGTGATTGAAGGCGCTTACTACCACTACGTACACGGCCTGAAGAAACACCTGGGCAACTGCCAGCGCATCGCCCACGGCCACCGCTCCCCCATCCGCATCGACCGCAACGGCCACCGGGACTACGACCTGGAAAACCGCTGGGCCAAACTGTGGAAGGATATCTACGTAGGCACCGAAGAAGACGTAACCCGCCGCTTTGTAGGCTACGACGGCGCGGCGTACATCACCTTCGAATACGAAGCCAACCAGGGCGAATTCGCCCTCACCCTGCCGGAAAGCCGCGTGTACATGCTGGATACCGACACCACCGTAGAGCTGATTGCCGCGCATATTGCCGACACGCTGAAGGCAGAGTTTCCGGAAGACGAGATTCGGGTGAAGGCATATGAAGGCGTGGGCAAGGGAGCGATTGCTGCCCGCTAGAGGACCAGGGGGCAGCCCCCAGGGGTCAGACTCCCCAACGGGGGTCTGACCCCTTTTAACTCGGAGAATCGGGAGAACTTCGGGGTCACTTCAGAACTGGGGGTCAGACCCCCGTTGGGGAGTCTGACCCCGGGGCTAAATTCCAGGCACAAAAAAACCGCCCGAAGGCGGTTTTTTTGATGGCTATCCGGTGGACTAAACCGTCAAGCCGTATTGGCGTCCCCTAGGGGGTTCGAACCCCTGTTGCCGCCGTGAAAGGGCGGAGTCCTAGGCCACTAGACGAAGGGGACTAGAAATTGGTGGAGCCAAGCGGGATCGAACCGCTGACCTCAACACTGCCAGTGTTGCGCTCTCCCAGCTGAGCTATGGCCCCTCAACGGATGCGTATATTAAGGATCCGCCCCTAGGCCGTCAACACCCGATTTCGCTTTTTTTAAAGTTTTTTGAACATCCCTGTTCACATCGTTCAATTATCCGACAAACCGCTTATTAAATACCCAAAGCGGCGTATTCTTTCTCTACTTTCTTGGTTTCTTTCTTGGAGAAACCACCCATTACGTCCAGCGCGGTGCGCAAACGGGCGCGGGTCATGTCCGGGCCAAGCAGGGCCATGGAGTCCATCACCGACCAGGAATTGGGCGTTCCGGCAATGGCCACGAAGATCGAGAACATGAAATCCCCCATCTTCAGGTCCATGGCCTTGGCCAGGGCCTTGATGTCGGCAAAGATGGTTTCCTTACTCCAGTGGCGCTGGGCCTCCAGTTTCCACAGGGTGAACTGCAGCACCCGCTTGACCTGGGCTTCTTCCAGCTTGTTGTGGGCGAAGTCTTCCGGCTTCAGGTTCAGCATGCCGCTGAACATGAACTGAGCCATGGGGGCTACGTCAGAGAACACCTCTGCCCTGCCCTTGATGTGCGGCACCAGCGCTTGCAGGTCGTCACGGTTGAACCACCACTGGTGCATCCGCTCCATGAACTGCTCGTCGCTCAGCTCATCACGAATCCACTGGCCGTTCAGCCAGCGCAGCTTCTCTACATCAAACACCGGGCCACCGAGAGACACACGCTGGATGTCGAAGTTCTCGATCATCTCATCCAGGGTGAACTTCTCGCGCTCGTCCGGCATGGACCAGCCCATGCGGCCCAGATAGTTTGTGACCGCCTCCGGCAAAAAGCCCATGCGCTCATAGAAGTTGATGCTGGTTGGGTTCTTGCGCTTCGACAGCTTGCTCTTGTCCGGGTTACGCAGCAGCGGCAGGTGGCAAAGCTCCGGCATGTCCCAGCCAAAGTACTGGTACAGCAGCTTGTGCTTGGGCGCGGAGTTGATCCACTCCTCACCCCGCAGCACATGGGTAATGCCCATCAAATGGTCATCCACCACGTTAGCCAGGTGGTAGGTAGGCATGCCGTCGGATTTCAGCAGGATCTGGCAGTCCACCTGGGCCCAGTCAATTTCGATGGTTCCCCGGAGCATGTCCTGGATCTCGCACACACCTTCATCCGGCACCTTCATGCGGATAACGTAAGACTCACCGGCATCCAGGCGGCGCTTCACTTCGTCTGCCGGCAACTCCAGATCACCCTTGATACCCGGGTTCAGGCCCTGGGCCTTGCGCTCTTCGCGGATGGCATCCAGTTCTTCCGGGGTGCGGAAGCAATAGAAGGCATGGCCGGCAGTTACCAGGTCTTCTGCGTACTGGCCGTACATGTGCTTACGCTCAGACTGGCGATAAGGGCCGTGGGGGCCGCCCACATCGGGGCCTTCATCCCAGTTCAGGCCCAGCCAGCGCAAGGCCTTGAGAATATCCTGCTCGGATTCCGCAGTGCTGCGGGCCTGGTCCGTGTCTTCAATGCGCAGAATGAACTGGCCACCGTGCTGGCGTGCAAAACACAGGTTGAACAGGGCCACGTAGGCGGTACCAACGTGTGGATCGCCAGTGGGCGACGGGGCAATTCGGGTGCGTACTGTCATGAAACCATCCTGAAAATAAGTGGCCGATTTATAAAGGGCGCATTATAGCGGCCATGGGGCGGTTTCGCATGATCGGCTTTGCACCAACTGCCGTTAATGTAATATTATAACGTTTCAGAACATCATCAGGATTCAGTACCATGAAACGCAGCACCCTCTCTCTCGCCCTTGGCATGGCCGCGGCCGTTACCGCCTTTCCGGCCTCTGCCGCCAACGTTGTTACCTCCATCAAGCCTCTGGAACTGCTGGTGAAAGCGGTGGCCGGCGACAGCGTGCAGGTTTCAACCCTGGTACCTGCCGGCTCCAGCCCCCACAACTACACCATGAAACCCTCCCAGCGCCGTGCCCTGGAACAGGCCGACGCCATCTTCTGGGTTGGGCCGGAGATGGAAACCTTCCTCAGCCGCCTGCTCGGTGGCCATGAATTTGACGGCAGGGTGGTGGCCTTTACCGACGTGCCGGAAGGTGAAGACAATCATCACGAAGATGAACACAGCGGCCACGATCACCACGACGACCATGGCCACGACCACGGAGACGGCGAAGACCCGCACATCTGGACAGACCCGCAACTGGCCCTGGACATGGCACGGGACATCCACGCCAGACTGGTCACGCTGGAGGATATGAAGAAAGAAGAACTGGACGCCAACCTGGCCCGGTTCGAGCAAGACCTGAATGCAGCAGAACAGGACATCAAAGCCAGCCTGGCACCGCTTCAGGGCATCAGCCTGTTCGCTTACCACAGTGCCTTCGAGCGCTTTGCCGAGCACTATGAACTGCAGCTAGATGGCGTGCTCACCCTGAACCCGGAGCTGTCCCCCGGCGCCCGGCATATTGCCGAAGTGCAGGACAAACTGCGCCAGGCCAACCAGCCGTGCCTGCTGACCGAACCCCAGTTCAACCGCCAGTGGTGGCGTTCCATTACCGAAGGCCTGGACGTGACCTTCAGCACCTGGGACCCGCTGGCCACCGATATCGAATCGACCAGCGAAGGCTACATCCAGTTCCAGCAATCCATTGCGGACGCTGTACTGGAATGCCTACCAGACCAGGCTCAGCATTAACGGAATAGTGACCATCGCCAGCAAGGTCTGCCCGCTGATGATACCCGCCATCAGCGGCGCATCACCGCCCAACTGGCGTGCCAGGATGTAAGCCGAGGTGGCGGTAGGCAACGCTGCCAGCAACACCGCCACCTGCACCAGCAAACCACTCATTCCCAGCGCCCAGGCCAGCCCCACCACCATGGCGGGGAAGGCCAGCAGCTTCAACCCGGACGACACCAGGAACGGTGCCGAAGCTCCTCGCAAGGCGCTGAGCTGCAAGCCTGCGCCGACTGTCATCAAGCCCATGGGCAGCGCCAGGTTACTCAGGGGTGCCAGAATACCCGCCAACAGCGGATGGAAACCGATCTGGAACCAGCTCCAAAATACCCCCAGCACCGAGCCGACAATCAGCGGGTTGGTCACAATCGCCCGCAACACCTGAACCACGCTGACCTTGTCCTGCCCCGCCACCAGCGAGAACATCAGAATGCACAGCAGGTTCAGTAACGGCACCATAATGGCCACCGCTATGGCCGTCAGCGACAGCCCGTCATCCCCCAGCAGCATTCCGCCTGCCGCCAGGCCCACGTAGGAGTTAAAGCGAATAGCGCCCTGATACACCGAGGAAAACACCGGCCCGCTCCAGCGCCAGAACAGCTGAACTGCCACCAGCACGGCCGTCATCGCCAGCAGCATGGCCACAATCAGCAGCGCAGTGTCGGCATAGGCCGAGGCCGGCAACCTGGCCTGCCCCAGCTTGAACACCAGCATGGCCGGGAAAAGAATGTAATAGGTGAAGCGCTCCGCCTGGGGCCAGAAATCCCCGCCCGGGAAGTTAAGCCGCCGTAAAACATGGCCCAACATGATCAATACGAAAACCGGAAACAGGGCCTGTACAACTACCGGCATGCCATCATCCTTTTAACCGTTGCCATTTTGCTCTTTGGGGGTTAGATTCAGCCTATAGCATCCTATAACGGACTGATTCGAACAACGTGAACAGCCAGATTTCCTGTATTCACACATCCTCTTTGGCACTGCGGTCTTCCTCTGCGAACACCGGCAGGGCTGCTATCCGCCTCTGATTTCGCTGAATCCACCTTACAACCCTTCCGGATTCAGCGCTTAAAACCAAACATTGTTGAACCATTTTTCCGGAGATTTCTATGTCTGAATTACCCTCTATTACTGTTGCCGAAGAAGATTACAACCGCCTGAGCACCCTGCTCGAGCGCATGGCCGGCAAGTCCGACGTCGCCGACGGCCTGGAAGACGAACTCAGCCGGGCAGACCTCGTGCCCCTGGCAGAAATGCCCGAAGGCGTGGTCACCATGAACTCGCTGGTGCGCTTTGTGGATGAAGACGCCGGCAAAGAACACGAAATGATGCTGGTTTACCCACACGAAGTGGGCAATGCAGACCACAAGGTTTCCATCCTGGCCCCGGCCGGTGCCGCCATGCTGGGCCTGAGCATTGGCGACAGCATCGAATGGCCCATGAAAGGCCGCAAGCCCATCCACCTGAAGGTGGTGAGCGTTACCCGCGGCGCATAGGCAATTTCCTTTACAAATGTCATAAATTGATATTTCTCCAAATGGCCAGCGGCCTCCGGTGTTAGCCTGAAAGCAAGCTAACGAGACCATCAGGAGGCCGTATGACCGAACAGCGCCACGAAGACTGGGACCCAAGAGCCGCCAGCGTACAGAAAGACCAGATCCGCGCGTACGACGACATGCGCGAACGCTGCCCCGTGGCCTGGAGCGACTACCAGCAATGGACGCTGTTCCGCCATGCAGACGTGATGGCCGTACTGGAAGACCACGACACCTTCAGCAACGCCGTGTCTGCCCACCTGTCCGTTCCCAACGGCATGGACCCGCCCGAGCACACCCCCTATCGCAAAGTGATCGAACCTTACTTCGCCCCGGAACCCATGGCCCGGTTCGAACCAATTTGCCGTGAGATTGCCCGTGGGCTGGTAAGCCAGTTGGCCAAGGGGGAAACCGTGGATGTGGTCGATGCCCTCAGCCGCCCCTTCGCCCTGCATATCCAGTGCGCCTTCATGGGCTGGCCTGAACGCCTGCACGAACCCCTGGCGGAATGGGTACGCAAGAACCACCGCGCCACCCTCGCCCGGGATCGGGACGCCATGGCCGCTGTGGCCCGGGAATTCGACGACTACATTACCGACATGCTTGAAACCCGCCGCCAGGCTGGCGACCAGGCGCCGGATGACGTCACCACCTCGCTGATGCGCGAACAGGTGAATGGCAAACCCATGACCGATGACGAACTGGTCAGCCTGATGCGCAACTGGACCGTGGGCGAACTGGCCACCATCTCCGCCTCCGTCTCCATACTGCTGAACTACCTGGCTCAGCACCCAGCCTTAATGGCCGACCTGAAAGCCGCACCGGAGCTGCTACCCGAAGCCATCGACGAAATCCTGCGGATGGACGCCCCGCTGATCTCCAACCGCCGGGTAACCACCCGCGAAGTCGAAATCGGCGGCCGCACCATTCCTGCCGGCGAGAAAATCACCATCCTCTGGGCCTCCGCCAACCGGGACGAAGCCGAATTCGGCAACCCGGACAGCTACTGCCCACACCAGAACGCCAACAAAAACCTGCTCTACGGCGCCGGCATCCACGTATGCCCCGGCGCCCCCCTGGCCCGGATGGAGCTGAGTGTGTTCATGGAGGAATTCCTGAAACAGATAGACTCCGTGCAGATTCCAGAAGGCCAGGCACCAGAGAGAGCCATGTTCCCCACTGGCGGCTTCAACCATTTGCCGTTGATATTCAGTGGGGAGTAGACCCCCAGTAACTTTGGTGTTGCTCGGGGGCCAGCCCCCAATTAGTCAGTGCGCCAAGCCTGGCAGGCTACAAAGGGGTCGTACCCCCAACGGGGGTACGACCCCACCCTTCTGCCAGCGCCATTTATCTTCCATTGGGGCAGACCCCGAATACAAAAAAGCCGCGCCGGGTTTGGTACCAGGCGCGGCTTTTTGATTGCGGGTGCTATCAGTCTTCGATAAACACCAAGCTCTCTTCGGAACCGGCTGCGTCCAGACGACCCAGGGGCTGAAGCTCCAGGCCCTGCTCGCGAGCCTTGGCTTCGAAGGCTTCGCGGCTGCTTTCAGCTACGCTCACCATCAGGCCGCCACTGGTTTGCGGATCGCAGAACAGCAGCTTGTCGGCCTCGGTCATGCCGGAGATCGCCTTGCCGAACGCTGCCGCGTTGCGGTGGGTGCCGCCCGGGATGCAGTCGGCATCAATGTACGGCTGCAGGTTTGGCAGGGTCGGAATCGCCTTGCGGCTGACCGTAGCCTTCAAACCACTGCCCCGGCAGATTTCCAGCAGGTGACCGGCCAGGCCGAAGCCGGTTACGTCGGTCATCGCATTCACGCCGTCAATCTGTGCGAATACCTCGCCCACCTTGTTCAGGGTAGACATGTTCTGCACCGCAACGGCCAGGTCTTCCGGCGTTACCTTGCCCTTCTTGGAGGCACTGGTCAGAATGCCCACGCCCAGCGGCTTGGTCAGATACAGCAAGTCGCCCGCCTTGGCGGTGTCGTTGCGGATAATGCGATCAACCGCCACCTGGCCAGTCACCGCCAGCCCGAAAATCGGCTCCGGGGAATCGATACTGTGGCCACCGGCCAGGGCAATGCCTGCCTCGGCGCATACGGCACGGCCGCCATCAATCACCTTCGCGGCAATCTCTGGCGCCAGCTCATTCACCGGCCAGCCCAGAATCGCAATCGCCATCACCGGCTTGCCGCCCATGGCGTACACATCACTGATGGCATTCACCGCCGCAATCCGGCCGAAATCGTACGGGTCATCCACCACCGGCATAAAGAAATCGGTGGTGCTGATCACGCCAATCCCGTTACCGATATCCGCCACCGCGGCATCATCCCGGCTGCTGTTACCCACCAGCAGTTTCGGATCATGAAAATCCGGCATATCGGTGTGCAGAATCCGGTCCAGAACATCCGGCGCAATCTTGCAACCACAGCCCGCGCCGTGGCTGAATTCCGTCAACTTGATAGACAAAGCGTCTTCCTTCTTTGGGTTGAAGCAACTTGGTTATCCTCTCAATACGCAACAGTCTACAATGCGGCCTACTCCCCGGCCAATAAAACCACCGGGGTCTGACCCCTCAAATTTTATCCGCCGAAACGGATAACCCTCCCCCTGGGGTCTGACCCCGAACTTTTTATCCCGCTGAGAGGATAAATCGACTTTATCCCCTTCAGGGTATATGGTTGAGAAAATCCGCTTAAGGGGATAAGTGTGAGAATCACATCACCGGAAATGCTGGCGCAGGCATTGAAGAACATCAGGAAGGAACGTCAGCTCAGCCAGAGCGTGGTTGCTGATAACGTTGGCCTGAAACAGGCGACCATATCTGGCTTCGAGAACAAGCCGGAGGCGTCTCGGGTTGAAACGCTGTTCAAGCTGCTTACCGCCCTCGATCTGGAGCTGCACCTGAGCGAGCGCGATGCAAAAAATGCCGAGGCTGGCTGGGACCAGGAGTGGTGAGATGTCACAACTGCTGGTAGCGCTCAACGGAATTGAGGTTGGCATTCTTGAAAAGGCCCGCTCCGGCGCGATGACTTTTCAGTACCTGAAAGAGTGGGTAAACCGGCCTGGCGCGCGGGCTATCTCGTTATCCTTGCCGCTCACACTTGCACCCTACAAGGGTGAGAAAGTCTATAACTTCTTCGACAACCTGCTGCCGAATTCCGATACCCTTCGAGCCCGCATGCAAGCTCGCTTTCGTGTTGCCAGCAGTCACCCCTTCGATCTCCTTGCCAGCGTGGGCAGAGACTGCATTGGGGCCATTCAGCTATACCCCAATGGCATGGTGCTCCCTGACGTTACACAAACCAGGGCCAGGCCGCTGACCAACCGGGACATCGAGAACCTTCTGGCAGGCTACCAGGATGCGCCGCTGGGTATGGCCAAAGATCACGATTTCCGCATATCACTGGCCGGCGCTCAGGAGAAAACCGCACTGCTGTGGCACCAGAATCAATGGCAACTTCCTCTGGGTTCGACGCCCACCAGCCACATCTTCAAACTACCGATTGGTTTTCTCGAACACAGCAACATTGATCTGCACGAAAGCAGCGAGAACGAATGGCTCTGCCTTCAGATTCTCAAAGCCTTCGGCCTGCCAACCGCCAACGCAGACCTGGCGCGTTTCGGGAACCAAAGCATCCTGATTGTCGAACGTTTTGACCGGAAATGGTCAAGTGATCTTTCCTGGCTGATGCGTCTGCCCCAGGAAGACTTCTGCCAGGCACTGGGCATTTCGCCCGCGCTGAAATACGAAAGCGATGGCGGGCCAGGTCTTCGGCAATGCATGAAGATTCTTGAAGGCTCACAAAATGCCCGTCAGGATCGGGACAGGTTTTTCAAAACCCAGCTCGTGTTCTGGCTTCTGGCCGCCATCGATGGCCACGCCAAGAACTTCAGTCTGTTCCTTGAACCCGGCTCGGCCTACCGCATGACGCCACTGTACGACGTCATTTCCGCCTATCCGCTGATGACTCAAGGAAGCCTGGCACCGGCACGCGCTAAGATGGCCATGTCTCTCAAAGGCCGCAATCGCCATTATCACTGGGCCAGAATGCTTCCCCGGCACTTTCTCTCAACTGCAAAGGCCATGGGCTTTTCGCCGACGCGGGCCGCCGCCATAATGGAAGAAACGGTGGCTCAAACCGAAGCCGTCATCGAATCCGTCAACGCGCGGCTACCCAATGGATTTCCGGCGAAAGTAGCTGACCCGATTCTCACCGGCCTTCGAGCACAAGCCCAGAAAGTGGGGTCTGACCCCGATCATTTTATCCCTTTCAACGGATAAGCCGAATCTCCTCCGCACAAACAGGAACCACCATGAACCACAAAGGCCCCGCCACCCGCATCATCCACAACCGCCGCCACAAGGATCAGTTCGGCAGCCCCTACTCGCCGGTGTACAACACCACCACCTACCGGTTCGAGAACACCGCCGCGTTGCTGGATGTGATTGAAGGGCGCAGCGAAGGCAACCTGTACACGCGCTGGGGCACCAACCCGAGCATTCGTGAACTGGAACAGGGACTGGCCGGGCTGGAGCAGGCGGAAGCGGCGCTGGCGTTTGGCTCGGGTATGGCGGCGATTTCTGCAACGCTGCTGGCCCACGGTCGCAAGGGAATTGTCTGCGTGGGGGACCTTTACGGCGGCACCCAGGAATTGCTTAAAAATCACTGCATGGCCCTGGGCATTCCGGTCACCTTCCTGTTCCGTGAAGAACAGAACCGGCTGGCCGACGAACTGGGCGAACCGGGCAAGCTGGTGTATTTCGAAACCCCGGCCAACCCGAACATGGCCATTCTGGACATTCGCGCCATCGCAGAAACCGCCCACCAACACGGCGCCCTGGTGGCGGTAGACAACACCTTCGCCAGCCCAATCAACCAGCAACCGCTGGTACTGGGGGCAGATCTGGTACTGCACAGCGCCACCAAATACCTGAGCGGCCACAGCGACATCACCGCCGGCGCCCTGATGACCTCAGCCGAACTGGCCAAACCGGTAGCCGCCTGGCGCAAAAACCTGGGCCAGCTGATCGCCCCGGAAACCGCCGCCCTGCTCTCCCGCAGCCTGCGCACTCTGCCGGTACGAATCCGCCAGCACAACGAAAACGCCATGGCGGTAGCTGAAGCCATGGAACAGCACCCGAAAATCACCAAAGTGCACTACCCCGGCCTGCCCTCCTTCGAAGGCCACGACCTGGCCCAACAGCAGATGACCGGCTTCGGCGGCATGCTCAGCATTGAAGTGGAAGGCGGCCAGCAAGCAGCCGAAAAGGTGGCAGATTCCCTGAAAATCTTCCTGCTCGCCACCAGCCTGGGCGGCGTCGAAAGCCTGGTCAGCCAACCCAGCGCCACCAGCCACCACGGCCTGAGCCGCGAAGAACGCCTGAAACGCGGCATCGGCGACGGCATGCTGCGCCTGTCCGTAGGCCTGGAAGATGCCGAAGACCTGATCGCCGACCTCACCCAGGCCCTTTCCTGATTCGGGGTCAGACCCCCGATAAATTATCCTCCGGAGCGGATTTTTATCGGCGGGTCAGACCCGCCACCGATCACCGGCTAACCAAAAAATCCGCCAACCGGCGGGTCATAAACCCAGGCAACAACTTGTTGGTAAACCACAACCCCCGGGCCCGCCAGCCCGGGATCACCATAAAGCGCCGGGCCTCAATGCCCTTGCGAATCCGCCGAACCGCGTAATCCAGCGGCAGCGTACCCGCCATAAGTTTCAGGGCTTCCGTCTGTTTCGGCCGGTTCAGCCGCTCCGCTGCCACCATCGGCGTTTCCACCTCTGGCGGGCACACCACGGTTACATCAATCCCCTTCTGCGCCAGCTCAATCCGCAACACCTCCGCCAGCCCAACCACCCCGTATTTCGAAGCGCAGTAAGCCGCATACCCGTAACAGCCCACCAGCCCGGCCATGGAAGCAATCAGCACCAACTGCGAGCCGGATTTCAGATGCGGCAGCGCGCCGGCCACCACATTGCGGGAACCAACCAGGTTAATGTTGATCACCCGGGCGTAGGTGTCGTCATCAATCGCCTCGAAATCCGCCGCCACACAAATGCCGGCGCAGTGAATCAACACATCGGGCTCAGCCTCCCGTGCGGCCTCCGCAAACACCTCCCGCACCTGCTCCGGCCGGGTGACATCCACCGCAAACGCCCGCACCTTGTGCGCCCCGGCAAGCGCCGAAAGCTCCGCCACCGCCTGCTCCGCCGGCTGCACATCAAACAAAGTCACCGCTGCGCCCGTGCGCAAATAACTCCGCGCCAGCTGCAACCCGATACCACTGGCCCCGCCGGTAATAAAAACCTGTCGACTCATAAAACCCACACTCCGCTCATTGAACTTGTTATTCCGGTAAACTTACCAACCCACCCCGCCACAAACCTTGGCCCAACCGACACACTGCGGGGGTCAGACCCCCGATACATTTGGCCACACGAAATGTACTGGGGGTCTGACCCCGAATTGGAGATGAGACTATGAGCAACACACTGACAGCCCTGTTTAACGTCGAGAAGCCCATCATCCAGGCGCCGATGGCGGGGGTTCAGGATTATCGGCTGGCGGCGGCGGTTTCGAATGCCGGTGGGCTCGGGTCTTTGCCTTGTGCAATGCTGGGGGCGGAGGCTTTGCGGGAGGAGCTTAAGGCGTTGAATGAAGCCACCAACAAGCCCTACAACCTGAACTTTTTTGCGCACACTCCACCCGAGCCCAACGAGCAGCAAGAAGCCAACTGGCGGCAGGCGCTGGCGCCCTATTACAAGGAATTCGGCATTGATACTGCCAGCATCACCGCCGGCCCGGGGCGTATGCCTTTTAATGAAGAGTCCGCAGCGATTGTGGAAGAGTTTCGCCCCGCCGTGGTGAGTTTTCACTTTGGCCTGCCGAAGCCGGAACTTCTGGAGCGCGTCAAAAAAGCCGGTGCGAAGGTGCTGTCCACTGCCACCACCGTAGACGAAGCCCTCTGGCTGGAACAGCACGGCGCCGATGCCATCATCGCCCAGGGCCTGGAAGCCGGCGGGCACCGGGGCATTTTCCTCACCAAGGACATGACCACCCAGATGGGCACGTTCGCCCTGCTGCCGCAGATTGTGGCTGCAGTGAAGATTCCGGTCATCGCTGCCGGCGGCATTGCGACCGCTGAAGGTGTGCGGGCAGCCCTGGACCTGGGCGCCGTGGCTGCACAAATCGGCACCGCGTTCATGCTCTGCCCGGAAGCCACCACCAAGCCCCTGCATCGCGAGGCCCTGAAAAGCCCGGCGGCGCGGCATACGGCCATCACCAACCTGTTCTCCGGCGGCCCCGCGCGGGGCATTGTTAACCGGGTAATGCGGGAACTGGGCCCGGTTTGCGATCAGGCACCGGTATTTCCCCTGGCCACGAATGCTATTGCACCGCTGCGAGCAGCCGGGGAAGCGGCTGGCACCGGGGATTTCTCACCATTGTGGTCCGGGCAGAATGCCAGTGGCTGCCGGGAAATTCCGGCGGAAATGTTGGTAGAAGAACTGGCTGGCTGATTGGAGATTGGCGCGGGCAGAAGGGTGGGGTCGTACCCCCGCTGGGGGTACGACCCCGTTGTAGCCTGCTAAACTGGGTCAGACCCAAAGTACATTTCACCACTCGAAATGTACCGGGGGTCTGACCCCGCCTTATCAAACGGTGCGGATTCGCACCGGGAGGCCCTGGCGTACGGAGGCGCCGGAGACGTTTTCCAGCCAGGTGGCAACCTGGTCTGTGCGGGTGGGGTCGGCGAAGCCGAGGTCGTTGATGTTCACGCCGGCGCCCAGGTAGGGGTTGCCGGGGCGTTCTTCTCCGTCGATTACGTGGCCGGCGGCACCGAGTTCGCGGTGGCCATAGCCGTGTTCGATGCCGATAGCGCCTTCGTGCACACCATCCCCCACCAGCGCCAATGCCAGCACCTTGCCGCCCGGGCTTTCGATGCTAATGGTGTCGCCGTGTTGCACGCCAAACTTCTCAGCATCTTTGCGGTTGATCAGCACCGGGTTGTAGGGCTTGATCATACGCAGGCGCTCAAGGCCGATGGCGTAGGAGTTCATCAGGTTGCTCTTGAACGAGAACGCCAGCAGCGGCCATTGGTTTTCCGGGAAGTGCTCCCGCATCAGCGAGCCATCCCAGAAGCGCGGCGGATGGTACATGGGGGTACCGGTCAGGCGCTTGCCGCTGTAGCTGTCGATGGCTGTGCCCACATCTTCATTGTAGACACACAGCGGGCGACTCCAGGCGTGGCCCAGTTTGTCGCCATCGTAGGCCTTTTCCATGGTCTCGAACCGGCCACCGCGGGAATACAGGTGCGCCACCGGGCCCACTTCGTCTTCCGCCACGGTAGACTTGATACGATCCATCAGCGGCTCAATGCCGCCAGCCACAATGTCTTCCTCGCTGGGCGCAGACAACGGCTTGCCAGTCATCGCAATGTTCGCCGCCGCACGCAGGTAGAAGTCCTCGGCGCGGTTGAGCGGATGCATGGTGCCATCGGCACCGGCAATCACATCATCACCAAAGCCCGGCAGGCTCAGCTTCTTGCCAAGTTCAATGAAGAAGGTATCCAGGCTCACCGGCTCGCCGGCCGCAGTCTTCACCTGGCGAGGCTCCACCACCGGCCAGCAGGCCGTGGTCATCTTGGTGAGCGTGCCGCTCCAGGCACCGGTAAAGCCCCACACTTCATACATCACGGAATCCGGCACAATGTAGTCGGCAAAGCGGTTGGTTTCGTTGATGAAACCATCCACCGCCACAAACAGGCCGATGTTCTTCGGGTCTTTCAGCTTCTCTTCGATGACGGAAGTCAGACCAGCCTGGCCATACAGCGGGTTGGCCATGGCACCGATCATCGCCTTGATGCGGTACGGATAGCCATCCAGGCCAGACATCAAGTGCTCGGTCAGAATCGGCGGCGCCAGCTTGCGCCACGGGCCTTCGGCCGGGTACGGAGACTGGCCGCTGGCCACCTTGCGCTTGTACTCGGAAGACTTCTCGTACGGGAACCGTGAACGGCTCAGGAAAATACCCTTGGGGCCGACCTTGCCCGGGAAATCTGCCAGGTCGTACCGGGGGCCTTTACCCACACCATTGAAGGAGCCACCACCCTTGGCCACACCACCTTTATGGTTAAAGCTGCCCGCCAGCACGTTCAGCATGTTCACACTGAAAGAGGCGTAGAAGCCCGCACCAGACATCATGCCACCGTGGGCATCGGCGGCGGACTGCCGGCCATGGCTGGCAAACTTCTTCGCCAGCCGGCGGATGATTTCTGCATCAATACCACAGATATCGGCGTACTCTTCAATGCTGTACTTCTGCGCTTCTGCACGCAGCTTGAACAGGGAGCTGCGCACCACAACCGGGCCGTTGCCGGTTTCTACGGTACGCTCCACAAACAGCTCGGCACTGCTGGCCACTTCGGAGCTTGCCAGCTCGCCATTGGCATCCACCACCACCGGCACATCGTCTGCAGCGCCCGCAGTGGCACGGCCGATATCGCTCATACGCAGGAAGTAACCCGCCCGCGGGTGGGCCTCGTCTTCAATCACCAGGTGCGTGGCGTTGGAGTGGCCTTTTTCACCGGCCGCCTGGGCCGCCGCATTACCCGGAATGGCCAGGTAATCCTTGGCGTAGCCATCGTTCTCCAGCATCCAACGCATCAGGCCCATGGTCAGCGCGGGGTCTGTGCCCGGCAGAATGGAAATCCAGTTATTGCGCTCGCCCGCCGCGTGAGACGCAGCCGCAGTCAAAGCCGGGTCGACCACCACGTATTCCAGGTCACCCGTGGTACGGGCCTGGGCCAGCAAACGGCCCTGGCGCTTGAACGGGTTACCGGCCTGGCTGGGTGCAGTGCCAATGAACAGCGCGAATTTGGTGTTGGCGAAATCCGGCTTAACGTGGGCGTTCTTGGCGAGGTCGTTCATCACCGCGCCGGAACCCATACGAAACGCCAGGCCACAGTAGGCACCGTGGTGGCCATAGTTACGGGTACCAAAGGCATTGAAAGCAAAGCGCTTCAGCATCGCAGAGCGGCCATAATCGGTGGCTTCCATTACCATCAGCTGGTTGGCCTTGGGGCCGTATTCCGGGTTTTCCGGGTCCAGCGGAGTTTCGAGATCGCGAATGGCACGCAGGCCCTCTACTTCACCTTCGCCGAACAGGTCGCCGCCTTCCACAATTTCATCCAGCAGCTGCTCGAACGGGACAGATTCCCACTGGTTGCTGCCCCGCGGCCCTACCCGCTTCAGGCAGGTGAGTACACGCTGGTCGCTGGTGAGCTGGGCCATGGCAGCGTTGCCACGGGCACAGGCGGTAGAGCGGTTCAGCTGGCCCTGGTCCTTGAAGTTACTCATCTGGCGGAACGCATCCATTACCGGCGTGTTCTCGTCCAGGTGCTCGTCAGAAGACAGCGGGTGGTAAGGGTTACCAGACACCCGCAGAACCTTGTCCTGCTCTTTATCAATCCGCACCCGCACACCACACTTGGTGGTGCAGCCATAGCACACGGTGAAGGCAATGCGCTGGTCCGGGTTCAGTGTTACCTCACCGGTGGTGGGGTCTACGGAATACTCTGGCGCCAGGCTGTTGGCGTGCAGCCGGTCGTTAGTCTGTTTGCCTGAGGTGCCGTTCACCAGGCCCTTGGCCATTTTTTCCAGCGGGTCGTAGTAGCCCGCCGCGAAGGTAGCAGCACCGCCAGCGGCCGCTGCTCCTTTCAGAAAATTACGACGATTCTTGTCCATAACTATGCTCCGACCTTAATCAGTGGCTGCCAGCCTGGAGGCCTTTCTTCCAGGGCACCAGGATGTCGATAATCAGTAACGCTGCCAGCCACAACCCGAAGGTGCCGACAATTCCAAGCAAGCCACTGGAGCCCGCCTCAACGGCGTATTGGTAGTAACCTGAGGTGTTCTTGGCCACGGTTTGCACTTCCATCAGCACCATCCAGCGGAAGGTCCAGCCGATGTGTACCGCCAGCAGGCCGGCAATCCAGGCACGGGTCATCCAACCCGGGCGGCGCAGCATGGCAATGGTGGCCAGGGTCAGCACAATGCCTACCGCCAGGCCGTAAATAGCCACCAGGCGCCACTCCGCGTTGCCCTGCAAAGACTCAAACGCTGCTTCAACAGACGGGCTGAAACCTGTGATGCCTTCAGATACCCAAAGCGCCGCCACAATCGCCGCAAGCGCCATGCTCACAAAGATCACTTTCAGACCTTGCCGGTTGATCTCTTCATCGTTACCGGTCATCAAGCGGTTGATCAGAACCACCAGCCCAGAAGCCGCCACCAGGCCAGTCAGCACAAACATCACCGGCAGCCAGTTGGTGTGCCACAGCGGGCGGGATTTCAGAATGGCGACTTCCGCCCCGGTGTACAGCATGATGCCGAAGGCAAACGCCAGGGCACCCAGGCCCGCCAGCACCAGCATCCAGCGTGGTGCCTGCCAGCTACCCATGCTGATCCAGCCAGACAGCTTGCCAATCCAGCCGGGCTCCTGTGCCTGCTCCTGCATGGCCGGGCGCCACGCCAGCCAGGCATAGGCCAGCACCATCACCAGGTACAGCGGCAGCAACAAACTGCCAATAGACATCCAGGATTGAGTATTCAGATTGGCGTAGAAGTGCCAGAACCGCAGCGGCTGGTGCAAATCTGCCAGCAGCGCCACCGGCCCCACCAGGGTGCAGGTAACCGTTACCAGCAACGCCACCTTCGCCAGCGGCTGATAGTTCTTTTTGCCAAAGATCAGCCCAGGCACCGTCAGCAACAGCGCCGAGTAAGAGACCGCAATCATGAAAAAGTACTGCACCGCCCAGGGGTACCAGGCAATGCCATAGCGAGGGGTAAGAACCTCAATGGCCATCGAATTCATAACCGATCTCCTCACCTTCCTGAGTACGCACATCCCAAATGGCCGGCTTGGCCTGTGGGCGAGACATAAACCGCTCTTCCATGCCCAGATAGAACACGTGGGGCGCGGTACCCATCTCCGGCTTCAGCACCATCAGGTCTTCATAGTGCTCCTTCATCATGCGGCTGACCTGACTGTCCGGATCGTTCAGGTCGCCAATGATCCGCGCGCCGCCCACACAGGACTCCACACAGGCCGGCAGCAGGCCTACGTCCAGGCGGTGCGCACAAAAAGTGCACTTGTCGGCTGTCTGGGTGTGTTCGTTAATGAAGCGGGCATCGTACGGGCAGGCCTGCACACAATAGGCACAGCCCACGCACACATCGTTATCCACCACCACAATGCCGTCCTGGCGCTGGAAGGTGGCTTCTACCGGGCAAACCGGCACACAAGGCGGGTTGTCGCAGTGGTTACACAGGCGCGGCAGCATGAACGTAGCAATGTCGCCGGTTTCCTCATGCTCCACCTCGTACTGGGAAACAATCGTACGGAAACTGCCCAGCGGCGCTTCGTTCTCGATATGGCAAGACACCGTACAGGCCTGACAGCCAATACACGCCCGCAAATCAATCAGCATGGCGTAGCGCTTGGAGGGATCACCTTCACGGCGCGGGGGTTGGTCGTTAATGCCGGCTGAGGCAAGGCTGCTTAAAGGAACCAGCGCGGCACCGGCGGTCAGCTTTGCGATCTGCCCGAGCAAGGCCCGGCGGATTTTGTCCATGGAATCACCTGCGTGATGAGTCGGTTGCTATCTAGGTTGGACAGTAGCAAAGCAGGCTTGCGGGAATTTGATATCGGTCAGTTTGTGGGGCGGGACAACAATTCGTTACGGGCAAGTACTTAGGGGGAAAGCGGTTTTCGGTGACTGGTGCTGGCAGATGGGTGGGGTCGTACCCCTGCCGGGAGTACGACCCCTTTGTAGCCTGCCAATCTTTGTAGCCTGCTATTTCAGGAGTTCTTTCAGGGGCACAGGGCGAGAGAAATAAAAGCCCTGCAGCAAGTCGCAGCCGTGGGCGCGCAGGTATTCGTGCTGGGCTTCGGTTTCTACACCTTCGGCAACCACTTCCAGGCCCAGGTGGTGGGTCATGGTGATCACGCCTTTCACAATGGCGGCATTGTGGCGGCTGGTGTCGATATCGTTGATGAAACTGCGGTCTATCTTCACCTTGTTGATGGGCAAATCCCGCAGGTAACTCAGGCTGGAGAAACCGGTGCCGAAATCATCGATAGCCACCTTCACGCCCAGGTTACGCAGTGCCTGAACCTGTTCCAGGGCCTTTTCCGCCGCGCTCATCAGCACGCCTTCGGTGACTTCCAGCTCCAGGCAAGACGGGCTCAGGCCGCTGTCTTCCAGCACACCCTGGATTTCACTGAAAAAACTGGACCGGCGAAAATGCACCGGTGAAATGTTCACAGCCAAAGTAATGGGCCTGCCCAGGCGCTCAACAATCTGCTTCATATCGTGGCAGGCCTGGCGCAGCACGCACCGGCCGATGTCGATAATCTGCCCGGTTGCTTCCGCCACCGGAATAAACAGCCCCGGCGGCACCAGCCCGCGTTCCGGATGCTGCCAGCGCACCAGTGCCTCTACCCCGCGAATCTCGGTGGTGGCGGCATCTACCAGCGGCTGGTAATGCACCACAAACTGATCGCCCTCGATCGCCTCCAGCAGCTCCCGGCGAATCGCCACATGCTCGCGAATGGAACTGTCTTGCTCGCCAGCGTACCACTCCCAGGTATTTCGCCCCTGGTTCTTGGCCTCGCGCACCGCAGTATGGGCGTGGGCCATCAGCACGCAATTGCCCTCACAGCCATCGGAGCCAGACGCAATCCCGATGCTGGCACTGATATGCACCGTGTGCTCGCCCACCACAAACGGGCGGGACAACAACGCAAGCACCGTATCTGCTGTCTTCAGAGGCAACTCATCGGTGTACTCACTGCGAGTGCCCAACAGAATGCCAAACTCGTCGCCACCAAGGCGCGCCAGAAAGGCTTCTTTCGGCAGTTCCGACCGCAATCGCCCGGCCACCGCCTGCAACAGTTGGTCGCCCACCGTGTGGCCCAGGCCTTCGTTAATCGTGGTAAAGCCGTCCAGGTTCACCAGCAACCCCACCAGCCGGTCGCCATTCGAGCAGCAATGCTCGTTCAGCAACGCCTCAAAACTGGTGCGGTTGGGCAAGCGGGTTAGCGGATCGTGGGTTTCCTGAAAACGCAGTTCAGACAGCGTGTTTTCATGCTGGTACAGTAACCTGCGATAACGCTGCTCGTGATCCTGAAGCGCTTTTCTGTCGCGCTCCCGGGCGGTCGCCAACGCCAACAGGCCAGACGCCCGGTACATCAACACCAGGTCTTCACTAGCCGGTTCAGAAGGATAGCGGCCATAAACCGCAAAGGTGCCCAACAGATCATTGCCCGGGGTAAGCACCGGCACAGACCAGCAAGACTTCAGGCTCTCGGCCCGGGCCAGGTGCGCGAAGGGCGCCCAGTCCGGCTCGTGCTCTATATTCGGGGTAATGACAACTTCGCGGGTGAAGGCTGTCTTGCCGCAGCTGGCCACATTCGGGCCGATCACAACCCGCTGCATGGCCTGGCGGTAGGTTTCAGACACGCCCTGCCCTGCAACCAGGCTAAGGGTGTTGTCGGAGGGGTCGTACATCATGAAAGACACCACGCACTCCGGCATCTGGCGTGCGACCATCTCGGTAATGGCGCCCAGGATTTCCTCGAACGGGACCTGGTGGGCAATCATGTCCTGAATTTTTTGCTGGTCTGCCAGCTCGGCCATTCTGCGCTTCATAGTGAATCCGTTCGGGCAACGTCCATATGTGTTTCACTATAGCCGAAATGCCGACAATTCCTACAGGTTGTCATCAGGAAGAAATCTTTTTGCTAACCATCTCGGACGGCGCGCTGAGCAGACCGGCGTGGTCTTGCGCCTGCACCGTGAAATACCAGGTGCCCGGCTTTAGGCCGGTGATGGTGTAAGACGGAGTCTCACCACCGTTCAGCTCGGCGGCGCCGGGGACAACCACCTGCTGTGTAAGGTTCTCGCTGTCCTGGCCGTAGCGGATAACGTAGCTGTCTAACTCGCCCATAGACAACTTGGTGCTATCTTCACGGGTGCTGGGCGCTGTCCAGCTGAGTACAGCCTTGTGTTCAGAAACCGACTCGCTGCCCACCGCAGACTCCTGCCCCGATGGCACGGAAGAGCCGCCCGCCTGGGAGTCGCCCACTTCATCACCAGAGCCACCGCCACCACAACCGGCCAGCAGCACACCAAACAGGACAACAATCAGGTACAGGGGGAATTTCTGCAAAAAATGGGGCATAGGAAACAACACCGCAGAGGGAGAAATTTCGCAGAATTTTAAATTGTTAGCGGCGGGGAGACTGTGACAAAAACGCGTTTGTTTGTGACGGTAGGTTAACTGGACAACTACATAGCTAGCGTATCAACGGGCCGCACAGGGCGGCCCGCTATCGCATCAGGCAGCTTTCTTCAGCTTCTTCTTCAGCGACTTGATCTTGGCTTCATGCTTTTCGATCTTGGCTTTACGGGCGTTGATCTTTTTCTTCAGGTTCTTCTCAGCTTTCTTGGACATAGTTGCCTCCTGGGCATTGTCGCGGCTAGTTTGCGGGTTTGTTCTTCTTGATAAACCCACGAATAAACTGCCTGATTTCGCGAGCGGCGCTGGTGTCCAGCTCTTCACACAACTCAATGAACTGCTCGCGCTCGGTACTGCTGATACGAATCAGCAGCTGGCTATCTTTCTTATTGGGCTTCACCTTTTTCGGTTTCACCTTTTTGGGACCATCAGTCACTGCGGATACTCCTGGTGAGGGTGAAGCTCATGGCTGAAAGATATTTACATTGTATATACGTTTTTGGGGAAAGCAAGGGGGCCCCGGTTTTACAAAAAATCAACTCAGAAGATGAAACAGTACACTCATCGGAGCACTTCCCGTATGGCTTTTGTACTCTACTGGGCCGTAGTAGGTAAACGGTGCCGACTTGCCGTTACGGAGTTTGTTTTCACGAACAAACAGGTGCACGGAGAGGCCCAGCTTCTGATGATTGATGAGCTCCCTGCCACGCTTGTTTTCTGGGGTCGTTGAATTCTGGCTTTGCCAGTGGAAGGTAGTTTCGTCAACCCAATGATCGACATAGCGGTGCTGACTGGCCTTACCCTGCTTATTGAGCGTTACTAAAAGAATGTGGGCTCCGGCCTCCTTCAAAAACACATGACCACTCTGCCAGTTACCAGGATTAAATTCCGCTCCAAACAGAGCTGGTATATCCTCTCGCAGTAATTCCTGTCCACGCGCCATCTCCAGTGGTGAGATCACCTCTTTCAGCCGGGCAAAGGTCCTAAACTGCTCTACTAGCTCCGGTGTAACAACAATATCGTCATAGTCCGGATTCGCAGCTTCCAGAATATATTCACCCTGAGCGGACTTCCGAACAGTTCGGAGCAAATATTGGGTATCACCAGCCTCATCCAATCTTTCGATCGCTAACGTGGCATCAGAGATTTTTCCTGCAGTGCCAGAGCTGATCTGTTCGAGAAGTAGGTAATCGCCATCGTGGATCGGATTCTTGCCACCGTTCATGGAATTACCGGAGGCTTTCGCAATGAAATGCTTCTCCGGGTTTAATCGACCGTAGCCATTACCCAGAGATCGGTATTCCACATCTTCAATCGCATCAACACTGCTGTTTCTGAAGTGGCCGCAGGCAATCTTGAGCGTCGGGAAAAATGGAAGCTCCGTGCCTTCAAGCAGCATTGGCACAATATTGCTCTGTTGATCGACTTCCACTTTGGAGCCTTGCCTGGCTTCATAAGATGCAAGTCGATAATCGACTAATTCTTGGACCATCGACTCGAAGATCGTTACCAACGATGCTTCAATCTGGAATGCTGGCGCGAACTGTCCATCCGCAACATGGAACACAGCAGGTGTTTTATTCGTCCAGTGATCCACCGGGTTCTTTTTCCAATATCGCTGCCACTCGCTAGCATCACCATCAAGGTGGCGCACAGACTCAGCCAGTTCAGAAAATAATCGCGGACGACGCTTCAGTATTCTCCAAGACTCGGCTGCGAGCGCGGGTAGCCCCACTCCCTTTTCCCAGCCACTTAAAGCCTGAAACCCTTCGAGCAAAACCATTTTGAAGGATTTCGCCATGGAGGTTTTCTCAACTTCCACAAGAAATTCTTCATGAGCAAGTAACAGGGCAACTTCCTCGTCAGAAAGGTCGTCCATATCCCTTAACAGGCCAAACCAACTTCCATGCTGTTTTCGTGTCTGGGCAATGTTGGCCCCAAAATGATAATACTCAGTGAGAGTAGGCCTACGCGCAAGCGTATCCTTTAGCGCCTGATAGTCTTTCTCTGCCCCCTTCTGATCCAGCCCTTTCAGGAACTCAATCACTTCCAGATCATAATTAACGAAGCAGCCATCGGGTAATTCCAGCCGATTCTGCTCTGCTTTTCTCGCAAAATCAGCAAGCTGACGCTGGTTCATCGACTGCCCCATAAGGGCTTGGGGCTTGTGGAGAAAGCTCTGGTGGTTCCCCACAAAATCGAGAATTACAAGCCGATCTTTACCATTACTCTTACGCAGGCCTCGGCCGATCTGCTGAAGAAATAAAACCTTCGATTCGGTTGGCCGGAGCAACAAAACCGTGTCAATCGCGGGAAGGTCCACGCCTTCGTTAAACAGGTCCACAGAGAAAATCACATCGAGATCACCCGACTCCAGCAACTCGAGTGCTTCACCTCGGGACATTTCTGAATCACCGTGAACGGCAACGGCTCTAATCTTGTTTTTTTGGAAATACCGAGCCATAAAATCCGCATGTGCGCGGGACACACAGAAGGCCAATGTGCGGATTTGCTTATGTTGATTCCAGACTCTCAACGCATGGCGCGCACGCCCCATAGTAGCGAGTTTATGTGCGAGTAAATCAGGATCGAACTTCCCGTTGCGCCAAGGAATTTCCTGGTACTCCACGGTTTCGTCGTAAATACCGTAGTAATGAAATGGGACAAGGAAATCGCCCCTTACGCCATCGAATAACGGGTACTCGTAAACCAGATTGTCGTCACAAAGTGACAGAATGTCGGACCGGTCCGTTCGGTCAGGTGTGGCTGTCAGCCCCAACAAAAACTGTGGCGCAAAATACTTTAAGAGACGGTGGTATGTCGGGGCGGCTGCGTGATGAAATTCATCAACCACAATGTAATCAAAATGCTGAGGAGCAAACCGCTCAAGGTGGGACTCTTTACCTAGCGTTTGGATGGACGCGCAGAGGATATCGACAGAATGATCCCGCTGCTTGCCCATATAAAAACCAACGCGACTATCTGGTTTTATTCGGACAAAAGTCTCGGCGGCTTGGTACAGAATTTCCTCTCTATGCGCCACAAACAAAATTCGTCGCGCACCCAACTGTTTGGCATCAAAGGCTGATAACCACGTTTTACCAAGGCCGGTAGCTAGAACCACCAGGCCTCGCTTGTATCCCTCGCCCCTGGTCTCGTCCAGAGCCTTTAACGCAGCCTTTTGCACTTGATTAGGTATTGGAGGGGCTTCCTGCTCAGCACTACCAGGTGCTACTGGCTGAGGTGGAGGAATACGCCTTTTCGCATACTCGTCGATCCAATGACCTGTTAGCGGAACAACATTGGGGTGCCGGAAAATTTCTTCGAAACGGTTTACAGCCTCCAGGTAGCCGGTTTCTGGCGGATAGTCGATTTGATAGTTCCACTCCAGTCCATCCTGAAGCGCTTGCCGACTGATATTACTAGAACCAATAAACGCCCTTCCCCAATGTTGGCGAGCACCACCATGCCCCGCAAAGAGGTAGGCTTTCATATGGAAACTACTGCCTTTACTCTCGTATACGGCAACTTGTGCACCGTGATCTTGCAGCAGGGATAGCTTGCGCAATGCTTCCGGATCAGTGATATCGAGGTAATCACTGGTTAGAATTCTCACCCGTGCCGGCGCAGGCTCCCGGTCTTTCTGAATCACATCCAGAAGATCCGGAAGCAACAAATTCAAACCCGTCGTTTTCACAAATGCGACTGCCATATCTACTTGGCCTGCTGAGCGTATCGCATGGCACAGTTTCGGCAAGAAATGATGCTGCTTGCCTCCGATAGTCAGCCTGTCATGCGCTACTGGTGCTTTATGAGCAAGTATGTTTAGCCATTGCTCATCACGCTCGGGCCGCTGATCGTGAGTCCGCCAGAAAGTTAGTTCGACATCCTTATCGACGGCTTCAAACCATTGCGCAGCCAACTCTTCATTTGCATCCGTAAAATGCCGCCCTCCACTTTGGCGCTCACCTTCACCAAGTTTGAAGCTGGCATACAAAGTGCCGCCGGGTTTGAGAGCAGACCAAAGGCGAGTGAGAGCGCTCGGAACTTCATTGGCGGGAAGATGTAGCAAACTGGCACAGGCCCATATTCCGTCGTAGGCATTCAGTTCTTCAACATCCAGAAACGACCGATGCGCAACCGGAAGCCCAGTTTTCTGACTAGCAAGCGCGGTGATTGCCTGCGATGCATCAAAGGCGGTAACCCGATATCCATGACCGTGAAAATACAAAGCATCTCGGCCAGAGCCACAACCCGCATCAAGTATGTGGCCACCGGCGGCCACATGAGGGAGGAAGACGCGATAAATGTCATCCATCGATACATCCAGAGTTGAATCCACAAACGCTTCGGCATTGGCATTGTAATAGCCCAGCGTGTCTGACATGCGGTGGTTTCCTTACTACTAATTCGCGCCTTATTTTGTTAGCCAGGTTACCAGGGAGTGATTATTTGTCCAATCACCTACTCACACACCAAATTCCCCAACGCATCCTCCCTGCACCGCCGCCCTTCCCGGTCCCGCCAGTTCCCCAGCGAATCCTTTCGCCACACCTCTTCACCATCAGAAGACCGATAGTTTCCAAGGCTGTCTTTGCGGTAGCGGTTGCCGGTGCGGTTGTCATTCCAGTGCCCGAATGCATCTTTGCGCAGGGTGCCCTGTTCGCCGCTGTCGCACTGGTAGCGCATGTTGCCCAGGGCGTCTTTGCGGTAGGTGCAGTTTTCCTGTGCGGGCAGCCAGCCGGATGCCAGCACAAGCAGTGCTATGGCCAGGGCGATCATCAGGTGTTTCGCCACGGTATTCGCTCGCATGGTGCGCCCTCCCCTGGCGTTGCCTTTGTTCCAGTGTAGTCACGGGGGCGACAGGTAGCGTCGTGCGGTGGTTTTTTTTGTGAGTGGGTTCAGGTATTGGCCAGGCGGGCGGGCAGTTGCTGGCCGGTGCGCAGTTTGTGGGTGAGTGAGAGCCCGGTTATTCTGAACCGTTATCCGTTATCGGCTGGTAAAACTGAACCTGGTTCCGGCCTGCGTGCTTTGCAAGGTAAAGGGCTTTGTCTGCCTTTTCCAGCAACTGTTTTAAGCTTTCCTCGCCACTATACTGTGCCACACCACAACTGGTGGTTATGGTAATTTCCTGGCCGTCGTCCAGGGTGCACAGCATGTCACCCACCGCCACGCGAATCCGCTCAGCCAGGACCAACACTTGCTCCTTGGTCAGGTGGCGCACGGCCAAGGCAAATTCCTCTCCCCCCAGGCGACCAAACACATCATCCCTTCTCAGAAGGTGACTGACGGTCTTTACAAAGGTTTTTAGTACTGTATCACCCGCGCCATGGCCGAAGGTATCGTTCACACGTTTGAAGTGGTCGAGATCCAACACGATGACATAGAGCGCGGCATTATCGTTGTCCACCCAGCTGCTGACCACCGACAACCATGCGCCCCGGTTTAATACTCCGGTTAAGGCATCTGTGCGGGCCAGCTGGGTCAGGTTACGCTCTGTCTCAACATGGCGACTTACGTCTGCAATGGCCAGGATGGCACCTCTGTTTTCAGGATCACCAAACGCCCGAACACTCATACTCAGGTGCACGATGCGGCCATTCCTGCCTACCATGCGATCTTTGTCTGCGCGGCTGTCCTCGCCTGTAGCCAGGGTGTGCAGTGTCGGGCAAGGCCCGTCATGCAGGCTATGGCCGTCCGGGGTAACGTGGCAGGTTTGGTGCAGGTCGCGGCCAATCAGCTCCGCTTCTGTCCAGCCCAAAAGCCGTTCACCTTCCGGATTAATCCACTGCACCCGGCATTGTTGGTCTACCATCAACAACCCGTGCCCGGACATTTGCGTAACCACCTGCAACTGATGGTAGTTTTCTGCCAGCACCCGCTGCATTTGCCACTTACGCGTGTTAGCGCGTCGCCATAGCAAGAGCAAGGGGTAGGTTACCAGCAGTCCGGAAATCAGCCGAACGCCCGCTTTTTTGACCGAATCCATCCCGACGGCCGAACAGGGCTCCCCTGCCGTTCGCTGGGCCAGCAACAGTTCGGGAGACTCAACGCGAGGATCCGAATAACGGTGCCAGCGGTAGTTATAGCACTCGTCTTCCAACTCGAACTGTCCCTGCTGAGCGCCACGCACTTGTTGCCACAATGCCGGATAGCTAGCCGAAAACCGACTGGCGGAATCATCAACAAACGCCCAGTCGGCAACACCACCACCGGCTATCCAACCGCCGGCGTCGTCAAGCACGACCAGGTCAGTACCGTCCGGCAACGCTGTGCGCAGGTGTTGCAGCAATTCATTCGCCTTGGCATTGAGCACCACCATGCCACCCTGTTCACCATCCACGTGTACGCTGGCGACTACCCGAACCGTGGGCACAAAGGGAACTTGAATGCGGCCATTTTCAACATTTAGGTCAAAGCGGGACACAAAGACGCTCCCCGCCTCTCCTGCCAGCCCCGCTTTCACGTAGTCACGATGGATTTTAAGCTGTAAGCCCTGCGTGACCAGGTGTGGCTCACCGTTGTAGTTGTTAACCCGAACCTGTTCAACTCCGGAACGATCTATATAACGTAGCTGGTCATAACTTGGCCTCAGACCTGCGAGGTTCAGAAACGCCTGTTCTAAAGATAGCAAGCCCTCTGCGGACAGGTCTCTTATGTACATCTGCAACACCGGAGAGGCGGCAATTACATCGGCATCACGTGTCAGTTGCTGCACATAGCCGGCTGTCATCAGCTGCATCAGCTCCAGGTTACGGTTGATGTCGACTTGTTCCAGCTCCCGATCTTTCTGGTAGGTAGGGTATTGAGTGACAAAAATGACGACAACAATGAGGACCAGCAAAGCGGAACTTTGAAGCAGCAATGAATGACGGGAGAACCAGGTCGGCATATTAAACGTTTCTATCAGTTTGGCGGGCTCATGGTAGTCAATCTGCACTATGGCTGTGCTTTGGACAACCATCCACCCCGGATTTTGCAAGAATTTACGTGTTTGACGCTTTATTTACACAACTGCCGTTGTGCAAAAAACAAACTGGCCTAACAATATGCGCCGGTTTTTTCATCCACTCTGAGGCGGCGCTCCGTCTATGCCACAAGTTTCTCACGCACTGCGGTTGCAGGCCTGGCCATTTTTGCTGCTGGCTTGCACTTTGCTGGCCGGTTTTGCCGGTTTGCTGGCGTCTGCCTTTCCGCAGCTGCCAGTGCCGGAACCGCTGCGTTTCTCCTGGGCCGGGTCGCTCACGCTGGTGGTGGGTGGCATGGTTATGTCTGCCTGGCTGTTTCGTTCGTCTGGCCGGGCGTTGTTGCTGAAGAAGCTGGCGTACCAGGCTTCACACGATGCGCTGACAGGCCTGGCCAACCGCACGATGTTTGAAGAGAAGTTGCAGCAGGATTTTACCCTGGCCCGCCAGAACAACCGGCTGATGGCGGTGCTGTTTATAGACCTGGACGAGTTCAAGCCCATTAACGATACCCTGGGCCACAAGGTGGGCGACCGCCTGCTGGTGGCGGTGGCGCGGGCGCTGGAGGCGTGCATTCGCCCTACCGATACGCTGGCCCGATTTGGTGGCGACGAGTTTGTGGTGCTGCTGCCAGACCTGGAATCGGCCCGGCAGGCAGAAGAGGTGGCAGAACGCATTCTGCAGAAGATTGCCCGGCCCCAGCAGGTGGGCGGCCATGAGCTGTACTTGTCTGCCAGTATCGGGATCAGCCTGCTGGATGACAGCGAAACGTCGCCAGAGAAGCTGATTCGCCAGGCAGACATGGCGATGTACAAGGCCAAGCGCCAGGGCCGGGATACGTTTCAGGTGTATTCGGCAGAGCTGGACGCCAAGCTTTCACGCCGGGTTACCCTGCGCCAGGATCTGCAAGAGGCCATTCGCAGCGGCCAGTTGTTCCTGCATTACCAGCCTCAGGTAGATCAGAACGGCAAGTTTTTCGGTGTGGAAGCGCTGGTGCGGTGGCAGCACCCTACTCGCGGGCTGATTGCGCCGGAGCGTTTTCTGCCGTTGGCAGAGGAAACCGGCCAGATTGTGCCGCTGGGCAAGTGGATTTTCACCCAGGCCTGTAAGGATGCCGTTCAGCTGAAGGAAATGGGGCTGCTGCCCGGGCGCATGGGGGTGAACCTGTCGCCGCTGCAGTTCCACCGCCCGGGGTTTCTGGACAAGCTGAAGAAGATTCTGGCCGAAACCGGCCTGCCGGCTGATCTGCTGGAGCTGGATTTGACCGAAGGCGTGCTGATGAAAGACCGCTGCCGCGCTATTAGTTTGGTGAATTCCCTGCAGGAGCTGGGAATTTCCACGGCGATTGATGATTTTGGCACCGGCTTTTCCAGCTTCAGCTACCTGAAAGACCTGCCCGCCAGCAGCATCAAAATCGACAAGTCGTTCGTGGAAAACGTGGTCACCAACCACAAAGATGCCGCCGTGTGCAAAGGCGTAATCACCATGGCCCGCGAAATGGGCCTGACCGTGGTTGCCGAAGGCGTGGAAGACGAGGCGCAGTTCGATATCCTAAGAGCGTGGGGCTGCCACCGTTTTCAGGGGTTTTACTTTGCTCGGCCTATGGCTTTGGATGCGCTGGTTAGCTGGGCTCGGGAAGGGGGCTGATTAGGGGTCTGTCCCTACGAGGACTGATTAGGGGTCTGTCCCTACGTGGACTGACCCCTCTAGGCACCAAGCCTGGTTCTAGTCTGACTCAACTTGGTACGTAGAGGGGTCTGTCCTCGTAGGGACAGACCCCTAGTCTGAGCTGGGACAGCCCCCTTCACTTCTTAATCCACCGGCCATCAATCAGCACAAACTGCCCCGCCGGCGTTTTCTCTATAGCCTTTTTGCCCGCCACGGTTTCCACCTGGGTTACCGGAATGTTGTGCTTTTCAGCAATGCGGGTGTACTCCTCCCGGCGGGCGTTGTTGATGGCTTCGGCCACTTCCCGGGCGTTGCCTTCTGCCCGCACTACGTCCAGGTAGCCGGCGGGGGTTTCGCCTAGCAGGCCTTGTTGTTTTGCGGTTTCGAGCTGTTGCTTGGCTTCTTCCAGGCCCATGGCCAGTGCTGGTAATGCCACGCCCAGGGCGAGGATGAAGGCGGCGGTTTGGATGATTCGTTTCATGGTCAACTCCTTGATCAGCGTTTGGTGGTGGCCGGGTGTGTTCAGAACAGGCCTTGTTCGCTGAACAGTTCGTCTACTTCTTTGTCCACCTTTACGTAGATTTCGTGCTGGATTTTTACGTTCAGGTTTACGGTGATGGGTTCTTTGGGTGCGGCCACTTGTACCGTTGGCGTGCAGGCGATGAGCGCCAGCGGCAGTATTGGCAGCAGTAGGCGCTTTAGCATGGTCATGGTGTTGCCTCCTGCCCGGATTGTTGCAGCCGTTCGCGAACGCGTTCGGTAACGGCTTCGTTTACTCTGCCGCTCAACTGCAAACTGGTGAGCAGCGCGGGGATGTCTTCTTCCAGGTTCACATTGAGCACAATCGGCTGGCCGTTGCGGATGTCCGGGTTGTTGCCCTCAAGGCGCAGGCCAAGCGTGAGTTTGCCCTTTTCATCGTAGTCTATCGCGCTGCTGAGCACCGAATAATGAAAGTTTTGCAAAGCGCGGGTTACGGTTTCTACCGTGCCGCCGCTGCCGAGCATGGCCTGCAACTGGTCGGCCGGCAGTTTGAGCGTGCCACCGGGGCTGAGGGCCGCGATGATGCCTTGCTGTACTTCGATTCCGGTACCGGAGATTTCCAGGGGGATGGAGCCGCTGAGCAGGCCGGAGCCTTCGAAGCCCTCGGCGGGGTATACCTGCAGCAGGCGGGTAAGGGAGATTTCGTGGGCATCGACGGGGATTCTGACGGGCTGGTCAGCCAGGCTGATGGTGCGCGGGGCGATGCGCAGGCGGCCATCCAGGAATTCGGCATTCGCCTGCTGGATGTTGAGTTCGCCGGCGAACGGCTCCGCCTGAGTGGCCCGGTAGTCCGCCAGCAGGCTGACGGGGCCAATGCCGATGCCGGAGTTGATCTGCCCGATGGTTGTGTCCCGCAGGCGGGCGGTGAGCTGGTGGTTTTCAAGGCTGAACAGCAGGTGGCCGCTGAGGTTGCTGATGGCAGTTCGGTCCATCAGGCCACTGAGGTTCCGAAAATCCACGCGGCTGTGCACGGCCATGGGGGCGTTGGGTTGCAGGTGAATGGTCACCTCGGCGCTGAGTTCGCCGCTGTCGAGTTCCAGCAGGTTCAGCTGCTCCGGCCAGTTGGTGAGGGTGTTCCTGAAGATGCCGACGGCCTCGCTGCCGGCCATGGTGGTGCTCAGCCGTATGCTCTGGAACTCACCGGCCACATGCCGAACGCGGATATCCGCTTTCAACCCCGCATCATTACTGATCTGCCCCTCCAGCTGCACATCCGACAACGAACCCCCAACCCGCCCGGTAAACAACCACCCCTGCGGCTTCAGCGCCGGATGACTAATGTCCTCCAGCCCGAACCGGATCTGCTGCACCTCAAACTCCAACGCACCCGCCGGCCCGGCCATCAACAGCCAAAAAACCACCACCAGCGGCCAGACTAGGGGTCTGTCCCTACGTGGACTGACCCCTCTAGGCACAAGTTTTGTACCGAGGGTCTGACCCCGCCTGACTAGGGGTCTGTCCCTACGTGGACTGACCCCTCTAGGCACCAAGTCCGGACTTGAGCGGTTATTGAACGGGCCCTTAACCATTATCGAAAATCCTTGTTTGCCTTGATATCCGTCAGTGCCTAGTATCGCGCCCTTTTTATGGCACCGTGTGGAGGCACTTTACCGCGTTATGGGACGTCGCAACGAACAACTTCGCTGGCAGTTGGCCAAAGGGCTGATTCATGCACTGCACCTGGAGCGGTTAGCCAGCCGTTACAGCCACACCACGGTGATGGCGGTGTTCAACCTGGTGAATGGTAGCTTCAGCATTGCGTTGGTGTCGTTTGTGGCGCTGGTTACGCAGGAGGCGTTTATCTTTCCATCGCTGGGGGCTACTGCGTTTATCCTGTTCTACGTGCCCATGGCCCAGCCGGCTTCGCCCCGCAACACCTTGTGCGGGCACTTGATTGGCGCGTTGATGGGGTTGCTGTGCCTGTACATTTTCGGCCTGCAGGGCCAGCCTTCCGCCTTCGCAACCGGCGTTGACCTGGCCCGGGTAGGCGCTGCAGCGTTGTCGCTGGGCCTCACCAGCTGCCTGATGGTGGTATTCCGCGTAGCCCATCCTCCCGCCGGCGCCACCGCCCTGATCGTCTCCCTGGGCCTGATGCCAAACCCGGCCCAGCTGCCCATCCTGATGGCCGGGGTTGCCCTGCTACTGGCCCATGCCTTTGTGATGAACCGCCTGGCGGGAATTCCGTATCCGGTTTGGTCTGGGGGCGGGGTGGCGCCGGCTGCGGAGGGGTCTAAGGTTGCTGGGGTTTGAGATTTGGGAGTCTGAACTGTTTGGGGTAAGCTGAACCAAGTGAATCGCTTTCCTGAGAGGCATGAGAAAATGCGAATTCAAGAATTGATCGAAGAAGCTAATGCCCTTCCTGTCGATGAACGGGCGCTTGTGATCGAGTCGCTTCTGAAAAGCCTTAATCCCACAAAGTCAGGCATCGACGAGAATTGGGCTGACGTGGCCCAGAAACGATTAGCTGAATTGGATTCAGGTGCAGTCGAGGCTGTCCCGGGTGAAGAAGTTTTCACTAAGATCAGGAGCAGGCACGGAAACTAATGGACTACAGTTTTCATCCCGCAGCGGAAGCGGAGTTCAATGATTCGATCGACTACTACGAATCCATCCAACCCGGCCTGGGCATTGAACTGGCAGACGAAGTTCTTCTTGCAATAACTAGAGCCCTCAAATATCCGAAGGCCTGGAGTTTCATCCGAAACCCCGTCAGGCGCTCCCTTGTTAATCGTTTTCCCTACGGCGTTCTATACGTTGAAAGAGGAGGTGGGATATTCATCCTTGCAGTGATGAACCTCCATAGAGAGCCTGATTACTGGCTCCGCAGGCAATAGTGCCTGGAGGGGTCAGTCCACGTAGGGACAGACCCCTAGTCCCCTAATCGACTCCGAATGGGGGGAACGTGGTAGAATTGGCGCCTTCATTTGCTTTGTTCTCCGGATGTTCATGACCTCTCAACAGCCCTCCCCCCGTTTGTCTCGCCGGTTTTCGGTTGCGCCGATGATGGATTGGACTACGCCGCATTTTCGGTACCTGGCGCGTATTCTTAGCCGCAGGGCTTTGTTGTATACCGAGATGGTGACGACCGGGGCGTTGATTCATGGCGATACGGCGCGGTTTCTGCGGCATGATCCGTCGGAATTTCCGCTGGCGTTGCAGCTGGGTGGGAGTGATGCCAACGAGCTGGCGCAGTGTGCGAAGCTGGCGCAGGAATTCGGGTTTGATGAGGTGAACCTGAACGTGGGCTGCCCGAGCGACCGGGTGCAGAACAATATGATTGGCGCCTGCCTGATGGGCCACCCTGATAAAGTGGCGGAAGGCGTGGCGGCGATGATCGAGGCTACGGATTTGCCGGTTACGGTGAAGCACCGCATTGGCATTAACGGCCGCGAGTCCTGGGATGAGTTGTGCGAGTTTATCGAGACGGTGGCTGCCGCTGGCTGCAAGACCTTCATTGTGCATGCACGCATTGCCATTCTTGAGGGCTTGAGCCCGAAGGAAAACCGCGATATTCCGCCGCTGAAGTACGACTGGGTGTACCGCCTGAAGCAGGCCTATCCGCACCTGGAAATCATCATCAATGGCGGCATCAAAACCTTCGAGGAATGCCACGAGCACCTGGCCCATACCGACGGCGTGATGCTGGGCCGCGAGGCATACCATAATCCCTGGCTGCTGGCCGGGGTGGATTCTGAATTCTTTGGCGAACAAGCTGCGGTCACCAGCCGCCACGAGGCGCTGCGGGCGATGTTTCCGTTCATTCAGCAGGAGCTGGACCGGGGCGTATACCTTACCCACATTACCCGCCACATTATGGGCCTGTTCCTGGGCCAGCCGGGCGGGCGGCAGTTTCGCCGGCACCTGAGCGAGAACGCCAACAAGACTGGTTCCGGGCTGGAAGTGATCGAGCAGGCACTGGCCAAGGTACGCGAGCCGCAACCGATAGCGGAAAGCTGATAACAGGCATACCTTTTGTTGTCTTGTTCCTGTTGTAACCTGCCGTTATTGTAGGGGTTGCCAAAGCATTCGGGAGCTGGATGCTGCACCAAAACAGAACAACCGGGACGACAGGACGAATGACCAGCAAGCTAGACCAACTGAAAAACATGACCACCGTGGTAGCCGACACCGGCGATATCGACGCCATTGCCCAATGGCGGCCGGAAGATGCCACCACCAACCCTTCCCTGCTGTTGAAGGCCGCAGCGTCTGACGCCTATCGCCCCATGCTGGATAAAGCCGTGGCCATTGCCGCGAAACACGGCGGTTCCTCGGCAGACCAGCTCTCGGTGGCTACCGATATGCTGGCTGTTCTGGCCGGCAAGGAAATCCTGAACCTGATTCCCGGCGTGGTATCCACCGAGGTAGACGCCCGCCTGTCGTTCGACACTGCCGCTACCCTGCAGAAGGCCCGTGGCCTGATTGAGCTGTACGACCAGCAAGGCGTAGACACCAGCCGGGTGCTGATCAAGATTGCCTCCACCTGGGAAGGTATCCGTGCGGCCGAGCAGCTGGAAAAGGAAGGCATTCGCTGCAACCTGACTTTGCTGTTCTCGTTTGTGCAGGCGGTTGCCTGTGCCCAGGCCGGCGCGCACCTGATTTCACCGTTTGTGGGCCGCATCCTGGACTGGCACCTGGCCAGTTCTGGCCGCGACAGCTATCCGGCGGCGGAAGACCCCGGCGTGCAGTCGGTTACCCGCACCTATAATTACTACAAGGCCCATGGCTTCAACACCGTGGTGATGGGCGCCAGCTTCCGCAATACCGGCGAGATTGAAATGCTGGCCGGCTGTGACCGGCTGACCATCAGCCCTGCCCTGCTGCAGGAACTGAAAGAAGACCAGGGCGAACTCAGCCGCAAGCTGAGCCCGGATTCCGCCACAGTCTCCGAGAAGATGGGCTGGGTAGACGAAAAGCTGTTCCGCTGGGAATCCAATGAAGACGCCATGGCCACCGAGAAACTGGCCGACGGCATCCGCCGCTTTGCGGCCGACCAGATTGAGCTTGAGAACCGGGTGCGCCAGCTGGCTTCCCGGGCCGCGTAATTTTAAGGACGAGGACGTTCCATGCTAGCCATTCTTCACCCCAATACGGCGCTGGACAGCGATGCCTATCGCCAGACCATGCATTACCTGGAAAACCTGCCTGGCGTGAGCATTCGCGTTCACGAAATCCAGGGCGCCAGCCAGCGGCTGACCGAGGTCTACCTGCTGGGCGATACCAAGACTCTGGACAAGGAAGAGATCGAAGCGCTGCCGGCGGTTGAGCGGGCCATTCGCATTTCCGATGACTACCGGATTCTGGGCCGCCATAAAGATGACAATCGCCAGAGCGGTTTCACCTACAACGGCGTGGAGTTCAGCCAGAACAACCTGAATATCTTTGCCGGCCTGTGCGCGGTGGATGTACCCGAGCACGTTGAGCAGATGATGCAGGCGCTGGAAGACGCCGGCGAAGTTTGCACCCGCATGGGCGCCTACAAGCCCCGCACCAACCCCTATTCCTTCCAGGGCCACGGTAAGGGCTGCCTGCCCTGGGTGTTCGAGAAGGCGGGCAAGCATGGCATCAAGGTGGTGGCCATGGAGATTACCCACGAAAGCCACATCGAAGAAATCGATACTTGCCTGGAGAAGCTGGGCCGTCCTACCGGCGTGATGCTGCAGGTGGGCACCCGCAATACCCAGAACTTCGAGCTGTTGAAAGCCATTGGCCGCCAGACCACCTACCCGGTTCTTTTGAAGCGCGGCTTCGGTATTACCCTGAACGAATCCCTGAACGCGGCGGAATACCTGGCCAGCGAAGGCAACGCCAATGTGATTTTCTGCCTGCGCGGCATGAAAACCGAGGCCGGCCAGCCGCACCGCAACATGGTGGACTTCGCCCACGTGCCGGCGGTAAAACGCCTGACCCGCATGCCGGTGTGTGTAGACCCGTCCCACTCGGTGGGCAGCCGTGACCGCGCTCCGGACGGCATCCTGGATGTGATGCACGCCACCGCCCAGGGCGTGATTGCCGGTGCCAACATGGTGCTGGTGGACTTCCACCCGAAACCGGAGAAAGCCCTGGTAGACGGCCCCCAGGCCCTGCTGATGAACGAGCTGCCGGCGTACCTGGAAGATATCCGCCTGTGCCACGACACCTGGAAGAAGCGCCAGGCTATTTATCAACGTCTTAAGGACAACACTGCAGAATGATCGTTTATGGTCACCGGGGGGCCAAGGGTGAGGCCCCCGAAAATACCCTGCCCGGCTTTGTGCATGCACACCGGCAGGGCATCCGGCATTTCGAGCTGGACCTTGTGCTGTCGAAAGACGGCATTCCCGTGTTGGTGCACGACCTGACGGTAGACCGCACCACCGGCCAGAAAGGCAACGTGGGCAACTACACGGCCGCCGAGCTGGAAAACATGGACGCCCGGCGCAACACCAGCGCCTGGCCCCGAAAAACCGGGATTCCGGCACTGGAAACCCTGCTGGACCAGTTTGACGACCTGGAACACGTGCAGCTGGAGGTAAAGAAAGACAGCCGTTCGCGCCTGAATATTCTGTGCAACCGGCTAACCGAGGTTATCCAGCGCCGCAACCTGTACCAGACCTGCGCAGTCACCTCCACAGACCCGTGGTTCTTGCGGCAAATCCGCCGGCGTAACCGCAATATCCGCATCGGCCTCGTGGCGGAGCGCAAGTTTCCCAAGCCCCTGAACCTGGCCACCCGGCTGGGTTGCGAGTATTTCTGCGTTAACTGGAAAATCCTGAACAAGGAGATGGTGGACACCGCCCACAAGCGCAACATGCACGTGTCTACCTGGACGGTAAACCGTATTCACGACATGCTGAAGCTGGAAGAAATGGGCGTGGACAGCATTATTTCTGACTATCCCACCAGTACCAAAATGTTCTTCGATAACCGGGCCAAGGCGTTACTGAGCCTGCCGGCAAGGGAAAGCAGCCCGGAACCTGCCTGAGGCAGGCCCGGGCACCACGGCCTGGTCAGAAGATTCTGTTCAGGCCGTTCAGTGCAGCTACCCGGTAGGCTTCCGCCATGGTCGGGTAGTTGAAGGTGGTGTTGATGAAGTAGTTCAGGGAATTCGCTTCCCCTTCCTGGTTCATGATGGCCTGGCCGATGTGTACGATCTCGGCTGCCTGGTCACCAAAGCAGTGAATGCCCAGGATTTCACGGGTTTCACGGTGGAACAGGATCTTCAGCATACCGACCGCTTCACCGGTAATCTGCGCTCGGGCGAGGTCTTTGAAGAAGGCCTGGCCTACGTCGTAGGGCACCTTGGCTTCGGTCAGCTCCCGCTCGGTTTTACCCACTGAACTGATTTCCGGAATGGTGTAGATGCCGGTGGGCACATCGTTCACAAAACGGAAATACTCGTCCTGGGTAATATCGGAAGAGGCCGCACGGCCCTGGTCGTAGGCAGCACTGGCCAGGCTTGGCCAACCGATTACATCACCTGCAGCGTAGATATGCTCTACCTCGGTGCGGTAATGGTCATCCACTGCCAGCTGGCCGCGGCCGTTCGGCACCAGGCCGACATTTTCCAGGCCCAGGTTCTCGGTGTTGCCGCTACGGCCGTTACACCACAGGAAGGCATCGGCACGGATTTTCTTGCCGGATTGCAGCGACAGTACTACGCCGTGGTCGTCGCCCTTCACCGATTCATACTGCTCGTTATGACGAACCAGCACGCCGTTGTTGCGCAGGTGGTAGCTCAGCGCATCAGAGATTTCGTCATCCAGGAACGACAGCAGGCGGTCACCCGGGTTGATCAGGTCTACTTTCACACCCAGCCCGGCAAAGATGGACGCGTATTCTGAACCGATAACGCCGGCACCGTAGATAATCAGGGTACGCGGGGTGTGGGACAGGTTCAGGATGGAATCCGAGTTGTAGATCCGGTGATGGCGGAAGTCTACATCGGGCGGCAGGTACGGGCGGGAGCCAGTGGCAATGATCGCCTGTTTGAAGTGGATGGTTTCCACCGATTTGTTGCCACGAATTTCCAGCCGGTGCGTGTCAACAAACGAAGCGCGGCCGTTGATCAGGTCTACCCGGTTGCGGGAGTAGAACTGGGTGCGCAGTTTAACCTGCTTGCCAATGACCTTCTGGGCGTTCTGCAACACACGGGGGAAGGAGAACCAGCGCGGCTCGCCGATGTCCCGGAACATCTGGTTGGTGTTGAAGGTGATGATCTGCTTGACCGAGTGCCGCAGCGCCTTCGACGGGATGGTGCCCCAGTGGGTGCAGTTACCGCCAACGGTGGGCTTGTCTTCAATGATGGCGACGCGCTTGTTGTGCTTGGCCGCGTTCATCGCCGCCCCTTCCCCGGAAGGGCCGGCGCCGATCACGACTACGTCGTAATGATGCTCTGCCATGTGCGCAGTGACTCCTTATCTACGTCTTGAGTGCGTAGCTGTCGTTATAGTGATTGTAGGTGACCCGTTGCGGTTACTTGTCGGCTTTGCTGGCGTCGTAGGCCAGGTCTTCCATTTTTGCCGGCTCGTCGGAGCCATTCCGGCTCTCTTCACACTTCTGGGTGTTACCACCGCAAATATCGCAGGAAGCACTGATACCCAAGGCACCAATACCACCACAGGTTCCGCTGATCGGCTTGCGACCGAAAATAACGCCGATCGACATGCCGGCAACCAGCAGTACCACAATAAACAGAACTAAAAGAAAGGTACCCATTACTGCCCTCCTTTACTGGACAACGTAAGACGAGAATGCCGGTGTCTGATGGGTTTCAAAACCGTTGTCTCCCCTTACGATAAAGTATGCGGGAATGTTTTCCCGGGTCGCCAGGCTCGCAGCCCGCTCATAACCCATCACGTTGAATGCAGTCGCCAGTGCGTCGGCTGTCATGCAATCATCCGCCAGTACGGTTACCGATGCCAGTTTGTGGCTTATCGGTTTACCGGTATCAGGGTTAATTGTATGGGAATAGCGCTGCCCTTGTGATTCGTAATAGTTACGATAGTCGCCGGAGGTTGCCATGGCCTGGTCCACCAATGCCACTATCTTGTTCACCTGCCGGCCCTGGCTTGCTTCTTCGGCCGGTTCTTCGACTGCCAGCCGCCACACCTCGCCGCCAGGCTTCTTGCCGCGGGTGCGCACTTCTCCGCCGATTTCCACCAGATACGCCTCGACACCCTCCTGATCAAGATATCGGGCAACGGCATCTACCCCATAACCCTTGGCAATGCCGGAAAGGTCAATGTACTGGGGCTCCGTGCTGCGGATTGCCCGGACCTGTTCGTCGAGCTCCAGGTATTCCCAGCCGGTCACGGCCATCACCTCGGCGAGTTCCGCCTCTGAGGGTGACTGCTCCCTTCGGGCCTGCGGGCCAAAGCCCCACAGGTTCACAACGGGGCCGATGGTGACATCGAAGGCGCCGTCGGTCATGGCCGATATTTCCTGGGCGCGCTGTATCACCTCAAACAGTGCCGGCGACAGCTCTGTCCACTGGCTTTGGTCTTTCTTGCTGTTGAGTCGCGACAGCTCGGAGTCCTTCTTCCAGGTAGACATGGCACCGTCCACTTCGTTCAGGGTTTGTTCAATGCCCTGCGCCAGAGTTTGCAGGCGGGCTTCGTCTTCGGGCAATACCACGTTGATATGATAGGTGGTGCCAAAAATGCCGCCGGAGATCTCCCAGATTTTTTCCTCGTCCTGAAACGAGCAACCCGCCAGGGCAGCCATAACCAGCGCCCAGAAAACGCTGATTATAACCACCCTGGCGGGCTTCATCTTGCCGGATGTCATTTGAGTGAATTAACCCCCGAAATCATCCAGCATGATGTTTTCGTCTTCTACACCAAGGTCTTTCAACATCTTGATGACAGACGCGTTCATGATTGGGGGCCCGCACATGTAGAACTCACAGTCTTCCGGAGCCGGGTGGTCCTTCAGATAGTTTTCGTACAACACGTTATGGATAAATCCGGTCGGGCCTTCCCAGTTATCGCTCGGCAGCGCGTCAGACAACGCCACGTGCCACTCGAAGTTCTCGTTCTCCCGGGCCAGCATGTCGAAATCTTCTACGTAGAACATTTCGCGCACACTACGGGCACCGTACCAGAAGCTGATCTTGCGCTTGGAGTTCAGGCGCTTGAGCTGGTCGAAGATGTGGGAGCGCATGGGCGCCATACCCGCACCACCACCGATGAACACCATTTCCGCATCGGTATCCTTGGCGAAGAACTCACCAAACGGTCCCATTACGGTTACCTTGTCACCCGGCTTCAGGTTGAACACGAAGGTAGACATGATGCCCGGCGGATGATCAGTGCCAGGAGGCGGTGTGGCAATACGGATGTTGAACTTGAGAAGACCCTTCTCTTCCGGGTAGTTCGCCATGGAATAGGCCCGGATAGTGTCTTCCTTGTTCACGCCCTTGTAGCGCCAGATGTCGTGCTTGTCCCAGTCTTCGTGGAACTCTTCCTCGATATCGAAATCCTTGAAGTTGATTTCGTACGGAGGGCACTCCAGCTGTACATAACCGCCAGCGCGGAAGTCTACCTCCTCGCCTTCCGGCAGCTTCAGTACCAGTTCCTTGATGAAGGTGGCCACGTTGTGGTTGGAGATAACCTCGCATTCCCACTTCTTCACGCCGAAGAACTCTTCCGGTACTTCGATCTTCATGTCCTGCTTTACAGGAACCTGGCAGGACAAGCGCCAGCCTTCTTTCTCTTCACGGTTGGTGAAGTGGGTCTTTTCGGTAGGCAGCATGGCGCCGCCGCCGTCCAGAACCTTACATTTACACTGGGCACAGGTACCACCGCCACCGCAGGCGGAAGACAGGTAGATACCGCTGTTGGCCAGGGTACCCAGCAGCTTGCCACCGGCACTGGTTTTTACCGTGTGCTCGGGGTCGTCGTTGATCTCAATAGTCACATCACCGGTGCTTACCAGCCTGGAGCGGGCCGCGAGGATAATCGCCACCAGCGCCAGAACGATAACGGTGAACATGACCACGCCGAGAATAATTTCTGTATTCATGGTCTCGCCTTTTCGTTAAACCGAATCACCGGGTGAATTACAGGGAGATGCCGGAGAACGACATGAAACCCAGAGACATCAGACCCACAGTAATGAAGGTGATGCCAAGGCCACGCAGTCCGTTCGGGACATCGCTGTACTTGAGCTTTTCACGGATACCTGCCAGGGCGATGATGGCCAGGGCCCAGCCAACACCGGCGCCAAAGCCGTACACCACACTCTCGCCAAAGGTGTAGTCACGCTCAACCATGAACAGTGACGCACCCATGATGGCGCAGTTAACCGTGATCAGCGGCAGAAACACACCCAGGGCGGAATAAAGGGCCGGGATGTATTTATCCAGCACCATTTCCATGATCTGTACGATCGCGGCAATAACTCCGATGTATGTCAGCAGGCCCAGGAAACTCAGGTCTACGTTCGGCAGGCCGGCCCATTCCAGGGCGCCTTCCCGCAGGATGCCGTTATACAGCAGGTTATTCACCGGTACGGTGACGGTCAGAACCACAACAACCGCAATACCCAGGCCGGTGGCCGCTTCGATCTTCTTGGAGATCGCCAGGAACGTACACATCCCCAGAAAGAAGGCCAGCGCCATGTTTTCAACGAAGATCGCCTTCATCAAGAGGCTCAGATAATGTTCCATCAGAAGGCCTCCTTAACGGTATGGCGGGACATTTTGTAGTCCGGCTCTTCAACCTGCTCCGGTTTCCAGGTACGCAAACCCCAGATGGCCAGGCCAATGATGAAGAATGCGCTCGGCGGCAGCAGCAGCAAGCCGTTGGTTACATACCAGCCACCGTCATTCACGGTCGGCAGCAGGGTAATGCCAAACAGCGAGCCGGCACCCAGCAGTTCACGGAAGAACGCTACGAACAGCAGGATAATGGAGTAGCCCAGACCGTTACCGATACCGTCCAGGAAGCTGAGCAGCGGCGGGTTGGTCATGGCGAAGCCTTCCGCGCGGCCCATAACGATACAGTTGGTGATGATCAGGCCAACGAATACCGACAGCTGCTTGGAGATCTCGTAGGCGTAGGCCTTGAGGATCTGGTCTACCACGATTACCAGGGAGGCAATGATGGTCATCTGTACGATGATCCGGATGCTGCCCGGAATCTGGGCACGCACCAGGGAGACCGCCAGGCTCGAAAACGAGGTTACTGCGATAACCGCCAGGCACATAACGATACTGACGCTCATGCTGGTGGTTACCGCCAGCGCCGAACAGATACCAAGGATCTGCAGGGCGATAGGGTTGTTACTGAAGATTGGTTCGAAGAGAACCTGTTTGGCTGATGCACCGGCCATGATCAGACCTCCCCTTCACGAAGTTTTTTCAGGAACGGGGCGAAGCCGCGCTCACCCATCCAGTAGTTCACAAGCTGCTCTACGCCGCGGCTGGTCAGTGTGGCACCAGAGAGCGCGTCAATCTTGTGTTCCCGGTCTTTGGTGTCGGAGCTTACGCCGCCTTTCACCAGGCGAATCTGTGGCTCGGTGGGGTTGTCGGCATAAAGCTCTTTACCCACCCACTGCTGTTTCCAGCGCGGGTTGTCTACTTCGCCACCTAGGCCCGGTGTTTCGGCATGAGCGTAGAAACCCAGGCCTTCGATGGTGTTCAGGTCGCCTTCAAGCGAGACGAAGCCATACAGGGTAGACCACAGGCCATAACCGTGAACCGGCAGTACCACACGCACCAGGTCTCCGTTCTCGCTCAGGGTGTAGATCTTGGCGATGTTCGGGCGACGCTTGATACCAGCCTTGTCTTCAGACGCCGGGATGTTGGTAGACATCGCCGGATCAGAAGCGGCCTTGTACATGTCGTACTTCATGGGGTCTTCAACACCAACGGCGGAAGGCTCCACGAAATCACCGGTATCGAGGTCCACCAGGCGAACGTCGAAACGCTCGAAGGTCTGCTCGATCTGCTCGGCGCTGGCGCCTTGCTCAAGCATGCCGGCGGCCGACAGGATGTTGGTTTTGATGTCCAGGTTCTGGTTCTGGATCTGCGCCGGGCGCAGCAAAACGGCTGCGGTGGAGACCACTACCGAGAAAACAATACTCAGTACCAGCGCAACCATCAGGGTTCTGGAGACGGTATCTTTAGCTTTAGCCACGAGCAAGCCTCCGTTTGATGTTGGCCTGAACCACGTAGTGGTCCATCAGCGGCGCAAACAGGTTAGCGAACAGGATCGCCAGCATGATGCCTTCCGGGAACGCCGGGTTGATCACACGGATCAGCACGGTCATCACGCCCACCAGGATGCCGAAGCACCAGCGACCGGTGTTGGTCATGGCGGCAGACACAGGATCCGTGGCCATGAACATCATGCCGAAGGCAAAGCCACCCATCACCAGGTGCCAGTGTGCCGGTACGCCAAACATCGGGTTGGTTTCAGAACCGATGATGTTCAGCAGCAGGGACATACCGATCATGCCGATCATCACACCACCGACGATGCGGTAGGAGGCAATCTTCATGGCCAGCAGGATCAGGCCGCCGATCAGAACTGCGATGGTGGAGGTTTCACCCATGGAACCCTGGATGGTGCCGACAAAGGCGTTCATCCAGCCAATCTGGGCTTCCAGTGCTTCCAGGCCGCCAGATGCAGCCCAGCTCAGGGCAGTTGCGCCACTGAAGCCGTCTACGGCAGTCCATACGGTGTCACCGGAAATCTGTGCCGGGTACGCGAAGTACAGGAAGGCACGGCCGGTCAGTGCCGGGTTCAGGAAGTTCTTGCCGGTACCGCCGAACACTTCCTTACCGATCACCACACCGAAGGTGATACCCAGGGCCACCTGCCACAGCGGGATGGTGGGCGGGCAGATCAGTGCGAACAGTACGGAGGTCACAAAGAAGCCTTCGTTCACTTCGTGCTTGCGCACGGTGGCGAACAGGACTTCCCAGAAGCCACCCACAATAAAGGTAACCGCGTAGATGGGCACAAAGTACGCCAGGCCATATACGAAGTTATCCCAAAGGCCGGCACCAGCTCCGGTTACCGCCAGGGCGGTAATGAAGGCTTCACGCAGGCCGCCGTCGGCAATCTGGGCGCCGGCATTTTCTGCCAGGAAGCTGTTGGCCTGGAAACCGATGTTCCACATACCGAAGAACATGGCCGGGAAAGTACACAACCACACAGTGATCATGATGCGCTTGAGGTCTACGCCGTCACGCACATGGGAGGTGGTCTTGGTTACGCTCGAAGGCGAGTAGAAAATAGTATCGACGGCTTCGTACAGGGCGTACCAGCGCTCGTACTTTCCGCCTTTTTCAAAGTGATGCTCGATTCCATCGAGAAACTGTCGGATTGCCATCGTATTAGCCCTCGATCTCGATTCGGGTCAGGTTCTCGCGGAGAATCGGACCGTATTCATATTTGCCGGGGCACACGAAGGTGCACAGCGCCAGATCTTCTTCATCCAGCTCCAGGGCACCCAGTTTCTGTGCCATTTCGGTATCACCCACAATCAGCGAACGCAGCAACTGCGTTGGCAGAATATCCAGTGGCATGATCTGCTCGTAGGCGCCGACTGGCACCATGGCGCGCTCACTGCCGTTGGTCGTGGTGGTGAAGTTGAACAGCTTGCCCGGGTTGAGCTTGGACAGATAGATGTTCAGCACAGAGAACTTGTTGGGGCCCGGAGACAGCCAACCCATGAACTCACGCTTGCTCTGCTCTTCCAGCACGCTTACCTGGTTGGCAAAGCGGCCTAGGTAGGCGCAGGGGCCTTCGCCGCGACGGCCACCAAACACAGAACCGGAAATAGCACGAACCTGACAGTCAGTCGCCACTTCGCCGTCCAGCAACTCCTGCAGGCTGGCACCCAGACGGGTACGAACCAGGCGGGGCTTGGAGGCTTTCGGGCCAGCAATCGCCACAATGCGCTCTACCGGCACTTCACCGGTTTCGAACAGCTTGGCGATGTCGATGACGTCCTGGTAGTTGATGGACCAGACAGTCTTGCTGGCAGATACCGGATCCAGGTGATGGATATGGGTACCTACGTTGCCGGCCGGGTGCACACCGTCAAACTGGTGCACTTCAATATTGTCGGCCTTGGGCACAGAAACATTGGCGCCGGGCTTGCCGGTTACGAAGACCTTGCCGTTGGTCAGGCGGGAAATAATGGTCAGGCCTTTTTCAAAAGCCTTGCTGTTCTCGCCGATGATAACGGTGGGGTCTGCCGCCAGGGGGTTGGTGTCTATCACAGACACGAAAATGGAATTCGGTGCGGAATCGATTTCCGGAACCTTGCTGTAGGGCCGCGTGCGGAAAGCTGTCCATAGGCCGGACTCTACCAGGTTGTCGACCACCTGCTGGCGTTCCAGGCCGGCAAGGTCCGAATCGTTGTAACGGGCATAGGTTTCCGCATCGTTGCCATCGATTTCGATAACAACAGACTGGAATACACGACGCTCACCGCGATTGATTTCTTTCACCACGCCTGCGGCTGGTGAAGTATAACGAACGCCCTCGGTCTTCTTGTCCGTGAACAGCAGCGTACCGCGCTTGACACGGTCTCCCTCTTTCACAGCCATGGTCGGCTTCATGCCGTGATAGTCAAAACCGATCAATGCCACGTGGCGAATCGGCTTGCCATCTGTAATGGTCTGTTCGGGAGCGCCGCTGATGGGAAGATCCAGGCCTTTTTTGATCTTGATCATTAGCCTCGTCCAATCATCAGAAACTGTTTCTGTGGATTATTAACGCCCGGCCCCCTGCGGCCCAGGAAAGGTTGAGAAACGGGGTGCCAGACATACCCAAAATCGCGCCAATTATAGAGATTAAGGAAACCTATTTCCACCGGTAACCAAAATGGTTTTAGCGGTCCCTTAAAGCAGGAAAGCCCCGGTAACTTACGCTACCGGGGCCGGTCCGATCACTTCTCGAGGAAGCGGCCTACGACTTTAGTCGCGGGTGCGCTTCGGGAAGATCGGGTAGGTTACTCCGGCCATCTGGTTAACGCAGCGGATAACCTGGGCGCTGTAACCGAACTCGTTGTCGTACCATACGTACAGGATCAGGCGCTTGCCGTTGGCAATGGTGGCCTGGGCATCCACAACACCGGCGTGGCGGGAGCCTACGAAGTCGGTAGACACCACTTCCGGAGAGTTCACGAAGTCGATCTGCTTCTGCAACTCGGAGTGCAGGGCCATGTCGCGCAGGTAGTCGTTTACCTTATCCGCTTCAACGTCTGACTTCAGGTTCAGGTTCAGGATCGCCATGGACACGTTCGGAGTCGGCACGCGGATAGCGTTACCGCTCAGCTTGCCCTTCAGTTCCGGCAGGGCCTTGGCAACGGCCTTGGCAGCACCGGTTTCGGTGATAACCATGTTCAGGGCCGCACTACGACCACGACGGCTACCCTTGTGGTAGTTATCGATCAGGTTCTGGTCGTTGGTGTAGGAGTGAACGGTTTCAACATGGCCGTCTTCAATGCCGTACTCGTCGTTGATGGCCTTCAGTACCGGGGTAATGGCGTTGGTGGTACAGGAGGCGGCAGACAGGATCTTGTCTTCGTCGGTGATCCAGTCGTTATTGATGCCGTAAACGATGTTCTTGATGTCGCCCTTGCCCGGCGCGGTCAGGATGACGCGGCTGACACCCTTGGATTTCAGGTGCAGACCCAGGCCTTCTTCGTCACGCCACTTACCGGTGTTGTCGATCACGATGGCGTTGTGGATGTCGTAGTCGGTGTAATCCACCTTGTCCGGGCCATCGGAGTAGATCACCTTGATGAAGTTACCGTTGGCGATCAGCGCGGAGTTTTCTTCGTCTACGGTGATGGTGCCGTCGAACGGACCATGCACGGAATCACGGCGCAGCAGGCTGGCACGCTTTTCCAGGTCGTTTTCGGCGCCGCCCTGACGAACCACGATGGCACGCAGGCGCAGGTTGTTACCGCCACCGGCCTTCTCGATCAGGATGCGGGCCAGCAGACGGCCGATACGGCCAAAGCCGTACAGGACCACGTCTTTGGTTTCGTTCTTGGAGTCTTCTTCAGACTGGCTGGCGTACTGGCCAACCACCGGGCCGATTTCGCGCTTCAGGAATTCGGCGAGGTCGCCACCTTCTTCCTTGAATTTAACGGCCAGCTTGCCGATATCCACGTGGGCACGGCCCAGTTCCAGCTTGTCCATTTCCTGCAGGATAGGCAGGGTGTCGTGAACAGACAGCTCGCTGTGCTCAACCTGGCGAACAAAGCGGTGGGCACGGATGATGTCGATCACAGACTGGTTGATGATCGCACGGCCGTAAACAGACGTAACAACGTTGTTCTTGCGGTACAGGCGGCCGATCAGCGGAATCATGGCTTCCGCGGTGGACTCTCTCTCTGTCCAGTTGGACAGGTGCTGGTTGATCTGCTCGTGACTCACGGTTGGGACCTCGTTTAGCACAGGGAATAATTTGAGGCGCGTATTATCCAACTTAACGGCGCCTACGGCAAATAGGTTTCTGCCCGACCTTCGTCGCCCGGCCATGACACTGTCACCCCCGAACGCTAGAATAGCGGCCGCTTTCGCTTCCGATGCGCCAACCCAGGAGATTTGCCAGCCCATGCCCCAAGGTTCCGCCCGCTCCTTTACTGCCACTGCCCTTATTGCGCCCGTGGCGCCGGAAAAACCGTCAGACCACCGAAAGTGGGGGCAGCTGGCCGGTTGCAGCGACGCCCTGGCCATCTGCGAAAGCGCGAGGGACCACAAAGGGCTGACCCTGGTGATCACCCGCAGCACTGATGACGCCATCCGGCTGGAACAGGCCATCCGGTTCTTCCTGAACCTGCCACCGGAAGAAGACGGCGCCGCCATTACCGAAGACGGGCTGGAACTGCTGTCACTGCCAGACTGGGAAACCCTGCCCTACGATTTATTCTCGCCACACCAGGACATCACCTCCCGGCGAATCCGCACCCTGCACCGCCTGCCCTCTACCCGGCACGGCATATTGGTGGTCCCGGCCCGCACCCTGATGCACCGGCTGGCGCCACCCAGTTACCTGCAGGGCAACACCCTGCTGCTGAAAGTCGGCCAGAACCTGGATATCGACAGCTGGCGCATGCAACTGGAAGCCGCCGGCTATCACCACGCCGAAAACGTGTACGAGCATGGTGAATACGCGGTACGTGGAGCGATCCTGGACATCTATCCCATGGGCTCCAACCTGCCCTACCGGATTGACCTGTTCGATGATGAAATCGAAACCCTGCGCACCTTCGATCCGGAAACCCAGCGTTCTATCGACCGCATCGAGCAGATCGAACTGCTGCCGGCCCATGAATTCCCATGGCATAAGGATGCCCGCTCCGGCTTCCGCAACCGCTGGTTCGAGCATTTCCCGAATGCCGATAAAGAGGCCCCGGTGTACCAGGATGTCAGCAACGGCATTACGCCGCCGGGCATCGAGTACTACCTGCCGCTGTTTTTTGACGAAACCGCCACCCTGTTCGATTACCTGCCGGCCTCTACCCTGGTGTTCACGGCCGACGGGCTGAACGATGCCGTGGCGGCGTTTGATGCCGAAACCCGGGCCCGGCACGAAGACCGCCGCCATGACCGCTTGCGGCCTATCCTGCCGCCCTCGGAGCTGTTCCTGCTACAAGACGAGGTGTTCGGCCAGCTTAAGCCCTACCCCCGGGTAACCTGCGCCCCGGACCCGGTTGAGGGCGCCGGCAGCGCCAACTGCCACGCCGAAGCCCTGCCGGACGTGGCCATGGACGGACGGGCAGCAGACCCTGCCGGACGACTTAAACGGTTCATCAAGGAGTTTCCCGGCCGGGTACTGATCTGTGCCGAATCCTCCGGCCGGCGGGAAGCACTGATCGAAAACCTGGGTGACCACAAACTGAAACTGGCCACTGTCAGCGGCTGGCAGGAGTTTCTGGAGAAATCCGACTCCACCCTGGCCATTACCATTGCCCCCATGGAACAGGGCATGGTGTTGCCGGAGCAAAACCTGGCGCTGATTACCGAAACCGCCCTGTTTGGCGAGCGGGTATTGCAGCGCCGGCGGCGCGAGAAACCCACCGAGGTGGACGACCACGGTTACCGGGACCTGTCCGAACTGCGCATTGGCTCGCCGGTGGTGCATATCGACCACGGGGTTGGCCGCTACAAAGGTCTGGAAACCATTACCGCCGGCGGCCAGGCCGATGAATTCCTGATGCTCGAATACGCCGGCGGCTCGAAACTGTACGTGCCGGTATCCAGCCTGCACCTGATTTCCCGCTACGCCGGCACCGACGAAGAACATGCGCCCCTGCACAAACTGGGCACCGACCGCTGGAGCAACGCCAAGCAGAAGGCGCTGGAGAAGATCCGGGACACCGCCGCCGAGCTGTTGGATGTGTACGCCCGCCGCGAAGCCCGCAAAGGCTTCCAGTTTGAAGACCCTAAAGAAGCCTACCGGGCCTTCGCCGCCGGCTTCCCGTTTGAAGAGACGCCGGACCAGCAGGTGGCGATTCAATCGGTGTTTGAAGACATGACCAGCGAACGCCCCATGGACCGGCTGGTGTGCGGCGACGTCGGCTTCGGTAAAACCGAGGTGGCCATGCGTGCCGCTTTCCTGGCCACCTGGTCCGGCAAGCAGGTGGCGGTGCTGGTACCCACTACCCTGCTGGCGCAGCAACATTATGAATCCTTCCGGGACCGGTTCTCTGACACCCCGGTGACCGTGGAACTGCTCAGCCGTTTCCGCAGCGGCGCCCAGACCACCAAGGCCATTGCCGCCATTGAAGAAGGCAAGGCCGATATTGTCATCGGCACCCACAAGCTGCTGCAGGGCGATATCAAGTTCAAGAACCTGGGGCTGGTGATTATCGACGAGGAACACCGGTTCGGCGTCCAGCAGAAAGAAAAGCTGAAGTCCCTGCGGGCCGAGGTGGACATGCTTACCCTCACCGCCACGCCCATCCCCCGGACCCTGAACATGGCCATGGGCCATCTGCGGGACCTGTCGATTATTGCCACCCCGCCGGCCCGCCGGCTGTCGGTGAAAACCTTTGTGCGCCAGCGCGACGAATCCATGGTGAAAGAAGCCATTCTGCGGGAAATCCTGCGGGGTGGTCAGGTGTACTTCCTGCACAACGATGTCTCGACCATCGAGAAAACCGCCGAAGACCTGCGCCGGCTGATTCCCGAAGCCCGGGTAGGTGTGGCCCACGGCCAGATGCGCGAGCGCCAGCTGGAACAGATCATGTCGGACTTCTACCACAAGCGCTTCAACGTGCTGGTGTGTACCACCATTGTGGAAACCGGCATCGACATCCCCAGTGCCAATACCATTATTATCGAGCGGGCGGATAAATTCGGCCTGGCCCAGCTGCACCAGTTACGGGGCCGGGTTGGCCGCTCCCACCACCAGGCCTACGCCTACCTGCTGACGCCACCGCCCAAGAGCATTTCCACCGACGCAAAAAAACGGCTGGATGCCATTTCCGAAGCCCAGGACCTGGGCGCCGGCTTCATGCTGGCCACCCACGACCTGGAAATCCGGGGCGCGGGCGAGTTGCTGGGCGAGGAACAGAGCGGGCAGATTGAAAGCATCGGCTTCACCCTGTACATGCAACTGCTGGACGAAGCGGTAAAAGCCATCCGCGAGGGCCGGACGCCCAATGCGGAACTGCCCCTGAGCCACGGCACCGAGATGAACCTGCGCATTCCGGCGCTGATTCCGGATGACTATTTGCCGGATGTGCACAACCGGCTGATGCTGTACAAGCGCATCGCCAGTGTGCAGAACGAAGAAGAATTAAAAGAACTTCAGGTTGAGATGATTGACCGGTTCGGATTATTACCGGAGCCGGCAAAGAACCTGGTAAACCAGACCCGCCTGCGCCTGAAAGCAGACGCCCTGGGCATTGTAAAAGTGGACGCCGGCAAGGAATGGGGGCGCCTGGAGTTCGGCGCAAGCACGCCGGTGGACCCACTGGTGCTGGTTAAAAAAGTGCAATCCGCACCGGACACCTACCGGCTGGAAGGGGCCAACAGCTTCCGCTTCCGGCTGAATGATGATTCAACCAGTGGTAAACTCGACGCCATCTCAGCCATGCTCATGGAACTCGGGCCGGAGCAGAGCAAGCCGGCGCCGGCAAAGAAAGCCTGAGCCAACCCGAATCAGCTGGAGTGACACACTTGCAAGCACGCGATCTCTGTTTCAAGCAGGCTTTGACTGCCGCACTGGCCCTGGCATTCGTACTGATGCCAGCCGGCAAGGCCCTGGCCCAGACACCGGATGATTTTTACCGCGCAGAAGTGGTAATTGTCGAACGACTGGTAGCCCCCTCTGCCCTTGAAGAGCAGATGGCCGGCATGCCGGTGGAACCACCCCTGAGCGGTATCCGCTCGCTATGGGTGGAAGACGCCAACGGCAACCGGGTTTCTGATGTCCGGCTGGCTGCCCGCAACGAACTGTACCTGAACCAGGCTGCCGCCCGCCTGGAAAACAGCGGCAACTACCGGGTTCTGGCCACCGCCGGCTGGTATCAGACGTTTCCGCCCAACTATAACGGCAGCCCCATGCGGGTTGCGGTGGGCAAATGGCTTGGCGGAGCCGGCGAGCGCGCCGTGGAAGGCCATATCGAAATCGACCGCCAGCGTTACCTGCACGTGAAAGTGCACCTGAACCACTGGCAGGAAGGTGAACGGCCGGAGCCGGTGATGGTAGTGCCGGAAGCCGAAGCCCAGGCCGATGAAGCGGGCTCAAACGAATACAGCGCTGGTGACCAGGTTGCTGAGCTGGCTACCCGCCCGGTTGCCGCAGAACCGGCACCGCTGGAACTGATTACCTGGATTCGCGAAACCCGCCGCATGCGCAGTGAGGAAATCCACTTTATCGATTCCCCCACCGTTGGCGTGCTGGTGTTCTTCAGGAAGATCGAGGGCTAAGCTGGCCCAAGCCAGCCATTGACCTCTCCAGGACTGTCTTCACGCCTGCCATGCCCTGGTCAATGGCCTGTTCGATTTCTTCCATGGTGATGATGTGGTCGGACTTTCCGGCCGCCCAGTTCACCACCAGGGCCAGGCACACGTAGCGCATACCCAACTCCGCCGCCAGCACGGCTTCCGGCATACCGGTCATTCCCACCAGGTCACATCCGTCCCGCTCGAGTCGCTTGATCTCGGCCGCGGTTTCCAGCCTTGGCCCCTGGGTAGCGGCGTAGACTCCGAAATCCGAGAAATCCAGCTTCAGCCCCCGGGCGGCATCAATCAGCAGCTGCCGGCCTTCCTGGTCATACGGGTAGGTGAAATCAATGTGGGTAACATGCTCCAGCTCGGCCTCAAAAAAGGTGCTGGCCCGCCCCCAGGTGTAATCAATGACCTGGTCTGGCACCACCACATGGGCAGGTCCCATGGCCTTGTGGATACCACCCACGGCATTCACTCCCACCACGGTTCGCACCCCGGCGTTATAGAGTGCCTGCAGGTTGGCGCGGTAGTTCACCTGGTGGGGCGGAATGCGGTGCGGGTTACCATGGCGGGCCAGGAACACCACGGCCTGATCACCCAGCCGGCCATGCACCAGCTTGTCTGAGGGCTCGCCCCAACGGGTGCTGACGGTTTCTTCGCCAACAATTTCGAGGTCACTCAGACTGGTCAGGCCGGTACCGCCGATAATCCCGACCGGGTTGGTGCTTGCGGTCATGCCTTGTCTCCTGCTGGTTGTCCGCCCTGCTCGCTTTCGCCACGGGATTCCGGGGCTTCTTTGCTGCCCTCACTGCGCGCTTCACCTTGTTCCCTGGCCTCGCCACTGAGCCTGGCACCGTCCGGCAAATGCAAGGTACGGGTCGGGAAGGCAATCTCGGCACCATGGGATTCGATAATGTCGCTGACCTTCAGTAGTACATCTTCCTTGATTTCATGGAAGCGCACCCATTCGGTGGTCTTGGTGAAGGTGTACAGCATGATATCCAGCGATGAGGCATTGAACGCCAGGAAGTTCACAATCAGGGTCTGGTTGCTGTCGATTTCTTCGTGGTTTTTCAGCATCTCGCGGATTTCTTCCACGATCTTCTGCATGGAGTGTACATCGGCATAGCGAATGCCGATGGTTTCGGAGATGCGGCGGTTGGTCATGCGGGACGGGTTTTCCACGGCGATGGTGGTGAATACCGCGTTGGGCACATACAGTGGCCGCTTGTCGAAGGTGCGAATGGTAGTCAGGCGCCAGCCAATGTGCTCCACGGTGCCTTCAATGTTACGGTCCGGCGAGCGGATCCAGTCACCGACCTTGAACGGACGGTCCAGGTGAATGATGAAGCCGCCAAAGAAGTTGGCCAGCAGGTCCTTGGCGGCAAAGCCGACCGCGATACCACCCACACCACCAAAGGCCAGAACCCCGGAAATACTGAAACCCAGTGTCTGCAGGGCGGTCAGCACCGCGGTGATGATAATAACCGCGCGCAACAGCTTGCTGATGGCGTTCACCGTGGTGTAATCCATCGGCTTGCGCATTTTGATGGGCGAGGTCAGGACCTTTTCGATTTCCTTCACCAGGCCGAACAGGAACCAGACCAGCACCCAGACAAAGCCGATCTGCAGCACCGTGCCGTTGGCCTTGAAGACTTCCGCGTCACTGAAGTGATGGGCCACCTCGGCTGCCCAGTAAACACCCTGCAGCCAGACAAACGCCACCATGGGCCGGCGGGCGGCATGCAGGAAGGCATCGTCCCATTTGTTTTTAGTCGACTTGAACTTGTTCTCGACGGCCAGAATTAACCGGCTGACTATAAAGGCAACGGTGGCCGTGCCCAGGACCAGGAGGAATATCAGGACGCCCGCACGCCACCCGTCTGACAGCAAGCCGAATTTTTCGATCCAGCCATTCATCAAAGCCAGCATTTGACCAATCATTGTGTTCCTCTGAGTCTGTCAGTTCATCCAATAACAACGCGGGTGCCGGCCCTTACCCGCGCAAACAGTTCGGCGATGTCGGTGTTTCTCATCCGCACACAGCCGTGGGACAGGGCCTCGCCCATGGGTTCGGTATCCGGGGTGCCGTGAATGTAGATAAATCGCCGGAAGGAATCCACCCCGGGGCCACGGTTGCGCCCCCACTCCCGGCCACAAAGCCAGAGTATACGGGTCAGTATCCAGTCCCGATCAGGGTGTTCAGCCGCCAGTTGTGGTGAGTATATCTCACCGGTGGGCCGACGGCCCCGAAAGACCGTATTCAGCGGCTGGCCTTCGCCGATGCGCGCGCGGATATAGTGCTCGCCCCGGGGGGTGCAGCCGCTGCCATCCTGCTCACCCGGTCCGTTCAGGGCGGTAGATATGGGGTAACGGTCCAGCGCGCTGCCATCAGCAGCACACACCGTTAACACCTGGCTGGCGATATCAATGGTCAGATAAGCCCCGGGGGGCAAGGGGGTATTCAAAAGGGAAGCTCCCTCCGGCCGGAAACCAGAGGGAAGCCTAACCGAGGCGGGGGAACTCAGGCAACCGGCGCGGGCCGGGCCGGGGCAGAAACCAGCATTTTGTCCGGTGCGGTCATGCCGGCCGCCAGGAACGGCACCAGGCGCGCGGCAATTTCCTGCACCGTGGTGTGCACACCCAGCTTGTTTTCCAGGATGTCGATCAGGGCATCGCTGCTGGACATGGTAAAGGCGGTGGCTCCCAGCATGAACTGGATGCGCCAGTAGCGGTCTACCGAGGACAACTCAGGGGTGGCTTCTTTCAGAAGACGCATGAAACGACTGAACGGCTCGCTGTATTCCTGCTCCAGGAACTTGCGCAGGTGGCCCTGGCTCTGGGTGTAGGCCAGCCCGAGCAGGCGCATGAAAATGGAAATACCTTTTTCGTTACGCTGGGGCATACGCACGGCACTTTCCGTGAGCGCCCAGAGGGTCTGGTTCAGGGTAGCCGGTTTGCCGTCACACTTTGCTTCCAGTTCGTCGAACGCAGTCTCCAGAGTTGCAGAGAAAGGCGTCAGAAAACGCGCGAAAACCGCGTGAATCAGCGCGTTCTTTGAACCAAAGTGGTAATTGACAGCGGCCAGATTTACTTTAGCCTTACTGGTAATCATGCGAAGGGACGTTTCCGAGAAACCACGCTCGGCAAAAAGCTCTTCAGCAGCATCAAGTATGCGGTCTACGGTATCTGACTGCGCCATTTTGTTATCCATGCCTCTAACAAACGTCTGTTTGAAACATACGTTTGACACCCTGCCGTGTCAAGCATACCTTGGCATGACTGCAACCGTTCAGGAGATTCGTGATGTTTACAGGTATCGTTCAGGGGGTGGCCACCATTGCGGAAGTCATCAAGGCACCGGGGCTGAATACACTGGTGGTGCGCTTTCCGGAAGCCAAGGTGCAGGGTGTAACCATCGGCGCCTCGGTGGCGATAAACGGCACCTGCCTGACGGTGACCCGCCAAGACGGCGACCTGCTGTACTTTGATGCCATGCAGGAAACCCTGAGGCTGACCACGCTGGGCAACCTGGCCGAAGGGGATTCGGTAAACTTTGAACGGGCAGCCCGCATTGGTGACGAGATTGGCGGCCACCTGCTCAGCGGCCACGTGCATACCACTGCGGTTCTGGCCGAGATTATCCGCACAGAGAACAACGTCACCCTGTGGTTCGAGGTGCCGGAGAGCTGGATGAAGTATGTGTTCCCGAAAGGCTATATCGCCATCAACGGCGCCAGCCTGACCATTGGCGAGGTCACCGGTAACCGCTTTAACGTTCACCTGATTCCGGAAACCCTGCGGGCCACGACTTTCGGTACGGCCGAACAGGGCCAGTCAGTGAACATCGAGATCGACAGCCAGACCCAGACCATCGTCGATACCCTGGCCCGGCTGGGTTACGACCGCCCTGCCCCTGCCCTTTAACTGCAGCTCTTTAACCGCGGTTAACAGCGGCGCTCAGGGCGCCGCCTCGAATACCACAAAGCGCGGGCTTGCCGCCCGCTGCTCAACCTTGTCAAAGAAGCGCTTCAGCGACTTGTGGTACCCCAGGTGGCGGTTGCCCACCATCAGCATTCGCCCGCCCGGCACCAGGTGTTTTGCGGCATCCCGGAACAGTCGCAGGGCGATGTGATCGCCCACCACGCCGCCTTCATGGAACGGCGGGTTCAGCAAGATCAGGTCGTACTGCGCGGCTCCTTCCCGGATTCCGTCACTGTGCTGGCACTGTCCGGCCCGGTAACCACAGGCGCCCAGGTTATGCTGCACGCTGGCAATGGCCTGGCTCGACACATCACTGAAATCCACCGTGATATCAGAGCCACAAGCCAGTGCCATTAAGCCCAGCACGCCATTGCCGCAGGCCAGGTCCAGCGCCCGCGCGCCAGACTTCAGCCCGGCAACGGCAGGGCCCACCAGCGGCAACAGTTCCCGGGTGCCGATGTCCAGCTTGTCCCGGGCAAAGACAGCCGGTAATGCCTCTACCGGCGCCGGCAGACCCTCCTGCGGGTAACCTTTCCAGCTTTCAGCCCAGCCCTGCAGTTGCGCCTGCCCTTTGCGGCAGACCACTACCCGGGCCTTTTTACGGGCTGGCAGTACAGTTTCGGTGACCACGGCTTCGGCAAACACATCCACGCTGCGGTCCGGCAAATGCTTGATCATGCCGCCGGCCAGCAAGCAGCCGTTGTCTGCCAGCACGGAGTTTACCCATCGCAACAACCAGCCCAGATAGGCGCCATGGCGGGGAATGCGCAATACCACCAGGTCAAACGGCCCCTCCGGCGGGTTCAGCCAGCTGTGCAGCAGCGCTGGCCGGGCGATACCGGGATTATGTCGGGCATTGTAATCGAGTGCATCCGGAAGGACTGCACTGTCGGCCACGCTGGTGACCGGCCCGTGGGCCTGGGCCAGCCCAAGCGTGAGCGCACCGAACTGGTCGTCTACCACCAGCACACGGGGGCTGTCCGCCAGCCGGTTACCGGCTTCTGCCAGCAGCAACTCGTCCGCCGCATCCCAGGCCCGCAGGCCAGGCTCGGCGCCGGGGCGGCTGAGCTTCAGGTTACCGGCAGTCAGCGGCAGTACTTCAGCGGATGGCACGATTGAAAGCCCTGTAAACGGTAAAACGGCGATCCTGGGCCAGCTTCTCGACCGGCCCGATAAAGCGCTGGATAACGGACTCATAGGGCAGGAAGCTGTTGGCCACTAGCCGCACCTCGCCCCTGGGGGCCAGATGGGCGGCCACTTCCCGAAGGAACTGTTCGGTCATGGAGGTATCGGTTTTCACGCCACTGTGAAACGGCGGATTGGTGACCACCGCCGGCCACCGGCCCTGAATGCCGGCCAGGCCATCGGAGGCGTAGATCTGGCCTTCCGCGCCGGCCCGGGCGTAGGTTTCCCGGGCGCAGGCAACCGCCTGGGCCTGGACATCCACACCGTCTACCTCACCCTGGGGCAGGCCCTGATCGCGACGGTAGCCTTGCAGCCAGCTGCCGATCACGCCGGCGCCACAGGCAAAGTCCAGCACCTTGTCCGCTTTCAACGGGGTTTGTTCCAGGGTTTCCAGCAACATCCGGGTGCCGGCATCCAGCTCCCCTTCGCTGAACACACCAGGCAGGCCGGCTACGTCAAGGCTTACGCCGGCACAGGAAACCTGCGTCCAGCGCAACCAGTCGGTTAAGTCAAAACGGGAAAGGGGTTGGTGGTTGCTGCCGGTCCACACCTGGCAGTGGCGGGCACTGTCGACTTTCAGAGCGTCGGCCACCACGGCGGTAAACTGTTTGACGGCTCCGGCGATGCCTTCTTTCTTTTCGCCCACCAGAACCAGGCTGGCGCCTTCGCGGCCCAGATAGCGGGCCATGGTCAGGCGTAATTCCAGTTCCGCCCGGGCCTTGGGCAGGAAGATGACCAGGGTGTCGAAACTCCCAGCGTCCTGCTCGTGGCACTGATAGCCGAAACAGGCTTGCCAGTTTGCATGCTGGCACAGCTGTTCATACACACCGGCGTGTTCGCTCATGGCCAGCCCGGGTTGCGGGCAATGGGCCAGCAGCGCCGGCTCGGATACGCCCAGCAGGGCCACCTTGCCGGTCAGCAGTTCGGCATTCCGGAGCAGAACGTCGTGTGTGTTGGTTTGTAGCTGCGCCATAAATCCTGCCTTTGCGGTTGATTCCCGCGCGGAATTGAACGGGAATCAACAGCATAACGCAAGCCTCAGATACTGCCGTCGCTGTCCGTATTCTGGTGCATGGTGCTCTGGGCCAGGTCCAGCAGCTCACGCAGGGCAACGGAGAACATGGCGTATTCCGGCTCCCGCACGCTCTTCAGCTCCGCCAGCATGGCACTCCAGCGCTCGATCATGTGCTGGTGCTTCTGCTCCCAGGCTTCCACACTCTCGGGCACCTTGCCGGCCTTGCCCGCCAGGCGCAGCACGCCGGTGGTCAGGGCGCGCTGCTGCCAGTCCAGGTCTTCCCGGAAGCTTTCCCTTGCCAGCGCCTGCCAATGGGAGTTGGGCGTGAGCGCGGCGATGGAGTTGGCAAACCAGGTCAGGTCGAGGCGATCGCCCAGGTCGTAGTACAGGTTAGCCACGGTTTTCAGCGGCAGGCCGGTGGCCTCCTGGGATTCGATAATGCCCAGCGACGAGTACAGGTAACCGGTGCCGGCCAGTACCGAGGCCAGGTCTTTCGGCAAGCCGGATTCTTCCAGGTATGCGTGGCGTTGCTCCCAGTTGCTGCGAGCCTGGTCGCCCAGGTAGTCCGGCAGGCTGGAGGTAATCGCCCATACGCTGTCGGCAAACCGCTCCATGTGGCTCTGGATATTGAGCTCGGCCCGGCGGTTACGCAGCAGCCAGCGAACGGCACGGCGCATCAGGCGCATGAGGTCTTGCATCAGCTCCATCTGCAGCTTGGCGGGCACATGGTAGTCCAGCGCCTCGATGCGGTCCCACCAGTTGTCGATCCGGAACACATCCCGGGCGATGATCCAGGCCAGGGCGATGGATGCAGCATCGGCACCGGTAGACTGGTTCAGGCGCTCCACAAAGGTAATGCCCATGTGGTTGACCATGTCGTTGGCAATCTGGGTGGCGATAATTTCCCGCCGCAGCTGGTGCTCGCCCAGCTCCTTCGAGAACTTCTTGTTCAGTTCCTTCGGGAATACCTTGTACATTTCGCCGGCCAGCAGCGGATCATCCGGCAGAGTGCTGGCGATCAGGGTCTGCTTCAGGTCACCCTTCACGTAGGAAATCAGTACCGACAGCTCCGGCCGGGTCAGGCCTTTCTTGGCCAGCTTGCGCTCGGCCAGGGCCTCGTCGTCGGGCAGGAATTCCAGCCCCCGGTTCAACTTGCCTTCGCTTTCCAGGGTGTTCATCAACCGGCGGTATTCTTCCAGCCTTGGCGCGGTATCGGCACTGGCAATGCTGATGGCCTGGGTTTGCCGATAGTTGTTCTTCAGCACCAGGGCCGAGACATCGTCGGTCATCTCTTCCAGCATCACGTTGCGCTGCTTGGCGGTGAGATCACCCATGGCCACGGCACGGTTGAGCAGGATCTTCATGTTCACTTCGTGGTCTGAACAGTCCACCCCACCGGAGTTGTCGATGAAGTCGGTGTTCAGCCGGCCGCCTTTCAGGGCGTATTCAATACGGCCCAGCTGGGTGAAGCCCAGGTTACCGCCCTCGCCCACCACTTTGCAGCGCAGGTCTTTGCCGTTCACCCGAAGGCCGTCGTTAGCCTTGTCGCCTACGTCGGCATGGGTTTCCTCAGCGCCCTTCACATAGGTGCCGATACCGCCCACCCAGAGCAGGTCCACTTCGGACTTCAGGATGTGGCTGATCAGCATGTTCGGCGGCATGCGGTCGGCATTGATGCCCAGCAGTTTTTTCATTTCCGGGCTGACCGGGATCGACTTGGCGTTCCGGCTGAACACACCGCCGCCCTTGGAGATCAGCTTGGTGTCGTAATCGGTCCAGGCCGAACGGGGCATTTCGAACAGGCGCTTGCGCTCCTTGTAGCTCTTCGCCGCATCCGGTTCCGGGTCGATAAAGATATGGATGTGGTTGAAGGCCGCAACCAGGCGGGTTTTCTCGGAACACAACAGGCCGTTACCGAACACGTCGCCGCCCATGTCGCCAATGCCGATAGCGGTAAACTCGTCTTCCGCCGGGTTGATGCCCATTTCACGGAAGTGGCGTTCAACCGATACCCAGGCGCCCCGGGCAGTGATGCCCATCTTCTTGTGGTCGTAGCCGTTGCTGCCACCGGAGGCGAAGGCATCGCCCATCCAGAAGCCGTATTCAGCGGCCAGGCCGTTGGCAATATCGGAGAAGGTGGCAGTGCCCTTGTCGGCGGCCACAACCAGGTAGTGGTCGTCTTCGTCGTGGCGGATAACCCGCTCAGGCGGCTGTATGCCGGCATCCACCAGGTTGTCGGTGATGTCGAGCAGGCCACGGATAAAGGTTTTGTAGGCGGCAATGCCTTCAGCCTGGAAGGCTTCCCGGTCAGACGGATCCGGCAGTTGCTTGGCCACGAAGCCGCCCTTGGCGCCTACCGGCACAATCACCGCGTTCTTCACCTGCTGGGCTTTTACCAGGCCCAGGATCTCGGTGCGGTAGTCCTCGAAGCGGTCAGACCAGCGCAGGCCGCCACGGGCCACCTTGCCACCACGCAGGTGCACACCTTCTACCCGTGGCGAGTATACGAAGATCTCGAACATAGGCATGGGCAGCGGCATGTCGGGAATTCGCGTGGGGTCGAACTTCACGCTGATGTAGGGCTTGGGCTGGCCATCGGCGTCGGGCTGGTAGTAGTTGGTGCGCAGGGTAGCCTGCATCAGTTCCAGGTACAGCCTCAGCACCCGGTCTTCACTAAGGTTATCCACCTCCTCCAGGCCGGCATTGAATTCGATTTCCAGCTTTTTCTGCGCTGCTTCGCTCTTGCCCGGGCTCTTGTAGCGGTCCGGGTTGAAGCGGACCTCAAAGTATTCCAGCAGAATGCGGGTCAGGTTCTCGTGGTTGACCAGGGTGTTGGAAATAAAGGTCTGACTGTTAGAGAACCGGATCTGCCGCATGTAGCGGGCGTAGGTACGCAGCAGGGCAATCTGGCGCCAGCTCATGTAAGACGACAACAGCAACCGGTTGAAGGCGTCGTTTTCTGCCTCGGTGTGCCAGACGCGGCGGAACAGCTCTTCGAAAATGGGCCGAATACGGTGGATATCCACGCCACCGGAATGGGCCTGCAGGGTGAAGTCGTGAATCCACACGGTTTTGCCGGTGCGGTCGATCACTTCAAACGGATGCTCGCCAATAACCCGGAAGCCCAGGTTGTCGAAGATAGGCATTACATCCGACAGCGGCAGCGGCTCGTCCGGGTAGAACAGCTTGAAGTGCAGCGTGCTGTCGTCTTCTTCCAGCGCCCGGTAGAAACTCATGGCCAGCTCATCGGCGCTGGCCGCCTTGGTAATGTGGTCCAGGTCGATGGCGGCGCGCCGGGGCGAGAACATCTCGGTGTAGCTGGCCGGGAAACCAGCCGCCCATACCCGGTAGAACTCGTTGCCGCGTTCTTCGCCATAGGCTTCGTGCAGGGCCTCTGCCAGGCCTTCACTCCAGGACTGGGCCAGCTCGATCACACGGTCGCGGATTTCCGCCAGCGGCAGCTGCCGGTTCTCCACCTGGGGCACGCGGATAGTGAACTGCACCCGGGCCAGTGGCGATTCGGAGAAGTGGGTAACAAACTCGATGTCTTCCGCTTCCAGGCGCTCCAGCAACACCTGCTCGACCTTCAGGCGCAGCTCGGTGTTGTAGATGTCCCGGGGGAAGAAGGCCAGGCAGGTAACAAACTGGCCGTAGACGTCTTCGCGCATGAACATTTCGATGCGGCGGCGCTCCTGGATGTACAGGATGCTCTTGGCCACACGCAGCAGCTCTTCGGTTTCAATCTGGAACAGCTCGTCGCGCGGATACAGGGTCAGGATCTGCTCCAGTTCCTTGCCGGCGTAGTCGGTACGCATGAAGCCGGAACGCTTCATTACGGTCTGGAACTTGCGGCGCAGCAGCGGGATTTCGTCCGGGCGCTCGTTGTATACCCGGGCGGTGTACAGGCCCAGGAAGCGGCGCTCACCCACCACTTCACCCTTGCTGTTGAATTTCTTCACCGCGATGTAATCCGGATACGCCGGGCGGTGTACCCGCGAACGCTGGGCCGACTTGGCGAAGATGAATATATCGTCGGTGCGGGTCATCTCATGGCGGGTGCGCTGGGGCAGTTCGTTCAGGCGAACCTTGTCCGGGCGTTCGTTGTTGACCCGGAAGATGCCCAGCTCGGAGTTTTCCACCCGGCGCACGGCCATGCCCTGCTTGTCTTTGACGAAGTCGTATTCGTCGTAGCCCAGGAAGGTAAAGTGGTCTTCGGTGAGCCAGCCCAGAAACGCCCGGGCTTCTTCCTTGTCTTCTTCGCTGATACCGGCGGTGGTGGCATCCAGTTCGCCCAGGATTTCACTAACCTTGTCTTTCACAATCGGGAAGTCGTCTACGGCAATGCGCACTTCGTGCAGCACCGATTGCAGGGTTTCTTCCAGGCCCCGCAGGTCTGCCGGATCGCTGTGGCGATCGATTTCCAGAACGATCAATGCTTCGTAGGAGGCCGCAGACGACTTCTTGGCCGAATGCAGTTTCTTCAGCTTGCCGTTACCGTCTCGCTCCACCTGCAGAATCGAATGCTGGATGGAGTGGGTACCGATTTCCCGGCGGTTGATGGCCATGCGCAGGGAATCGATCAGAAACGGAATGTTCGGATGCAGGATAAAAATAACCGAGTGGGTAGACTGCCAGCCGTCACTTTCCAGGTCCGGATTGAATACGGTAACCGGGGTTTCCTCGGCGCTGCGCTTCTGCAGAAACTGCCAGGCCGCCAGTACCGCGCCATAGGTGTCCGAGAAGCGCCGGCTGACAAGCTCTTCCAGGGGACTGTGGGCGTAATGCTGCTTTGCGAACTCTACAACCTTCCTGGCTTCGGTTTTCGCAAGCTTGTCTGCGAATGCTTCAGCCAGTTGCTCGAAAAACTGATCCTTGCTGGCAATTGTCAGCGCATTCATATCCAACCTCTGGTTTTGTGTGAAAGAAACGTAATCACGGTATCGTCACATAAGCATAGTCAAGCTCTTGATTTTTGCCGGCCAGACCTCAAAACTGCGGCAACTACCTACGGGCGCAAACACCCGCGCCGCCGGACCTTCAAAACCGAGAGCAGTGAATTCCATGTCGTTACAGCAAACGTTCGGTAATCTCAGAACACAGTTGGCAAAACGCATCATCGGTCAGGACAAGCTGGTAGACAGACTACTGATCGCCCTGCTGGCTGATGGCCACCTTCTGGTAGAAGGGGCACCCGGCCTGGCCAAGACCACCGCGGTAAAAGCCCTGGCCGATCACCTGGAAGGCGATTTCCACCGCATCCAGTTCACCCCGGACCTTCTGCCGTCCGATGTTACCGGCAGCGAGATCTACCGGGCCGAAACCGGCCTGTTCGAATTCCAGCGCGGCCCCATCTTCCACAACCTTGTGCTGGCCGATGAAATCAACCGGGCCCCGGCGAAGGTGCAGTCTGCCCTGCTTGAGGCCATGGGCGAACGTCAGATCAGTGTCGGCATGCAAACCTTCCCGCTGCCGAAGCTGTTCATGGTGATGGCCACCCAGAACCCCATCGAGCAGGAAGGCACTTACCCCCTGCCCGAAGCCCAGCTCGACCGTTTCCTGATGCATGTGGTGATCGATTACCCGGATGCCGATGCTGAGCGTCAGATTCTGCACCTTGCCCGTAGCGACTACCGTCAGGGAATACCACAGGTAGACATTCGTCTTACAGAGCAACAGGTTATGGAGGCCCGGCAGGCGGTATCCGACATCTACATGGCGGAGCCGGTGGAGCAGTATTTGCTGGCCCTGATCCTGGCCACCCGGGATGCCGCCAGCCTGGATCCGGAACTGGCCCGCTGGACGGCTTTCGGCGCCAGCCCCCGGGGCACCATTGCCCTGGACCGCTGCGCCCGGGCCCTGGCCTGGCTCGATGGCCGGGACTACGTGACCCCGGACGACATCCGCACCATGGCCTTTGACGTGCTGCGCCACCGCATCCTGCTGACCTTCGAGGCCGAGGCCGAAGGCATGACCGCAGACACGGTTCTGCAAAGGCTGATCGACCGCGTACCGGTAACCGCCTGAACACCATGGCGCAAAGCAACGCAGCAATCCGCATCACCCTGCCGGAACTGGTTCGGCTGCAAGCCGACGCCAGGGCCCTGAAGCTGCCGTCTGCCCGTCCGGTGCGCTCCCGCCAGGCTGGCTTGCGCCAGTCGCGCCAGCGTGGTCGGGGCATGACTTTCGCAGAAGTACGGCAATATCAGCCCGGTGACGACATCCGCAGCATTGACTGGCGGGTTACCGCGCGGCGCCAGGCACCCCACACCAAACTGTATGAAGAAGAACGGGAACGGCCGGTACTGCTGATAGCCGACCTGGGCCCTACCCTGTTCTTCGCCAGCACCGGAGCCTACAAACAGGTGCGCTGCGCCCAGGTTACCGCCCTGCTGGCCTGGCTGGCCTTGTGGGCCGGCGACCAGGTGGGTGGCCTGGTGTTCAACCACCAGGAGCTGGAGGTGCTGCGCCCCGCCCGGCGCAAGAAATCCGTACTGCGCCTGCTGGACACCCTGGCCAGCCACCAACACAAGCCGGACGTGCCGCCCAGGCCTTCGCCCCCCGACCACGGGCTGGACACAGCGCTGGCCGAAGCCCGGCGGGTGGCCCATACCGGCAGCCGGATTTTCATCATCAGCGACTTCATGAACATCAGCAATAACACCACCAGCCTGCTCGGCGCCCTGGGCCGCCATAACACCGTCAGCGCCCTGCGCATTATGGATCCGCTGGAAAAACAGCTGCCGGACAGCGGCCAGTTTGCGGTGGCAGGGCCGGAAGGGCCGATCTGGTTTAATGCTTCCAATCCCGCGTTTAAACAGGCCTGGCAGGAAAAGGTTGTCACCCATGAACGGCTGCTGGAAGACTGTTTTCGCACCTCCGGTGTGCAGGCCGCCACCATCATGACCAGCGAAGAGCCGGCAGCCGCCCTGCGCCAGCTTTTAGGCCCGGGAGGGCGTATCGGATGAACCCGCAAGATCCGTTAGCCCAACTGCGCGATATTCACCTGCCGGAAACCGGTGGCTGGTGGCCGCCGGCGCCGGGCTGGTGGATTCTGGCGGTGGTCGTTCTGGTTCTGGCCGCAGTCGCTTTCTGGTTGCTGCGCCGGCGCCGCCAGCAGAACCTGTGGAAACGCCAGGCTCGCGAGGAACTGGCGCAACTGGCGGCCAACCCGCGCCAGAGCAACGAATGGTTCAGTGAGCTTAACCAGCTGCTCAAGCGGGTAGCCCGGCAGGCCTATCCGGACCGGCATCCGGAAACCCTCACCGGCCAGGGCTGGGCCGAATTCCTGCTGGAAACCTCGCCTTCCGAACGCATTGCCTCAAGGCCGGTAGCGGAAGCGCTGGTGCAAGCACCCTGGCGCCCGAACACCAACCTGGACCCGGGCCAGACACTCGACTTTGCCCGGTTCTGGCTGGAGGCCCAGCTATGATTTCCCTGGCCTATCCCTGGCTGCTGTTACTGGCCCTGTTGCCGCTGCTGTTCCTGGCCGGCAAACGTTATGGCAGGGGTGAACCGGTAGATGCACCGGTCATCCCGGTTGGCCACTGGTTGTCCGGCATGCCCGGCGTCAGCACCCGGGGGCGCCGGACACCGCGCTGGCGCCAGTTGCTGCTGTTTCTGGCCTGGCTGTGCCTGGTGCTCGCCATCGCCCGACCCCAGCATGTGGGCGAGCAGGTGCAGATGCCGGTCAGCGGCCGTGACCTGATGCTGCTGGTGGATATATCACCCAGTATGGATGAGCGCGACATGGTTATTCAGGGCCGCAGCATCAACCGCCTGCAGGCGGTCAAGCGGGTGCTGGACCAGTTTATCGACCGCCGGGAGGGTGACCGCCTGGGGCTGGTCCTGTTCGGCACCCAGCCCTACGTGCAGGCACCCCTGACCTTTGACCGGGAAACCGTAAGAACCCTGCTGCTGGAAGCCGGCCTGGGCATGGCCGGCCGGGCAACGGCAATTGGCGATGCCGTGGGCCTTGCGGTGAAACGCCTGCGGGATCGACCCCAGGAGCAGCGGGTAGCCATCCTGCTGACTGACGGCGCCAACACGGCCGGTGAAGTGAGCCCGGACAAAGCCACCGAGATTGCCGCCGCCGCAGGTGTTCGGCTGTACACCATCGGTATCGGCGCCGATTCCATGATCCAGCGGGGGCTGCTGGGGTCACGGCGGGTGAACCCGTCCCGGGACCTGGACGAAGCCCTGCTCACCCGCATGGCGGAACAGACCGGCGGCCGGTATTTCCGGGCCCGCAGCCTCCCGGAGCTGGAAATGATCTACGACAGCATCGACCAGCTGGAGCCCATTGAGCAGGAAGGCCAGTTCTATCGCCCGGTTACCGAACTCTACGTGTGGCCGGCGGGCACAGCGGTTGCCCTGTGGCTGCTGTTGTCAGCACTGCGATTACTGGCCAGCCGGGCCCGCCGCAATGAATCCGGGGAGGTGTACCATGGCTGATTTTCACTTCCTGAGACCCCTCTGGCTATTACTGTTGCTGGCACTGCCGGCGTTATACCTGGCAAGGCACAAGCTGCGCCAGGCCGATGCCGGCTGGAGCCGTTATATTCCCCAGCCCCTGCTGAAACCGCTGTTAAACAAACCTGGGCAAGGCGCCCCGAGCGGTGCCAGCCGTTCGCCGCTGCTGCCACTGAACATCGCCCTGCTGACCCTGGCCATCGGCCTGGCTGGCCCGAGCTGGCGCCAGGCCCCTACCCCGCTCAAACAACCGGAAGACAGCCTGGTGATTGTGCTGGACCTGTCGCTGTCCATGCTGGCCACCGATGCCGAACCGGACCGGCTGACCCTGGCCAAGCGCAAGGTTCGGGACCTCCTGGCGCAACGGCGCGGCGGCCTGACCGCCCTGCTGGTGTACTCCGGTGATGCCCACACCGTTACGCCATTGACCGAAGACTTCCGCACCATCGAAGCCATGCTCGGGGTTCTGGACCCGGCCATAATGCCGGCACAGGGTAACCGGGCAGACCTTGCCATCAGCCAGGCGGTGGATCTGCTGCAGCAGGGTGCGCCGGGCCGCGGGCGGATATTGCTGATATCCGATGATGTACCCCGAAGTTATCACAGCGCCATCAGTAATCACCTGGCCGGCACCGGCTACGCCCTGAGCACACTGGTTGTGGGCACGCCGGAAGGTGGACCGATTCCCCTGGCCAAGCGGGGCTTCCTGCGCAGTAACGGCGAGATTGTTATCGCCAGGGCCGACCCCGATGCCATGGAGAGACTGGCCCGGGACAACGGCGGTGACAGCCACGAACTGACCCTTGGCGACGCGGATATCCGTGCCCTTGCGCTGGAACCGGGAGCGGAAGAGGATTGGTCGGAAACCGATGACGGACTCACCATCAATCGCTGGCAAGACGACGGCTACTGGCTGCTCTGGCTGGCCCTGCCCCTGCTATTGCTGGGCTGGCGCCGGGGTGCCTTTGCGGTACTGGCCCTGAGCCTTGTACCTCTGACCCTGACACCCCGCCCGGCCATGGCACTGGACTGGGGTAGCCTGTGGCAGCGGGACGACCAGCGCGGGCGGGAACTGATCGAGCAGGACGCGGAGCGCGCGGCAGAGGTTCTGCAGCAGCCGGACTGGAAAGGCTCGGCCCTGTACCGCAATGGCCGATACCGAGAGGCCACCAAGGCCTTTGCCGAAACACCCACGGCTACGGGCCACTACAACCGGGGAAATGCCCTGGCCCGGGCCGGCGAGCTTGAACAAGCCCTGGACGCCTACCAGCAGGCCCTGGCGCAGAACCCCGACTTCGAAGACGCCCGCTTTAACCGTGACCTGGTTCAGCAGCTGCTCGACCAGCAACAGCAGCAAGAGCAAGACCAGCAACAAGGCGATTCCGGTGACCAGCAGTCGGAGAACAACCAGCAGCAGGGCGAAGATTCACAGTCCGGCCAGGACAATCAGGACAGCCCGGGCGATCAAGGCAGTCAGGGTAAGCAGGAAAGCCAGCAGCAAGGCCAGCAAGACAGCCAGCAGGAATCCGAACAATCCGGTGATACACAGGATTCCGGACAGAGCGGCCAAGACGCCGAGCCACAGGCTGGCGAAGACATGCAGCAATCCGGGCAAGGCCAGCCGTCAGACCAGGAGCCGACCGACAACGGGCAGGCTGTAGAAGCTCCGGCCGAAATTTCCGAACAACCGCTGAACCAGGGCCAGGAGCAGTGGCTCCGGCGTATTCCTGACAACCCCGGCGGGCTGTTGCAGCGCAAGTTCCTGCAGCAGTACCAGCAGCGCCAGACGCAACCCGACGAGGGCGATACATCATGGTAAAACGCATTCTTCTACCCGTTTTTCTGTTACTGATACAGCTTGCCGCCCTGCACCCGGCCCAGGCCAGTGAGCTGTCGGTCGAGCCGGACCGCACGCAGCTTTACGAAGGCGAAGTATTAACCCTGACCGTGCGCGGCTCCATGGAAATCGACCTGAACCTGAGCAACCTGTTCAACTTTGACCTGTCTGACCTGCCTTCCCCCGACATTGAAAAGGTAGAGCCGGATTTCGAAATCCTGGCCCGGAACCAGCGTTACAGTGTGCAGACCGTCAACGGCGATATGACCGGGGAAATCACCTGGACCTACCAGCTGGCCCCCACCCGAACCGGCAAGCTGACTATCCCGGAGCTGACCTTCAAGGATGCCACCTCCGAGCCGGTAGAGATTGACGTGGTGACCGGCACAGCGCCAGACCAGGAAGCCGGCGCCCGCGACAGTTTTATCGAACTATCGGCCGACAAAGCCGAGGTGTATGTGCAGGAACAGCTGGTGCTGACCATACAGCTGTTTTTCTCGGGCAACCTGATACGGGGCGAATTGTCGGAGCCGGAGCACCCCGATGCCATCATCGAATCCCTGGGCAAGCAGCGCGAATTCACCCGTTACCGGGATGGCGTCCGTTACCGGGTGGTTGAGCGGCGCTATGCCATCTTTCCCCAGCAGCCGGGGCCGCTGAGCCTGGCCCCGATCCGCTTTGAGGGTCAGACCCGGGACGCCAACGGCCAGCTGAAGTTCCTGCGGGATCAACAACAGCTCTATGAGGTACCGGTAAAACCGGTGCCTGATGCCTACCCGGCAGACCAGCCCTGGCTGCCGGCCCGCAGCCTGGCACTGGCTGAAGACGGCCTGCCGCCAGCAGGGGAGCTGAACGCCGGAGCCAACCTGACCCGGAAAATCACCCTACATGCCGATGGCTTACCGGCAGAAGCCCTGCCGCCACTGCCGCAGGAAACCCCGGCGGCCATACGCAGCTACCCGGAAAGCCCCCTGAGAAATACCGAAACCACCGTCGACGGCCTTCGCTCCACCCTGCAGCAGGAAGCGGCGCTGGTGCCGGTCCAGGCTGGCGATGTGGTGTTGCCCGCCATCCGCATCCCCTGGTGGAACACAGAGACCGACCAACTGGAGCAGGCGATCTTGCCCGAGCGTCGCTACACCATCACCGGCAACAGCGCGGTCGCCGCTGCGCCGGTGCCGGATAACAGCGCCCCGGAGACTCCGCCCGCCACTCATCCGGTCACCGCAGATGACCTGCCCCCGGCAGACAGCACGGGCTCTTTCTGGCTTTGGCTTTCGCTGGTACTGGGATTGCTCTGGCTGGCTACCCTGGTACTGTGGTGGTTGTCCCGAAAGCCATCCGGCGGCGCGCTATCATCCGAGCCATTGGAAGACGACACCGAAAAACACGCCTACGAGCAGTTGATCCGCGCGGTTAAAAACGGTTCAGCAGACACCACCGGCCAACTGCTGCACTGGGCGAGGTTACGTTTCCCGGAACAGCGCTTTGCGACGGTCAGCGATGTGGTCAGGTTCGGTGATGACCCGGAACTGGCCGGCCACCTGGAGCAACTACAGGCACAGCTGTTCTCGCAACACCAGCAGGCGGTTTCGAATGAGGCACGACAGGGATTGGGGAAAGCATTGGAGAGGTTGAGAAAGCGGAAGGCACAAAGCGAAGACAGCCGCTACGGACTGCCTCCGCTGAATCCGGTCAGTCGATAAGTTCCTGGCTGATGACCAGTTCAACCGGCTCGCCACCAGCCTCCGGTGGCAGCACTTCCGCTTCCACCTGGCCCTGCCAGTCACCGGCTTGTGGGTTGATGCTTCCGCTGCGGCTCAGGCGGGCGACAATCACGACCTCTTCTGCGGAGGAAATGGTAGCCTCCGGCGACATGGCGTAGCTGTCATCCAGGCGGATATCTACCGGCAGAACACCTGCAGTCATGCGGGCGACAGCCACCGGCGCCCCACCTGATGTGCCCTTTGCACGGGCAAAGACAAACAGGGTGGTGTCACCTGGCACGCTGTCCTTGAACGCATCATCCAGGGAAATTCTCAGGGCCACACCGGCAGACGGTGCCGCAGGCTCCGGAGCCTGCGCAGCCGGAGGTGTTTCGCCCAGGCGGTTGTAGGCTTCGGCAATGCCACCGCGAATAGAGGCAATCTGCGGATGGTCCGGCGTTACCTCAACAATGGTTTCCCAGTATTCGATCGCTTCACGGTAGTTCTGCTGGCTGAAGGCATTGATGCCCAGCAGCCCCAGCGAGTTCACTTCGTTCGGATCCAGGGCGCGGGCTGACTCGATGGCCGCCATCACACCCGGCGTCATCTGCCCTTCACTCTGGAAGTACAATGCCTGGGCTGACAGGCCCCAGGCCACTGAGCTGGCATTGCGATCCTGCTCGGTAATTGCAGCCAGGCGCTGGAAGGCTTCGGCCGCATCCTCGTAACGTTCGGTACGCATGTAGGTCTGGCCCAGCATGGCCCAGCCGTCGGCGTTCTCCGGATCCTGCTCGAGGCGGTCCCGCAGCTGGTCTGCCAGTGCGGACATGCGCGCGGTCTGGTCATCGTTACCGGAAGCACCCATTTCCTGCATGGTGATGAACTGCTCTACCCGGTCCATGGCACCCCATTCCTGGTAGCCCAGGTAGGCACCGGCGGGCAGCAGGAGCACGGCCAGCAAGGCAACAGCCATGGCGCTGCGCCGGCCTGCCAGCCGCTGGCGTGGCTGTTCGTTTTCCGGAACGTCATCAAGCATGGCGCCCGCCAGCTCTTCTTTCAATTGCTGGTAGGCTTCCGCGTCCAGGATGCCGGCTTCGTGTTCATCATCCAGCTCTTTCAGGCGGGACTTGTAGGCCAGCAGGTTCTGGTTTCTGAGGTCTGCATCCATCCGCGCCTTGGGGCGGTGAAAGAACACCGGGTACAACACAAATGCCAGGGCGATGAGAATAAATACCGTCGCGGCAATCCAGAATGTTTCAGTCATGGAGTCTTCGTCGCAGTTGGGGATGTGTTACGCGGATCAGCGCTCGGATGGCTGATCCTTATCGGCCAGCATCTGTTCGACCCTGGCTTTTTCTTCGGGGCTGAGGGCCGTTTCCTGCTGGCCCTGTTTGCGCGAGCGCATTACCACGCCAGCCACAATCAGCAAGCCGCCAATCACGGCAATGGCCGGGAAAGCCCAGAGGAAAATCGTGCGCTTGTCGACCGGCGGTTTGTACTGCACAAACTCGCCAAAACGGTCCACCAGGGCGCCGACGATTTCATCGTTGGAAGCGCCTTGCTGCATCATCAGGTACACCTCGTCCCGCATATCCTTGGAGATGGGGGCGTTGGAGTCAGCGATATTCTGGTTCTGGCACTTGGGGCAGCGCAGCTCGGCAATCAGGTTCTGGTAACGCTGCTCTTCAGCCCGGGTATCGAAGTCGTAGACCTCCATCACCTCGGCCCGGAGTGGTGAAGCCACAAACAACATGGCCAACAGTAGCGGATAAAAACGCATCAACTATTTCCCTTTGCCTGATTGAACACGGGCAGCAGGACTTCCTGCCAGACCCGCTCGTTCACCACACCCACATGCCGGTACCGAACGACACCGTCGGCGTCGATCACGTAGGTTTCCGGCGCGCCGTACACACCCAGGTCAAAGCCGAGGGATCCACGGGGGTCGAAGATAATGGTTTCGTAGGGGTTGCCGAGGCGGCCCAGAAAACTGAACGCGGTTTCCCGCTGATCCTTGTAGTTCAGGCCGACAATGCGCACGCCTTCGTTGCTGGCCAGGTGCATCAGGTATTCATGCTCGTCCCAGCAGGACGGACACCACTCGGCCCAGACATTCAGCAGGGACACCTGCCCCTGGAAAACTGAGGTGTCCAGCATATGTTCCGGGTCGTGCAGGTCCTGCAGCTGGAATTCCGGTACCGGTTTGCCGATACGGGCCGATTCCAGCTTGGTGGGATCCTTGCCGATACCGGCAAACAGGAAGACCCCGATACCCACCGCAATCAGCAACGGAACAAACAGTAGCAGGCGCCTCATGACGACGCCTCCGCCGGCTTGCCGGGAGCCGTGTTGCCAGCCTGGGCTTTCTGTTTTTCCTCGGCTTTTACACGAATGCGGTAACGCTTGTCGGCAATGGCCAGGAAGCCGCCGATGGCCATCACCAGGGAACCCAGCCACAACCAGCGTACCAGCGGCTTGTACTGCAGGCGGATAGCCCAGGCGTCGTCGGAAATCCGCTCGCCAACGGCCACAAATACATCCCGGAACAGGCCAGCATCGATATCCGCCTCGGTCATCACGCTCATACCCACCGGGTAGTTACGCTTCTCCGGGTGCAGGTCGGTAACCAGCTTGCCATCCAGGAACACATTAAAACTGCCGTACTGGGCGGTGAAATTGGCGCCCTGCCGCTCACCGATGTCGGTGAACACGATTTCGTAATCGCCCACCATGGCGGAATCACCCGGAGTCATGCGGACATCCCGCTCGACACCGTAATTGGACACCACGGTGGCACCGGCCATCACCATAGCCACACCAAGGTGCCCCAGCACCATGCCCCAGTAACTGCGGGACTGGCGCTTGAGGCCATGCAATCGGCCCTGGCGGGAAGCAGACTTGTCCCACAGGTCCCACAGGGTAGCCACGGCAATCCAGATGGCAGTGAACACACCGGCAAAGGCCCAGGGCGCAAAGCTGCCATAGTTAACCATCACCGCAGCCGTCGCCACCAGGCTGATCGCCAGCGGCCACAACAGTTTACGGGCCAGCATACCGCCGTCGGTTTTCTTCCAGCGGGAGAAGATACCGGCACCCAGCAAAAGGCCGGTGGCCACGGCCAGCGGGCTGAAGGTGGTGTTAAAGAACGGCTCGCCGATGGACAGTTTGCCGGCATCCAGGTAGTCCAGGACCAGCGGATACAGGGTACCGATGGCCACCAGCAGCGTGGCGGATACCAGCAACACGTTGTTCAGCAGCAGGAAGATTTCCCGGGACAGGGAGCCGTAACGGGAACGCACGTGCACCACCGGTGCCCTGAACGCGTAGAGCAGCAGGCTGCCCACTACCGTAATACCCAGCAGCATCAGCAGGAAGCTGCCCCGCTCCGGGTCAGAAGCGAAGGCATGTACCGAGGTGAGAACACCGGAGCGCACCAGGAAGGTACCCAGCAGGCTCAGTGCGAAGGTGACGATGGCCAGCAGTACCGTCCAGCTCTTGAACACGCCGCGCTTTTCCGTCACCGCCAGCGAGTGCATCAGGGCCGTACCGGACAGCCACGGCAGCAGGGAGGCGTTTTCAACCGGGTCCCAGAACCACCAGCCGCCCCAGCCAAGTTCGTAGTAGGCCCACCAGCTGCCCAGGGCAATACCGATGGTCAGGAACGACCAGGCAACGGTTGTCCAGGGCCGGGACCAGCGGGCCCAGGCTGCATCCAGGCGACCGTTGATCAGGGCGGCAATAGCAAAGGCAAAGGCCACCGAGAAGCCCACATAGCCCATGTACAGCATGGGCGGGTGCATAATCAGGCCGATGTCCTGCAGCAGCGGGTTCAGGTCCTGGCCATCCGCCGGTACGTTCGGCAACAAGCGGTCAAACGGGTTTGAGGTAACGATGATAAACAGGAAGAAGCCGACACAGACCATGCCCATAACCGCCAGCACCTGGGACACCATGGTCGACGGTAACCTGCGGCTGAAGATGGCCACCGCCAGGGTCCAGCCGGTGAGCATCAGGATCCACAACAGCAGTGAACCTTCATGGCCACCCCACACGGCACTGAACTTGTAGTACCAAGGCAGCATGCTGTTGCTGTTGTTGGCCACGTAGGCCACGGAGAAATCGTCTACCAGGAACGCGTGGGTCAGGATGGCAAAGGCCAGGCCGGTAAACACAAACATACCCGACGCCAGGGGCCGGGCAAACGCCTGCAGACTGTCACGCCCGGTGAGCGCACCGGCCAACGGGACGACGGCAAGAAGCACCGAGAGCAACAGCGCGAGTATCAGTGCAAGCTGTCCGAGTTCCGGATACATCAGAAATCTCCAAGGTCAGTCATGATTCGGGGCTCAGTAAGCCGCGCTTTCTGCAGCTTTCTCTGCGTTCGCCTTGTTCAGGCCCTTGGATGACTTCTCCAGGGCATCGGCTACTTCCGGCGGCATATAGTTTTCATCGTGCTTGGCCAGAACCTGGTCTGCCACAAACAGGCCTTCTTCGTTCAGCCGACCCATGGCCACCACGCCCTGCCCTTCTGCGAACAGGTCCGGCAGGATGCCTACGTACTGTACCGGCACAGACGCGGCATAATCCGTCACCCGGAAGTTCACCTTCAGGCTTTCGGTATCACGTATCACGCTGCCTTCTTCCACCATGCCGCCGGCACGGATGCGTACATCAACCGGGGCATTGCCGGCAGAGATTTCTGTCGGGTCGTAGAACAGGTTGATGTTCTGGCGCAGTGCATAGGTCGTCAGGCCCACCGCCAGCGCAATGCCGGCAACCAGGAAGGCAAGAATGGTCAGTCTTTTTTTGCGGATCGGATGCATGGGTTACCTGCTGTTCAGTCCTGGGAAACTTCAACTCGGGTGAAAGTGGCCGCCGCTTTCGGGCGGGCGCTGTCTTTGCTTCCCTGCTGCTGTTCTAGCCTGCGTCTGCAGGAATCGTATACGGCACGGTTGCGGCGAGCAGACCAGATCATCAGCCCGCCCAGCAACACAACAAATACGGCGTAGCACGCCCACACATAGGGGCCGTGCCCTTCCATGGCAATAAATGCGGAGAACGAATCGAATGCCATTGGTTATTTCCTTCCCGCCAGAACAAGTTCTCTGACCCAGCGGGTACGCTGCTCCCGCAACAGGATCTCGGTTTTCATTCGCAGACAGGCCAGCCAGCCAAACAACAGGTACAGGCCAAGCACTGAAAGCAGCAACGGCACCCACATTTCCATCGGCATGGAGGGTTTTTCAGTCAACTTGAAGGTGGCCGGCTGATGCAGTGTATTCCACCAGTCCACCGAATATTTGATGATAGGGATATTTACTACCCCCACCAGTACCAGCACCGCCACGGCCCGGGCGGCAGATTTCTCGTCGTTGATGGCACGGTCCAGCGCGATGGCGCCACCGTACAGGAACAGGAGAATGAGCATGGAGGTCAGCCGGGCGTCCCAGACCCACCAGGTGCCCCAGGTGGGCTTACCCCACACAGCCCCTGTGAACAGCGACAGGAAAGTGAGCACCAACCCCACCGGCGCGATGGCTTTGACAAACACGTCCGCCAGTTTCATGCGCCAGACCAGGGTGACCACGGCAGCCACCGCCATCATTATGTAGATTGACTGGGCCAGGAACGCTGCCGGCACATGGATGAAGATAATCCGGTAGCTGTTGCCCTGCAGGTAATCTTTCGGCGCAAACGCCAGCCCCCACACCAGGCCGGCCAGCAGCACGATCAGCCCGCCGGCCAGCAACCAGGGCATCAAGCGGTTAGCGATACCGTAAAACCACTTGGGGGAACCCAATTTGTGAAACCATTGCCACATCAGTTGGTCACCGTCTTTCTTTTAACTGTTAGACATGCTGATTCGCAGCGCGGCGGCGGCTGCAAATGGCGCCAGAGTCAGCGCCAGTACCAGGAATGCCCCCATCAATGCGAGATAACCGGCCACGGGCGCGCCCTCGGCTGCTGCCGCCACGGTCCCGGTACCGAAAATAAGCACGGGAATGTACAGTGGAATGATCAGCAGTGACAAGAGCACACCGGCAGACCGTAACCCCAGTGTCAACGCCGCGCCGATGGCACCAATCAGGCTCAGTACCGGGGTACCGATCAGCAGCGTTAGACACAGAATTGCCACAGAGTTCCCGTCCAGGTGCACCATTATTCCCAACACTGGCGTAAGCAGTACCAGCGGCAGGCCGGTGAGTATCCAGTGGGCCAGTGTCTTGGCCAGGATCAGCAGGAACAGGGGCTGTGGCTGTAATATCAATTGCTCCAGGGTGCCATCATCAAAGTCGTGCCGGAACAGGTGGTCCAGCGACAGAAGCACCGACAACAAGGCCGCTACCCAGAGAATACCGGCACCGGACTGCTTGAGAAATGCCACTTCAGGGCTAACCCCTAACGGAAAGAGGGTTACCACCATAATAAAGAACAGCAGCGGGTTGAGCAGATCCTGGCGCTGCCGGAAGGCCACCCGGACATCCCGCATGAAGACCGCCGCCATGGCCTGCACCGGGCCGATGGCACTCTCTACCGGTTTCAACGCCGGCCGGGATTCAGCATTCATCACTCTGCCCTCCCCCCAGTGTAATGCGCTTCATTCCGGGCAACTGCAGGTCGTGGTGGGTCGTCACCAGCACCGCACCGCCTTCTGCAGCCCGCTGCTGCAATAATTCTTCAATGGCTTTGACGCCATCCGCATCAATCGCCGTGAACACTTCATCCAGCAGCCACAAGGGTTCGTCTGCAATCAACAGGCGCGCCAGTGCCACCCGGCGCTGCTGGCCGGCGGACAGGTTGCGACAGGGTACATTCTCGAAGCCCGCCAGTCCTGTTCCCGCCAGTGCCTGCGACAATATGTCGTCGCTGACGGTGCGGCGGCCAGCCATCAGGGCCCGAAGGTTTTCCATGGGAGTGAGCAGGGGTTTGATGCCGGGGCGGTGCCCAAGGTACAGCATGTTGCGCAGGAAGGATTCACGGTGCCAGGCCCGGGGTTCGCCACACCAGAGCAATTCACCTGACCAGGCGTCGTTCAAACCGGCAAGGATTCTGAGCAGGGTGGTTTTGCCGGTGCCGTTGGGGCCTTCAATACGGGTAACGGTACCCGGCATTACCGAGAAACTGAGATTCTGGAACAACAGGCGCTCGTCGCGCTCACATTCGAGATTTACAGCCTGTAATAACGGCTCGGACATCGGGGCCCCGTCTGCAGAGCGAAGGACGCCACGCAGGCATCCGGTGAATGAGTGCGCATTATAACGAATGCGACACCGGATTACCCATGCGTGACGTCAAATACCGACGCACTCCGGCACCCTAACTTATTGAATCAGGGTGCGCAGTGCCCAAACCTGCTGCCAGTGATCACCCTTGCGCGAGGCGACCGCAGTTTCGAAGTAATGCTTCAGGCGCCGGCGGTCATCCGGCTGGTCTTTCAGGGCCGAACCGATGATGTGATGCATCAGGTGTTCGATGGTCATGGTACCACCACCGTAATACCAGGCATTGAGGCTCGCCGCATGGGCCACGGAAACCGCCTCGGCCGTCGACAGCGCCGCACCGGCCAGCCGGTCGGTGCTCCGGCCGTCCAGGGTCTGGCCGTTACGGAGCTCATGGAACAGGGTTACCAGGACTCCCACCACCTTTTCATCCAGCGCTACGTCTATGCCGGCGCGCTGGTTGGCCTTGTGCACTTCCCGCAGCACCACGTCCATTTCATCGGCCAGCAGGCGGATCGGGCGAATTTCCTCGAAGTCCATCCGGCGCTTGAGGGCGGCACTCATCTGGTGCACCCCTTCATCCACGCTGTTGGAGGTGGCCACCAGGTTGAAACCTTCCTGGGCGAGAATCACCCCGTCTTCGCCCAGCTCGGGAATAACCACTACCCGGTCTGACAGCACAGACAGCATGGCATCCTGCAGGGCCTGGGGGCAGCGGGCGATTTCCTCGAACCGCACCAGCCGGCCTTCCATCATGCCCCGCAACAGGGGCGTGGGCACCAGGGCCCGGCGCGTAGGGCCTTCGCTGTGCAACAGTGCGTCGTTCCAGCTGTACAACAACTGGCTGACCTGGCTGATGGCGCCGCCCTGTAACGTGAGGGTCGAATTGCCCGAGATGGCAGCACACAGCAGCTCTGACAACCAGGACTTAGCGGTACCTGGCTCACCTACCAACAGACAGCCCCGGTTGGTACACAGGGAAATGATAATACGGGTGACCATGGCCCGGTCTGCCACGAACTTGCGCTCGATACCGAGTTTTTCGTCGCCCACCAGGAACTTCTCCACCGCCCGGGGCGACATCTTCCAGCCCGGCGGCACCGGCCCCTGATCCATAGCGACCAGCTTGTCGAGCTCTTCCCGGTAGGTGACTTCCGCTGGCTCCCGCTGGGCCGCTTTTACCGTTGTTTTGGTGTTGTTCATCCGTTACTCCTTCGACCACCACGGACTTCCGGTGCCATGCGCTCCCTGGGCAGGATACGCGGCAATTCAGACAGCGGGATCAAGCCTTCAATCACATGGTCCAGCGCACTGTCGCGCATGGTAATCAGTCCGGCATCCAGCGCCCGCCAACGCAACTCACCGATCGGCGGCTGGCTGGAAATGGCGTTCCGGATGTCCGAATCCACTTCCATGTACTCAACGATGGCCACCCGGCCATGGGTGCCCCGTCCGTTGCACTTGTCGCAGCCCTCCCCTTCGAAACAGCGGAAATCTGCAGGTGCCCCGTTCGGGAAGACCTCGGCCAGAATCGCCGGATCCGCCTCGGCCGGTTTGCGACAATGCTTGCAGATACGCTTGGCCAGTCGCTGGGCAATCACTGCCAGCAATTCGCCGGCAATGGAGTTGGGATGAATGCCCAGGTCGTACAGACGCTGCAGGGAATCCACCGCATCGTTACAGTGCAGGGTTGAAAGCACCACGTGGCCGGTCTGGGAGGCCCGGATGGCTTCCAGGGCGGTTTCCTGGTCCCGGATTTCACCCACCAGGATCACGTCCGGGTCTTCCCGGACGAAAGCCCGCATGGCGTCCGCAAAACTGAAACCGATTTCGGTACGCACCCGGGTTTGCTGGATGTTGTCGATGGAGTACTCGATAGGATCTTCCACCGTAATCACCTTGCGCCGGCCATCGTCCGCCAGCGTCTGCAAACCGGCATAAAGCGTGGTGGACTTACCGGAGCCGGTCGGCCCCACCACCAGCACCAGGCCCGCGGGGTTATCCAGCAAGCGCTCATAGCGGGCGCCGATCGCCGGCGACATACCCAGCTCGGCAATGGTCATGGCCCGACCGGTTTGTGGCAGCAGGCGGATAACGGCGTTCTCGCCGTGCAGCGAGGGCTGGGTCTGGATCCGCAGGTCGTAGGACGTATTACCCAGTTGCAGCCGGGAACGGCCGCCCTGGGGCAGCCGGTGCTCGGCGATGTTCAGCTCCGCCCGCAGCTTGATAACGTTGATAACGCCCCGGATTTCCCGGGCCGAGAGCTGATACTGGGGCAAGTCGTGCAGGTCGCCATCTACCCGCAGGCGGATGCGCACCCGGTTCTCGTACTGCTCGATATGGATGTCACTGGCCTTCTCGCTGACGGCATCCAGCAGGATGGCCTCGTAGACCGACACCAGGTACGGACTGATGCTCCTGGAGTTATCCTTGCCCAACAAATCCTTGCTGGCCCCGGATTCCGACGGTTTTTCCCCGGCATTCGCACCCTGCTCCGCGACAAAGCGGCTGCCTTTGACCGTCAGGTCCAGGGCCGACCAGATACGCCGGAAATCCGTGGGGGTAACCAGCATGCAGACAATGCGGTGCTTTGGGGTCAACCGTTCGAGCTGGTCGGTACGGGCGTCCGGATCATCAGTGACAACAGTCAGCGTGCTGTCCTCTTCCGACACCGGAATCAGCCGCGACAAATCCAGGAAGGTGCGGGAGAAGCGCCGGAACAATTCCACGTTCAGGCTGTTGAGCACCTCGTCACCGTCGGTGAATTTCATGCCCCGCTGCTGGGCCACAGACCGGTACAGGTCGATCTCTTCCAGGTTCAGTTTGCGGCGCACCACATCCAGGACCCGGTCGTTGCCGGCAGCGGCTTCGATTCGGGCCTGGGACAGCACTGCATCGCTCACCAGCCCCAGGTCGATCAGGATCTGCTCTGAGTTCCGGTTGAAGTCGACCCAGCCAAGGGTGCGAACCCGCTCCAGCTGGCCACCCGTGTTTCGGAACATCGCCAGGCTGGGCACCGGGCCGGCGCGCCCCTCCAGGCAAAGGATATGGCCATCCCGCTTCACGCAGGGCAACAGGAGTGCCGGATCTTTGATAAACGTTGTGCACAGCACCAGGTCGCAGAGTTCATCGACCTCGATACCGGCATCGGCAGACACCTGCATAACGTCCACATTATGCAGGCTGCACTGGAAGAACCGTTCCCGGGCCTTTTCCGCCAGCACCGGGTTCTTGTCGACGTAGATCACCCGGCGGGCCAGCCGCGCCAGCACGGCCGTCAGATAGCCGGAACCCCCACCCACGTGCATAACCACCTGGTGGCTGTCGATTTCCGGCATCAGCCCCAGCAGATGGCGGACGGTTTCTTCCCGGGGAATGGAATGGCCGGTAATGGATGGCGCGAGATCCGCACCGGAAACAAAATCCTGGCGGGATACCGCCAGCAGGGCCTCATGGGCACGGGAATACAGTTGTTTCATTCAACGGCTCCAACCAGACGCTCCACAAAGAATTCAAGATGCCCCCCGGGAGCAGAGGGTAAAGGCCAGCTTTCCACTTTTTCTGCCAGTGCCCGCATGGCGAGGGACGCCCTTGCCTTGGGGTAGGCTTCCATAAACGCCTTTTGCCGTTGCACGGCCTTGCGCACGGCGTCGTCACTGGGAATGGCTCCACTGTAGTGTAGCCCCGCATCCAGGAAACGACCGGTGACTCTGGTCAGTTTTTCAAACAGTTGGGTGCCTTCCCTATCGTTGCGCACCTGGTTGGCCAGCACCCGGAAACGGCTGGTGCCGTAATCGCGGTGCATCATGCGGATCAGGGCGTAGGCATCGGCAATAGAAGTCGGCTCGTCGCACAATACCAGCAGAATCTCCTGGGCAGCCCGCAAAAACGCCAATACCGAGTCGGATACGCCGGCTGAGGTATCGATGATCAATACGTCGGTCTGGTCGCCCAGGTCACTGAAGGCGTGGATGAGCCCGGCGTGCTGGGCCGCAGTCAGGCGGGTCATGGCCAGGCTGCCGGACGCAGACGGTGCCACCCGGATACCACCGGGGCCGTCTAACAGAATGTCTTCCAGGGAGCACTGGCCGTCCAGCACGTGCTGAAGGTTATGGTGGACCGTCAGGCCCAGCAGCACATCCAGGTTACCCAACCCCAGGCCAGCGTCGAGCACCAGCACACGGCGGCCCCGTTCGGCCAGTGCGATACCAAGGTTAACGGCTATGTTGCTTTTCCCTACTCCACCCTTGCCGCTGGACACGGCAATTACCTGAACCGGACGGGGTTTATTCATGATTGTTATGGTTCTCTGAAAAACTTGCTGCGCGGCCTGTTCATGGCCCTCTGAGTGCCTGACTCGGAGCTAAAGATACGGTATCCTTGCGCCATTTATTTCAAGCAAATCCACGCCAGATTATCCGAACACACAGGTGACCACAAATGCCAATCCACGAAGTAAAGCATCCCCTGATCCAGCACAAACTTGGCCTGATGCGCCGGGCAGACATCAGCACCAAGAATTTTCGTGAACTGGCCCAGGAAGTTGGCGCCCTGTTGACCTACGAGGCAACCAAGGATTTCAGCCTGCAGGAGAAGACCATTGATGGCTGGGCAGGCCCGGTCACCGTTGAGCAGATTCACGGCAAGAAAATTACCATCGTGCCGATTCTGCGGGCAGGCCTGGGCATGCTGGACGGCGTGCTGAGCCTGATTCCGGTCGCAAGGGTAAGCGTGGTTGGCCAGATCCGTAACGAAACCACCCTGGAAGCGGAAACCTACCTGGAAAAACTGGTGGGCGAGCTGGACCAGCGCATGGCCCTGATCATCGATCCGATGCTGGCTACCGGTGGCTCGATGATTTCCACCATCGACCTGCTCAAGAAGGCTGGCAGCACCGAAATCCGTGCCCTGGTGCTGGTAGCCGCCCCGGAAGGCGTGGAAAAAGTCCTGGAGAAACACCCGGACGTTTCCATCTACACCGCTTCGGTTGACGAACGCCTGAACGAGAAAGGCTACATCCTGCCGGGCCTGGGCGATGCCGGCGACAAGATCTTCGGCACCAAGCAGAAGGACGTCTGAGTATGCAGGACCATAGCAACGACCCGGTCTGGAAGCAGGCTCTGGCCGGCTCCCAGATGCTGCTGGTGGCCTTCGGCGCCCTGGTGCTGATGCCGCTGATTACCGGGCTGGATCCGAACGTGGCCCTGTTCACGGCGGGTATCGGCACCCTGATCTTCCACGTGGTGACCGGAGGCCAGATCCCGATCTTCCTGGCATCTTCCTTTGCGTTTATCGCCCCGATCATTGCCGCCAAGGGCCGGTTCGGGCTGGAAGAAACCCTCGGCGGCCTGATGGCGGCAGGTATCCTGTACATCATCCTGTCCGGCGCGGTTCGCCTGCGCGGCACCGGGTTTGTCACCCGCCTGCTGCCGCCGGTGGTGATCGCCCCGGTGATCATGACCATCGGCCTGGGCCTGGCCCCGCTGGCCGTGCATATGGCCTCTGGCCGCACCGGTGACGGTGCCGCAGAGCTGGTGCCCTACAACACGGCCATCTGGATTGCGATGATTTCCCTGACCGTGACCATTGTGATGTCAGTCTGGGCCAAGGGCATCTTCCGGCTGGTGCCGATCATGTTCGGCGTAATTGTGGGCTATGTGCTGTCCTGGTTTGCCGGCATTGTCGACACCACCGCCATCGAGCAGGCGGCCTGGTTCGCGGTGCCGAATTTCGTCGCACCCGCGTTCAGCTGGGGCGCCATCCTGTTCATGATTCCGGTGGCCATTGCCCCGGCCATTGAGCACATTGGCGATGTACTGGCGATCGGCAACGTCACCCGCAAGAACTACCTGGAAAAGCCCGGCCTGCACCGCACCCTGCTGGGCGACGGCCTGGCCACCAGTGCTGCGTCTATGCTGGGCGGGCCGCCTAACACCACCTACTCGGAAGTCACCGGCGCAGTCATGCTGACCCGCAACTTCAATCCGAAAGTGATGTGGTGGGCGGCCGTTGTCGCCATTGTCCTGGCCTTTGTGGGCAAGTTCGGCGCCGCGCTGCAGACGATTCCTGTGCCGGTCATGGGCGGCATTCTGTGCCTGCTGTTCGGGTCGATCGCCGTGGTGGGCCTGAACACCCTGATCCGCCACCAGGTGGACCTGTCTCAGTCCCGTAACCTGGTGATTGTGGGTGTTACCCTGGTATTCGGCATTGGCAACATGGTGCTTGGGCAGCTGGAAGGGATCGCCCTGTGTGCCGTGGTGGCGATTATCCTGAACCTGGTCCTGCCAGGCGAGAAAGAAGCCTGGGGCCGCAAGATCTACGAAAGCAAAAACGATTAACCGAAGTTCTCGAGGCGCTGCTGCACCTCCCGGAACTCCGTGTAAATCTGCTCCAGTACGGCCGGAGCCTGTTCCAGTGCTCCGGCCTTACCCAGCTTCTCCGCTTCAAAGCACACCTGCCCCAGCCGGGGCGCACCAATATTGATGCTGCTGCCCTTGAAGCTGTGGGCGGTCTTGGCAAAAATGTCCGGATTATTCTCTGACAGCGCCTGCTCCAGGCTTTCGATGCGGCTCCTGGAGTCGGCCAGATAGGCCTGGATCAGGACATCAAACTCTTCTTCCATGACATCCTTCAGTTCGGCCAGCGCCTCTTCATCAAGATGCGGTTTGTCGTTCATCGGTCAACTCCCTGTCGTGCGCATATCCCGATACTTTCTCAGAAAGGCCGCCGGAATCAAAGCCCCGCAGGCAAACTCGGGGCGCTTCGGCGTCAGGAGGACGGGGGTTCTTCCCGCAGGCCGTACTTGCGCACCTTCTCTACCAGTGTGGTTCGGCGGATACGCAATTTCTCTGCAGCCCGTGCCACCACACCCCCGGTTTCATTAAGGGCCTGCTCGATCAGTTGCTTCTCGAGATTGGCCAGGTAGTCCTTGAGGTCTATGCCGTTAACCGGCAGCAGTACCGGCCCGTCCAGCCCCACCAGGCCGGGAACGGCAGAGGGCACGCCCTGATCGTCCGGCGCCCGGTGTTCGTCGTGGTCATCCAGGTAGCGGAATTTCCGGGGCAGCTCCTGAACACCAATCACGCCGTAGGGGTACATGATGGCCAGCCGCTCCACCAGGTTGGCCAGCTCCCGCACGTTGCCCGGCCAGTCATGGCGGCACAGGCTCATGATGGCAGCCGAGTTCAGCCGCAGGGAGCCGCGTTTTTCCTTTTCCATACGGGAAATCAGTTCGTTGATCAACAGGGGAATATCTTCGACCCGATCACGCAGGGCGGGCATATCGATGGGAAAAACATTCAACCGGTAGTACAGGTCTTCACGGAAGCGGCCGGCTTCGATCAGCTGCTCGAGATTCTTGTCTGCCGCCGCAATAATCCGCACGTTGGTGGGCCGGGAGCGATTACTGCCGATGCGTTCGAAGTTGCCATCCTGCACCAGCCTAAGCACCTTCACCTGGGTGTTCAGGGGCAGCTCGCTGACATCATCCAGGAACAAGGTTCCGCCGTTGGCCAGTTCACAGCGCCCGGCCCGCTCGGTGATGGCACCGGGAAAGGCTCCCCGTTCATAGCCAAACAGCTCGCCTTCAAGCAGGTCCGCCGGTATGGCACTGCAGTTTACCGGCACGAAGGGCTGGTCGCGACGGTCGGAATGGTAGTGCAGGTTGCGGGCAACCACCTCCTTGCCGGTTCCGGACTCTCCGGTGATCAGCACGCTGACGTCCCGGTCGGCGACCTGTTCCATCAGATCCCGCACCTGTTGTATGCGACGGCTGGTGCCCACCAGGCTGCGAAACAGCTGGACACCCCGCTGGTGCCCGCGGCCGTTGCCCTGATCAAACTGGGAACGGTACACCTGGGCCCGGTGCAGGGAATCGACAAACTTGGCGTAATTCAGGGGCCATTCAAGGCGGGCGATAATGCGGCTGGCGAGATCTCTGGGCAGGTCGGCAGCCTCGGGCCCGCCGGCCAGCAACACCGGCAAATCCGGGGCGATGCGGGCAAGCTCCTGAAGGCTATCCTGTACGGCCTGGCCATCACCTGCCACCACGGCCACGGAGAACCCCTCCGGCTGATCCTCCGCATCCCGCAATTGCTCCGCCACGGACAGGTCGTCAGCAGCCACCGGGCCTTCACCCAGAAACTCCAGGATAGTAACAAGGTCCCGGCGCAGGCCGGGATCTTCACTCACTACCAGTACTTTATTGTTGTTGGGCATTAACCGGTATCTCTGTCAGGTATCAGCGTCGTGCTGCCCGCCGTGCCGCCGAGGCGGTAAATTCATTACCCCGGAAGCCCGGATCGAAATCGTAGGCCGGGTAACCGTTATCCAGGCCATCAATGTAATAACGCTGCGCCTTGAGGTCGTAGGTCATTTCCATGGTGGTCCAGAACACCGGCACACTGTAGTAACTGATGTTGTGGGCTTCAGACACGCGCCACAGCTCACCCTCTTCGTTGTACTCTTCAGAGGCCATGATCTGCCAGCTGTCTTCATCAATGTAGAACACCCGGCGATCGTAGATATGGCCAATACCAATGCGCCGCTTGGCTTCCACTACCCAGACCCGGTGCAACTCGTAGCGGGTCAGCTCCTGGTTGATGTGGTTCGGGCGAATCACATCCGAGGGGCGAATGTTGTCGTCATGCAGCTTGTACGCATTGTACGGCACCAGCAGTTCCCGCTTGCCTTTCAGCTCCCAGTCGTACTGGTTGGGGGCACCGTTGTACATGTCTTTCTGGTCAACGGAACGCAGCGACGAGGAGTTGGGCAGATCTGTCTCGTAGGCCAGGTTCGGTGACCGGCGCAAACGCCGTGAACCGGAATCATACCGCCATGCCAGCCTCGGTGAACGGACCTGGTCCAAAGTTTCGTGCACCAGTGTGATGGTGCCGGCCAGGGTGCTGGGCGCGATGGTCTCGGTTTTCAGGTAGAAGATCTTGTTGTCGATATCTGCCAGTTCGGCGCCAATCCGGCTGTAGGCAAAGTAGTAATCGTACTGGTTAACCACTTCGTTGTAGGCGCCATCCCGCTGGGGCGTGGCGGAAGCACTGCGGAACGAGACCTCTTCACCCCGATAACGGAGAATGTGGTTCCAGATCGCCTCAAGCCCGCTCTGGGGAATGGGAAACGGACTGGTCATGATGGTATTGCGCACGCCGTTGCCGTTATCCAGCAGCTCTGCGCTCAAGGCATTCTCGAAAGACTTTTCGTAGACATGCCCGGGGAAGGCTGCAGTCCGGCGCGTCTGGTAAACCGGCATAAAGAATTCCGGCCCGTACTGTTCCAGCATCCGGATATGGCCATCCGACAGCACATCACGGTACTGGTCCATGTTATCGCGAGTAACGGTATAAAGCGGCTTGTCTTCCGGGAACGGATCAATCTCCTTGGTTCCCTCTCGCCAGTTTGCCGGTGGTGTTGCCAGGCCGCCGTTCCAGGCCGGAATAGTGCCTTCGGCATTACCGGCGCGTTCGGCACCGACCGGTGTGAGCTCACTGTTCAACCGCTCTGCTTCGGCAGGTGAAACCTTTGCCACAGCGGATCCGGACAACCCCATTACTGCTGCGGTAACCGCCGCAACCAACTGGTTTCGCATCCCTCAACCTCCATTCTGAATGGTCGGGCGATCGACCTTCGCCCGAATTGCGGGTCTTTTTGCCAGTTTCAAACGCCCGTTTCAAGTGAAGGTTTGTAGTTTCTTGTGAACAGGCACCTGCATCAACAGCGACCATCAAAGGGGAGGAAATGGGTGGACAAAAATGATACTATTAGCCGCTTGGCCTGATCGATATACAAGGGTGTGGTCTTCAGGCGGGCAACTGATCATCCGGCACTGCATGTGGGCAGGTATTGCATGGCTTCAACGTGGTATTCACTGGTTTCACAAAAACTGTACCTGGCCCAGGTACTGATCCGGGAATTTGACCAGCCAACAACCAGTACCGCCAGCACCGGACTGCCGGCAGCCGTGATCGGAGAAGCCCGGTCCCAGGCAGTGGCAGAAGTTCTGCTGAGAGCCCGCGACGTACTACTGACCATGATCGCAAGGCTGCACCAGAAAAAGACGGAAACGCCGCACAGCCTGGCCGAGTTAAAGGCGCTGTTCGAATACGATGTGGCGGAAGTCGAGACTCTCGACAGCCTCGCACAGCAGCGGGACAGCTGGTGGAACCACCTGGTTCAGCTGGACAAGGCCCTGGGCCAACCACCAGCGCAGAAAAAGACGGTCTCTGCCGACAACATTATTGCGGTAGCCGCAGAAGAAGGCCCGGACCGCTCCCTGCAGGCACTGGAACAGACCAGGGCAGCCATGGCCATTTTTGCAAGGGAACTCGAAGAGCGGCACGGCGAGTGGTAGCAGCCCTGACCACGGCTGCACCGAAACAACCCGAATGACGACAAAGGTTTAACGAATGTCACCATCGTTTTTTGAAATTGTACAACTCTCTGACGGCGACTACGCGTTGCGCCGGATAGATGATGATGCCGCCCCACTGGTGCGCATTTCTTTTTCCGAAGAAGCCCGGGAAATGATGGAGAACCGGGATATGAACGTGGCAAAGGCCATGATTGCTGCAGGCATTGAAGCCGCCGGCAATATCGACTACGACATGGGCCATGACATGGACTGGGATGACGAAGACGGCGACGCGATCGACCCCCAGCCCAGCTATACCCTGCACTGACCTCTACTGCGCCAGCCCTCAGCGCTGGCGCAAAATCACCCCGTGACTGTTGCCTTTCGCAGAAGCCTTTTGCAGTGAATCAAAGGCGGCGCGCCCCAGCTTGTTGGTCCAGAGCACTACCGCATGACAGGTACCTGCGCCCAGGGCGCGCTCTGCCAGCTGCTGGGCCGGGTATTCCGCGGTTGAACGCAGCACCAGGATCTCGTTCGCCACAATGCCGTGCATCTTCTGCCACTTGGCCACCAGCGCCTGGGGCGGATCAATCCACGCCAGCCAGCGCTTTTCCTGGTTCAGCTGGGTGAGCATGGGCAATAACAGCTGAAAGTTCTCTACCTGTCCTTCCGGCAGGATAATCTCCGTCACATTGCCGCCCAGGCCCGAATGACCCGCTGCCGAACCACCTGCAGGCCGGCGCATGCTTGCCGGGCGCTGGCCCGCAGAGATCGCTTGCGCCGGTGCCACTGCGGCCGGATGAAACGCCATGTTCTGATTGAAGCTCAACTGTTCCATAACTCACCTGCCTGTTCAGTGAAGATCGGAGCGCCGGATTACACCCACACCAAGACCTTCGATAAACAATTCCTGCTCACTCAGATCCACTTCGATAGGAGCAAACTCTTCGTTCTCCGCAATCAGCCAGACCCTTGAGCCTTCACGGCGGTAGCGTTTAACGGTAACTTCCTCGCCCACCCTGGCCACGACTACCTGGCCATTGTGAACATCCTGGGTGCGATGCACCGCCAGCAGGTCGCCATCCAGGATGCCGATATCCTTCATACTCATGCCCCGCACCCGCAGCAGGTAATCTGCCGAGGGCGAGAAGAAGTCGGGTTTCAGGGTGCAATGATCTTCCACATGCTCCTGCGCCAGGATCGGGCTACCCGCTGCTACCTGACCAATGACCGGCAACCCCAGATCCGGCTCGGCCTCCGGCAGGCGAATACCGCGGCTGGCGCCCGGCACCATCTCGATCGCACCTTTGCGAGCCAGCGCCCTGAGATGCTCTTCCGCCGCATTGGCAGAGCGGAAACCCAGCTCGGCAGCGATTTCTGCGCGAGTGGGTGGATAACCGGTTTCATCCAGATATCGCCGGATAATATCCAGCACCTGGGACTGTCGGGCGGTCAGCTTCATGCTTTTTCTCCGGGGTTGTTCGTCCTGGTTTTTTATACAGTGATTTGACTATATACAGTGTTTTATCCAGTGTAAAGTCCCTGTGCAGTTTCTTTCCTTTGGGTAACGGGACACGGCGCAAGCCTGTGTTAAGGTGACCTGAAACGAAGCAAGGGGATGCAAACACTCCATGAACGCAGCCAATCGTTGCAAGATGCCGGAAAGACTGAAAAACCACGAAGGTGAAGAACGCCGCGCAGGGGTCGAAATCGAGCTTTCGGGGCTCGGTTACGAACAACTGGTGCAGCATGCCGCCCGCTTGCTCGGCGGATCGCCGGAGCTGACCTCACGCTACGTGACAGCACTGGACACCGAACATGGCCGCTTTACCATCGAACTGGACTCCGACCCCATCAAGGAGCTGGACCTGGACGACGAACGCCTGCCGCAATCCATCCGGGAGCTGGGCAGCCATGCCATGGATGTGATCGACTTTGCTGCCGAGAAGGTCGTTCCGCTGGAGATTGTCGGCCCGCCGCTGGCGTTCTCGAAACTGGAACTGATCGAAACCCTGATGGATGAGCTGCGGGAACTGGGCGCCGAAGGTAGCCGTGAAGCCATCTACTTTGCCTTTGGCCTGCAGCTGAACCCGGAGTTGCCGGACCTGGAACCTGCTACCCTGGTAGCCTACCTGCAAGCCTTTGCTGCCCTTTACGACTGGCTTAAAGCCCGGCACCAGCTGGATATCAGCCGTAAGTTCACCACCTATATCGAACCCTGGAGCAGCCGGTATACCGAGAAGCTGATGGCGGATGACTACTGCCCGGACCTGGAAACCCTGATGCGGGATTACCTGCACTACAACCCCACCCGCAACAAGGCCCTGGACCTGCTGCCGCTGTTCGCCCATCTCGACAAGGAACTGCTGGCAGGCTTCGTGAAGGACCCCAGGATCAAGAGCCGCCCTACCCTGCATTACCGCCTGCCGGACTGCGACATCGACAACCCGCGCTGGCATTTCTCCACGGTGTGGAATGACTGGGTGGTTCTGGAGCAGCTGGCCGCACATCCGGAAGACCTGGCCGATTTACGCAGCCGGTTCCGGGAAGCCCAGAAGTTCAGCTTCCACAACCTCACCCATTCCTGGCGTGAGACCACGGACAACTGGCTGAAACAACACGGTTATGTCTGATTATCAGGGCAACGACATGCCGATGGCAGAAGAGCTGCCGGAGAAGCCGGGGCTGACCATCGGCATCAGTGGCCCGGTGCGAAGAAGCCTGGCGCACCGGCTGATCAACCTGGCCTTGCGCCTGCACGGTGCCAACACCCATTACATTCGCCCCGGCAGTCATACCGACGTATCCCTGCTGGACGGGCTGGTGCTGTCCGGCGGCACCCACGTACACCCGGAGCTTTACGGGCAACAGCCCCAGGTAACGGCCCGGTACGACCGCAAGCGGGATTCCACCGATCACCGGCTACTGATTCAGGCCGAAGCCATTAATATTCCGGTGCTGGGCATTTGCCGGGGCGCACAGTTTATCAATGTGTTCCACGGCGGCACCCTGTGCCAGAACGTGACTCCGCTGCGGGAACATACCCGCCACCGGCCACTGTTGCTGCCCCTGCAAACCGTACAACTGGTGAAAGACAGCCGGCTGGGCCGGTTGATGCCTGCCACGGTGATTGGCGCCAACCGCATTCACAGCCAGGCCATCAAACGGCTGGGCCGGAACCTGCGGGTAACGGCCCTGGACAACGACCGGTTCGTACAGGCCATTGAAAACACCGGAGCCCAGTGGCTGATGGGCGTGCAATGGCATCCCGAGTACCTGCTTTATCACACCGGCCACCGGCATATTTTCAGCCACTTTGTGCATGCCGCCCGGGGCAGAAAACTGGAAAGACTGGAAAGCCGATATTCGGCCTTTGATCAATAAGGAGTTTGATGATGGTATCGCTGAAACACCCCCTGGCACTGACCGCCGCCCTGTTAGCGACCGCGGCCGTGCCCCTGGCCGCCAATGCCGGCGAAGTCAGCCTGACCGGCGAAGGCGTGGTGCGTTACAACCCGGACAGCGCCCGCCTGCAATTCTCGGTTTCTGCCGAGCACAGGCAACCGCAAAAGGCTTCCGCCCAGGTAGCTGACACCATGGACAAGTGGCGTAGCGCCATCAAAAACTGGCGAGACCAGTTGCAGGACTACTCCGACGCGGATGTAAACCTGTATACACGCACCCTGCCGGTTCAGGAGAAAGGCAAGGAGCCGGAACGGGTCTCCGTCGCCAGCCAGACCGTGAGCTTCTCGATCAGCGATCTGGAACTGCTGAACCCGCTGCTCGAGCAGGCCAATAAACTGGGCCTCCAGTACAACCTTGGCAACCACCAGTTTTTCCATTCCGACGAGCAGGGGCTGGAGCAGCAGGCGTTGGCCCGGGCCATCGAGGACGCCCGAAACCGCTGCCAGTTCGTAGCGAAGCAGCTGGACAAAACCTGCGGCGAGGTGGTGTCTATCAACATCAACGGTGGGCACCGGCCCGTGCCGATGATGATGGCGGAAGCCAAGTCCGCCCGGGATACCGTCTCGAGCGTGGGCCCCCGTGAGATTCAGTCCAGCGTGAGCGCCACCTTCGAACTGGACTGAACCGGGTCAGAAATTGCGGGTATAGAAGATATCGAGGGAGGCCGCCAGCCCGCTGGCCGCTTCCAGATAGAAATACTTGCCCAGGTCATAGCGCAGCGCCACGGTCGTGATTGGCTCGAAAATACCCACCCCGTAGCGCAGGCTGAGCTCGTCGGTAATGTAACCACTGGCCACTACGGCAGACTGGTCGCCAGAGCCTTCCGCTTCCAGGGTCAGGTTACGGATACCCAGCTCATCTCCGATACTCTGGGTTATCCCGCTGGCCTGGTTCAGCCCCAGCGAAATCGCCGCCCGGCTCATCTGGCCTTCATCGCCCTGACTCTGGGGTGCCCGGCCGAGAATGATGTAAGACAGCGCATCACTCTGGGGCATGGACGGCTCCGAGAACACTTCCGTGGTCGGCGCGTTCACCGGCCCGCTCAGGCGAATACCCGCCACTACGGTATCAACCGTGCGCACGGCTTCAACATCCAGGTATGGCTCGGCCAGTGACCCCACAAAGATTATCCGCGCCCGGCGCAGGTCCAGGTCTTGCCCGAAGGCTTCGTAGCGGCCGTCCACCAACTGCAGGGTGCCGCGGGTATCCATGTTGTTGCCAATGCGAAGGGTGCCCTCCAGGTTGCCGGTTACATCAAAGGCATTGAACGATACTTCGTCTTCACCCACCACTACGGTGATATCCATCAGCATGGTGCGAATGGCGGGCTCTTCCTGCTCGACACCGACAATAACTTCGTCCTCGGATACCGAAACCGCCGATGGCGGCAGGCCCTTGATTTCGATATCACCCCGGGGCACATCCACCCGGCCTGACACCGCCAGCTCACCAGCGCGGAAAGCGATGGTCAGGTCAGGGCCCACTTCTACCCGGGCATAGGGCTCGACCGAAACCGGCAGCCGCTCGCCGCTGATATTCAGCTGGACTTCGGGTTCATCCTGCCAGTCCAGGTAGCCGCCCAGCTCGCCACTGCTGCGGTCGTTACTCTTCCACCGGCCACTGATGTCGGCCCGGCTGCCCAGAAATTCCAGTACCAGCACGATGTCTTCCATGGGCAGGGGCAGGCCCGGGTCGAACACCCGGCCGTCGGTGAGCGCCAGTTCCCCTTGCACCTGGGGGCGGAACAGCGGGCCAGACAAACTCCCCTGACCATTGACCTCGCCGGCCACCTCCTCAATGCCAGCAAAGGCCGACAGGAAAGCCAGGTTCAGATCTTCCAGTTTGAAGCGACCATCGATGGGCCGGCTTTCGGTATTCGGGTCCACCGCCAGCTCCAGGTCAAAGCTGCCCAGTTCGGGGCCCCGGAGCGCCATAGCCAGTTCGGCGGTTTCAGGCTTCAGCCGGGCGTCCAGGGTCAGGGATTCATGCTGCAGGGTTTCCCAGTCATCCAGGATCAGGAATTCGAAGGCCCCGCCGCCAGCATCAAGACTGATCAGGCCATCCGGGCCCTGTTCAGTGAATGCCAGGTCAATGTCTGCGTTCAGGAACGCCTGCCAGCGGAAGGTTTCCGGTAACAACGGCTCCAGCGCCTGCATGGGGAACTGGCGAACCTGATAGGCGATTCGGGTATCCGGCAGCAGCTGCTGGTCGTCGGCACACACCGAGCTGGCCTGCCAGCGCCAGCAGTGGGCGCCAAACAACACTTCGCCGTCAGCCGTGTAATCCAGGCTTGCCGGCGCTTCCAGCCGCCAGGTTTGCTCCGGGCCGGGCACATCGATTTCGCCCCGGGCCAAGGCGCCCTGCCAGCTGTCCCAGGCTTCACCCAGGGCGCCGGCGAGCGTCAGCGCCACCGAGGCTTCCGGGTGCTGCACAGTCAACGCCAGCTGATGATCCGCCCGGGTACCATCAAGGTCTGCAGTCACCGAAGTCAGCTCCTGTCCAGCTACACGCAACTCTTCTGCATTGACGCTAGCATCCAGCACGCCGCCACTGGCAAGGCTGGCATCCAGTTCCATGTTTTCAATGCGCAGCAGGTCCTGCCATTCGAATTCACTGGCATCAAGCGTCACTTTGCCCGTGGGATCCTGCGCCGAGCCCGCCAGGTCCACCCTGGCCGAGAAGCGACCGGCCAGGCCGGGCAGCAGACGGTCCGGCTGCGGCAGGTTCACGGTCAGGCCGGCGCCCAGGCTCTCACCGTAGCGCCCCTCGCCTTCTATCCGGTTCTCCGCTATCGCCACCAGCAGATCCTGCACGCGCCAGTCGGTACCATCGCTGCTGAGTTTACCCCGGGCGGTGGCCGGCTCCTGCTGCCAGCGACCTTTCAGGTCCCAGTCGGCGGTCATTACCGGCAGGCTGTCCGGCACCAGCCGGCCCTCGGAATTGACCTCACCGTTGAGACTGGCTTCCAGCACCGGCACCCAGTAGCCAGGGTTGAACTGATCCAGCAGCAGCCGGGCCTGCCAGGCCAGCTGATCCGCGAAGGCCAGTTCGGCATCGCCGGTCAGGGAGCCTGCCCCGGTGGTCATATCCAGCTGTGTGATGCGAACCGCTTCCAGGTCTCCGTTCAGGGCTGCGGTAAGCTCCGCATCGCCTTGCGGACCTCTCACCGCCGCCTGTAAATCGGCGTTGTAGTTGCCATCGTTGTACTCAACATTCCCTTCCAGCCGGTTCACGGCAACCGGTGGCGGCTCCAGCCCGGGAATCAGTCCGAACCAGGGGAAACGGTCAAGGGCCAGGTCGGCCTCTGCCTGCAGGCCACCAGACCAGCTCGCGCTGCCCTGAACTTCCAGGGTGCCCGGAGCGTCGGGCTGTTCGCCGGAAGGCTGTGTGGCCGCCGGCCCGGTCATGGTCAGGACCAGGTTGTCGACACCACCGGTTGTGACCAGGCCCCTGATGACAGTTTCGATGGTGCCGGTTGTACCGGGAAGGTTGGCACTGGTACGGGTACGGAAGCCGTTGGCAAGGGAACCGTCCAGCGACACCACCCAGTTTTCCAGGGTCAGGGTTTCCGGCAGGGTGTCGTAGGCCAGGAAGCTCTCTGACTCAATGGTGAGCGCCGCCGGCAACTGCGCTGCCAGTGGCTGCACGGTGCCGTTCAATTGTGCGTTAAGATAACCGCTGCTGGTTCCGGACACCCGAAGATCCCGCACGCTGCCCGCCAGGTTGGCCGCGATCGTCCAGCTGTCTCCGCTCGGGGGTGGCAACTGTGCCGTAACATCGAGATCCACCGGCCAGTCCCGGCGCATTTCAGCACGGCCACTGGCAGTCACCCGGATCTCGCCCAGCTGGTACAGGGCGTGGTTTACGGTAAGGCTGGCGCCGGATGCTTCACTGCGCAGCTCCACCTTGTCCCAGATGGGGCTGCCGTTTAGCTTAAAGGGCCCCAGTTGTACATCCCCCACCACCAACGCCACCGGCAGGTTGATAGCGGGCAGGCTGATATCACCCCGTTCTGTTCCTTCGGCGGTATCAGAAGGCTGAACCGTGACATCGATCTGTTCGGCTTTCAGGGTATCCAGGCACAGGGTCTTTTCGAACAGGCAGCTGGGAGACCAGTCCACTTCCGGCGCCAGCAACAGTACTTCCACGCCATAGCCGCGCCATTCCAGCCGTTCCGCCTGCCACTGGCCCAGCAGGGACCCCTGGTCCGCCTCGGTTTGCAGCCCGGGAATCTGGTCGATGGTCCAGGCGGTGCCGGTATCGGTCAGAAGCGCCAGCAAAACAATAGCCACCAGCACCAAGGGCAACAGCAACACCAGCAACACAATCACCAGTGGCCAGAACCACCAGCGTTTGTGTCGGGGCGGCCTGGCTGGCACTGCGCCATGCTCCGGCTGCGGAGGTGTCTGATTCGCTTCGGTCACAGTTCCGGTCCCATGGAGAAGTGAATCCGCCAGCCGCCGCCGAACTGGTCATCCATACCCTTGGCCACATCCAGGCGCAGAGGGCCCACCGGGCTCACCCAGCGAATGCCCATACCTACGCCGGTGGCCAGGGGATCAAAGACATCATCCACCGCATTACCCTCATCAATAAAGGCCGCCACACGCCAGTTGCGGACAAACTCGTACTGGTATTCGGCGCTTCCCACCACCATGTAACGGCCACCGATGACGACATCATCCGAGTCTTTGGGTGCCAGGGTTTCATAGCCGTAGCCGCGAACGCTCTGGTCGCCACCGGCGAAGAAGCGCAACGAAGGCGGAACATCCCGGAAGCTGTTGGTGGCCACGCCACCAAAATTGAAGCGGGCGAGAAACCGGTGCTTGCCGGCCAGGGTATAAAGCCCCTTGGCCAGGAAGTTCACATGCAGGATATCGGCATCCGAAATCACCGCCCGATGGGCCCCGGTCACGTCGAACTGAAGGCGATAACCCCGGGACGGGTCGAGCGGCGAGTTGGCGTGCAGCTTGGAATAACTGACACCCGGCAATAACAGGCTGGAGTTACCCTGCTCTTCCTCACCAATATTGAAGCGCTCCCCTTCCCAGCGCATGGACAATATCTGCATCCAGCCGTTGTCCAGCTGGTGGCTCCACTGCTGGCCAAAGGTGAGCCGTTCAGACTCCACATCTTCAATATGCTCGCGCTGATAACCGGAGGTCAGGCGGATGGCATCCGTCATGGGCGGGTCCAGCGGCAGCTCGTACCAGCCGCTCACGCTCTGGCGTAACTCGGACAGTTCGGTGTCAGCGCCCCGGCGGTGCCCCATGGGATTGATGTAGTGTTCCCGCCAGTTACCCCGAAACCGGGGGCCGACGTCTGTCGAAAAGCCAACACCGGCGGCCACGGAGCGCGGCGGCCGGGGCGTCAGGGCGATATCGACAGGGATTACCCGGTCCTCTGCCTTCGACGGCGCGGCGTCTACATCCACCCCGGAGAAATAGCCACTGTTGGACAAGTCATTACTGAGTTTTGCCACTTCATCGGCATGGAACGGAATACCGGGCTCGAAAGTAACAAACTGCTCCAGCAGGTTCTGTTCGAACTCATGGCCTTCCAGAAAGGTGACCTTGCCCAGCCGGTAGCGTTCGCCGGATTGGTACTCCAGGGTGATGTCAGCGGCGTTTTTGGCGGGATCCACTTCCAGCCGGCGGGTCAGGAATTCGCCCTCGAAATAGCCCAGCCTGTTCGCCGTGTTCTGGATAGACTGGCGTAGGGCATCGTACCGGCCATGGTGCAGCACATCGCCTTGTGCAGGCGTTTTCGGGAGGTTCTGCCGGAAGTCTTCCTGTGCGCCATCCGGCCCTTCGATCATTACATTGCGGGAGCGGATAAGCACCGGCTCGCCGGGAATGAGGGTAAGCACCAGCTCCGCCGGTTCATCGCCGGCTTCTTCTACTGCCCAGCGTACCTCGGGATTGTAATAGCCCAGCGCCCGGGCCGCCTCTTTCACCTGGGCAATCGCGGTGTTGGCATAACGGCGCAGGCCATCGGCCGTACGGCCTTCCACTTCGCCGACAAAGATCTGGGCGTTGTCCTGGAGGTTATCCACATCGCCCTCAACTTCCACCCGAACCTGGCTGGCGAATACGGCAGGGGCAAGTACCAGCATCACCAGGCCCGGGCTGATGGTGGCAAGGCGTTGTAAGGTTCTGGCTAACAGCATGCTGGTTTTAATGGCGTCCGATCCGGTGTCCGGGCTGATTCCCTGAAACAGGTTGCTGAGTTTACCGACTGAATAGGCTAACCTTCCAGTCACTTAGCTTTGATATTGTAGGCCCCAAGGTAGCCCGGATGCTCAAGATAAACCGAGAAAATCTCAAATCCAGCCACCAGCTCATCTGGTTCATCATCGACTTTGTGATGCTGGGGCTGCTGATCCTCAATCTCGCGCTGATTATCTGGGACTCGATTTATAACTTCGTGGCCGTACAAAACCTTCTGAAAGACTACGCCCCGGTTATTCAGGAGCTTTACCACCCCATCCACGAACGCTTCATTTTCTACGACCTGATCTTCGTGTCGATCTTCCTGGGCGAGTTTGTCCTGCGCTGGGGGTACTCCATCAAGGCACGGGTGTATGACCGCTGGTATTTCTATCCGTTCATTCACTGGTACGACCTGGTGGGGTGTATTCCGGTAGGCAGCCTCCGCTTTCTGCGGGCGCTGCGGATTATTTCGATTATTTACCGACTGCACCAGTACAAGATCATCGACTTCACCAGCACCCGCCTGTACCGGTTTGTCATCTTCTACTACGAAGCCTTTATGGAAGAGCTGTCTGACCGGATTGTACTGAAGGTGCTGAGCGGCGTGCAGGATGAGGTGAAACGTGGTTCGCCCCTGTTCGAGCGTATCCAACACGACATTCTTTTCCCGCGGCGGGAAATGTTGTCTGACTGGCTGTCCGAAAGGGTCGCCCAGGCCGCGAAGCAGGGCTATATCCCCAATCGGGGTGCCCTGCGGGTTTACCTGGAAAACCGGGTAGACCATGCCCTGAAACAGAACCTGGAACTGTCACGCCTGAAGTACCTGCCGGTCGTGGGCCCGACCATCCAGGACACCCTGGAAAATGCGGTGGGTGACATCGTGGCCAACGTGGTGCACCAGATCCTGGATGACCTCGCTTCATCCACCAACCACGCCTTTATTGAAGACATTGTAAACGTGTTCCTGCCGGAGCCCGGCGAAGGGCTGACCGAAGAGGGCGAGAAAGAGGCCTTGATCACCCTGATCCTGGAGGTGATCGACGCCATCAAAGACCAGGTACACGTAAAACACTGGCGGGAGAACCTGCCGTAACGGGATCCCTCACTTTGCGGCGCCCGGCGGCCAGGGGGAGTTTGCGCCTTCGGCGGGGTGCGGCTGCACCCTCTCTCCTGCGAGGGGCTGGATTATATATCAATCCACACCACTTGCCACTCAATCAGGAAACAGCCATTCCGTTGATAGCAAGCCTGTATGGAAGTGATATAACCTTAGAGATTGATGAAATATAAGCGCTCACCTATCTTTACCGCCAGACAACCAAACCAGTTTCAACAGGAGCCTGCCAATGAAAACTGCTCACGACCTAGTAGAAGCCGCCCGCGCGGAAATTTGTGAAATTCCGCTGGACCAGGCCGACGACGCCATCAAGAAAGCGGACGTGCTGCTGGATGTACGCGAAGCAGACGAATACAACACCAGCCACATTCCCGGCGCCGTCAATGTGTCCCGTGGCATTCTGGAATTCAAGCTCACCAACGATCCGGCATTTGAAGACCGGGGCCTGAACCTGGTGATCTACTGCAAGAACAGCGGCCGTTCAGCCCTGGCAGCCAGGGCCATGAAGGAAATGGGGTACATTCATGTTCAGTCCATTGCAGGCGGCATTGAAGCCTGGGAAGCAGCTGGCAAGCCGCTGGTAAAACCGGAACTGCCAAGCTTCGATTAAACCCGGGGGCAGATCAGTCTATAGAGGCAAGCAGCGCACGCACCATGTGGTTCGCCTGCGCCTTGTCTCTGGCATCAAAGCTGAACACGGGCAGAACCAGCCCCTGTTCCGCCAGGTTGGCACGCAGAGATCGCAAGTCCGGCTTTGCCAGCAAGTCGGTTTTGGTCAGGCCAATGACAACGGGGGTGCCCGGCGCAATCTTTTCGATGGCGGCCAGCCAGCCCTCGCATTCTTCCTGAAGCCGTTCATCACTGGCATCCAACACCAATAACACACCAAAAGCCCCTTCCAGCACAATCGACCACATGTGCTCAAACCGCTCCTGCCCGGGCAAGCCATAGATGAACAGGGGTTGACCGTCCTCCAGCATGACGGTGGAGAAATCGAAGGCGACAGTTGTGGTGGTTTTATCACCCATGGCCGGCTCGCTCATGGGCATTTCGGTGGATACCGGTTCCGAGTCTGACAGCGTTCGGATGGTGGTGGTCTTACCGGCCCCGACCGGGCCGGCGATCACCAGTTTTAAAGCACTACTGTTAATGTCTTGCATGCGGTGTCCGTCAGGAGGCTTTCTGGAACAACCCGAAGCGGGCGGCCAGCTTCTGGAATAGGCCTGCTGCCGGCAGCCGGTCGTTCGAGGCTGTTTTCGGATGTGGCGAAGGCATTTTCTGCTGGTCCGGAACGATCAACCCTGCGGCCTGGAATCCCCACAGAATGCCCGATGCCTGTACCGGCTCGATGCCGGTCAGCCCAGCGACCTTTTGCAGGTCTCGATGGCCCTTGGCCAGCAGGCTCGCAACCCGAAGCGGCTCAATCAGATCCGGCGCGGCGCCAAGGTCCGGCCAGCACTTCATTCGTGAACCTTCCAGCGGGAACATCGGCAGGGCCTCGCCATGATGGATGCCGGCACGAATCATGAAAATATCCAGGCTTTCGGCATGACCATTGGCAACCTGGCTGCCCGCAACCTCACGCAGCTGCCAGCCCGGCTGTCCCAACAATTGCCTGGCCTGTAGCATCACCCCAGACGACGCTGCATGGATGGTTCCAGTCGACGGGCAAATGCCAAGCTCCACCCCGTCCAATGCCATCACCAGGTCACCCGTTTGCCGGCTAAGGGCCTGGGCCAGCACAATTAGCCCAGCCGTCCGGGATGTTACCGACGCCGCCGTTGCCTGTGCCGGCGCTGCCGGCTTGGCCTCAGCTTTCAGCAGGTTCAGCAAAGCCCGCACATAAAAGTTTATGGGTGCGTGCTCGCCGATGGTGGCGGTGGCGGGGTCAAAGCGGTCGTTTGCCCGGGTGATGGCAAGTACCGGGATTTGCTTGCGCCGGGCATAGTCCTGTATCCGTTCACCGTACAGGTCATCGGCGGCAACGATGGCGCAATCGCACCGGGTGCCGTCCCAGGGGCGCAGACTGCCTTCAATTTTGTGGGCCTGCAGCAGCCCCGCTGCCAGCCGGAGCCTTTTCTGCAGTTCATCACCGGCGACAGCTACCCTGATATCAACGTTCATTGGTGGAGCCTCCTTTACACAAACCTGTTCAGAAAAGGGCCCGTCTGGAGGGCCCGGGAATCTCTCTTTCGATCAGGAGAAATCCTGGTCTTTCTCGAAGCTGCGCAGCTCATGGCGAGCCATGGCCAGGTTCGCCCGGGAACGGTCCAGCACCAGGTACAGGAAAATCTGCTGGTTGCTTTCCAGCGGGCGAATCAGGTGGTACTGCTTGGCCAGGCTGATCAGCACGTCTTCGATGGTGTCGTTCAGGTCCAGGCTGCTGGCCACTTTGCGCTTGGCACGCAGCACTTCGGAATTGCCAGCCGCAGCCAGTTCCAGGTCAATTCCGGCGCCGTCTCCGGCCATCATCATGCCGCTGTCCATGTCGACCAGGGCCGCTGCCACGTAGCCGTCGATTTCACGCAGGGATTCAAGGTTGATTTTTGCCATGCTGAACTATCCTTCTTCTGTTCTGTTGGGGTTGGAAATCAGTTGTCGATGGTGTCGGCCAGGGCCTGGGCCGCATCCAGGGTCATACGCAAGGCCATGGCCAGGTTCTCGCTGCGATCTACACAGACAGACAGCGCAAACTGGTGCTGCTTGCAGGGCAAGCGCACAGTGATGATGGAACCGTGGCTGGTGGCAATTACATTGTGGGAGCACTGGCTCTGCAGGATTTCCCGGCTGAATGCCTCGCTAAGAGACATCAGGGAACACCCCAGAGCGGCCACCCGGCTGCTGCGGATGGCATCGTTCTTGGCCGTAAAAGCCAGTGAACGACCGTCCAGGGTAGTCACCGAAGCGAATACACAGGCGCTGTTGTTGCCCAGCACCCGGTCCAGGGTGGCCTGGCAGGCTTCGCTGAACTGGTCAACAACATTGGAATTTGCTTGTTTAACGGTAGCTTGCACAGGCCCAACCTATCACTTAGTTAAAACACATAGTTTCGACAAATCGAAACAGGTGACAGTGTTACGGCCTGAAAAGACAGGCAGATCAGTTATGTCGTAATAAGTTTCAGTTATTTTACGGAATTTTTCGTTTCAGCTTTTAAGCTTCTGGAGGTCAATGGGCGGCACCCCGAGGTCTTGCCATTTCTCGGGATGGCAGGTGGACAGCAGGATCTGATGCCGGCTGGCAGCATCGAACAAGATACGTTTCATGTCTTCCAGCCGGTTCTGGTCGCTGTGCACCAGGGTGTCGTCCAGGAGAATCAGGGTGGGCCTTTGGGCTTCCCTCAACAGGTCGGCATAGGCCAGGCGGCTGATCAGCCCCATCTGTTCCCGGGCACCAAAACTCAGTTCGGCAATCTGGCCCAGCTCATTCCCCCGGTTGAAGGTTCCCGGCCGCAGGTGTTCGTCCACCTCCAGCGTTGCATTCGGAAATAGCAGCGACAGGTAATGGTTAAGGTGTTTTTGCAGCGGGGCCTGCAGGCGCCGGGTCAGCGCCTGGCGTTTGTCCGTCAGCAATGTGAGCAGCAAATCCAGTGCCCGGGCGCGGCGATCCAGCTCCTGGTAGCGGCGCTGGCACTGTTCCAGCTCCGCCTGCTTCTCGCTCAATTGCTCTTCCAGGCCTTCGGCACCCCAGGCTTCAAGCCGAACACGAATGTCCCGAAGTTCCCGTTGCCGGTCTTCCTGGGTTTGCTGCAAAGTCTGGATCGTGCGCTGAAAACGGTCGATATCCTGCCGCAGGATATCCGGCCGGGCCTCGCGGATTTGCTGCTCCCGCTTCGCCATGCTCTCGCGCAGGCTGACCTGCTGCTGTTCGATCCGGGCAAGCTCAGCCGTTAATCGGGTCAACTGTTGTTGGCGCTCGGGGCTGTTGGCCTCGTCTTCCAGCCGCTGCCATTCGGCCCTTGCGTTATCCCGGGCCTGCTTGCCGGTGAGCAGTTGAGCCTGATGGCTGCGGTCGCTGGCCTCGGCGTCATTCAAGCGTTTCTCGGCACTGGCCAGGGCGCTTTCGGCCGAGGCCAGATCCAATACCTGAACGTCCTGATCCGGTGCGGGAGTGACTTCCAGTTTTTCACGAACAGCTTTCAATTCTGCCTGCAGTTCCGCCAGTTCGGTTTCCAGTGGCTCCAGACCGGCCGGGGCAACCGAACGCAACAACTCGACGGCATGTTTACGTTTTTGCTCCGCTACCTCCCAGGCGGAGGCACGGCTTTCTGCCTGCTCAACGGACGCCACAGCCATGGCCTGCAATTGCTCGTCCAGGGATTGTTCGAGCATTTCGAGCTTGCGCCGGGTACGGGCCAGCTCCTCGCCGCCCGGGGCGATGCCCAGGGTGCCTACGCCCGGAATAACCAGCTGCGAGGCTTCCAGCAATTGCTGTTCGCCCTGCCCCTCCAGCTGCCGGTCGTCCAGGGTGATACTAGCGCCGGGCTGCAGCTGCCAGCTCAGGCGGGTGGCAACGGTGCCGGAACGGATGGTTTCGTCATTCAGTTCCCTGGCGGTTGTTTTCAGGCGGGCCACCGCGGCGGTATCAATGCGGTTTGCCTTTGCCTGTTCCCGGGCCTCGTCAACCTGTTGCTGGTATTCCCGGGCCCTGGCCAGGTTCTGGCTGAGGTCCTGCTGTCGCTGTTCAGACTGGCGCAGATCCTGCTCCAGCCGCTGCCGGATTTCCTGCTGGCGAGCAAGTTGCAGTTGTGACCGGGCATTTTCATAGGCAGCCCGGGCATCCTTCAGGGCGCCGGCCAGGGCTGCGGTCTGCTGCCCGGTTTGTTGCAGTTTGCGTTCGGCACTCTCCAGTTCTGCCTTGCGGGCGCTGCGCTGTTCGTCCAGCCGGCTCAGGTGGCCGAGGTTCTGCTCCAGCAGCTCGCGGTTCTGAACCAGCTGCGCCAGGGTATTCTTTTCCTGTTCCTGCTGCTGTTCCAGCTGCTCCACCTGCTGCAGCTGTTCACGGGCCTGGTCCAGTTGCCGTCGGGCATCGTCCCAGGGCTTTTCCTGTTCGGTGCGATCAAACTCCTGCGACAACTGCCCGAGGCGATCCACCTGCCCTTGATACTGCCCAACCCGCAGCTGCAAATCGTCGACCTGTTGCTGCAGATCTTCCCGCTCTTTATCCAGTTTTTTGTAGTCACCCTTGGGCTGGCCGGTGGCCGTCAGCAACACGTCGCGCTTGCCTTTTACTTCCTCGATGACTGCATCGCCGCCGGTGCTGGCCACCTCGCCTACCAGGGCATTGAGGGCGGATTTCAGGTGATCGCCCGCGTGTTCAACAGCTTGCTCGATATCCTGCCCCGTGCCCTGCTCTACCCACAGCAATCCCGGAATGCCCCAATGCTCCGCTTTGCTGGCACCCCGCTTGGGATACTGGTAACCCAACAGCTCCGCCAGTTTTTCTTCTGCCTCGTCTTCGCTCCAGGTTTCGTTGCCGACCGACAAGTCACAGCGGGTGCGTTTCAGGAAACTTTTAACCAGGCGCCATTGGGCACCCTGATGCTCGAAGGCCAGTTCAACGGTGGGAGCTGCTGCAGAGTCGCCCCAGGGGCGAAGGTCATCCACCGCCTGGGACCGGTAACGTTCAAAGAACGCCGCCCGGATAGCACGCACCAGGGTACTTTTGCCGGATTCGTTGGGGCCGTGGATCAGGTTCAGGCCGGGCTGAAGATGCTCAAGGGCAAAGGGTTGGCGGAACTGGCGCAGCTGTTCAACCTTCAGGCTCTGCAGTTTCATTGGCCTGTCTCCTGAGCCGGTGTTTTCAGCATCGAGGCCAGAATGGCCAGGGCATCCCGCGCGGCTTCGCCCTGTTCGCCGGCTTGCTGCTCCCGCAAGGTTTCGATCACCTCGCCAACGTAGCCGTCGGCTTTCAGGGCGGCAATATCATCGTCGGTAGGTGCCAGCTGCAGGTTACTGCGCTCGCAACGAATGCTGCGGAAACGGGCTTCGACAACCGACAATCCATGCAGCAATTTCTCTTCGCCAGCCAGGGTAATCAGGCCATCCAGCCGAAGATCCACCACCGAGGATTCGGGCAGGTTTTGCAGGCGTTCCAGTAACTGGTCCAGGTCTGATTCCACAGAAAGGGTTTCCCGCCATTGATGCCACTGGTAACGACCGGTGGCGACCACCTGAACCTGCGGCAGCTCGCCCGGCCCGGAAATATCGACAATCAGGGCATTGCCGGCCTCGTTATTCCGGAACCGCTCCGGCTCCGGGGTACCGCTGTACCAGGTGCGCTCGTTGATTTCCCTGGTGCCGTGCCAGTCTCCCAATGCCAGGTAATCCAGCTTGCTGGCTTGGGCCCGGTCCGGCGCAATGGGGTTGGTGGAATCGATTTCAGCCGCCAGCAATCCCTGCACACTGCCGTGGGCGAGCCCCACCCGAACCCATCCTGCCGGAGTCTCGTAGCGGCCGAAAGCTTCTGTCAGATCGCCATAGGTATGACGCTGGGTCAGAGGTGCATTCAGTATGGCGAGGCCTTCGGCAGCCAGTTCGATAACGCCCGGTTCCAGCGCCAGGTGCACGTTATCCGGCACTGCACCCAACCGCTGAGCGCGGGTCCAGACACTTTCGGCGAGCGCCGCATCATGGTTACCCGGCAGCATCACCCAGGGGCCGGGAAATGCCCTGGTGGCGTTGAACACCCGGCGAATGGTGCGATCAGATACCGTCTGGGCATCAAACACATCACCGGCCACCAGCACCGCCTGGCACCGATGTTCATTGGCAAGCCGGGCCAGTTTTTCTATGGCCTCGAAACGGGCTTCCACCAGTGCTGCACCGTCTTCGGTTTCAAAACGGCTGTAGGTACGCCCCATTTGCCAGTCGGCGGTGTGTAGAAATCTTGGCATTGCGCGCCCCTTCAAAAGGTAGACTTTCGCTTAATCGCTTGCCGATTCTGGCGTGGGAGCCCGGCGGCTTCTGCTACCATCCTAATCATGCCGGGGCTTCATGCAAGCAACCTTCACAGCTGACCCCTGCGAGGGTCTTAAATAAGGTTTGACAAGCACCCTACCCAGCTGTACTATGCGCACCTCGTTGATCGGGGCCAGCCCCGAAGCCAACAACCAGTTTTGATGCGGGGTGGAGCAGTCTGGTAGCTCGTCGGGCTCATAACCCGAAGGTCGTAGGTTCGAATCCTGCCCCCGCTACCATAAAAAAGAAAGGCAGATCAGTCACTTACTGGTCTGCCTTTTTTGCTTTCTGATCCTGAAATTTCCTCTGTGCCCAAACTGTGCCCTATGCGTGCCAATTTCCGATTTGGATATTCTGGCTCCTCTTCGTTGAAGAGTACGTGGTAACAGCTACTTTTAAAGGGCTTGGGGGCAAACGTAAGTTCCTTCGCTTCCGCTGGCGTCATCCACTGATCAATCATCGCCATGCCAACCAGGGGATCCATCGGAAACAAATCAATGCGTCCGGCTAACAGTTTCCGGAAATTGGCCTCGTCCGATGTGGTCACATCCACGCGGCCCATAAGGCTCGCGAGCTTTTCGTATAGGCCTGAGTGATCAACTCGGCGAGCAGCCCATTATCATTGGCAGATTCATCAAAGTACGGTGGCCCGTGTCCGGTGGTAAGCCGAACCGCTCGTAAAGGCTCTACCTCACCCAAACCGCGGTTACCCGATTCCGACCCAGTTCTTTGCTTTGGTACATCGCCCTATCGGCCCGGCTAACGGCTGTGACAGCGTCATCTCCTTCGCGCAGATCCGTCACACCAATACTCACCGTGGCCTCAAAGTCCGCGCCATCGGTACTCTTCCCCCGATAAGTTTCCAGAGCAAACCTCAAACGTTCAGCCGTTTTCAGGGCATCACTGACGGTGCACTGCGGCATGATCACCAGGAACTCCTCACCACCCCAACGCGCGACCAAGTCCTGTGCTCTGAGCTCCTGGCGGAGAATGTCGGCAAAAGCCTGCAACACCTTGTCGCCGGCGTCGTGTCCGCGGCTGTCATTGAGTTGCTTGAAATGATCAAGGTCCATCAGCATCAAGCTCACTGGCTCGCCGGAACGTTTAAAGCGCTCAAGTTCCTGATCGAGCAGGTATTGCATCTGCCGACGATTCAGCAGGCCGGTCAGTGAATCGGTGATGGCCACTTTCTGCAACCGTTTCTGGGCCGTAATAACCACGCCCAGGTAAAACACCGACAGGTAGCTGAACATGGCGAAAACAACCGTCAAGTTGAACAGGTGTACGAGGTTAAGGGCCGTTTCAGGAATAGGCTGCAAGGGTGCTACAAACCACATCACCGCATCCAGGGCTACGTAGTAGGCCCAAAGCACACACAGCCCGGGCACTATCCATTTCCGGGGCGAGGAAAGACAAATCGCCGGGATAAACATGAGCAAGTAATAGTGAAAACCGCTGTCCCAACCGATCATCACGATCCCAAGAGCTGCGTGCACGACCACTTCCGTCCAGATCAACCAGACAGCCAGTCGGTTACGCCGTTGCTTCAGGGCGTAATAGGCTCCAATGTACATGGCCACGCTAACCACGTTCACCCAGGCCAATACCGGAGAATCCAGAATCAGGAACAGGAAAAAGAAGGCAACATCCACCGAACCGGCAATCTGGGCACAACGCATAGCCAGCTGCCAGAAGGCAGGCCTTTTGATTCGCGCCGGCGCACTTCTATTTTCAAAGGCGGTTGAAGTATCCACGATGCTCCTGGGCCAGACATTATTATCGTTAAAGCAGAATAGCTTCCCTATGCTCCCATAGTGTTTCAAACACTCGCCTGGAGGAACGGCTATCACAACTTTTAACATTCATGGTCGGAGTCACCAGTTCAATGTTCAGCTCTTTATAGGCAGCGCGAAGCAGCCGAATGCCTAAAGCCACGCTGGGCACATCCTAGATGACGGCGATGCTGTGCGTTTGCTCCGCCTTACCGGTTGTCACGTTGGCACTTGCACAGGAGGATAGTTGAGAAACCCGTGGTCATCGGCTGCAGATATGAACCCGTTAAGATGGAAAGCCCGCCGAACTTCAGGCCCAAACCCCCAGAAGGCTCTGAACCAAAGAACCGGCGCCGAAGGCCAGACCGGCTGCGGCTGTCCCCATAATCAACGTTCGGAGTCCGGAGCGCCACGGTCGCAGTCCATAGACTACGCTTTTGAGCATGCCGATGCCCAGGAACACGACACCCGCCAATGCAAGACTGGTAAAAAATCGAGTCGTCGCCTCCAGCCCCGGCATCGCATACGGCAGAAGCGGCACCATTCCCACAAAAAGGAAGGCCACAAACGTGGTCAGGGCTGACCGAAGAGGGCTTAAACCGACGGATGATAGACCGTATTCCTCGCGAATCATTGTAGATACCCAGACCTCAGGATTCCGACACAACACATCAACAAGTTGCTCAAGCAGGTCTCCCTCGACCCCTTTCGATCGAAACAATTGACGTATTTCCTCCCGCTCGCCGTCTGGCACAAGCCTAATGTGCTCACGCTCCGTCCGCTCGGCACTGGCAATTTCCTCCAGATGGGCCTGACCCGCCTCATAATTACTGACTGCCATGCTAAAGCCATCGGCAAGCAGGTTGGCCAGACCAAGGACAAGAGCGACCTCTGGAGAAAAACCGGCGCCGAAAGCACCGGAAACAACTGCAAATGTGGTTACGCAGCCATCAATCCCTCCAAGAACCGCGTCCGGCAATGTAGAAGCTTTCACCGGCGCTGTGAGTCTCTTACGAACAGCCTCAGGTTCATGGTCTGCGGCCAGCTGACTCCTGCTGGGGTTTGGCATGGTGTAACCTCCCGGACTCACCTGAGAACACCTGTGAAGTATAGGTAGGATTCCGACCACAAGCGCACAACTCGTAACTGGCAAACCCAACTGGTACATCGCATACGACAACATATCTCTTCCATGGGACCGCTACTGCACCGGCCAACTGCGGGCTTCCCTTGCCAGCAACGCTCTTGCCGGCAAGTTTGTATTCGTTATAGAAGCTTGCTAAATTAGCGCCTCGTTGGGGAGTAGCCTGCTTCCGATCCTCGGAAGAGTTCGTATCAACATAATTGGCCACATGCCATGGTGCGTACACCTCTCGGTTGGCGAGACCATCGATATAGCCATGCCTAAGGTCGGGCGTGTGGTTATATCGTGGACTCAGTTTGCCCGACCGGAGACCGTTTAATGAGCCCTTTTGCCCTTCTCTTGCTTGCCTTTGCGATGTCCACCGATGCCTTTGCTGCGGCGATTGGTAAAGGCGCGAGCCTTAAGCACCCCCGGTTAACCGAAGCTTTCAAAATCGGACTCATCTTCGGTTCGATTGAAGCCTTTACCCCTTTGGTCGGCTGGTTGATCGGCAAGTCTGCCTCAAGTTATGTGGAAGCCTGGGATCATTGGATTGCGTTTTCTCTTCTGATGATCCTCGGCCTGCATATGATTTCTGAGGGCTTGAAGCCGGAAGAAGAAGAGTCAGAAAAACCATCAAAACAGTCCTTGCTCCGCACCTGCCTTACGGCCTTCGGGACCAGCATTGATGCCATGGCTGTTGGTGTAGGCCTGGCACTGATCAACGTGAACATCTGGGTGGCCGCAGCTTTGATCGGATTGGCAACCACTCTCATGGTGACCCTTGGCATCATGCTGGGGCGCGCTGTCGGAGCTGTGTTAGGGCATCGAGCGGAAATTTTTGGCGGTGTTACGTTAATCGCTGTGGGTGTGTGGATCTTATCTGGCCATCTGTAATGAGTTGCGCTGGTCAGGGTGAAATACCCCGGGACCGGGGTAAGAGCAGTGTCCTCACAGGTATTCCCGGCTCCCGCTGAGACAGAGCCGCCTGCACCACACCCGAGACGATAATTAACCCGCCACCGGACATTTGCAGCAGGTTCAGGCTTTGGTCAAACAGCAGCCAACCCAGGATAATCACCGTAATCGGCTCCAGGTATGCGAGGGTGCCGTAGGTTGCCGCCGGCAATGCCTTTAACGCCACCACCGCCAGCATAATGGCCAGGAAGCCGGGTAACACGGCGGCGAGTATGTACGAATTCATTTTACAAACACTCCCGGACAGGCCGAAACGACCGCCGGTGCTCCGGCGTTGCACCTAGCCGCTTAAGCGCTTCCAGATGCACGGGTGTGGGATAACCTTTGTGCTGGGCCAGTCCGTAGCCGGGATATTGCTGTTCCAGCATCTCCATTTCCCGGTCGCGGGTGACTTTGGCGAGGATAGACGCAGCGCTGATCGCCTCTACCCTGGCATCGCCCTTCACCACCGGCTCGGAGGGCCAGCGCCAATCCGGGCAACGGTTGCCGTCTACCAATACGTATTCAGGTTCGAGAGCCAGGCCCTCCACTGCACGGGTCATGGCCAGCATGGTGGCCTGGTAAATATTGATCTGGTCAATTTCCGCTGCCTCACACCGGCCCAGGCTCCAGGCAGCGGCCTTTTCGAGGATCTCGTCGTACAGCTTCAGGCGGCGCTTTTCGGTGAGCTTCTTGGAGTCCGCCAGGCCCTCAATCGGCCATTCCGGGTCCAGTATCACGGCCGCAGTCACCACTGCACCAATCAGCGGGCCGCGGCCCACTTCATCCACTCCGGCCAGCAGGCGGCCTTTGTAGCTGCACTCAAACGGTGGAAGGTCTTTCGCGGCCATCAGCGCCGGCGCTCCATTAACTCGGAAATGGCGGTGGCAGCACGTTCGTCCGCATTCTGGCGCAGGCTTTCGTGCAACTCGGTGAAGGCTTGCTGCAACTGCTCGCGCTCTTCGGTGTTTTCCATGCGCTCCAGCACGGCGGCGCCCAGGGCCTCCGGTGTGGCGTCATCCTGCAGCAACTCCGGCACCAGGCCTTGTTGCGCCAGCAGGTTCGGCAGGGCCACCCAGGACACCTTCACCAGACGGGACAGCAGTTTGTAGCTGAGATTGCTCAACCGATAGCCCACCACCATGGGGCGTTTGAGCAGCATGGCTTCCAGAGTTGCGGTACCGGATGCCAGCAACACCACATCGCTGGCGGCCATCACTTCCCGGGAACGACCTCGTACCAGCGTAACCGGCAGCTTCACTTCCAGCGCCTCTACCAGTCCCTCTACCTGCTTCTCCCGGTCCCGGTTGACGCAGGGAATCACCAGCTGGATATCCGGGCGGCGCTCCTGCAGCCAGCGGGAGGCTTCCAGGAACAGGGTGCCAAGGCGCTCAACCTCCCCACCCCGGCTGCCGGGCAATACCCCCAGAACCGGCTGGTCGGGCTTCAGGCCAAGTGCCTTACGGGCCGCCCCTGTATCTGGCTGCATGGGAATTCTGTCAGCCAGAGGGTGCCCCACAAAGGCCACCGGCACATTGTGCTCTTCGTAGAAACGGGCTTCGAAGGGAAACAGGGTGAGCATCAGGTCGACAGACTTGGCAATCTTGAAGATTCGCTTCTGGCGCCAGGCCCAGACCGAGGGGCTTACGTAATGAACCGAGGGAATACCGGCTTCCCGGCAGCGGCGTTCAATGGCCAGGGTGAAATCCGGGGAATCGATACCGATGACCACATCCGGTGGTGTGGTGAAGAAGTATTCCAGCAGGCGGGCACGGATACTGAACAGCTCGCGAATGCGCCCGAGCACTTCCACCAGCCCCATCACGGAAAGCCTTTCCATGGGTACCAGGGAATGAAAGCCTTCGGCGATCATTTCGTCGCCGCCGATGCCCACAAAGCGGGCTTTCGGGTAGCGTTTGCGCAACGAGCGAATCAGCCCGGCACCGAGGATATCCCCCGATGCCTCGCCGGCGATGATTGCAATGGTTACCTTGCGGGAGCTGACCTGCCCGGTTTCAGCGGTTGCCACCAGGGCCTCCTGGCTCAGCGGATGATGCCGCGATCCGCTCCCCGGAGCGAGTCAATCAGCGGGCGGACTTCCGGCACGTCATTGAAGGACTTCTCGAGTTCTTCAACCGCCTGCTCGGTGGTCAGGCCCTGACGGTAAACCACCTTGTAGGCGCGGCGCAGGGCCATCAGCACGTCTTTGCTGAAGCCACGACGCTTCAGGCCTTCCACATTCATGCCATGGGGCTGGGCAGACTGGCCAGACGCCATCACATAGGCAGGAATGTCTTTGAGTACGATGCTGCCGCCAGCCGCCATGCTGTGGGGGCCGATGTGGCAGAACTGGTGCACCATGGTGCCACCGCCGAGAATAGCGTGGTCGCCTACGGAGACGTGGCCGGCCAGGGTGGCGCAGTTGGCCAGGATGGTGTTGTCGCCTACGATGCAATCATGGGCCACGTGCACATAGGCCATCAGCAGGTTGCCGCTGCCAATGCGGGTTTCACCCCGGTCCTGGACCGTGCCACGGTGAATCGTGCAGTTTTCGCGGATAACATTGTTGTCACCAATCACCAGCGTGGTGGGCTCGCCGGCGTATTTCTTGTCCTGGCACTCTTCACCGATGCTGGAAAACTGAAAAATGCGGTTATTGCGACCGATTACCGTTGGGCCCTTGACCACCACGTGGGAGAGAATCTCGGTACCTTCGCCGATCTCCACACCGGGGCCGATGTAACTCCAGGGGCCTACGGTTACGTTGTCTGCCAGTTTGGCTGACGGGTCTACAATCGCCTGAGGATGGACACCCGACCAGTCATTTGTCGCCATCAAACTTCTCTCTCAGCGGTCATAATTTCTGCCACGCACACCACTTCGCCATCAACGAGTGCCCGGCAATTGAATTTCCAGATACCGCGCTTGGCGGAGACAAATTCAGCCTCCATATCCATGCGGTCTCCCGGCACCACGGGGCGCTTGAAGCGCGCTTTGCTGGAGCCAGCCAAATATTGTATCACGCCATCAGAGGGTTTCCGTTCTACGGTCACAAAACCGAGAATGCCCGCCAACTGGGCCATGGCTTCGATAATCAGCACGCCAGGCATGATCGGGTTATCCGGGAAGTGCCCGGTAAAGAACGGCTCGTTGAAGGAGATGTTCTTGTAGCCCTTGATCGACTTCCCCCTCTCCACATCGGTAACCCGGTCTACCAGCAGAAACGGGTATCTGTGTGGCAGGTACTCAAGAATCTCATCAATCTTCATCTGCATGTTGATCGGCCTCAGCCCTCTGATTTCTTTTCCAGTTCTTTTATGCGCCGGGCCAGACTGTCCAGTTGCCTGAAACGCACGGCGTTCTTGCGCCAGTTCCGGTTGGTGTCAGCGCTGGTGCCGGAAGAATACACGCCGGGCTCGCGGATATCACCCGTTACCAGCGTCATGCCGGTAAGATGTACCTGATCCCCGATCTCCAGGTGCCCTGCCACCCCGGAGGCGCCACCAAACACACAGTGTTTGCCGATGCGGGTACTGCCGGCGATACCGACCATGGCAGCCATGGCGCTGTGATCACCGATATGAACGTTATGGGCGATCTGGATCAGGTTATCCAGCTTCACACCGTTGCCAATGACTGTGCTGTCGAGCGCGCCACGGTCGATGGTGGTGTTGGCGCCCACTTCCACATCATCACCCAGCACCACACCGCCAAGTTGGGCAATGCGGTGCCACTGGCCCCGCTCGTTGGCAAAGCCGAAACCGTCTGAACCGATCACCGCACCACTGAGGATATGGCAACGCTGCCCCACTACAATGTCGTGGGCCAGGGTAACCCGGGGGCGGATAATCGTGTGGCCTCCGATGCGGCTGCGTGCGCCGATGACGGTGCCGGCGCCTATTACAACGTGGGCTCCAAGATGCACACCGGCTTCGATGACCGCGTGGGGCCCCACGCTGGCAGTGTTGTCTATGCTGGCGCTCTCATCTACCACAGCGGTGGGATGAACACCGGCTGATTCCACCGGCGCAGGGTCAAACCAGTGACTGAGGCGAGCATAGCCCATGTACGGGTTGTCCAGTAACAGGACATTGGTAGGGCAATCATCCGCAGCTGCGGGTGAGAGGATAACCGCACCGGCCCGGGTGTCTTGCAGGTATTTGCCGTAGGCCGGATTGGCCAGAAAGCTGATCTGATCCGGGCCGGCGGCCTGCAAGGTGGCCAGGCCGCTGACCATGATATCGGGGTCTCCCCGGAGACTGGCTCCCAACGCATCGGCTATTTCCTGGAGCCGATAGGACTTCTGTGACATTGCCTTCTCCAAACACCGGGGCGGGGAGCCCCTTGTTCTTTACTTGTTCAGTTTGTCCAGCAGCTGGGACGTCAGATTCATTTCCGGCTTCACGTAAACCACCGCTTCGCTGGGCAGGATCAGGTCCAGGTCATGCTCTTCCAGCAGTTCTTTGACAGCCACGTCTACTTCCGGGCGGGCATTTTCAAGGAACTGCTGCTTGCGCTGGTTAACCGTGGCATCGAGGCGCTGCTTGAGAAAGTTGAACTCCTGCACCTTCTCCTGGAATTCGCCCGCCACCTTGTTACGCTCGCTTTCGTTCATCATCGAACCGTCTTTCTCCAGGCGGTCTTTCAGCTTGCGGGCTTCTTCCTGGGCCTGACGAACCTTTTCTTCATCTCCGGCGAAGTCCCGCTGCAGCTGCTGGCTGAAGGTCTGGGCGTCATCCGAGGAAAACAGGGCCTGGCGCAGATCCACCACACCAATGCGGGTTTCGGCAGCTGCCTGGGCCGAAAAGGCCAGCAAGGCGGCACCAATCAAAGCAGTCACACGGTTCATCATCAATCTCCTTTGTTTCATCCTTTATTTTTTATAGTGGTGTCAGAACGTCTGGCCCAGCGAGAACTGGAATACCTGGGTATCGTCACCTGCCTTGTCATTAAGTGGCTTGGCCAGGCTGAATGCAAGCGGGCCCACGGCCGTGATCCACTGGAAGCTGACACCCGCGGCGGTGCGCACTTCTGTCAGTTCCGGATCAAACCCGCGCTCGGTGTCGAACACCTGCCCGGCATCCAGGAAGAACGAGGTTCTCATGGAGCGGGAATCCCCGGCGAACGGTGTCGGGAAGATCAACTCGAGGCCAGCTTCGGTGAGCAGGTTGCCGCCAAATGGATCCTGATCCGAGAAATCGTTGGGAGCATTCTCCGCCAGGTTACCCAGCGAGTTCGCGCGGTAACCGCGCACCGAGCCATAACCACCGGAGTAGAAATGCTCGAAGAACGGCATCTGGGTGCGGTCACCATAACCGTCCCCGTATCCGATTTCTGTTCGGGCTCTCACAATCCAGTCCTGTGCATCAGTCACCGGGAAGTAGAAGTCGGTACGGTGTGAAGCCTTGTAGAAGGTCAGGTCACTGCCCGGTACCGCGACATCCAGCGACAGCGAATGGCTGTAACCGTCGGTTGGCAACACGCCCCGGTTGAGGGTGCTGCGGCGCCAGTTACCAAACAGGAAGTAGTTGGTAAAGGAGTCACCTTCCTCCGCCACGAAGTCACGGACTTCCTGGGCAGAGAACACCCCGGGCTTGATATCGGAACGAGTAATGCCGGCGCCAAAACTCAGGCGGGTGATAGAATCTGTCGGATAACCGAAGGTCAGGCGGCCGCCATATTCATCCAACAGGTAGGAGGAGATATCCTCTTCCTCGTAGTCGGTTTCCCGGGCGAACAGGCTGAAGCCGCGGCTTACGCCATCGACGGTGAAGTAAGGGTCCAGGTAGGAAACGTTGGCGCTCTTGACCGAGTCACTCACGTTTACACCGAACGACACCCGTTTGCCGCTGCCGAAGAAATTGTTTTCAGACACCGAGGCACCAAGGATCACACCGGAGTTCTGGGAGAAACCCACAGACGCCGACAGGCTGCCGGTCGGCTGTTCCTGCACGCTGTAGTTCACATCCACCAGGTCATCGGTGCCGGGGACCGGGACGGTTTCCACATCCACCGTCTGGAAGAAGCCGAGGCGCTCAAGGCGGGTCTTGGAAAACTCGATGCGGTCAGACGATGCCACGCCACCTTCCATCTGGGTCATTTCCTGGCGCAGCACTTCGTCCTTGGTGGATACATTGCCTTCGAAATTGACCCGGCGCACGTAGGCCCGTTTGCCCGGCTCAATGAAAAAGGTCACCGCGGTGGTATTGTCCTCGCCCGGTTCCGGCACGGCGTTCACGTTGGCAAAGGCATAGCCCTCACGCCCAAGGCGGAACGACAGGGCTTCGGAAATGGCGGTCATCTGGGCCCGGGAGAACACATCGCCCTCTTTAACCGGGATCAGCTTGCGCAATTCCTCTTCTTCAACAATCAGGTTACCGCGCAGGCGGATGTCAGAGATGGTGTACTGGGGGCCTTCATCCAGGGCGATGGCGATAAACACCTGCTTCTTGTCCGGTGAAATGGACACCTGGCTGGATTCGACGCTGAAATCCAGGTAACCGCGGTTCAGGTAGAACGACCGCAGAGATTCCAAATCACCACTCAGGCGTTCCCGGGCGTACTTGTCTTTGTTGGTCAGTGAGTTCCACCAACTGCTGGTGCGCAGCTCGAACAGGTCGATCAGCTCTTCGTCGCTGAAATCCTTGTTGCCGATGATGTTGATGTGCTGGATGGCGGCTACCGAGCCTTCGTTGATATCCAGGCGCACCGCTACCCGGTTGCGGGGCAACTCTTCTGCGGTCGCCTTGACCCGGGCGTTGTATCGGCCCTGGGCAATGTAGGAGCGCAGAATTTCCAGCTCCAGGCGCTCCAGCGTAGCCCGGCGGAACACCTGCCCTTCTTCCAGGCCCGCCCCGGCCAGGGCATCCATCAGCATATCGGTTTCGATGTTCTTGTTGCCTTCGATCTCGATCGAGGAAATCGATGGCCGCTCCTTCACCGTCAGAATCAGCACGCCACCATCACGGCTGGCCTGGATATCGGTAAACAATCCGGTGCCGAACAGATTCTTGATGGCGCCCGCCAGGCGGGTTTCGTCAATCTGCTCACCAATATTGACCGGGAATCCGGCAAATACGGAACCGGCGGATACCCGCTGCAGGCCTTCTACCTCGATGTCCGCAACCGTAAATTCATCCGCCAGCGCTGGCTTCATACCGGTTGCGGTAATGGCGAGGCCAACGGCTACAGCTAGAAGGGAACGTCTCATTCAGTTTTATCGCCTGGTTAATGTGCGGTAAGGAGCCCGCAATTCTCACAACCGCATCAGGTCGTTGTAAAGAGCAAACACCATTAAACTCAGAATCAAAGCCATACCAATTCGTAATCCCAGCGCCTGCGCGTGCTCCGACACCGGCTTCCGGCGGATGGCTTCGATGGTGTAATACACGATGTGGCCGCCGTCCAAAACCGGAACCGGCAGCAAGTTCAAAACCCCGAGGCTGACACTCAGATACGCCAGGAACCGGACAAAATCCTCGAATCCGGAACTGACGCTGGCTTCCGCCACCCGGGCGATGGTGATCGGCCCGCTCAGGTTAGTGGGCGACAACAGGCCGGTGACCATCTTCTTGATGGCCACCAGTGTCAGCCGGGTGTCGGCCCAGGTTTCTTCAAGCGCATTGGGAATCGCCGCCAGCGGGCCGTAGCTAATCTCCCGAAGCACGCTATCCGGCCAGCTTATGGCCTGCACCCCGGCGCCCACAAAACCGATGTCCTGGCCGTCTTCCAGCGTTCTGGTGGCCGGCGTTACCGGAACATCCAGAGTCTGCCCGTTCCGCTCCACGGTTAACTGCAGCTGCTGCTCCGGGGACTCGCGAATGATATCTACCAGCGCGAACCAGTCCGCCACCGGCTCACCGTCTACAGCGGTAACCCGGTCATCGGGCTGCAACCCCGCCATGGAGGCGCGGCCGTCTTCACTGATCTGACCCAACACCGCCGGTACGTCCGGGCGCCAGGGGGTGATGCCGAATTCCGCCAGCGGATTGGGTTCGTCGTTGCTGAGGTTCCAGCCGTTCAGCGGGGCTGAAAAGGTACCACGGGCACCATCACGGGAAACTTCCAGCGAAATGGGGCCCTGCTCCCCTGCCCGCTCCAGCAGGCGCATGTTCACGTCGCGCCAGGACGTCACCTGGCGGCCATCCACCCCCAGAATTTCCATACCTTCCTGCAGGCCCGCGCGCTCGGCCACGCTGTCTGGCGCCACTTCGCCAACAATCGGCGCCACCGTGGTCACTCCCACCACACTGATCAGCCAGTAGGCAAAGATAGCGAAAATAAAGTTGGCGACGGGCCCTGCTGCCGCAATGGCAATGCGCTGGGATGGCGGCTTGGAGGTGAAGGCCTGGTCTTCGAGTTCGGCCGGCACAGGGCCTTCCCGGGCGTCCAGCATTTTCACGTAGCCGCCAAGAGGGATGGCGGCTACGGCAAATTCGGTGCCGTGGCGGTCGTACCAGGAAAACAGCGGCTTACCGAAACCCACAGAGAAACGCAGCACTTTGACTCCGCAGCGGCGAGCGACCCAGAAATGGCCGAACTCGTGCAGCGTCACCAGAATGCCGAGGGTTAGTGCAAGTGCCAGTACGCTTTGAATAATCTGCATAGACTGTCCGGTTGATAACTGAAAGCCGGCGCAACACGCCCCGCCGGAATCAGACCGATAAAAGGCGAATCTGTTCCATTGCCCGTTCGCGGGCTTCGGCGTCTTTCCGGAAGATGGTATCGAAACTGTCCGCCGATACCACGTCGGTGGCCGCCATTGTTCGCTCTATGATAACGGGGATGTCTGCAAAGCACAGCCCGCCTTCAAGGAATGCCGCCACGGCCACTTCGTTGGCGGCGTTGAGGACGGCTGGCGCGGTGCCACCGGTGGCGAAGGCTTCAGCAGCCAGCCTCAGGGACGGAAAACGCTGCACGTCCGGGCGCTCGAAGTGAAAGCGGCCGATGGCGAACAGGTCCAGGGGAGCGACCCCGGCTTCGATACGCTCGGGCCAGGCCAGACCATTGGCGATCGGAGTTCGCATATCCGGGCTACCCAACTGCGCCAGCACCGAGCCGTCTGCATACTCAACCATGGAATGGATGATACTTTCGGGGTGAACATGTACCTCCACCTTGTCCGGCGAGGTATTGAACAGCCAGCAGGCCTCGATAAGCTCCAGGCCCTTGTTCATCAGGGTGGCGGAATCAACGGAAATCTTCTGGCCCATGGACCAGTTGGGGTGGGCACAGGCCTGGGCAGGCGTTACCGAGCGCAACTGTTCGGCCGGCAAAGTTCGAAACGGCCCGCCAGAGGCGGTGAGCAGAATGCGGGTTATGCCAGCCGCTTGCGGATCACGCACCTTGTCTGCCGGCATGCACTGGAAGATGGCATTGTGTTCCGAATCGATAGGCAGCAGTTCAGCACCGGATTCAGCCACGGCATCCATAAAGAGCTGGCCGGACATGACCAGGGCTTCTTTATTGGCCAGCAGTACTCGTTTGCCAGCGCACACCGCCGCCAGTGTCGGCGCCAGCCCGGCAGCCCCGACAATCGAAGCCATTACGGTGTCGGCCTGTTCGGCTGCTGCTACGTCGATAAGCCCTGGCTCGCCGCTAAGCACGTCAATGTCAGGGCAATCGGCGAGCAGGCCAGCCAGTTCCTCTGCCGCCCCGGCATCCGCCATCACCGCTACCCGGGGGCGGAATTCCCGGCAAAGCGCGGCTAATTCCGGTGCCCGTGTTCCCGCCGTGAGGGCGTGAACCGAGAAACGCTCCGGGTGCCGCCGAATAACATCCAGGGTACTCAGGCCTATTGAGCCGGTTGCCCCCAGTACCGTAATGCTGCGTGTGATCATAAATTCCAGACACCCGTAGACAGCCAGCCCAGCAGCGTGATCATCAGGGCAAAGACGGGAATCGCGGCAGTAAGGCTGTCAATACGGTCCATAATGCCGCCGTGCCCGGGCAGCAACTGGCTGCTGTCTTTGATACCACGGAATCGCTTTAGCATGCTTTCCAGCAAATCCCCCAGCACCGATACCAGGCCGGTAACGAGGCTTGCCAGCACCAGCAGAACGGTTTGCACGGCACCGGCGCCGGCAATCAGGCTGGCCGCCACTGCCAGGGCAGCAACCGCAGCCAGGCCGCCCCACACGCCAGCCCAGGATTTACCGGGGCTCACTTTCGGTGCCAGCTTCGCCTTGCCGAAGGCCCGGCCGGCAAAATAGGCGCCGATATCCGCTACCCAGACCACCAGGAAGATATAGAGAATAGCCAGCAGGTTATTGGTCAGTTCACCGAACTGGAAGCTGCCGGTACGCAGATGGTTCAGCCCTACCCAGGCGGGAACCAGCACAAACAGCCCCATCAGGGCCCGCAGCGGCATGGCACCCCAGCGATCGGCGCCCGCCGGGTAACGGCTTACCAGCCCGAAGCACACCAGCCACCATAGCAGGGCAAGCCAGAGCACTGTTATGGCCGGCACCTGCAACTGCCAGATCACGGCCAGAAGCCCTGCCATGATCAGGGCATAAATCACGCGCCCCGGCTGGCCTTCGATACCGGACATATTGGCCCACTCCCAGGCGCCAAGGGAGATAATGGCACCGGTAAACAGAGCAAAGCCCACCGGAGGCAGGAAGAAAATCCCGCCGATCGCGATAGGAGCCAGGATAAGCGCAGTAATAATTCGGGTTTTTAACACGGTGTTGGTCGCTATATCGTTATTGTTTTGTGGCGCGGGCGGCGATCTGGTCATCGGTTTGCCCGAACCGGCGCTTGCGCCCGGCGTAGGCTTCCAGCGCCTTCTGCATTTGATCGGCCTTGAAGTCCGGCCAGAACACCTCAGAGAAATAGAACTCGGTGTACGCCAGGTGCCACAACAGGAAATTGCTGATGCGCTGCTCGCCAGCTGTACGGATCAGCAAGTCAGGCATGGGCAGGTCACCGATACTCAGGTGCTGCTGGATCAGGTCATCAGTGATATCTGAAGCTTCCAGCTCGCCAGCGCGCACTTTTTGGGCCACTTGCCGGGTGGCCTCGGTAATATCCCAGTGGCCGCCGTAATTGGCGGCAATCACCAGGGTCATGGCGGTGTTGTCACGGGTGAGCGTTTCAGCCCGCTCCATGTGTTCCTGGAGGGTCGGATTAAACGCGGAGCGGTCGCCGATAATGCGAAGGCGAATGTTATTCCTGTGCAGCTTGCGGACTTCCCGCTCCAGGGCAATCAGGAACAGGCGCATCAGCGCCGAAACCTCGTCTTTCGGACGACGCCAGTTCTCACTGGAAAACGCAAACAGGGTGAGCACTTCCACGCCTTGCCGGGCACAGGTTTCTACCACGGCTTTCACCGCATCCACGCCGGCCTTGTGGCCTGCCACTCCCTTGAGCCGGTGCGCCTTGGCCCAGCGGTTATTGCCATCCATGATAATGGCCACGTGCCGGGGGCGGCTGTCTGCCTCCACCGGAATTTCTGCGGTTACTTGTCCCGTCATGAAATCCTCTGCGCGGCGGACATCCAGCCGCCGCTCATTCTGCTCTGAACAGACCCGGGCGATTATACCGCCATCAGGTCCTCTTCCTTCACCTTCAGCAGCTTGTCGACTTCAGCGATGTGCTTGTCGGTCAGCTTCTGGATTTCTTCTTCGCCACGGCGCTGGTCGTCTTCGCTGATTTCCTTGTCCTTCAGCAAATCCTTCAGCATGCTGTTGGCGTCACGACGGGCATTGCGGATAGAAACCCGGCCGTGCTCGGCATCGGCCCTGGCCTGCTTGACCATTTCCTTACGGGTTTCTTCAGTCAGCATGGGCATGGGTACGCGAATGGCGTCGCCATTGGTGGACGGGTTCAGGCCCAGGTCAGACATCATGATGGCTTTTTCGATGGTCGGTACCAGGTTCTTTTCCCAGGGCGCCACCAACAGGGTACGGTTATCTTCTACGTTCACGCTTGCCACCTGCTTCAGGGGCGTTTCCTGGCCGTAGTAGTTCACCATTACGCTGTCGAGAATGGCCGGATGGGCACGGCCGGTACGGATTTTGTTAAACGCCGAACCCAGAGCCTCCAGGCTCTTTTTCATTTTCTTTTCGGCTTCTGCTTTGATGTCGTTAATCACGTAAAAATCCTCAATTCGTTATTCAATCAGTGTGCCTTCTCTCTCACCCGTCACAATTCGGGTAAGAACGCCGGGCTGGTTCATGTTGAAAACCCGCAGCGGCATACCGTGGTCCTGGGCGAGGACGATGGCTGTCAGATCCATCACACCCAATTTCTTTTCCAGAACCTCATCGTAGGTCAGGTGGTCATATTTTACTGCGGTAGGATCAAGATTGGGATCGGCAGAGTATACGCCATCCACCTTGGTGGCCTTGAGTACCGCATCTGCTTCGATCTCGATACCGCGCAGGCAGGCCGCCGAATCCGTGGTAAAGAACGGGTTACCGGTGCCGGCGCTGAAGATCACCACGTCGCCTTCTTTCAGGTCGCGCACGGCGCGGCGGCGGTCGTAATGTTCAACAATACCACTCATGGGGATGGCAGACATCACGCGGGTACGAATGTTGGAGCGTTCCAGGGCGTCACGCATGGCCAGGCCGTTCATCACCGTGGCCAGCATACCCATGTGGTCGCCGGTTACGCGGTCCAGGCCGGCAGCGCTCAGTGCGGCGCCACGGAACAGGTTACCACCACCAATCACCAGCCCCACCTGAACACCAATGCCTATCAGGGCACCGATTTCCAGGGCCATGCGGTCAAGAACTTTGGGATCAATACCGAAATCGTGCTCGCCCATCAGGGCTTCACCACTGAGTTTGAGCAGAACGCGCTTGTATCTGGGCTGGGTTTTTGAAGATGTCGACATGGTGATCCCCTTCTCGTCTGTTGGCTATCCGGTATCAAACCCGCTGCAGGCTTGTATCTGACATACTCCTCAAAAAGGGGTATCTCAGATACAAGCCCGCCACGAAAGCCGGGAAATCCCGGCTGACGTGGCAGACTCAGGTAGCCCGGCCGCTTTGCGCGACCGGGCCGGGAAGAGGGATCAGGCCTTGCCTGTGCCAGCGGCAGCAGCCACTTCAGCGGCGAAATCCACTTCTTCTTTTTCGATGCCTTCACCCACTTCCAGGCGAACGAAGCCAACCAGGTCGCCACCGGCGGCCTTGATCAGATCACCCACTTTCTGGTCAGGGTTCTTGACGAACGGCTGCTCAACCAGGCTGTTCTCAGCCAGGAACTTCTTGATACGGCCACCCATCATCTTTTCAATGATCTCTGCAGGCTTGCCTTCCATGTCCGGCTGGGCCTTGATGATTTCCTTCTCTTTTTCCAGCTCTTCGGCAGGCATTTCGTCCGGCTTGCCAACGCGCGGGTTAACAGCGGCAACGTGCATGGCGATGTCGCGGGCCAGCTCTTCGTTACCGGCGCTCAGAGCTACAACAGAAGCAATCTTGTTGTTGCTGTGAACGTAGCCACCTACAACCGGGCCTTCAACCTTGATGATACGACGAACAGTGATGTTCTCGCCGATCTTCTGAACCAGCGCTTCACGCTTGGCTTCCAGATCGCCAGCCATCAGGGCTGCAACGTCGGTTTCGCCTTTTTCGAAGGCAACGTTCAGAACGTCGTTAGCGAAGCCCATGAAGTTGTCGTCACGAGCAACGAAGTCAGTCTCGGAGTTCACTTCCAGAATGTAGGCAACGGTGTTGTCGTCAGACACTTTTACCAGAGACACGCCTTCAGCAGCGGTACGGCCAGCCTTCTTGGCGGCTTTCAGGCCGGAAGACTTACGCAGCTCTTCGATTGCAGCGTCAACGTCGCCACCAGCTTCAACCAGTGCCTTTTTGCATTCCATCATGCCAAGGCCGGTACGCTCACGCAGCTCTTTGACCATTGCAGCGGTAATTGCAGCCATGTTCAATCCTCTTAAATCGTTTCCGAATTCGGTGGGGAGGTATGCCCGGATAAACAGGCGGGCATACCTTACAACTCAAACGTGAAGTTTAAGTGTTACTCGGCGGCCGGAGCAGCGCCTTCGGCGTTCTCGCTGACTTCAACAAACTCGTCAGCACCGCCTGCAGACTGGGAAGCTTCCAGGCAGGTGTCGGCAACAGCCTTCACGTAGATCTGGATGGCGCGGATGGCGTCATCGTTACCCGGGATCACGTAGTCAACGCCGTCCGGATCGCTGTTGGTATCAACAACACCGATTACAGGAATGCCCAGCTTGTTGGCTTCCTTGATGGCGATACGCTCGTGGTCTACGTCGATAACGAACAGCGCGTCAGGCAGGCCACCCATATCCTTGATACCACCAATGGAGCGCTCGAGCTTGTCCATTTCACGGGTACGCTCAAGGGCTTCTTTCTTGGTCAGCTTGTCGAAAGTACCGTCTTTGCTCTGGGCTTCCAGGTCACGGTAGCGACGGATAGACTGACGGATGGTCTTGTAGTTGGTCAGCATGCCACCCAACCAGCGGTGGTTAACGAACGGCTGGCCGGAACGCTCGGCTTCTTCCTTGATGATCTTGGCGGCAGCACGCTTGGTGCCAACGAACAGGATCTTGTTCTTGTTCTCAGCCAGGGACTGAATGAAGTTCAGGGCTTCATTCATGGCCGGAACAGTCTGCTCCAGGTTGATGATGTGAATCTTGTTACGGGCACCGAAAATGAACTTGCCCATTTTCGGGTTCCAGTAACGAGTCTGGTGACCAAAGTGAGCACCTGCTTTCAGCAGGTCACGCATATTTACCTGAGCCATGATATTTACCTTTTAGCTTCGGGTTAGACCTCCACGCGTCCGATTGCCCCAACCAGTCTCTGCAAGCGCATTATGTGAGCTGCTAGCAGGTACCGGCACCCTGGGACAACGTGCTGACACGTGTGTGAATTTGCCGGATTCGTTTCCAGCGGGCGCGTTTATACCACAAAGCACCTGCCGCACGCCATTATTTTTGCCCCGTAACTTAACCCGGAGCTATGGCATCCATAGCACCACCCCGCCTTGTACCTTACCCCCATGCCCCTTAAAATGGCTGTTTGACGCAAATCAACAGGAAGTCCGATGCAGGTATCTATCAAGACCCCCGAAGAAATCGAAAAGATGCGCGTAGCCGGCCGCCTGGCTGCTGAAGTTCTGGAGATGATCGGCGAGCACGTGAAGCCCGGCGTAACCACCGAGGAACTCGACCGCATCTGCCACGACTACATTGTGAACGAGCAGAAAGCCATTCCGGCCCCGCTCAATTACAAGGGATTTCCGAAGTCTATCTGCACCTCGGTCAACCACGTTGTCTGCCACGGCATCCCTTCAGACAAGAAAGTACTGAAAGACGGCGACATCATTAATATCGACGTGACGGTTATTAAAGATGGCTACCACGGCGACACCAGCAAGATGTGGATTGTCGGCAAGCCCAAGCCCGGCACCGAGCGACTGATCCAGATTACCCAGGAGTGCCTCTATAAAGGTATCGAACTGGTCAAGCCGGGCGCACGCCTGGGCGACATCGGCCATGTGATCCAGCAGCACGCCGAGAAACACCGTTACTCGATCGTTCGGGATTACTGCGGCCATGGCATTGGCGCGGTATTCCACGAAGAGCCACAGGTGATGCATTACGGTAAGCCCGGCACCGGCCTGGAACTGAAAGAAGGCATGACGTTCACCATCGAACCCATGCTGAACCAGGGCAAGTACCACACCAAGATGCTGGCCGACGGCTGGACCGCCGTGACCAAGGACCACAAGCTGTCTGCCCAGTGGGAACACACCATCCTGGTAACGGCCGATGGCCACGAAGTGCTGACCAAGCGATCGGAAGAGTCCTTCTAAGTGGACCGGAGTGAGCTGGAGTCCCGCATCAGTAGCGACCGCTCACCGGTCTCCGCAGCCCGGCAATTACTGCGGGAGAGTTACGACGCCGATGCCGATGCATTCCGCGAGGGCGCAGACGTCCGGGCCCTGGTTCGCTCAAGGGCCGACACCGTAGACACCGTACTCCGGCTGATCTGGAATCGATATCCGTTCGCCCGCTCCGAAGACATCGCCCTGATTGCCGTAGGTGGCTACGGCCGGGGCGAATTGCACCCCCACTCCGACATTGACCTGCTGATCCTCACCCGCGAGGGCATGGCGCCCGAGTGGCAGGACGATCTGGGCGCCTTCATTACCCTGCTGTGGGACCTGAAACTGGATATCGGCCACAGCGTGCGCAGCATGGACGAATCCATCTCCGCCGCCCGGGAAGATATCTCGATACTTACCAACCTGCTGGAAACCCGCACCATTGCCGGGCCAGACAGCCTGCGGCAAGCCTTGAGCGAACAGGCCTACTCCGACGAGGTGAGTTCCGACAAGGCCTACTTTGTGGCCAAGCGGGAAGAGCAGCAGCAACGCCACAAGAAATACGGCGACACCGAGTACAACCTGGAGCCCAACGTAAAAGGCTCCCCGGGCGCCCTGCGGGACATCCAGACCATCGGCTGGATTACCAAGCGCCACTTCGGCCTGCAAAGCATCGCCGACCTGACCCGCTTCAGCATCCTCACCGAGGAAGAGCACCAGATTCTGCATGAAGGCGAAACCTTCCTGTGGCGCCTGCGCTATGGTTTGCAGCTGATTGCCGACCGCAACGAGAACCGCCTGCTGTTTGACCACCAGCGGGCGCTGGCCCAGATGCTGGGCTACCAGGACCAGGGCAAGCGGCTGGGCGTCGAACTGATGATGCAGCAGTACTACCGTACGGTGCTGGCCCTGGCCGAAATCACCGATGTGCTTTTGCAGTATTACGACGAAGCGATTATCGGCAGCGGCACGGAAGACGAAATCCGCCCGCTCAACAAGCGCTTCCAGATGCGCAACCTGTATATAGAAGCCATCAACAACCAGGTGTTCGCCTACGCCCCCTACGCCATTATGGAAATCTTTGTGCTGATGGCGCAGCACCCGGAGATCAAGGGCATTCGCGCCACCACCATCCGCTCACTGCGGGCGCACCGGCACCTGATTGACGACGCCTTCCGTAACGACCTGGCCGTCACCACCCTGTTCATGGAACTGATGCGCACGCCCCATGCGCTGGACCAGACCCTGTCCGCCATGAAAAAGTACAACGTGCTGGGCCGCTACCTGCCGGAGTTTGGCCACATCATCGGCCAGATGCAGCACGACCTGTTCCATATTTATACCGTGGACGCCCACACCATGCGGGTAATCCGCAACATGGTGCGACTGACCGGCACCGAGGCCCAGAGCGAATACCCCCTGGCCTCGCGCCTGATTCATCGGCTGCCCAAGCTGGATACCCTTTACATTGCCGGCCTGTACCACGATGTGGCCAAGGGCCGGGGTGGTGACCATTCCGAACTGGGCGCCATTGATGCCGAGGCCTTCTGCCAGCGCCACCACCTGAGCGAGCGGGATACCCAGCTGATTTCCTGGCTGGTGGAGAACCACCTGTTCATGTCCATGACCGCCCAGCGCAAGGACATTTCCGACCCGGATATCATCCAGGCCTTCGCCCGGGCCATGCCCAGCCAGGCCCACCTGGATTACCTGTACATCCTCACGGTGTGCGACATCAGTGCCACCAACCCGAAACTCTGGAACACCTGGCGCGCCTCGCTGTTGCGCCAACTGTATATCGAAGCCAAACGAGCCCTGCGCCGGGGTATCGACACCCCGGTAGACCGCCAGGCCTGGATAGACGCCACCCGCGAAGAGGCCCGGGAAATCCTGCGCGCCCAGAACATGACTGACGAGCAGGTCGACAAAATCTGGGACACGGTCGATGAGGAATATTTCCTGCAGGATTCCACCGTGGATATCGCCTGGCAAACCGCCGCGATTATCCGCCATGGCGACAACCCGGACCCGCTGGTACTGATCCGCGACACCCGGGGTGGCCCCACAGACGGCTACTCGCAAATCATCATCTATATGAAAGACCGGGTCGCCCTGTTTGCCGCCACCACCGCGGTACTGGAACAGCTGAACCTGAACATCGTCGACGCCCGCATCAACTCCAGTGAAGGCCCCTACTCCATCAGCTCCTACGTGGTCCTGGACGAGCAGGGCCAACCGCTGGGTGTTGACCCGGCCCGCAAAGAGCGGGTTCGCAAGCGGCTGATCGAAGAACTGGATGATCCGGAAGACTACCCCGACATCATCCACCGGCGCACTCCGCGCCAGTTGAAGCACTTCGCATTTCCTACCGAAGTGACTTTCTCCAACGACACCATTAATCAGCGCACGGTGATGGAAGTCATCACCCCCGACCGTCCGGGCCTGCTGGCACGGATTGGCCAGGTATTACTGGAACACCGGGTGCGCCTGACCAACGCCAAGATTGCCACCCTGGGCGAACGGGTAGAGGACGTTTTCTTCATTACCGACGAACACGGTGAACCCCTGAGCGACCCGAACGTGTGCCAGGCCCTGCAACAGCACATGAGTAAAATGCTGGACGATATTCAATGAATCCGAATCTGGAAAGACTGCACCCCTACCCCTTTGAAAAGCTGGCCAAACTGAAAGCCGGCATCAGCGTGCCGGAGCACCTGGCACCGATTTCACTGGGCATCGGCGAACCCAAACACCCGTCACCCGCCTTTGTTAAACAGGTGATTGCCGACAACCTGGACAAACTCGCCAACTACCCGACCACCAAAGGCCTGGACGAGCTGCGCGAAGCCATCGCCAACTGGGCCAGCCGCCGCTTCCAGCTGGCCGAGGGCACGCTGGACCCGGCAAAACACGTGGTGCCGGTTAACGGTACCCGCGAGGGTATCTTTGCCTTGGTGCAGGCGGTTGTAGATTCCAGCAAGCCAGCCACCGTGGTGAGCCCAAACCCGTTTTACCAGATTTATGAAGGCGCAGCGTTCCTGGCCGGTGCCGATCCGGTCTACCTGCCCTGCGACGCAAGCAACGGCTTCATTCCGGACTTCGATGCGGTTCCGGAATCTGTCTGGAAGGACTGCCAGATTCTGTTCCTTTGCTCCCCCGGCAACCCCAGCGGTGCCGTAATTCCCCGGGAAACCCTGATAAAAGTGATCGAACTGGCCGACCGCCACGATTTCCTGATCGCCTCCGACGAATGCTACTCCGAACTCTACCCGGACGAAGCCAACCCGCCCGAAGGCCTGCTGCAAACCTGCGCAGCCATCGGCCGGCACGACTTCAAACGCTGCGTGGTGTTCCATAGCCTGTCCAAGCGCAGCAACCTGCCGGGCCTTCGCTCCGGATTTGTGGCGGGCGACGCCGAGGTACTGGCGGGCTACCTGAAATACCGCACCTACCACGGCTGCGCCATGCCCGTTCATAACCAGCTGGCCAGCATCGCTGCCTGGAACGACGAAGACCACGTACGGGAGAACCGTGCCGCCTACCGGGCCAAGTTCGAGGCCGTGGTACCCATCCTGCGCGAAGTGATGAACGTAGACTTCCCGGATGCCGGTTTCTATCTGTGGCCGGAAACGCCCATGAGCGACGAAACCTTCGCCCGTGAACTATCCGCCCAGCAGAACGTACACGTACTGCCCGGCCGCTACCTCTCCCGAACCGTCGATGGCCACAACCCCGGCGAAAACCGCGTACGCATGGCCCTGGTGGCACCGCTGGAGGAGTGTGTGGAGGCGGCTCGGCGGATTGTGGAGTTTGTTAAACAGAATTGATTAGCCACGGACACCCACAGACGCTCACGGACAAGTGATTACGGATTTTTCTGCTTTAGTCCGTGTGGGTCCGTGAGTGTCCGTGGCAAAAAGAGGTTTTGAACCATGAAACTGTACGGCATCAAAAACTGCGACACCGTCAAAAAAGCCCGCAGGTGGTTGGACGAAAACGGCATCGCCTACGAGTTCCACGACTTCAAGAAAGACGGCCTCTCCAGCGAGAAGCTGAGCCAGTGGGAACAGGCCCTGGGTTGGGAAGCGCTGATCAACAAACGGGGCACCACCTGGCGGAAACTTCCGGATGAGGTTCGTGATACCATTAGCGCCCAAAGTGCCCACCAGATCATGCTGGAGAACACCTCCATCATCAAACGCCCGGTAGTTGAGCGGGGCGACGAGGTAAGCGTGGGCTTTAACGCAGACCAGTGGGCTGCGTGGACTGACTGACTTTTTTCGGCCACGGAATCCACGGAAAAACACGGAAAAATGAAAAGATAAGGACTGCCCGTGGCAGAAAATCTTTTCTTTCCGTGTCCTTCCGTGGATTCCGTGGCAAAAACTCTATTAATTTTTTTGTACAGGAGCAGATCAGATGAGTTTTGCATTCGGCATTGGCATCGGCAGCCAGAACAACCAGGGCGAGTGGCTGGAGGTTTACTACCAGCAGCCGATCATGACCCCAGGCAAAGACCTGATCGACGTGGTTGAAACCGCGCTGGACTACAAAGGCGGCAACCAGGCCATCGAAGCCGGCGCCGAGCAGCTGAGCCAGTTTGCTAACGCCCTGCGCCAGCTGGGCCAGACCGAGCAGGCCAAGCTGGCCGAGCAGGCTACCAACAGCAAGCGCCCGGTGGTGGTTACCGTACTGGCGACAGACGACACCGCATCCAGCACCCCCGAGGTGTACCTGAAGCTGCACCTGATTTCCCATCGCCTGGCCAGGCCCCACACCCTGAAGCTGGACGGCATTTTTGGCCTGCTGCCGAACCTGGCTTGGACCAACGAAGGTGCCATCGACCTGAACGAGCTGCCGGAGCGTCAGCTGCAAGCCCGTATTGAAGGCCGCACCCTGGAAGTGAAATCTGTAGACAAGTTCCCGCAGATGACCGACTACGTGGTACCCAAGGGCGTGCGCATCGCCGACACCTCCCGGGTTCGTCTGGGCGCCTACGTGGGCGAAGGCACTACCGTCATGCACGAAGGTTTCATCAACTTCAACGCCGGTACCGAAGGCACCAGCATGATCGAAGGGCGCATCTCCGCCGGCGTGATCATCGGCAAGGGCTCCGACCTGGGTGGCGGCTGCTCCACTATGGGCACCCTGTCTGGCGGCGGTAACATCATCATCTCCGTCGGCGAAAACTGCCTGCTGGGCGCCAACGCCGGCATTGGCATCCCTCTGGGCGACCGCTGCACGGTTGAAGCAGGCCTGTACATCACCGCCGGCACCAAGGTGAACCTGCTGGATGACAACAACGATCTGGTAGAAGTCATCAAAGCCCGCGACCTGGCCAGCAAGAACGACCTGCTGTTCCGCCGCAACAGCCTGACCGGCGCGGTCGAGTGCAAGACCAACAAAACCGCGATTGAACTGAACGAAGAACTGCACGCTAACAACTAAAGGCCGTCACATGTCCCTGTCCCCTACCCTAGAACTCGCCATGGACCTCATCAGCCGTCCGTCGGTTACTCCAGACGATGCTGGTTGTCAGGAGTTGATGATGTCACGCCTGGCACCTCTGGGCTTTGCTGGCGAGAACATGCGGTTTGGTGACACCGACAACCTCTGGGCCCGCAAGGGTTCAGAGGGGCCTGTGCTGGCCTTTGCCGGCCATACCGATGTGGTGCCGACCGGCCCGGAGAAGAACTGGGCCCACGCACCGTTTGAGCCGGTGATCAAAGACGGTTACCTGTACGGCCGGGGCGCTGCGGATATGAAAGGCAGCCTGGCCGCCTTCGTAACCGCCTGCGAACGCTTCGTGGCGAACAATCCGAACCACCGGGGCTCTATCGCGTTGCTGATCACCAGCGACGAAGAAGGCCCGGCCCAGGACGGTACGGTAAAGGTGGTGGAAACCTTGGAAGCCCGAAACGAGAAAATGGACTGGTGCCTGATCGGCGAGCCGTCCAGTACGCACCAGGTGGGCGACGTCATCAAGAACGGCCGCCGTGGCTCCCTGCACGGCTACCTGACCGTACACGGGGTACAGGGCCACGTAGCCTACCCGCACATGGCGGAAAACCCGGTGCACACCGTGGCACCGGCACTGGATGCCCTGGCAAAGGAATTCTGGGACAACGGCAACGATTTCTTCCCGCCGACCACATTCCAGATAACCCGCATTGAGTCCGGTGTTGGCAGCAACATCATCCCCGGGGAATGCCTGGTGCACTTCAACTTCCGCTACTGCACGGAGAACACCGCAGAAAGCCTGGAAGAACGTGTCGTGGCCGTGCTGGATCGCCACAACCTGAAATACGACCTGCAGTGGCACCTCAGCGGTCGCCCTTTCCTGACCGACAAAGGCGCCCTCGTGTCTGCCAGCCAGAACGCCATCCGCACCGTCACCGGCCGCGAAACCGAGCTTTCCACCTCCGGCGGCACCTCAGACGGCCGCTTCATCGCCCCCACCGGCGCCCAGGTGGTAGAACTCGGCCCCATCAACGCCACCATCCACAAAGTGGACGAATGCGTGAAGGCTGACGATCTGGATACCCTGTCAGAGATTTACGAGCAGATACTGGTGGAACTGCTGGGGTGATTTCGTGCCACAAAGGGGTCATGCCACAAAGGGGTCAGACCCACGCGCGTCTTTGGGCCTTAGGGCCGCGCGGGGGTCTGACCCCGGAGCCGGCGGGCCAACTCCGGAATCAGTAGTGAGGAGGAGGCACCTCCTGCTCCTCCGGCCGGATATTCGACGGCGAGATATCCTTCAGCTGCTTGTGCAGCGTCTTCTTGGCATCCCACAGCTCCCGAATATCCATTTCCTGCCTGGCCACCTGCTCACTCAGGGTATTAATCACGTCATCCTGGAACGCAAGTCGCATTTCCAGTTCCGCAATTCTGTCTTCGAGGGTGTTTTTGCTCATGAGGTTTGGTCAGCCCTTTCAGTAATCTGGTATCATGCCGCCTTTTACCGCCACAGCCGGGTTTCTGGCCAGGCGGCGCTCATCGGCCGGACATGCCATGTTACCTGATGCCCGGCTTTTTATCGTTACTGTAAAATCATGGAGAATAATCAGCCAATGCGTAATCCAGCCAAGGCGATCCTCGTTGCTGTTCTGATCGCGATTCCGGCACCGTTTATACTGGGCCTTCTGCTTACCACCACTCCGGACCCCCTGCGCCTGCTCGCCATTGGCGAAGGCCTTGAGGCCCTGGGCGCCAGCGGTGGCATTGCCGCCTACATCATTGCCTTCGTTCTTTTCGCCGTTGCCGGCTTCCTGGCAATTGCACTGGCCGGCAAGCAGCCTGCAACCGCAAACAATGCCCGCAGCCAAAGCCGTCCGGCCCGCGCCAGCCAGCCTGCCAACACCTACGATGACGACGAAGACGATTTTGACGACAGCACCCCGGAAGGCAACGAAGAGGGCACCGTCAAATGGTTCAACGTGAAGAAGGGCTTCGGCTTTATCGTTCGTGACAGTGGCGACGAAATCTTCGTACATTTCCGCGCCATCCGTGGCCGTGGCCGTCGTGTTCTGCGCCAGGGCCAGCTGGTTCGCTTCAACGTGGTTGAAGCTGACAAAGGCCTGCAAGCCGACAACGTGTCTATCCTGAGCGAATAATTCTGCTCTGAAGACAGCAAAAAGGCAGCCAGTTGGCTGCCTTTTTGCGTTATATGGGTGGTCGAACTGTCAGTTCCACACCACCTGCTGCTCACCCCGGTGATCCAACCGCCACCACTTTTCATCCTCTACCGGATCGCCTTCTTTCCAGTCACCCAGGCTGCAACGGATCTCACCCTCCATCGCCCGCCAGGCACTTCGGGCGCATTCCAGATCACTGTTCCAGGGCAGGTCTTCACCCTCCAGTACCAGAGAGGTAAATCGTTTGCCAAAGGCACCGGGGTACAAACTGATGCGAAGGCGAGCGCCGTTGAAGGAAGCCGTACCCTTCGCCACCGATGACACGTCAGAATCATCCAGCTGTAACTGGTCAAGCTGGCCTTCCAGCCAGCGCGACACCGCGCGCGACTCAAGGTCACGAATATAGATTTCCAGATCCTGCACCCGAGGATTCTCCATGCTGTTGTTCACAATGCAGCACATAGTGAACCGGCCCGGGCTTGCCTGCAACCCATCGTTCGAGTTCCTCGCGCAGATCTTCCGCCAGAAGGCGCCGCAGGGTTCCGGAACGCTGACGTTCATGCCAGCCGACTTCGGCGGCCGCCTGCTGGATCGATAACCGGGCCAGTTCCTGATCGGAAACCGCCCAATCATCACCCCTCGCCAGCGCCACCAACGACTGGCGCCGAAGCGCATCCTGCTGGCCTGCAACCGCAAGGGCGCCCAGTGGCCCCCGACTGGCAAACAGGTCAAGCCGCGCTGCCGCCCGGCGCACCCACTCCAGCATGCCACCGGGCCGCGCAACCATCCTGCTGTTCCGGGAGCTGGCATAGTCTACTGCTGCCGAAGACAGCTGGATGTTCCATCGTTTCTCAATTGCCGGCTGGTGCGCCATCAGGATGGCCTTGCGCTGGGTTGCACTCATCTCCGGCATCATAAGCGAATCGATGGCCCGGCCCAGCGTCTGAGCCAATCGCTCCGGCGCACCTGAATCGCCGCTATCTTCAGACAACAGAAGTACCGGGCCCTGCCAGCCAGTAACCAGCTCATGCACTACACCATCCGGCTGCTGAATCAGCTCCAGCAACCCGGCAGGAGACACGTTGTCCAACATCAGGGCAGGCCAGTGTAGCGGGCCGGCTTCAGCTGTTGGTGCGACAGGCTGGTCTGACGCCATAATCTCGGCCTGCCGTCGGGGGTCCACCTGAACCCAGAGAAAACCAGGCATAGACTTCAGCACGCTCAACCAACTGGTTTTACCGGACCCGGCATCGCCCTTCAGCCAGATCAGCGCCCGGGAGTTGGCTGCGGTGATGACCACCACTTCTTCTGCCAACTCGAGCCAGGCCGGATCGGTAACCGTTAAGGGAGTAATGTCCTGATCCACGCCGACAACCGGTGCCGGTGGTTCCTCATGCTGCGCCGGCCAATGGCTGACCAGTTCCAGCACCGCCACATAGGCTTTGTCCTGCAGCCGTTCGGCACCCGACGCCAACTGCCTGAGCAGGTGCGGCCATTCGAGCCAGGACACCCCATGAGTCTCCCGGGCTCCGGAAATCCAGTAAATCAGCTGGGAAGACAGGTCGCCATCACCCCGGACTTCGGTAACGATTGGCTGTTCGCCCTGAATGGTGCGCACCAGTTCGTCCAGGTCGACACCCTGGCGCTTGAGAAACGGGGCGATGTCCGGAATCGCGTCCAGCAACGCCAACAGGAAATCTTCTGCAGTGATTACCGAACCGCCGCGGCGGTCGACGCTGTCCCGGGCCTGAACCAATGCACTCTGGCAGGCCGGAGACAGGCAAGCTTGCCAATCATCCATTCGGCAACTCCTTCCTTGGTCATGAGAGGCGCATCATCCTGATGCGATTGTGAAAACGGTCGCAAATTCTAGAGACCCGGGAGAACCGGAGCAACGACAAGCCGGCAGTTTTGATGACTGGCGCAAGGATTTGTCGTTGCTCCGGGCTATCTCACTGCGAGAGGGTGACCTCAAAGGCATCCGACGCCCAGCCGCTCACGGCCGTTTCCGACTCAGGTAACGGCTCCCCTCCGTAGACAACTTGCTCCGAGTTGCCGTACTGCAACCAGACTTGCGTAGGCACCTGCCCTACCGGCGGCTTGCTGTAATCACAAAC